>Ga0105245_10004549_pt1 | contig 12238 bp, 11 predicted proteins | sample KBSM54metaG_FD_81523 | JGI IMG/M metagenome (GOLD analysis project Ga0105245, IMG submission 81523) | Miscanthus rhizosphere microbial communities from Kellogg Biological Station, Michigan, USA - KBS M5-4 metaG | ecosystem: Host-associated > Plants > Roots > Rhizosphere > Soil | place...
ACCTTCGCGCAGGCCTGGATGTCGTCGCAAGAGGTAAAGGGCCGCGGCCGTGCAAAGAACCGCTTCGTGATCTTGTAGATCGTGACGTTCACGAGGCCGAGCACCAGCATCCTCCACATGCAGGCACTGCCGCGCGGACCGGCGATCCAGGGCAACGCGGCCATCGTCACGTACCAGACGATGCCATCGGACAGCACGCTGACCCAGCCGAGCAGCCGCACGATCGGGCCGAACCGGCTCGCGCTGTACAGGCGGCGGGACCAGTCGCGGTCGCGCTCGCGCCACTGCAGCCAGCGTGCGTCGCTCGATGCGATGCGGGTGTCATGCCGTCGCGCTCGCATCGGTCGTCCCCGCGTCACCGTCGTTCAGGTCAGACCCGGCAGTCGCGCCGGCTTCTGCTCGAAGCGTTCGTGCGACTCGACGAGGTCGACCAGCCGGCGCTCGAAGCGTCGCAGGATGGTGTGCCAATCGGCACTCAGTGCGGCAATGCGTGCTTGCGCGCCCATCGAGGCGTCGGTGCCGTGCAGCGCGACCACGCGACCGGCGGCATCGACGAACGCCGATGGAGCCGGCGGTGGCGCCAGCGCCCCGCTGATGCCGTCGCGCACATGCTCGGCAGCGGCCGCCACGTCGAACGCCACGACAGGCAGCCCGCTGGCGATCGCTTCGAGCGTGACGTTGCCGAAGGTCTCGGTCAGGCTGGGAAAGAGAAAGATGTCGGCGCTGGCGTAGTGAGCCGCGAGCGCCGAGTCGCGCAGCGTTCCGGTGAACAGCACGTCGGGGTTGGCGCTCTGCAGCCGCTTGCGCAAGGGCCCGTCGCCGACGATCAGCAATCGTGCACCCGGGCGCAGGCGCTGCGCATGGCGAAAGGCTTCGATCGCGAGCGTGACGTTCTTTTCCGCTGCGAGCCGACCCACGTACAGGAGGACCGGATCGCCTGGAGCCACGCCCCATCCTGCGCGCAGAGATTCCTCGCGCCGGCATGGCGAGAAGCGATCGCTGTCCACGCCGCGGCCGATGACCTCGACGTGGCGATATCCGTCGGCCATCAGCTCCCGCCTGAGCTGGCGAGTGGGCGCGAAGGTGCAGTCGGTTCGATTGTGGAATCGGCGCAGGTAGGCGTTGACCAGCGGCGCCACGACGCCGAGTCGGTAGTACTCGCAGTAGCGATGGAAGTTGGTGCGAAAGTCCGAGCTGGCGGGCAGGCCGAGCCGACGCGCGGCCGACACCGCTGCCCACCCGAGCGGACCCTCGGTCGCCACATGGACGAGCTGCACGTCGGCAGCCCGCAAGCGCTGCGCCAGCGTGCGCGGACGAGCGAGGCCGAAGCGCATGTCGCGATAGACCGGGATCGGCCAGCCCGACGACAGCCACTCGCGGCCCGCGTGCGCCTGCGAGACGCCGGTGCGCTCGCCCGCCTGGCGTGGTCGGATCAGGTCGACGTCGTGTCCCGCGCCGCGCAGATGCGCGACGGTCCGTGCGACGGTCAAGGCCACCCCGTTGACTTCGGGCGGATAGGTCTCGGTAACGAAGGCGATGCGCATGGTCACGGTTCGACGACAGGCCAGGAACGGCAATCGCCGTTCCCGGCCGCGTCGGCACGGCGCGGAGCAGCGGCACGTCATTTGCCGCTCCTGCCGCGAGCCTCATGGAGTCGAGAATGAATGCCAACCGTCAGACGTCGCTACGCATCGCGATGATCAGCGAGCACGCCTCCCCTCTGGCCGCGGTGGGCGGTGTCGATGCGGGCGGCCAGAACATCTATGTCGCCAAGGTCTGCGAGCGACTCGCCGCGGCCGGCCACCATGTCGATGTCTACACGCGCCGCGACGATCCCGCGCTCGACGAAGTCGTTCCGCTGCGCACGAACCTGCGCGTCTTCCACGTCGACGCGGGGCCGGCGACGTTCGTGCCCAAGGAGCGGCTGCTCGAGCACATGCCGGCCTTCGCCGCCGCCGTGGAGAGCAGCGCCAGTCGCAAAGGCGCCTACGACATCGTCCACGCCAACTTCTTCATGTCGGGCTGGGTCGCCCGGCAGCTCAAGCGCTCGCTCGGCCTGCCCTACGTGATCACGTTCCATGCGCTGGGCCGAGTGCGGCTGCTCCACCAGAAGCAGGCCGATTCGTTCCCGCCGGAACGGCTGACGATCGAGGACGACCTCGTCTCGGGCGCCGATGCGGCAGACCTGGTCATCGCCGAATGTCCACAGGACAAGCGTGACCTCACCCGCTGGTACCGCGCGGATGCCGCACGGATTCGTGTCGTGCCGTGCGGCGTCGACCTGCAGGAATTCCGACCCCTGGATCGCGGCGCCGCGCGCCGTGCACTCGGGCTGTCGCCGGACGAGTTCATCGTGCTGCAACTGGGCCGGCTCGTGCCGCGCAAGGGCGTGGACAACGTCATCCGCGCGCTCGCACAGCTCGGTTCGGCACGACGTGCGCGGCTGCTCGTCGTCGGTGGCGACGCGCGCGACCCGCAAGCCATGGCGACACCGGAGCTGGCCCGGCTGCGCGAGGTGGCCGCGCAATGCGGCGTGTCGGACCGCGTGAACTTCGTCGGTCAGCGGCGTCGCGACGAACTGGCGCTGTACTACGCGGCCTGCGACGTGTTCGTCACCACCCCGTGGTACGAGCCGTTCGGCATCACGCCGCTGGAGGCGATGGCCTGCGAGAGACCGGTGATCGGCAGCCGTGTCGGCGGGATCAAGTTCTCGGTCGTGAACGGGCGGACGGGATTCCTCGTGCCGCCTCACGATCCGCAGGCACTCGCGATGCGACTGATGCAGTTGCAGGATGACCCGATGCTCGCCAGGTCGCTGGGTCGGGCGGGCGCGCGGCGGGCGCGCATCTCGTTCACGTGGGACAAGGTGGCGACGAACCTGTGCGCGCACTACGAGTCGGCGCTCCGACGGGATCGCCGGTATGGCCTGCGCGCGGCACGGGATGCCTCGCTCCTGCATGCGCATGCGGATTGACCTCGATCCCGGTCCGGCAAGGACGCGCCGGACCCGCGCCACGACGGCGGTGTTCGTCGACAAGGACGGCACGCTGCTGGAGGACGTGCCGTTCAACGTCGATCCCGCGCGCGTGCGCTTCGCGCCGCGTGCGCTCGAAGGCCTGCGGCTGCTCGGCGATGCCGGTCACGCGCTGATCGTCGTGTCCAACCAGAGCGGCATCGCCCTCGGGCATTTCGGCGTGCCGGCCCTGCAGCGGCTGGCGCGCGCCGTGCAAGCGGCGCTCGCGCGGCAAGGCATCGTGCTCGACGGCTTCTATGCCTGTCCGCATGCGCCGGGCGCGGACGGAAGGCCGACCTGCGCATGCCGCAAGCCGCGCGACGGCCTGCTGCGCGTGGCGGCTCGCGAGCACCGGATCCAACTCGACCGCTCGTGGATGGTCGGCGACATCCTGGACGATGTCGAAGCCGGGCATGCGGCGGGTTGTCGCAGCGTGCTGCTCGACGTGGGGCACGAGACCGAGTGGCGACTCGGCGCCGCGCGCACACCCGACGTCATCACGACCGATCTCGAGGCGGCCGCGCGGGCCATCCTGCGACGCCTCGCATGAACACCTCGTCGCTGCCAGGCTCGGACGCGTGGCAACGCGTCGAGCGGCTGCTGCTGGTACGCCTGGACAACCTCGGCGACGTGTTGATGACCACGCCCGCATTTCGTGCCTGTGCGGCGCCGGGGCGGCACCTGACCTTGCTCGCTTCGGCAGGCGGCGCGGCCGTCCGCGGCCGCCTGGACAGCGTGGACGACGTGATCGAGCACGCGGCCTCGTGGGTCAAGGGCGCCGATCCCGGCGCGCCGCACGGCCTGCAGGATCGGCGCCTCGTCGCCGCGCTGCGCCGCGGCCGCTTCGGTGCCGCCATCGTCTTCACCGTCTGCACGCAAAGCGCGCTGCCGGCGGCGCTGATCTGTCGCCTGGCCGGCATACCGCTGCGGCTCGCGCATGTTCGAGAGAATCCGTACGCGTTGCTGAGCGACTGGGTGCCCGATGTCGACACCGTCCGTGATGGCATGCGGCACGAGGTCCGGCGGCAGCTCGATCTGGTCGAATCCGTCGGCTATCGCTGCACGGACGACCGGCTCGAGCTGCGCTCGAGCGCCGGCGACGCGCGCGGCGCCGCGCAACGGCTCGCTGCGGCCGGTGGCGATCCGACTCGACCCTACGTCCTCGTTCATGTGGGCAGCAGCGCGACATCGCGCCGCTACCCTGCCGCGCGCTTCGGCGCGGCCGCCCACCGGCTGCGGCAGCAGACCGGTCTGCCGATCGTGTTTTGCGGCGGACCTGCGGAAGCCGAACAGGTCGGCGCGGCGGTCGCGGCGATGCAGGCCGCGTCGCAGGACCACGCGCAGGGCGCCTGCGTCGCGCTGGCGGGCGGCCTGCAACTGGGCGAACTCGCGGCGCTCATCGAAGGCGCGCAGCTCGTCATCTGCAACAACAGCGGCCCGGCCCACATCGCCGCCGCCTGCGGTACGCCGGTCGTGGTCACCTATGCGCAGACGAACCCGCAGCACACGCCGTGGAAGGTTCCCTCTCGCGTACTGTCGCGCGAGGTGCCCTGCAAGAACTGCCTGAAGAGCCGTTGCCCGTTCGTCGACCACCCTTGCCTGCTCGGCATCGACGAGCACGAGGTCGCCGCTGCGGCACTCGATCTCCTGGCCGAGGCACGGGCATCGCGCGCTGCTGCCGATCCCTCGACGCGCGCGGCACGAGCCGCCTGACCCGACCGTGGACGCCGCCCCGACGCTCGATCACGACGCGGTTCGCCGCATCGCGGTGTTTCGTGCGCTCATGCTCGGCGACCTCCTGTGCGCGACTCCGGCGCTGCGCGCGCTGCGGCACTCGTTTCCTCGCGCCGAGATCACCTTGATCGGTCTGCCCTGGACGGCAGCACTCGCCGAGCGCTGGTCCTGCGTCGACCATTTCGAAGCCTTTCCCGGTCACCCGGGCCTGCCGGAGGCGATCCCCGATCTGGCAGCGTGGCCCGGCTTCCTCGAACGCATGCAGTCACGGACCTTCGACCTGCTGGTCCAGTTGCACGGCAGCGGCGATGTCGTCAACACGCTGCTGTCGCTGCTGGGTGCGCGCCGGATGGCGAGCTTCGTCGAGCCCGGCCGACACGGCGGCGAGCCGGGTCTGAGCTGCGCATGGCCCGAGCGCGGCAGCGAGATCGAGCGGCTGCTCACCCTGACCGACCGACTCGGCGCTGCGCGCTGCGGCGACGAACTGGAATTCCCGGTCTCGCCGCACGACCATGAACGTCTCCGCGCGGCAGCGCCGGAACTGGCCCGGTTCGACAACCTGGCGGTGGTTCATGCCGGCGCGCAATTGCCGTCGCGCCGTTGGCCGATCGAACGTTTCGCCGAGGTGGCGGACGCACTGGCCCGACTCGGCCTGGTCATCGTGCTGACGGGCAGCGAGGCCGAGCAGCTCGTCGTGCGCGAGCTGCAGCTCGCCATGCGCGAGACCCCGATCAACCTGTGCGGACGAACGGGCCTCTTCGAACTCGGCGCACTGATCGAACGCGCTCGACTCGTCGTCTGCAACGACACTGGTCTGTCGCACATCGCGGCCGCGTTGCGCGTCCCGAGCCTGGTGATCAGCTCCGGCGCGGATGTCGAGCGCTGGGCGCCGCGGGACGCGCAGCGGCACCGCGTGCTGTGGCACGACGTCGCGTGCCGACCGTGCGCGTTTCGAACCTGTCCTTATGACCACGGGTGCGCGCGCGGCGTCCAGGCGGCGGACGCGGTCACGCAGGCCACTGACCTGCTGACTGCATTTCGATGAGGGCTGCGGGCATGCTGCTGCTGGACACGACGATGTTCTGGAATCCCACCGGCGGCGTACGTCGCTACATCGGCGCGAAGCGTCGGTGGGCCAGGTCGCGCGGGCATGGGCACGTGGTCGCCACGCCGCGGCCCGACGAGCCGGGCGATGTGCGCGTGCCTTCCCTGCCCTTGCCCGGCACGCACGGTGCATACCGCTACCCATGGCCGAGGCGCCTGATCGCGCGCCGCCTGTGCGACGTGCGTCCGGACCTGATCGAGTCGGCCGACCCGTACCAGCTGGGGTGGGCCAGCGTCGATGCGGCCCAGCGGCTGGCCATCCCCGCCGTGGCGTTCTGCCATTCGGATCCCGACACGGTCGCGCGCCTGCTGGGTGGCGGCCGCGGTGCCGACGCATTGCGGCGTCTGGTGCGTCGACGCCTGCGCGCGCTGTACGCAAACTTCGATCTCGTGCTGGCCCCGAGCGAGGCCATGGCCACGAAGCTGCGCGAACTGCAGGTTGCGCGCGTTCAGCATCAGCCGCTCGGCGTGGACACGAGGGCCTTCCACCCGCGCCACCACGGTCACGGTTGGCGAGACGGGTTGCAGTTGCCGGCCGATGCACGCCTGCTCGTGTATGCCGGTCGGTTCGCGCCCGAGAAGAACTTGCCGCAATTGGTACAGGTCCTTGCACGCCTCGGCGATCCGTACTGGCTGCTCGCCATCGGCGACGGTCCCTGTCCGCCGCAGGGGGGACGCGTGCTGGTGGCGCCGACGCTGCACCACGATGCCGCCCTCGCCGCGGCGCTGGCCAGCGCGGACCTGTTCGTCCACGCCGGGGCCGACGAGACTTTCGGGCTGTCGGTTCTCGAGGCGATGGCGTGCGGCGTGCCGGTCGTTGCCCGCGCCGCCGGTGGCCTGGTCGAACTGGTCGATGACAGCGTCGGCGCAGCGGTATCGAACCACCGCCCGAATGCGACTTTCGTCGACGCCTTCGCCGAGGCCGTCGCCGAGCAGTTCCGGCGCGATCGGCAGCGCCTGGGCCAAGCTGCGCGGGCGCGCGCGCTGGCGTATTCATGGGACCAGGTGTTCGAATCGCTGTGGTCGCGTTATGCGCTGCTGTGCCACGGCTTGCCGGCGCCGTCGATGTCCGACGGACAGGGCATCGAAGGCGCCGTCCGGCGTAGCGCTTGAAGCGAGTCCGCAGCATGGACCGTGTGCCGCCCGAGAAACGCCTGTGCGTCGTCATCCACGATGTCGCGCCTGCGCATGCGGCGCAGTGTCGAGCCATCCGGGAGGCGCTCGCCACGCTCGGCCGGTTTCCCGTCACGCTGCTGGCGGTACCGCGGTTTCACGGCGAGACGCGGGATCCGGGTTTCGAGCAGTGGCTGCGCGCGTGCCATGCCGCCGGCGACGAGGTCGCCCTGCACGGGTACTTCCATCACGACGACGGAACCGCCCGCTCGCGGACGGATGCGTGGCTGCGCGGCGTGTACACGCTGCACGAGGGCGAATTCTGGGGACTGTCGCAGCACGCCGCTTCCGAGCGCATCGCGGCCGGTCTTGCCTGGCTTGCAGAACTGGAGATCGCATCGGACGGATTCGTCGCACCGGCATGGCTGCTCGGACCCGGTGCCCGCGCCGCGCTGGCTTCGTTTCCGCTCCTCTACACCTGCACCTTGCGCCATCTCATCGTCCTGCCGGACGGCCCGTCGCAACGCTGCATGGGTCTGGCATTCAGCCACCGCGCGAGGTGGCGGCGCGTGCTGTCGCGCCTGTGGGCGCCGCTGCTCGGCACGGTTCAGCATCGCGCCGCACTGCGTCGACTCGAGCTGCACCCCGGTGATTGGGATCATCCCGCGCTGCGCCGCGCGTGGTTGAGCCTGTGCCGCCGGCAGCTCGCAAGCCGACGCGCCTGCACGCTCGCGCAGGCCGCCCACGCGGCGCGACACTAGCCGCTCAGCCCGACGTCGGCGCCCGATTCGATCTCGCGGCGCCGTCCGGCCATGCGCGCGCCGAGCTCGTCGAGATCGAGTTCGGATGACTCGACGAACGGGAACAGCTCGTCTTCCTCGTGCCGGACATGGTGCTGCAGGTACTGTCCCAGCACGTTCATGCGCGCGTCGTAGAAAGCTTCGGCGGGCGAGGAGGAGGACAGCTGGGCGAGCAGTTCCTTCAGCGTCGCATGCTGCACCTCGGCCTCGTCGAGCAGCAGCGCATCGCCCAGCGCGTCGCGCAGCAGCGGATAGAAGAGTTCTTCCTCGAGCTGCGCGTGGGTCGCCAGCAACTGGCAGGCGCGCCGGGCGAGTTCCGCGCACCCGGAAGGGTCGAGCCCGCCCTCGGCTGCGTCGCGATAGTCGTCGAACAGGTCTTCGAGGTGTCGATGATCCTCGCGCAGCAGCGTCAGCACGTCCACCGTGGTGCCGGTGTCGGCGTCCCGATGGATTGCGCCACTGTCGGGCACGTCGTGTGGTTCTTTCATGATCGCTGACAGGATGAGTGGAGCCGGCTCACACCGGCAAGCGCAGTGCCCGCGGCCAGCGCGCCGGCGCGGCACCGCGATTGCCGATGTCGGCTGCCGACCGCGGCCCACTGCGACCGGCAAACCCACCCATGTCGACCCAGCACGTCCATCCGATGCTTCACCACGCTGCCGCGCCCGGCACCACGCGCCATCGTCGCTTGCGCATCCTCACTTGGCACGTGCACGGAAACTACCTCTACTACCTCACGCAGGTCGCCCACGATTTCTTCCTGGCCGTCGACGCGGCGGGGTCGATGCATCACACCGGCTGCAGCGGAACCCTCCCCTGGGGCGCCAACGTGCACGACGCGCCGATCGATCGAATTCGAGACATGGGCTTCGATGTCGTCATCCACCAGTCACGCGATACGTGGGAGCAGGATCGGCACCGCTGGCTCTCGCCGGCGCAGCGCGCCCTGCCGACGCTGTACATCGAGCACGACCCGCCGCAGCAGCATCCCACCGACAGCCGACACTGGGCCGCGGACCGCAGCGTGACCCTCGTCCACGTGACGCCTTACAACGCGCTGATGTGGGACAACGGCGACGCGCGAGTGCGCGTGATCGACCACGGCGTCGCACCGCTCGCGCAGGCGCGGTACGCGGGCGAGCTCGCACGCGGCATCGTGGTCGTCAACAACCTGCACTCGCGCGGCCGCCGGCTGGGGCTGGATCTCTTCGAGCAGGTGTCCAAGGTCGTGCCGCTCGAGCTGGCCGGCATGAACGCGAAGCAGCTGGGCGGCATCGGCGAGGTCGGGCACCTCGAGCTGCCGGCTTTCATGGCCCGCCATCGGTTCTTCTTCCATCCGATCCGCTATACCAGCCTGGGCCTCGCGTTGATCGAAGCCATGATGTGCGGCATTCCCGTCGTGGGGCTGGCCACGACCGAACTCGTGACCGTGATCCGCGACGGCATCGACGGTCTCATCGACACCCGCGTCGAGGTGCTGGTCGACGGCATGCAGCGCCTGCTGAAGGACCGCGCGCTGGCCGCAGAGATGGGCGAAGCCGGCCGCCGGCGCGCGATCGAGCGTTTCGGAATCGATCGTTTCGTCGACGACTGGCTGCGCGTGTTGTCGGAGGCTGTCGGCTAGCGACGCGTCAATCGATCGGAGCGCTTCCCTCGTGCAGCAGCTTCTGAAGCACCTGCGCCTGGCGTTCGACGTGCGCTGCGGTCGACAGCAGGTCGCGACTCCGGTCGTCGTACCCCATGCACTGCTCGGTCGCGGCCATCTCGCGCAGCAGCGCCGAGCGTTCCTTCAGCGCACGCAGTGCACTCCAGCCAGCCGCATCGCTGCTTTCCGCCAAGGCAGCGTGCAGCGTGCAGGCCGTGAACGCATGCCCGGTGTGGCAGCGGTATCGAACCGGCCGCACATCGGGCAGCTTCCACAGCGTGCCGTGGCACTCCGGACAGGTCAGCGACGACGTCGCCCCGATCTCCGACAAGTGCTGCATGCCGCTCGGGTCTCCCATCGCGACCTTCAGCTCGACGGCGGCCAGATCCGGGCGCCTGGATCGCGGCGCCGGTGTGGACGCGGTCGCGTCGGGCCGCTTCGCGAACGATGCGAGCAGGGCCGGCATCCGATCGAGCGACACCACGTGGTCGACATCGACGTAGCGCACCGCGCTCGACGGCATGCCGCGCTCCGTGGCCTCGCTCGGATCCTGCACCACGGCGATGCCGCCATGTCGCTTGATCTCCTGCAGTCCCGCGGTCCCGTCGTCCAGCCGGCCCGTGAGGATCACGCCCACGACGCGCGGCCCGAGCGCGCGCGCCGCGCTGCGAAACAGCGGATCGATCGCGGGCCGGGCGAGGTTTTCCTTCGGTCCGCGGTGCAGGCAGATCTCGCCATCGCGGACCATCAGGTGCACGTCCGGCGGTGCGACGCGGATGCGCCCGGGTCCGATGCTCTCGCCATCGGCCGCAAACGAGACGGCACGGCCGCTCGCGCGTGCGAGCAGCTCGGGCAGCAGGCTCCTGTGGGCCCCGACATGCAGCACGATGAGCGTCGGCAGGGCGTAGTCGGCGGGAAGCGCCGACACGAGCCGCGTCAGCGCCGAGACGCCGCCTGCCGAGGCGCCGACCAGCACCAGACGATCGAATGATTCCGTTCGCGCCACGAGGCCTCACGAGCGGGTGCAACGGAGTTCGCTGATATGGGTCACGTCGACACCTCCACGAGGTCTCGGCAATCAGGATGCCCGGAGCGCGCCCCGGCCTGCGGGCATGTCGCTTGCCGATCGTGGCGACTTCCGGGTCGCGCGCCGGCCGACCGCTCAACTTCCTCTGCACTGCCCGTGAACCTTCGACCCCACGCGGTGATCTCGCCCGCGCGGATGCGGCTCGGTCAACGCCAATTGATCCTCGACGCCGCGTGGGCAAGCTTGACCGGCTCCTTGTCGGGCGGCGTCGTGCTCGCGGCCTTCGCACTGGAGCTCGGTGCGACACCGTTCGAGGTCGGCGTCCTGGCGGCGATCCCGTTCATCTGCCAGGCCGCGCAGCTGTCGGGCGTCGCGCTCGTCGAGCGTATTCGCGAGCGCAAGCGCATCGGCGTGATCGCGGTCGGCATCGCCCGGATCGTGATCCTGCTGCTGGCGGTGTTGCCGCTGCTGGGCGAGAGCTGGCCGCGACTGGGGATGCTGATCTCCGCGCAGTTCGCGATCTGTGCATTCGGCTCGGTCGGCGGCTGCGCGATCAATTCGTGGATGCATCAACTTCTGCCGCGCGCCGCACTCGGTTCGTTCTTCGGTCGGCAGCTGTTCGCCGCGACCAGCTTCGCGTGCCTCGGAACGCTCGCAGCCGGGCTGCTGGTTGATCATCCGCCCGCCGGGTCCGCTCCGCTGGCCTACGCCCTCTGCTTTGCCGCGGCCGGCGTCGCCGGCGCGATCAGCACCGCGTACCTGGCACGCGTGCCTGAACCTCCCATGGGTCCGGCCGGACCGTCGATGGCAACTCTCGAACGGCTGCGCGCACCGGTCGCGGACCGGCCATTCCGGCGCGTTCTAGTGCTGCTGGCCGCATGGAACCTGGCCTCGAACGTCGCGGCTCCGTTCCTGACCGTCTACCTGATCCAGCAACTCGGCTATGGGCTGACCACCGTCACGTCGCTGTGGGTGCTCAGCCAGCTCGCCAACGTCCTGACGATCTACCTGTGGGGACGTCTGTCCGACCGGCTGTCGAACAAAGCCGTGCTCTCGGTGGCGCTGCCGGCGTACTTCGCCTGCTTGCTCAGTCTCGTGTTCATCGATGCGACCACCACCGCATCGACGTCACGGCTGGTCGCGCTCGCCGTCATGCACTTCGTGATGGGCGCTGCGGCGGGCGGCATCGGCCTGGCAGCCGGGAACCTCGGATTGAAGTTCGCGGCCCAGGGACAAGCAACTGCCTACCTGGCGATGACCGGCCTCGTCAGCGCCATCGTCGGCGGCGTGGCGCCGATCGTCGCGGGTCTGTTCGCGCAAGGCGTGGCGCAAAGCGAGCTGTCGGTCGTGATACGGTGGACGTCGCCGGACCACCATGCCGAACTGGCGGTGCTCAGTTTCGCGCACTGGGAATTCCTGTTCGCCATCTCGTCCGTGCTGGGCCTGTACGTGATGCATGCGCTGTCCCGGATCGAGGAGGGCGACCAGATCAGCGAGCACCGCGTGATACAGGAATTCGCGGTCGAGGCACTGCGCACCGTCAACCATCTCTCCAGCATCGGCGGCGTACTGGGCGACCTCTTCCCCTTCCAGCGCCTGGCCGAGCGCCGACGGCGCGTTCGTCCCGACAAGCTCGACGCGTGATCGCACAGCGACGCGTGAACGCACCTTGCCGCAAGGTCGGCCATCGACCGCCTGCCGTGGCGCAGCTCAGGCCGGGCGATCCAGTGGCAGACGCACGGTGAATTCGCTGCCCTTGCCCTTGCCGTCGCTGCGTGCCTCGACGATGCCATCGTGAGCCT
>Ga0105245_10004551_pt1 | contig 12237 bp, 13 predicted proteins | sample KBSM54metaG_FD_81523 | JGI IMG/M metagenome (GOLD analysis project Ga0105245, IMG submission 81523) | Miscanthus rhizosphere microbial communities from Kellogg Biological Station, Michigan, USA - KBS M5-4 metaG | ecosystem: Host-associated > Plants > Roots > Rhizosphere > Soil | place...
CTGAGCCTGCAGCGATTATACGGGATTCGCGTTATCAGCGAAAGCATCTTGCCCCTTCACAGGCGTAGACTGATATACGGTCTTCCGGGCCATCAAGGAGCACGTCATGAGTCCTCGAATTTCGCAACATGATCATCCTCGGCGATCGTTCCTCGCCGGTCTCGCCGGTCTAGGGATCAGCGCCCTTACGCGCCCGCTCCTACACGCGCAGGGGCTGCGCGTCCGGCCTCACCGCATCGACATCCACCATCATTTGTTTCCACCCAATTACCGCAGCACCATCGCCTCCATCGGCGCCGGCAACCTGACCGCCTGGACAACCGAACAGTCTCTCGCCGAGATGGACAAGGGCGGCATTCAGACCTCGGTTCTTTCCGTCAGTCCTCCCGGCATATGGTTCGGTGACGCCGCGCAATCCCGCAACCTGGCCCGTATCATCAACGATTACGGCGCCAAGATGGCTCAGGACTCGCCGGGCCGCTTCGGACTGTTTGCAGCTCTGCCGCTCCCGGACATTGAAGGTAGCCTGCGCGAGATCGAGTACGCACTCGACACCCTGAAGGTCGAGGGCATCGGCCTGATGACCAATTACGGAGACCGCTGGCTAGGTGACTCGTCCTTCGCCCCGGTGTGGGAGGAGCTAAATCGCCGCAAGGTGGTGATCTACACGCATCCCAACACGCCCACCTGCTGCACCAATCTCAAGGATGAGGTAGGCCCGGGGACCATCGAGTGGGCCACCGACACCACCCGCACCACCGCCAGCCTGCTGTTCAGCGGCACCGCCGCGCGCTATCCCGACATCCGCTGGATTCTGTCCCACGGCGGCGGCACCACGCCGTTCTTGCTTAGCCGCTTCGTCCGCCAGGAGGCCGATATGAAGGAACGCGAAAAGCGTCTCCCCAAAGGAGTCATCTACGAACTGAAAAAGTTCTACTATGACACCGCGCAAGCCAATCACCCTGGCGCCCTGGCGGCCTTGTTGAAACTAGCGCCCATCTCGCAGATCGTGTACGGCACCGATTACCCCTATCGCACCGCCGCCGAGGAGAACGACGGCCTGATCGCCCAGCGCTTCCCGGCCCAGGACCTGCTGGCCATCGAACGCGGCAACGCCCTGCGGATTCTGCCGCGGCTCAAGGGCTGAGCGAATTCACAAACATTTCACAACTCGATAACAACTCGGTGTACCCGCTGCGCGCATACTGAGGCATGAAACACATAGCTTCAGCGGTCATTAGTGTTCTGCTCATCGGACTGCCCGCGTTCGGGCAGTCCGCTCAATCCCTTGTCATCCCGGACGTGGTAGACGGCGGAGGTTGGCAGTCCACCATCGTGCTGACCAATAGCTCCACAATCACGGCCACAGCTACATTGATTTTTCATAGTGACACCAGCGGTGGCAACACCCAGCCGTGGACCCCGGCGTTCCTGGAAACCAGCTCGACCACCGGTTTGGCGTTGATTAGTGGTTCCTCGCTGTTTCTGCACACCCCGGGCACGGCCACGAACCTCACGCAGGGGTGGGCTGAACTCCACGCCGACGCCGGCATCGTAGCCTACACCATCTTTACCAATCGCGTGCCGGGTCACCAGGATCAGGATTCGACCGCGCCCGCGGTCAACGCGACCAACCGTATCCTAGTGCCGTACGATGACCACGCCGGTTTTGTATCCGGGATCGCGATTGTGAACCCCACCGCTACGGCCCAATCTGTCAGCGTTGGCTTCCAGACTACCGATGGCTTGATCTCTATCGATGCGCTCCCCACCGTGCCCGCCATGGGCCACATGACATTCGTCTTGTCGAAGCAGTTTCCGCAGATTTTAGGGCACCTGGGATTGGCTGAATTCTACTCGGCGACGGGCAACCTGTCGATGATTGCTTTTCGCTTCAATCCCACGCAATCGTCAGCCTCGATGCCGGTGTTTTTCCAGACCGGAGCTCCTCTGATCCAGGCACCTCCGTCAGGTGACCCTTACATACCCATGTACCACGCGCCTAGGCCGGGCGGTGCCATTCAGTAATTTTACGCCACACCGTCGAGGAACAGTTTGATCCGCTCCCAGATCTGATCGCGGATCGAGCGGAACGCAGCGATTCGCTGTTCCTCCGATCCCATCACTGCGGCCGGATCTTCAAACGGCCAATGCAGACGCCGGGTCCTGCCTGGAAAAACCGGGCAGGATTCCTGGGCGCTGTCGCAAACCGTGATCACCAGATCCAGCTCCTGCCCGAGGAATTCGTCGACAGACTTGGAGCGGTGGCCGGAAATATCGATGCCGATCTCGCGCATCACGGAGATGGCTTCAGGTCGAACCTGCGTCGGTTTCGTGCCCGCCGAGAAGACTTGGTAGCGATCGCCGGCCGCCTGCCGGAATAAGCCTTCCGCCATCTGGCTCCGGGCGGAATTTCCGGTGCAGAGTATCAGGACTGTCTGTGTCTTAGGCATTCACTCCCGTCCGCACGGGAAACCAATGCCGCGTCCGGTTGCACGCCGCGCACACCGACAGCATGACGGGGACCTCCACCAGCACTCCCACCACAGTTGCCAGCGCCGCTCCGGACTGCGGTCCGAAGAGCGCGATCGCTGTGGCCACTGCCAGCTCGAAGAAATTGCTCGCGCCGATCAAGGCGCCCGGAGCCGCTACCGAATGCTCCACCTTGAACAATTTCATCAGCCCATAGGCCAGCGCAGAGTTCAGGTACACCTGCAGCGTGATCGGGACTGCAATCAGAATTACATGAAAGTACCGGTTGGTGATATTGTCGGCCTGAAACGCAAAGATGAAGACCAGGGTTGCGAGTAGCGCCGTAATGGTGACCGGAGCGAAGCGCGGCAGGAGTTCTTTCTCAAACCATTCCCTCCCGCGCTTACCAATCAGCACCGCTCGTAGAACACTTCCGGCAGCCAGCGGGATCACGATAAAGACCAAGACCGAATAAAGGAGCACCGCAAAAGGAACGGTAAGCGAAGACGCACCTGTCACCAGGAACTGGACGATCGGCACAAACAGCACCAGCATGATCAGGTCGTTGACGGAAACTTGCACCAGCGTGTACCCGGGATCGCCTCCAGTCAAGTGGCTCCACACAAACACCATCGCGGTGCACGGCGCGGCGGCTAAGATGATGCAGCCGGCGATGTACTGATCCGCTTCTGGGGGCGTGATAAAGGCAGAGAAAATCAGCCTGAAAAACAGCCAAGCTAAGAAAGCCATCGAAAACGGTTTCACCAGCCAGTTCACCACGAGCGTGACCGCCAGCCCCGCCGGCTTGCGGCCCACGTTGCGGATCGCGCCGAAGTCCACTTTCATCATCATGGGCGTGATCATCAGCCAGATCAGGATCGCGATGGGTACATTAATCTGGCTGCCTCGGCCGAACTCCAATCCACGCAGGCTCTCGACGGCGCCCGGAAGCAGCTTGCCCAAAGCCAGTCCCGCTGCCATGCAAAGCGCCACCCACAGGGACAGAAACCGTTCAAAGGAGGCGAGCCGCGGTGGATTAGGCACAGCACCCGGGAGCGCAGCACGCCGTAGGCTTCACCGCGCGGATGAAAGCCGACATGAACTTACCATCCACTTGCGGCGCGATGGCGTCCACGTCGATGCCTTCGCCAGTGAGAAACGCACGCGCGTCATCCATCCGGTAGATCCGGGTCGGCTCGATGTCGATTTTAGTGAAACCGGCTTCCGCCAATTTTTGCTTGTACTGGCTCTCTTCGAGCGCTCCAGCGACGCAGCCGACCCACATAAGAATGCTACTGCGAATCTCCGGCAGCATCTCGCCGCGTGTGACGACATCGGACACGGCAAACCGCCCGCCCGGCTTCAGCACCCGAAAGGCCTCGCGGAGGACCCGGTCCTTATCGGCGCTTAGGTTGACGACGCAATTGGAGATGATCACATCCACAGAGTTGTCCGGCAGCGGGATGTTTTCGATCTCGCCCTTCAGAAACTCCACGTTCTCGACGCCGGCCTGCCGTTGATTGGCGCGCGCCAGCGCTAGCATCTCATCCGTCATGTCCAAACCGTACGCTTTGCCCGTCGGCCCCACCCGCTTGGCCGAAAGCAGAACGTCGATGCCCCCGCCCGAACCCAAGTCCAGCACCGTTTCGCCGGGCTTTAACTCCGCCAGCGCCGTGGGATTGCCGCATCCGAGCGACGCCAGCACCGCCGCCTCCGGCAAACTCCCGGTCTGGCCGGCGTCATATAAATTACTGGTGATCGGATCGCAGCAACCATCCAATGCCGCCGCCGCGCCGCAGCACGAGCTTCCGCCGCTGCTGAGGCGCAGAGCGGCCTGGCCGTATTTCTCGCGAACGATTTCCTTGATGTCTTGCATGGTCCTCTCCTACTTGCAAATGGTCATGATGGTCTTGGGTTTGATAGCTTTGTTGCGCGTGCAGCACTCGGCGTAGAGGAACCCGAGCAACTCCTGCAGCGCCGCCGTATTCGCGGTGTAGCGCAGAAACGTGCCTTCGCGGCTGACATCCACCAGCCCCTCATGCTTCAGCTTTTCCAGATGATGCGAGAGTGTCGAGGCGGAAACTTCGAGTTCCGCTATGATCTCGCCTACCACCAGACCCTCCGGATGCGCCGACAGCAGCAGTTGCATGATGCGCAGCCGGGAATCGGTTCCCATGGCCGCGAACATATCGGCGTAACGAGTGATGTCCTGCGATTCCATATTTCTATAATAGTAGAATTATAGAATTTGTCAAGACCCTTGCAGCCCGCGGCGGCAGCCCTCATACTCCAGTCATGACTCTCAGGCATGCGTCGCTTTTGGCATTCATCGGAACCCTTGTGTTAACGATTCTGCTAGTGGGCGATTTTATCCTCGATTTGCTGAGCCTCGCGCGCGGCCTGATTGCCGTGGTGACACTGCTCACCGCCCTGATCTATGCCTTCGCCGCCCTCACCGTAACCGTGTTCTTCTTTGCCTTTCACAAAGCGCAGTCTTGATGCTCAAAACCGCTCTGGGAATTCTCACCGGCATCCTGATCTTCATCGCCGCCGGGCTCTTGGCCAATTACTGGATCGGGAAAATGCGACGCGAAATGGATGACAAAAAGCCCCGCATCGCCTGGCGCCTCCCGCAACCGCGATTTGAAGTACCTTGAATAAGTGGGATCTCGCATCATAGCCGGGTTGTGCCTAGCCGCGGCCCTGGCCCACGGGCAGACTTCAGCGGGCGAAATCCGCCTCCAGGTGAAGGACGCCTCGGATGCAGCCATCGAAGCGACCGGTTCAATCCAGGGCCTGGCAACCGGCGTCCACCGCGAGTTCCAGACCGATGACAAAGGACTCCACACCTTCAGCACGCTGCCCTTTGGCGTGTACCGCATCGAAGTTCAACGCGCAGGGTTCGCGCCTAAAACCATACGCGTGGAGATCCGCTCGGAAGCGCCCATCACGCAGTCCGTCGTTCTAACCGTCGCGCCGATAGAAACCACGGTGGTGGTCCGCGAACAGGAAACGCTGATCAATCCCGAAGCCGTGAGCGCCACGCAGTTCGCCGGCCCCGACCAGCTTCGCGCGCGCGCTAGTTCGGCGCCCGGCCGCTCTGTGATCGACATCGTGAACGCGCAGCCCGGCTGGCTGCTCGAAGCCAATGGCGTGCTGCACCCGCGCGGTTCCGAATACGACGTGCAGTATGTGGTCAACGGCATTCCGCTCTACGACAACCGCTCGCCTGCGTTCGCACAGAGTCTGGGCATCGACGAGTTTGAGTCCATGACCATGCGCACCTCCGGCTTCCCCGCCGAATTCGGGCGCAGTCTGGGAGGCGTGGTCGAAATCAAGACCGATCACGACGCTGTCCCCGGCCTCCACGGGCAGGCGAACCTGCAAGGCGGCAGCTTCGATCAAAAGAGCGGCTTCGCGTCACTGCAATATGGCAGGGGCAAAAACAATTTCGGTATCAGCGGCGAAGGCTTTCTGACGGACCGTTACCTGGACCCACCGGTGCAAGAGAATTTCACCAACCATGGGTCGGGCGGGTCCGTCGCCGGCCGCTTCGAGCGCAACTGGAACGCCGCCGATTCGACGCAAGTGTATTTCAGCTCGCACCGCACCGGCTTCCAGGTCCCCGACGAACTCCTGCAAGAGGCCGCCGGACAGCGCCAGGACCGCTCCGCCGCCGAAACGCTGGGGCAGGTTTCGCACACCCGCTTGTTCTCGCCCAACGTGATCCTGCAAGTGCGCGGCATGGTGCGCGACACCTCGGCGGAGTTGTGGTCGAACCCGCTATCGACGCCGATTCTGCCGGCCCAGGATCGCGGCTTCCGCGAAGGCTATCTGGGCGGCAGCATTTCCGTGAAGCTGGGCTCCCATGAGTTTAAGACTGGCGCCGACGCCCTTTTCGATTCCATCCACGAGAACTTCGGCTACGCGATTACCGCCTACAGCTTGGACGGAGTCGATATTTTCGATCCCGACGTACCGCCGCAGTTCCACTTTGCAGACCGTCGCAGCGGGCGCCAGCAATCGGCATTCGTTCAGGACCAGTGGCACCATGGAAATTGGGCGGTCACGGCGGGAGTGCGCGTCGATCACTACCGGATTGTCGAAGACGAAACCGCGTGGAGCCCGCGCCTCGGTACCGCGTACTCAGTGCCGTCCGCCGGCTTGGTGCTGCGTGCTTCTTACGATCGCATCTTCCAGCCGCCGGCCATCGAAAATCTGCTGCTCGCCAGTACCGATTTAGTGGATCAGCTTGGCGGCCAAGGCGCCTTTCTCCCGTTGCGCCCCGCGCGCGGCAACTATTTCGAGGCCGGGTTTTCCAAGAGCCTGCTGGGCAAACTGCGCCTCGATGGTACTTGGTATCTGCGCCGCGTCGACAATTTTTCCGACGATTCGCTGTTGTTCAACACCGGCGTAAGCTTTCCCATTTCGTTCAGCCACGCCGACATTCACGGCTACGAAGCCAAGGTAGAAGTCCCCCGCTGGGGACGTTTTTCAGGATATGTCAGCTATTCGAACATGCAGGCCCGCGGCCAGCTTCCCGTGGCAGGCGGTCTGTTCCTGGGCGACGATGCCGCGGCGGTTGTAGGCGTCGGTACATTTCCGATCTCGCAGGACCAGCGCAACACCGTGCGCGCCCGTATCCGCGTCGAAGCGCACCGGCGCGTGTGGTTCGCCGTCGCCAGCAGCTACAACAGCGGGCTGCCCTTTGAAATCGAGGGACCCGCCGATCCGGATTTCACCGCCCAGCAGTACGGCCCGCTGATTCTGAGCAAAGTGAACTTCGACCGCGGCCGCGTGCGCCCCTCGGCGTCCTTCGACGTCTCGGCCGGTGTCAATCTGTATGAACACGAACACCGCAGCGTGCGTCTGCAAGCCGACGTCTTTAATTTGTTTGACCGCCTCAACTTGATCAACTTCGCTGGAGTCCTCTCTGGCACCGCCGTCGACGCCGGCCGCAATTTCGCCATTCGTCTGAACGCGACGTTCTAGGGAGAACACCTTAGATCAGCCCCCGGCCTAGCCCGCCACGAGCCGATTGCCGATAGATTAGCGCGTATCAGTATGGAGCTAACATGGTCGAAGAGGTGCCTATGAAACCGTTACTGCTGCTGGCCCTGGCCGCCACGGCTGCCTGGGGGCAGGGAACCGCTTCCTTGCGTGCGCGTGAGTTGTTCTATACGCCTCCGCCTGACGCGTCTGCGGTGAAACCTCCCGTGACACCACCGCCCGCACCCACACCGAAAGTCGTAGCGAAGAAGACGCCGGCAAAGAGTCCTGCGCCTGCGCAGCCTCCTTCGTCTGCTCCGACACAGGCCGTCGTCGATAAACCCGTGACGGGCCCGCTGGGAATGCGCTACAGCGTGCTCAAGCGTAACGCCGCCGGCGAATATTTGGAAGTGGACGCCGACACCGTCTTCCATTCGGGCGACCGCATTCGACTGGAGGCGCAAGCGAACTCCACCGGCTATCTATATGTCGTCGCGCAAGGCTCCAGCGGAAACTGGCAAGTCCTGTTCCCATCGCGCGAAGTCTCGAACGGCAGCAATCAAGTACACCGTGGCGAAACGCGTTTAGTCCCAGGAGGCAACCAGGGCCAGTTTGTTTTCGATGAACAGGCCGGCACCGAGAAACTGTTCTTCGTACTCTCGCGCCAGCCGGAGGCGAGCCTCGACAAGCTGATTTACTCCATGGGCGGCCAGGCCGCTCCGGCCGATCCAAACGTGGTGAAGCCAGCCGCCGAATCGAACCGCGTCCTGATGGCGCAAGCCACCGTGAGCGACGACGTCATCGCCCGCATCCGCAGCCAGATGCAAGCGCGCGATCTGATTTTCGAAAAAGTCGATAACGAAAAGGTGGTTTCGCAGAACAGCGCGCCCCCGAGTGGACAAGTCAAGATCGAGACGGCGGCCTACGTAGTGAATCGCAGTTCCGCCCCCGACGCGCGCCTGGTGGTGGATCTGAAGTTGAAGCATCAGTGATGCGCATCCTCGCCATCGCCGCGTTGACTGCCGCTAGCGTTCTGTGGGCGCAAGAACCGCAGCGTATCCGCGTCGCGGTCGAGCGCCAGGATTCAGCAGGCTGGATAGCGGTCAACCCCGCGCACGTATTCGAGTCCGGCGAGAAGCTGCGCTTCCGTTTTTCGTCGTCGCTGGCAGGTTATCTCTACGTGATCAACATGGGCACCTCGCGCAATTATGAGTTGTTGTTCCCGCGCTCGGATACGGGCAGCAACAACCGTGTGGAAGCGGCCAAGGATTACCTAGTGCCCGCCGGACAGGGATATTTCAAGGTGAGCGGCCCACCCGGACAAGACGTGGTCTATTGGCTGGTGAGCCCTGTGGATATGGGCAAGCAGTACCGGCCACTGCCTCCGCCGCCAGCGCCCTCCGATCTGCCACCGCAGATCACCCCGCGTTGCGACGACTCCATTTTCAAAGCCCGTGGCGATTGCGTGGACACTTCCGCCGGCGTGAAGCCCGCCGGCAAGCTTCCCGACAATATGAACAGCGTGGTCAAGCCGTCCCCGCGCGAACTGCTCTTCATTCAAGACAACAGTATTGGCAAAGAGAGCGTGGTGGTATCCTCGCCCGCTCCGTTATCAGGACCGGTGGTGTATGAACTCCGTCTGGCGCATCGCTAGTCTCCTCGCTCTTGCGGCCTGCACGCTGGCGCAGCCGAAGCAGGACCAGAAGAAGGGCCGCGACCTCAAGTACGAAGAGAACAACACCGCGCCCGCGCCTTCAGTCGCAGTGCCGCGTGGCTATGCGCTGATCGTCGGCATCGCCAACTACAAAAATCTGCCCTCCAAATCGCAATTGGAGTTTTCCGAACGCGACGCCGACGCGATTTACTCCATCCTCATCAGCCCCGAAGGCGGCAATTTCCGCGCCGAGAACGTCCACCGCTTGAGTGGCGCGCAGGCCACCATGGCCAACCTGAAGCGCGAACTCGAAACCTGGCTGCCGTCGGTCGCCAAGGAAGACGATCGCGTCGTGATCTATTTCGCCGGCCACGGCTTCATCTCCGCGGGCCGCGCGTATCTGGCTCCCTACGATCTCGATCCCACGAACATTCCTGGCACCGGCTATCCCATGGACACCCTGGGCCAAGTGGCCGGATCGCGCATCAAAGCGAAATGGAAAGTACTGCTGACCGACGCCTGCCACAGCGGCGCAATCACTCCCGACGCCGAAGCACAGGCCCTCAACCAAAGTTTGCTGAATATGTCGCGCTCGATGTTCTCGCTGACCGCTAGCCGGGATCGCGAGCGCTCCTTCGAGAGCAAGGACTGGGGTAGCGGCCACGGCATCTTTACCTATTACGTCGTGAAGGGTCTCGAGGGTGAAGCCGACGAGTCCGGCGATGGCATTGTAACCGCCGATGAGCTTTCGAATTACGTCCGCCGCAATGTCCGCGAAGCGACCAAGGGACAGCAGAATCCCACGTCTGACCGCGGCAGTTTCGATCCCAACATGCTGCTGGCGTTTCTGCCCAACGGCCTGCGCGTTGCCCACCAGCCGCCGCCTGTCGACGGCACGTTGATCTTCGAATCCAACATGGACGGCGTCGAAGTCTTCGTCGACGGCGCTTCACGCGGCATCGTCGGCAAGGGCGCTACTCTGCGCTTGCCCGGCATGCGTCCAGGGAGCCACACCATTCAGGGCGTGAAGATGGGATACGAACCCGACGGCCCCCGCGATGAAGTGGTTTATCCAGGCCGCGATTCCACCGTAACCATCAAGATTTCTATTGCACGCCGCCGCACCAAAGCCGCGGTCGATGAGTTGAACGACGGCCTGGCGCTTTACAACAAAGGCTTCGCCGATAACTACAAGAAGGCCGCCGAGCACTTCGAGAAAGCCTTGCAGATCGATCCCACCTACAGCCAGGCCGCGCTGTATCTGGGGCGCACATATAACTCGCTGTTCGACGAGCAACGCTCTGAAGCGGCGTTGCGCAAAGCCATCACCATCGACCCCGATTATCTGGAAGCGCGCGTCAGCCTCGCCGGAATGCTGCTCGATACCGGAGCCGTCGACGAATCCATCCGCCAGCTGAACCTGGTGACGCAGCGCGACAAGTCGAACGCCGTCGCGCTCTACATGCAGGCGCAGGCATACCGTATGAAGGATCTGTACCCGCAATCGATTGAGTCGGCGCGCGCCGCGATCAAGCTCGCCCCAGTCGCCGCGGAGCCGCACCTGTGGCTGGCCGAAAGCTTGCGGCTCAGCTCCCAGTTTCCCGAGTCATCTAGCGAATACACCGAATACCTGCGCCTCAGCGATTACGACAGCAAGCTCGCTGGAAAAATGAATTACTATGTACTCGGATTCCTGGCCGGCGTCGGCCGCAAGAAGCGCGCCGCGCAAACCGACACTTGGCGCGACATGCGCAGCCTCGCTTATTTCGGACTGTGCGATTCCGAGCGCAAACAAGGGCATTTCGAGCTCGGCGTCGCCTATTGCCAGAAATCGCTGGCCTACGACGCCAACGACGCCTACACGCACTACGCCTTAGCTCTGTGCTACGCGCGCGAAGCCGCGGCGAACGGCAGTCTAGAAACCCTGGCGGCCGCACGCAAACATTTTCAGACCATGATCGACCTGAACGGCGACCTCGAAGAAGCCAAATTCGCCCGTCAGAACCTGCAAAACATCGATAACCTCCTCAAAACCCGGTAAAATAGAGTCTGGCCAGTTCAGGCCATCTACACCAGATATAAATAGGGGAGAGAACGCACAACCATGAAATCCAAGATGACAATGCTCGCGGTGTTAGCGGGCGCGACGGGTCTGTATGCGCAGAACCCGCTCACTACGGAGTTGAAGCAGAACTACGCCCAAGTCAAGGCACTCGTGACGAAGGCGGCTGACGATATGCCCGACGCCGATTACGGATTCGTCCCTGGCCCGGGCAGCCGGACATACGGCGTAGCGGTAGCTCACATCGCAGCCGTTCAGGCCGGACTTTGCGGCATGGCCAGCGGCAAGGAAGGTCCGAAAATCGATGAGAACAAGGGTTCTAAGGCCGAGGCCACCGCCGCGCTCAAGACGGCCTTCGATTTCTGCGATCCGATCTACGCGGCCGCCACTGACGCGGACGCCACCAAGATGGTGAAAATGTTCGGACGCGATCGCACCATGTTCGGCGTGCTGGACTTCGGTGTGATCCACAACAACGAGATGTACGGCACGCTCGCGGTCTATTTGCGCGCGAAAGCCAAGGTTCCGCCGTCGAGCGCGGGCCGCGGCAACATGGGCAAGAAAAAGGAATAGCTCATTCCCACTCGATAGTGGCCGGCGGTTTATTGGTAAGGTCGTAGAATACGCCGGCCACACCTTCCACGCGCATCAGTTCCTCCACCATTCGTCCCAATAACTCCGCGGGCAGGCGCACCGCGCGCGCCGTCATGCCATCCACCGAATCGATCGGACGCAACACCACGGAATCGGGCCGCTCCGGCACGCCCAGCGGAATCAACACCACGGGAAATTGCCAAACAGTTTGCTCGAAGCCTGACTCCTGCGAGAGCTTACGCACAATCGCGTCCGCGCGGCGCAGGCGCGCCATGCGCTCGGCGGTGAGATGCGCGGGCAGCACCTTGAGGCTCGCAATAGCCGCGCAAGTGTGCGCGACGCCAATGATGCGGTTCACATCCGGACGGCGATTGGTAAGGTCGGCAACCTGATCTTCGCTTCCCGGAACCGCCTCCACCGCGAGTACGGGTCTGTACGTGCGCGAGTCGCCTTGAACGCCCACCGA
>Ga0105245_10004553_pt1 | contig 12235 bp, 13 predicted proteins | sample KBSM54metaG_FD_81523 | JGI IMG/M metagenome (GOLD analysis project Ga0105245, IMG submission 81523) | Miscanthus rhizosphere microbial communities from Kellogg Biological Station, Michigan, USA - KBS M5-4 metaG | ecosystem: Host-associated > Plants > Roots > Rhizosphere > Soil | place...
TGATCGCGGGCATCGGGCTCGGCTGTGCCTTCGCCGTGCTGCTGGGCGCCGGCCACGACATCATCCCCCGGCTGTTCACCTCCGACCGCGACGTGCTCGCCCAGGCCGCGGTGTTGTGGCCGTTCCTGGCCGGCATGATGCCGCTGAACGGGCTCCTGTTCGCGCTCGACGGCGTGCTGTTCGGAGCCGGCGACATGCGCTTCATGCGCAACGTGACCGTGGTCGCGGCGCTAGGCGGCTACCTGCCGGCGACGCTCTTGACCCTCCAGTTCGACCTCGGCCTGCGCGGCCTGTGGACCGGGCTGTCGCTGTTCATCGTCGTCCGGCTGGCCGGCGGGATGGCCCGCTGGCGGGGCCGGCGCTGGCTGGTCGGGGGAGTGCGGACGGTGGACGAGGTGACGTGACCTCCAACCCAGGCGGCGGTGCCCACGGATGGTCGGGTGCGAGCGGCTGCCACGGTCAACCCGTCGTCTTGACCATCCGAGGCGAGTGCGACCATCCTGGCGATGCCTAACCAGATCGGCCTGGATGCCGCACGCCACCGGAATCTCGAAGGTCGGGAGAAGCAGCCGTGGCTTCGCCGAACCGCGCTCGCGTTGCTCACTCTGTTGCCGTTGCTGGCGTTGCTGAACGTGTTCGGTCAGCAGCCGTCTACAAGCAGCGCGCAGGGCACCGCGGCTGGCCTGCGAGTGAGCGCGCCGGAAACCGTGCGCGGCGGGCTGCTGTTCCAGGCGAGGTTTGACATCGACGCCCACCGGCCGATCAAGAAGCCGGTGCTCCATCTCGCCGGCGGGTGGCTCGAGAACCTAACACTGAACACGCTCGAGCCGTCGCCTACGGACGAGGCGTGGACGCGCGGTGGTCTTGAGCTCACCTTCTTGCCTGTGCCTGCGGGGGGTCGGTTGACAGTGTTCATCCAGTACCAGGTCAACCCCACGGCGGTCGGTCGGCAGTCGCAGAGCGTCGCGCTCATGGATGGCAAGACCATGCTCGGGAATGTCTACCGCACACTGACGGTGCTGCCCTAGGCATGGACCTCGTCCTCCGCACGATCGTGATCTTTCTATTCATCCTCCTGCTCACGCGGGTGATGGGGCGCCGCGAGTTGGGCCAGCTGGAGCCCTTCGACCTGATCATCCTTGTGGTGATCGGCGACCTCGTGCAACAGGGCGTAACCCAGGACGATTATTCGGTGACAGGCGCGATCCTGGTCGTAACCACTTTGGGCCTGATGACCGTGCTTACGTCGTACCTGAACTTCCGGTTACCGCGACTGCGACCGGTGCTCGACGGCGAGCCGATCGTGCTGGTCGAGGAGGGACGGCCGATCGAGCGGAACATGCGGCGTGAGCGAATTACGCCGGAGGAGTTGCGTGCCGCGGCCCGCCTTCAGCAGATTTCCTCGATCGACGACGTCCGGTTCGCAGTGCTCGAGACGAACGGCGACATAAGCTTCATCCCGCGCAACAACTAACCCACGGTATAACGGGTAAGGTGAAGCGCGTGGTTCGGCGGCTCGGTCGATCCAGCGGTGATCTCCTGCTCGATGCGGTTGAGCAGCCGCTCAGCCGCGAGCTCGTCGGGGTGGCGGTCGGTTAACGGGCTGCGGCCGGGCGTGAGGAGCACGCGAGTGAGGGCAATCGCCTCGCCGGGCACGCGGCGACTGGGGTCTCGCAGCACTTGGCCCAAGCGGTCGAGGCGGGGCGCAAATCGGCGAATGGTGGGAGCGCTGAACATCAGTCGCAGCCCGATCGAACAGGTTTGTGCGTCGCGTACGATGCCCTCGAGTTGTCGAGCGAGCGAGCGGCGCTGCCCGATTGTGGACAGCCGCTGGGCGTGGCGTTTGACCTCAGCGCAGCAGCTGTGGGCGAGCAGCAATTCGTCGAGGGTCTCCTCGCGGTCCGCCCGGGCCGACTCGGTCGCCATCACCATGAATGCGGTGGCCAGGGCGCCCAGTACCGCGCACGCGATGAAGAACCGCCGCTCGCCAATCGGCCCCGCCCATGCCACAGCAGCGCTTGCGCCGCTGAACCACAGGAGCGCCATGGAGCGCTCAAGGCGTGACTGGATCGTGTCGGATAGTGCCTGCAAACGTGGCATGCGAAGCCCCCGGATGCCGATTCCTGGTCATTACCCAAAGCGGCATTTTGAAACACCCACGGATCCGAATCGGTTGGAGGTCACTGCCGACCGCGACGGCCGGCCCGAGTCTGAGGCACCGCGCTGGACGGGCGAGATTCGTACCCAAGCCGGGGAGGTCGGCTACTGCGAACCGGGGAGGAATCCAGCATTGGCGACGCCAATACGACCTTCACCTTGCGCAGATGGTCATATGTTCTACGCAAGGTTCGTGTTGTCCCCAACGGGGCTCAGACCCCTTTGAAAGAGCTCCTTCGTCCCATGCTGGAGGTTTCCCGGTGGAAGCAACGTTCGCGAGCGGCAGTCGGCCCACTGCCGAGAGCGCAGAGGCGCTGTGGCGTGCCTGGCACGACCGCCAGGATGTGGCATCCCGCGACCGCCTCGTGCTGTCGTACGCCCCGATGGTCAAGTACTGGCCTGCCGCAAGGTGCGGGAGCTGCCGGCCCACTGCGAGCTCGACGACCTGGTCTCGTGTGGCCTGCTGGCCGTGATCGCGGCAGTTGACCGGTTCGACCCCGCCAAGGGAGCGACGTTCGAGCAGTATGCCTGGACGCGCGTGTCGGGCGCGATCATGGACGAGCTGCGGCGTCAGGACTGGGCGCCGCGCTCGCTGCGCCGGTCGGGCCGCGCCATCGAGCGGGCCCGCGAGGAGTGGCAGTCGCGCACCGGGCGCGCTCCCAGCGACCAGGAGCTGGCCCGTGAGCTCGAGATCGCCGTCGATGACCTGAACGAGCAGCTGTCAGGCCTGTCGCGGGCCGACGTGCTGTCGCTCAACACCCCGGCCAGGGGCAACGAGGAAACCATGCCGGTCGAGGTCGGCGACACCCTGGAGGCTCCGGCCGGCGAGTTTGATCCCGAACTGGCCGCGCTGGCCGGCGAGCGGGCGTCGGTGCTCAAGTCGGCGATCGCCTCGCTCTCTGAGCGCGAGCAGAAGATCCTGATGCTGCTGTACGTCCACCACCTGCAGGGCGCCGAGATCGGCCGCATCCTTGGCGTCAGCGAGTTCCGGGTCTCCCAGCTGCTGTCCGGCATCCGGCGGACGCTGCGCGATCGGATCGATTTCTACGACGAGGGCACCGCGCGCAAGGCCGCATAGGCCGCGGTCAGCTCACGTCGACGGCGGCCGGCGCGCCAGCGCGCGGCGGTACTGGTGCTGGCGCACAAGCGCGATCAGCGAGGCGATCAGCCCTCCTACCGCCAGCGAGAGCAGGAGCGCGGCCGCCAGCGGCATCGTCACCGTCCAGAACAGCAGCTCGATGTTGACGTCGGCCGTGTTCTGGAGCACGAAGATGGCCGCCAGCAGCAGCACGGCCACGGCCGAGGCAAAGCTCCACTGAGCGATCAGCGCCCGCCCGCGGGGCGGATCTGGGCGCACCACCCGGGCCGGTTCGGTGGTGCTGGGGACCGGCTGCCCGCCGCCTCCTGACCGCTCGTCGCTCATGAGGTGATGGTGACGTCGGTCATCGCCGACATGTTATCGAACGCCGATCGGGGCCAGATCGTGATGTCTTTCACGACAACACGTTTTCGGTGTAGCCTCCGGGGGAAATCGTCCCTTCACAGAGAGCAACCGAGCATCGGGGCCGTCCTGGCACGCCTGTGAGCGGCCGGTCGACAGCGGGAGGAATCGATGGCTGGCGTCACATTTGACGACGTTTCCAAGATCTACCCGGACGGCACGCGGGCTGTGTCCTCGCTCGACCTGTCGATTGTCGACGGCGAGTTCATGGTGCTGGTCGGCCCGTCAGGTTGCGGCAAGACGACCGCGCTGCGGATGGTGGCCGGCCTGGAGGACATCAGCGAGGGCGTGCTTCGGATCGGCGACCGGGTGGTCAATCACGTGGCGCCGCGGGATCGCGACATCGCCATGGTGTTCCAGAGCTACGCGCTCTACCCCCACCTGACGGTGTACGACAACATCGCGTTCTCGCTGCGGCTCCGCGGCGCCCCCAAGTCCGAGATCGACAAGCGGGTGCACGAGACCGCGGCCACGCTCGGGCTCGAGGAGTTCCTCAAGCGCAAGCCGCGGGCGCTCTCCGGCGGGCAGCGCCAGCGCGTGGCCATGGGCCGCGCGATCGTCCGCGAGCCGGCCGCCTTCCTGATGGACGAGCCGCTGTCTAACCTCGACGCCAAGCTGCGCGTCCAGACGCGTGCCGAGATCAGCGCCCTACAGGACCGGCTGGGCACCACCACTGTGTACGTCACCCACGACCAGGTCGAGGCGATGACGATGGGCGATCGGGTGGCGGTGATGCGCAAGGGCGAGCTGCAGCAGGTGGCGCCGCCCCAGGAGCTCTACGACCGGCCGGTCAACCTGTTCGTGGGTGGCTTCATCGGCAGCCCGGCGATGAACATGGTCGAGGCCACGCTGGAGGAGTCGGGCGGCCGGATCGTCGCCAACCTGGGCGACGACCAGATCGAGGTCGGCAATGAGTCGGTTCAGTCGCGACCGGCGCTGCGCGAATACGTGGGACGGAAGGTGATCCTCGGCATCCGGCCGGAGGATCTGGAGGATGCAGCGCTGGAGCCCGATGCGGCCGCGGGCAACCGGCTTCACGGCGTGGTACGCCTGCGTGAATCGCTCGGCTCGCTGGTGATGGCCCACATCATGATGAACGCGGTCCCGGCGCGGACGGAGATGACAAGAGAGCTCGCCGCCGATAGCGGCACGCCCGAAGGCGGCCGCGTGCTCGAGGGCGACGGTGTGCTGGTAACGGCCGCCTTCAACGCCCGCTCGAAAGTGAAGGAGCGCGACACCGTGGAGGCCGTGGTCGACACGCGCAACCTGCACTTCTTCGACGAGGACACGGGGCTCGGCATCTACGGGAACGACAAAAACGGATCAGGAGGCACGTCATGAGGGTGAGACTCGGGATGCTGGCGCTGGTGGTTCTGGCGTTTGGTGTGGCGGCAGGATGCGGCGGAGGCGACAGCGGCACCAGCGGAGGTACCGGAGGCAGCTCACAGAGCAATGTCTCGGGCTCCATCTCGGTGATGGGCATCTGGTCCGGTCCTGAGCAGAAGGCGTTCCAGAAGGTGCTCGACGGCTTCACGGAGGAAAACCCGAACGTGAGCGTCAAGTACACCTCTGCCGGTGACGAGCTCCCGACCGTGCTCGCGACTGCGGTCGAGGGTGGCAACCCGCCGACCGTCGCATTCGTGTCCCAGCCGGGCCTGATCGGCGACTTCGTCAAGAAGGGCGCAGTCAAGCCGATCGACTATGCAAAGTCGGACGTGCTCAACAATCTCGGCCAGTCGGCCGTGGACATCGGCTCCGTCGATGGGAAGCTCTACGGCGTCCTCTACAAGGCGGCTAACAAGTCCCTCGTCTGGTACAACGTCCAGTCGTTCACGGATGCCGGCGTCGAGGCCCCGACCTCGTGGGACGACTACGTCAAGAACGGCGAGACGATCAAGGCGTCCGGGCTGCCGGCGTACTCGATCGGCGTCGACGTCGGCTGGCCGATCACCGACATCTTCGAGAACATCTATCTGAGCCAGGCGGGGCCGGAGAACTACGACAAGCTCTCCAAGCACGAGATCCCGTGGACGGATCAGACGGTGAAGGACGCCTTGACGACGATGGCGCAGGTGCTGAGCGACAGTGACAACATCGTCGGCGGCACCGACGGCGCGCTCCAGACCGACTTCCCGACCTCCGCGACGAACGTTCTGACCGACCCTGCGAAGGGCGCGGAGATCATGGAGGGCGACTTCGTCCCCGGCTCGGTGACGACCGACCTCAAGCCGGTCGAGGGGTACAACGTGTTCCCGTTCCCGCAGGTCGGTGACACGCCCAACCTGATCGTGGGCGGCGGCGACATCGCCATCACGTTCGAGGACAACCCTGCCGTGCAGGCGTTCATGAAGTACCTGACGACAACCAAGGCCGCCCAGATCTGGGCCGAGCAGGGCGGCTTCGCGTCGCTCAACAAGGGTCTCGACCCGAGCATCTATCCGAGCGAGATCGAGAAGACGACGGCCGGCGCGCTTGCCAAGGCGGAGGCGTTCCGGTTCGACATGTCCGACCTGCAGCCGGCTTCCTTCGGTGCGACCACCGGCCAGGGCGAGTGGAAGATCTTCACCGACTTCGTGAAGAACCCGAGTGACATCGACGGCACCGCTCAGAAGCTCGAGGCCGCTGCGGCCAAGGCGTACGGCGGGTGACCGGATGAGCGGCAGTAGCGCGGTCGCGGGGCAGCCATCGGCTGCCCCGCCGCCGGAAGTATCGGGCGGGGACGAGGGCTGGCGTAAGTACCTGCTGACCGCCGGCTTCCTCGCGCCGGCTGCGATCCTGCTCGGCGTGTGGGTCGTCTATCCGACGATCCGAACGATCATCCGCAGCTTCTACGACCGTGACGGGTCGAGCTTCGTCTGGTTCGACAACTACAAGGAGATCTTCACCTCCGACATCCTGCTGACGGCGGTCAAGAACAACCTGCTGTGGGTGGCCGTCGTACCGGCGCTGGTGGTATCCGTCGGACTCGTATTCGCCGTCCTGATGGAACGCGTGTCGTGGGCGGTGGCCTTCCGCACCGCGGTCTTCATGCCGATGGCTATCTCCGCCTTCGCCGCCGGCATCACCTGGCGGATCGTGTACCAGCAGGACCCGAATCTTGGCGTTGCCAACGCCATGATCAAGTCGGTCGAGGGCGTCTTCACGTCGTCCGGCGTGCTCACCAGGGCGCTGCCGTCGAGTCCCAGCCTGGTGCAGAAGAACGGCGGGATCCAGCTCAAGAATCCGATCTCAACCGGTGACGTCGCCCAGCTCGGCCTGACCGGCATCCCACCTGCCGACGTGCCGACCGGCGCCGTGGACGCAAGAACTCCCGAGCCTGTCGATGGTGGCATTGCCGGCGTGGTCTGGCGCGATTTCAAGCCCGGAGGCGGCACCCCGGGGAAGGTGGAGGCCGGGGAGCTGGGCCTGCCCGGCGTGTCGCTCGAACTGCTGGACGACAGCGGCTCGAAGGTAGCGTCAGCCACGAGCGGAGACGACGGCTCGTTCGCCTTCGACAACGTCGGCGGCGGTAACTACACGGTCGGCATCGCGGCATCGACCTTCGCCAAGCCGTTCGGCGGCGTGGACTGGCTGGGCCCACGCCTGGTGACGCCCTCGATCATGATCGCCTACCTGTGGATCTGGGCCGGGTTCGCAATGGTGGTGATTGCCGCAGGGCTGGCCGCGATCCCGCGTGACGTGCTCGAGGCTGCCCGCACCGACGGCGCGACCGAGTTCCAGGTCTTCCGCCGCGTGACTGCGCCGCTGCTGGCGCCCGTGCTGACCGTGGTGTTCGTGACCATGTTGATCAACGTACTGAAGGTCTTCGACATCGTGATCTCGATCGCCCCCGGTTCGTCCCAGGACGACGCCACCGTGCTCGCGCTGGCCATGTGGCGCACGGCGTTCGGCGGCACCAACGACTTCGGAGTGGGCTCGGCGATCGCGGTGCTGATCTTCGTCCTCGTGATCCCCGTGCTCCTGCTCAACGTTCGCCGTTTCAAGAGGGAGGCGTGATGACGACTGCGACCGCTGATCGTCCCCTCGTAACGGAGGCGCCGTCGGAGCGGCGGGGTCTGGGAGCCCGGCTGGCCTCGGGACTCGGCAAGGCGCCCGTCCACCTGTTGTTGATCTTCGTCGGCCTGCTCTGGCTCGTTCCGACGTTCGGCCTCTTCATCACGTCGCTGATGCAGCCCACCGACTTCCAGAAGGAGGGGTGGTGGAACTTCCTCACCAAGCCGGGTGAGCTCACCTTCGACAACTATCAGGCGGTGTTCGACAACCAGGCGATCATGGACTCCCTGTGGACGACCGTGCTCGTGGCGGTCGGAGGGACGCTTCTGCCGGTGTTCATCGGCGCGCTGGCCGGCTACGCGTTCGCGTGGCTCGAGTTTCCCGGCCGCGACTGGATCTTCATCGTCGTCGTGGCGCTGTTGGTCGTCCCGCTGCAGATGGCGCTGATTCCGATGTTCCAGCTGTACAACGACCTCAGCCTGTTCGACACTGTGCTCGGCCTGATCCTGTTCCACACGGCCTTCGGGCTGCCGTTCGCCATCTTCCTGTTACGCAACTTCTTCATCGGCATCCCGCGCGACCTGATGGAAGCGGCCCGCATCGACGGGGCAGGGGAGATGAAGATCTTCCTGCGGCTGATCCTGCCGCTGGGCCGGCCGGCGATCGCCTCCCTTGCCATCTTCCAGTTCCTGTGGACGTGGAACGACCTGCTGGTGGCGCTGACCTTCGGCCGCTCCACGGTGCCGATCACGGTGGCGATCTTCTCCCAGATGCGACAGTTCGGCGGCAACATCGAGCTGATCGCGCCGGCCACGTTCATCTCGCTGATCGTGCCGCTGGCGGTGTTCTTCGCCTTCCAGCGCTCGTTCGTGCAGGGACTGCTGGCCGGGTCGGTCAAGTAGCCGATCCCGGCGGGAGCCGGACGTGCAGGTGGTTGTCGTGGTGCGCGAGCACCTGGACGACGCCCGGCGGCCCGTGAAGCGCCGTGGCCGGCCCCACGAACACCAGCTGGGCGCCGGCGGCCACGAACCGGTCGACCAGATCCTGGGCCAGCCGGCGGTCGATCTGCGCGGCGGTGGCCGGCGAGCGCTCGCGGCGGTCGAGCCGTGGGTAGCAGACGTCGGCATCGAGGCCGTTCTGGTGGGACGCGTGCCCGATGCCGCCGTACGCCGGCCCGAAGTCGCCGCCGCCGGGCCGCGACAGGTCGCCGACGCCCACCCGCGGTGCGCCGGGGTGAGCCGCGGCGTAGGCATCGATCACCGAGAGCAGCGTCCGGATCAGCCGCGCGGTGCCGAATCGCCGCCACCACCGGTCGGGGGCGCGGCGCAGCACCGGATCCCAGGTGAAGAAGTGCAAGCCCTGGGCCGGCAGCATCACGCCCCGGATCAGCCGTCCGGCGTCGGGCCTGCCGACCGCCACCGAGGCCCGCCACCGGATCCGCCGGTGCTTCCGGCCGGCGTGGTGCGGCCGGTGGCCGGGGCGCACCGGCCGCTGCTGTGCCGGATCGGCCCGGGCCTGGCCGCCGTCCCGCTCCGCCGCCCGGACGCCGTCGCGTGCCGGCTCGGTCGCCCAGGCCACCGACAGCAGTGCTCCCGCGAACGCCACGATCACGAGCCGGCGGATCACATTCCCGACTACGCCGGCGGTCGGCGGCTCCGTCCCGCCCTACACTGACGCATGGCCAGCGTCCGGCAGCCCGGCGTCAGCACGGCAGCGCGGCCGGGAAGGGGGTGGCAGAACGCCGCCGCCTACCTGCGCGACCCGCTGGGCTACATGGAGTCGCTGCGGCGGAGCTCGGGCGACGTCGCCTTCGTTCCCTTCCCCGGCGGTCACAGCTTCGTGTTCGTCAGCGACCCTGCGCTGATCCGCCGGCTGCTGGTCGACGAGGGCTCGGCGTTCGTCAAGGGCCGGGCGCTGCGCGCGGCACGACGGCTGCTCGGCGACGGGCTTCTGACCAGCGAGGGAACCGACCACCTGCGGCGCCGGCGGCTGATCCAGCCGGTGTTCCACCGAGCGCTGATCGACCGCTACGGCGATGCGATGGTGGCCGCGGCGGAGCGGACGTCGGCTCGCTGGCGGAACGGCGCCGTGGTCGACGTGAACGCCGAGATGACCGGGCTGGCGCTCGATATCGTCGGCCGCACGATCTTCGATGCCGACGTGGAGTCGGAGGCGCCCGAGATCCGCCGGGTATTGGAGGCGGGGATGCGGGTGTTCCACCGGTTCCTGCTGCCGGGCGGCGAGCTGATGTGGCGGCTGCCGCTGCCGGCGACGCGCCAGTTCAACGCCGCCCGTGGCGATTTCGACCGCATGATCCTGGGCCTGATCCGCGGGCGTCAGGGGCCGCCGGCCGCCGCCCCCGACCTGATCGACCACCTGCTGGCGCTGAGGTTGGATGACGGCGGCCGGGCGCTGTCCGACGAGGAGATCCGCGATGAGGCCGTGACGCTGCTGCTCGCCGGGCACGAGACCACCGCCCAGGCGCTGACCTGGGCCTGGCACCTGCTGGCGCGCAACCCCGGGCCGGCCGAACGGCTGCGCAGAGAGTTGGTCGAGGTGCTGGCCGACCGGCCCGCCACCGCAGCCGATGCGGCCGCACTGCCCTACACCCAGGCCGTCTTCAGGGAAGCCCTGCGGCTGTACCCGCCCGTCTGGGCGCTGGCGCGCATCGCCACCCGCGACGTCCGGCTGGGGCGGCTGTCCCTGGCCGAGGGCGGCACCGTCGTCATCAGCCAGTGGGTCGTGCATCGCGATCCGGCCAACTTCGACCGGCCGCTGGCCTTCCATCCCGAGCGCTGGCTGCCGCCGCACGAGCCGCCTCCCGCCGGCGCCTACTTCCCGTTCGGCGCCGGATCGCGGCTGTGCATCGGGGAGCGCTTCGCCTGGCTGGAGGGCGTGCTGGTGCTGGCGACGCTGGCCCGCCGCTGGCGGGTGATCCCCCACGACCCGGCCCCCGCCATCGACGCCCGGTTCACCCTGCGGCCGCGGGGCGGGATGCCGGCAACGATTCGCGCCGCCTCGTGACCGCGCCGGCCGTCACTGCGGGTGGATCGTCTCGCCGGCCTCGAGCATGGCCACGAACTTCTCGATCCGCCGGGTGCGCGTCTCGGGCCGCTTCGCGTCCTGGATCCGGTACAGGATCGCGTAGCGATTCTGACCGCTGAGGGCAGCGAACATCCGGGCCGCGTCGGGACGGCGGTCGAGCTCGGCCCGGAGGTCGTCCGGCATGGTGATCGAGCGGGGGCCGGCGTAGGCCGCCTCCCAGTTGCCGTTGGCCCGCGCCTCCTCGACCGCCCGCAGCCCGGCCGGGGTCATGGCGCCCTCGGCGATCAGCCGCTCGGCAGTCCGCCGGTTGATCTCAGACCACTTGCTGCCCCGTCGCCTGGGCCCGAACCACTGGGCGAACCAGGTCTCGTCCACCCGGTTCGCGCGGCCGTCGATCCAGCCGTGGGCGAGTGCCGCTTCGAGCGCCTGGGGATGGGTGACCGACTCCATGCCGGTGCCCTTCTTGGCGATCCGCAGCCGGACGCCCGGCGACCGCTCGTGATGCTCGGCCAGCCAGGCCGTCCATTCGGCGGCGGTGGCGAAGCCGACCTCGGGTACCTCCTCGGGCATCCGCCAGGATGCTAGCCAGTCGTCCGCACCACCAGGTCGTCGTAGACCACGGCGCCGGAGGTTCGCCCGGCCTCAACCGGCAGGGCAGCCGTGGCGAACGGGCCGGGCGCGTACGACTGGCCGGTCAGCTCTTCGATCTCCGCCGCACCGTTGACCACCGCCAACCGGCTGCCGTTCACCGCCAGCACCACGGCGTCTCCCGGCGCTCCGCACACGGCATGTAGCCGGTTCTGGCCCTGGCGGTGGATGCGATCGCTGCGTCCGCGGGTGACCTCAAAGGCCGCGTCGGCCGTGGCGGCCCACACGGAGTACCTTCCGGTCGGCGCGTCGATCAGGAAGGCGAGGCCGGTGCCGCTGCCGTCCAGGCAGCTGAGGCCGGCGCCGGCCAGCCGGCCGTGCTGCTCGAGCACCGCATCGAGCTCGACCCCCGCCGCCGGTGCGGACAGCTCCGTCGTGGGCTGCTCGAAACCGTTCGGCGTGGTGACGGCGATCCGGTATCCCCCGCCGCGAACGACGAGTCGCGAGTATGGGCTCGTGCTCTCGGGCCAGTCCCGGCTGTTGGCGGTGAAGTGGTCCACGAGCAGCGTCCCGGTCGCCGGCGGCGCGGGCTCGCTCGGCAGGGGTTCGGTCACCGCCGGCTCGCTCACAGCTTCCGAGGTGGACACCGCGGATGTCGGCTCCGGCCCCGTCGAGGCGGTGGTGTGGGCCGCCTCGCCGTCGCCGGCCACCGCCGCGGCCGCACCGGCCAGCACGGCCGCTGCGAAGAGCAGTGCCCACACGATGTGTATCCGGCGCATCTCTGCAAGTCTCCTTCGACGTGCCCATCATCCCGCGCGGGCGGATCGGTGGCGTCGGGGAGACCCCTGAGCTTGGAAACGTGTGTCTGACACTCTTGCTTCAGGCCACCAGCGGCGGTGAACACGGGTGTTTGAGCTCCGCGTTGCGCGTGCGCGTCTGCCCAGCAGCGAA
>Ga0105245_10004557_pt1 | contig 12230 bp, 14 predicted proteins | sample KBSM54metaG_FD_81523 | JGI IMG/M metagenome (GOLD analysis project Ga0105245, IMG submission 81523) | Miscanthus rhizosphere microbial communities from Kellogg Biological Station, Michigan, USA - KBS M5-4 metaG | ecosystem: Host-associated > Plants > Roots > Rhizosphere > Soil | place...
GCGCGCGCGTCGGCCCTGGCCTAGAGCTGGCGTTTGCGGGCGCGTTTACCGCGCCCCGGGGGCGAACGCCTACCGCCCGCAAGCTCACCCTCGACGAGCCGCACGAGGCGGCTCCGAAACGGAGGAGGGCTCGATGAGCCGCAAGACCCTAAAGACCATCGCGACGCTGGCCACCGTCCTGGCCAACTGCCGCAGTGGTTCCCGCCACCAGCGCAGCGAACACCGACCTGCGCTCGCCCGATTCGCGCGACGCCGCCCGCATCGTCGTGGTCAACAACGGCCAGGACCTGCGCTCGCCTGACGGGCGCGACGCGGCCCGGCCATCCTCGCCCCGGGTCCCGTCCGCGACGCCCGACAACAGCACCGACTGGGGCGAGATCGGCATGATCACCGGCGCGGTCGTCCTGGCGCTGGGCGGCATCGGCGCGGTGCTCTACGTCACCCGCCGCCGCGGCTACGTCCGCAAGTCCCGCGCGACGGTCGCCCCGAGCTGAGCGACCACGACAGCCGTCTCTCGGCGGCTCACCGAGGGAAGCGGCGCCCCACCGGGGCCCCGCTTCCATGTGACGGTGGGCGCGGCAGAACTCGCGCACTGGGTCGTGGTATCGCTCGGCCTGCTGCCTGGTCGCGGTTGCTGACCTCGGGGGCCTCGTCCCAGCGCCGCTCGAGGCGCAGGTGGTTGCTGTCCCAGACGTCGGGGGCGGCGGGGTCGAGCACCACCGTGCCGCCTGTCCAGGTGGCCAGCGTGCCGGCCAGGGCGTCCTCCAGCCAGACGCTGAAGGCGGCAGCACGCGCGAAGTCGTCCATGCCCATAGCCTGATGGTGATGCGCGACGCGATCGTCATCGGCGCCGGCCACAACGGCCTGGTCGCCGCCGCCTATCTGGCCCGCGCGGGCCTCGACGTGGAGGTACTGGAGCGGCGCGAGCTCGTCGGCGGCGCCTGCGTGACCGAGGAGCTGTGGCCCGGCGTGCGCGCGTCGCCCGGCGCCTACACGCTTTCGCTGCTGCGCCCGGAGATCGTGCGCGACCTCGACCTGCCCGCCCACGGGCTCGAGGTCACCGTGCACGAGCCCTACCTGTTCGCGCCGTTCCCCGACGGGCGCCGGGTGGTGACCTGGTCGAGCCGCGAGCGCACCCACGCGCAGCTGGCCGAGGACTGGTCGCCGGCCGACGCCGACGCCTACGCCGCGTGGGCGCAGCGCTGGGACGCCGCCGCTGACCGCGCCCGCCCGCTCGTGCTCGAGCCCGCCGACCGCGCCCGCTGGCTGGAGGCGATCGGCCCGGAGATCCTCGACGGCGCCATCGCCGACGACCTGGCCGGCATCCCCTCGGAGGCGGTGCGGGTGCCGTTCGCCATCCAGTGCCTGATCGGCACGCTGGCCGGGCCCGAGGACCCGGGCACCGCCTTCGTCGGCTTCTACCACGAGCTCGGCACCGCGGCCGGGCCGCCCGGCGCGTGGGGCTACGCCCGCGGCGGCATGGGCGCGGTGACGGGCGCCCTGCGGTCCGCCGCCGAGGCGGCGGGGGCGACGGTGCGTACCGGCGCCGAGGTCGAGCAGGTCCTGGTCGCGGACGGGCGCGCCGCCGGCGTCGTCACCGCCGACGGCGAGGTGCGCGGCCGCGCAGTCCTCTCCAACGCCGACCCGTAGCGCACCGCGGCGCTCGCCGGCGTCGACGCGCCGGCGGGCTGGCGCCAGGCCGGGCCGGTGCTCAAGGTCATGGTCCTGCTCGACGGGCTGCCCGAGTTCCCGAGCTGGCCCGGCAGCGAGGAGCCGTGGCACGGCGCCATCGACATCGGCTTCACGCTGGACGACCTCTCGGCCGCCGTCGCGCAGGCGCGCGCCGGCCAGCCGGCCCAGCGGCCGTTCATCGAGGCCGCGTGCCAGACCGCCGCCGACCCCACGCTGGCGCCAGCCGGGCGCCACGTGGTCTCCTTGTTCTGCCAGGCCTTCCCGCCCGACACCGACCCCGACGCTGCCGCCGACCTGGCCATTGCCCGCTTCGCCGAGGCCTGCCCCGAGTTCCCCGACCGCATCGTGGACCGCCTCGCGCTGGGCCCGCGCCAGCTCGAGGCCCGCTTCGGCCTGACCGGCGGCCACATCTTCCACGGCGAGATGCTGCCCGGCCAGCTGCTCGAGGACCGGCCCGGCCCGCGCCGCTTCGGCGGTCTCGAGGGGCTGTACCTCGCCGGCTCGGGCGCGCACCCCGGCGGGGCGGTGACGGGCGCCCCCGGCTACCTGGCCGCAGCCGCCGTACTCGAAGACCGGGGCCGCGGGTAGCCTGGCCGCCATGGCCTGGAGGATCGTCATCGCCGGCGGGGGCTTCGGCGGGTTCTACGCCGCGCGCGAGCTGGAGAAGGTCCTGCCGCCGCAGGCGGCCCACATCACGCTCGTCAACGACGTGAACTTCATGCTCTACACGCCGCTGCTGCCGGGCGCGGCGGCGGGCACGCTGGAGCCGCGCCACGTCGTCGTGCCGCTGCGCGAGGAGCTGCACCACACCGACCTGCGCCTGGGTGAGGTGCTCTCCGCCGACGCGGCGCAGAAGTCCCTCCACATCCGCACCCTCGAGGGCCACGAGGAGCGCCTTCACTACGACCACCTGATCGTCGCGCTGGGCTCGGTCTCGCGTACGCTGCCGATCCCCGGCCTGGCCGAGCACGCGATGGGCTTCAAGACCCTGGCCGATGCGATCGCGCTGCGCAACCACCTGCTGCGCACGCTGGAGATGGCCGAGTCGGTCGACGAGCCGCGCGAGCGCGAGAAGTTCCTCACCTACGTGTTCGTGGGCGGCGGCTACGCCGGCGTCGAGGGCCTGGCTGAGCTGCAGGACTTCGCCGCCGACGTCATCGAGCTCTACCCGCGCTCGCGCGTGCAGGGCATGCGCTGGATGCTGGTCGAGGCCTCCGACCGGATCATGCGCGAGATCCCCCCCGACCTCGCCGCCTTCACCATGCGCGAGCTGCAGGGGCGCGGCATCGAGTTCCGCCTCGACACCCAGGTGGAGGAGATCACCGCCGAGACCGTGCGCCTGTCCAGCGGCGAGACCTTGCCCACGCGCACGCTGGTGTGGACGGCCGGCGTTCGGCCCCATCCGGCGGTGGGGCAGCTCGGGCTGCCGCTCGACCGGGGGCGGATCGTGGTCGACGCGTTGATGAAGGTCGATGGCGTCGACGGCGCGTGGGCGATCGGTGATGCGGCCGCCGTGCCCGACCCGGCCCAGAAGCGCAAGGCGCCCTCGCCCCCGACCGCGCAGCACGCGCTGCGCCAGGGCAAGCGCGTGGCGCAGAACGTCGCCGCCACCATCGGGAACGGCCACACCCGGCCCTTCACCTACAAGTCCCTCGGCGTGTTCGTCGACCTGGGCCGCTTCCGGGCCGTGGCCAGCACGCTGGGCATCCGCTGGCGCGGCTTCCCGGCCTGGTTCCTGGCCCGCACCTACCACCTGATGGCGATGCCGGGGTTCCGGCGCCAGCTCCGCCTGGTCACCGACTGGTCCGTCGACCTGCTGTTCCCGCGCGACGCCTCCGACCTGGCCCAGCTCGGGCATCCGCCGGGGCTCGACGGGGAGGAGTTCGAGTCCCAGAGCGCCGGCGGCACCAGCGCCGAGGGAAAGGCCGAACCGGCGTCTACCATCGGTGAGACGAAGTGACGGTTGCGGAACAGGTGAGAACCGACTTGACGACGGCCATGAAGGCCGGCGAGCGCGAGCGCGTTGGGGCGCTGCGCCTGGTGCTCTCCGAGCTGCAGAAGGCGGCCAAGGAGGGCGGGGACGACGAGGTCGCGGTCCTGCGGCGCGAGCGCAAGCGCCGCCTGGACGCCGCCGAGCAGTTCCGCGCCGGCGGCCGCGCCGAGCTGGCCGACAAGGAGGAGTCCGAGGCCGAGCTCATCGGCGGCTACCTGCCCGCAGAGCTCTCCGACGCCGAGCTGACGGCGCTCGTGGCCGAGAAGGTCGAGCAGACCGGCGCCGCGTCGCCCAGGGACATGGGCAAGGTCATGGGCGCGGTGATGCCCGCGGTCGGCGGCCGCGCCGACGGCAAGCGGGTCTCGGCCCTGGTGCGGGAGAAGCTCAGTGCGTAAGCAGCTCGAACTGGCCAACGACACCGCGCTCGAGCTGGCCGGCTCCGAGGACGCGGTCCTGCGCGCGCTCGAGGGCCACCTCGACTGCAGCGTCTTCCTGCGCGGCAACGTGCTCACGCTCGACGGGCCCGAAGAGGCGGTCCGGGCGGGCGAGGAGGTCGTGCGCGAGCTGGCCGACCTCGTGGCCCAAGGCCACCAGATCGTGCCGGGCACGATCGCCGCGGTGACCAGCGCGCTCGACCAGCACGAGGAGCCCGCGCGCATCCTCGAGGACGTCGTCTGGCGTCACCGCAACCAGCGCGTCGCGCCCAAGACGCTGAACCAGAAGCGCTACGTCGACTCGATCCGCCACAACACGATCACCTTCGGCATCGGCCCGGCGGGCACGGGCAAGACCTTCCTGGCCGTGGCGATGGCGGCGCTGGCCTTGTCCAAGCGCCAGGTCAACCGCATCATCCTCACCCGGCCCGCGGTCGAGGCGGGCGAGCGGCTGGGCTTCCTGCCCGGCGACATGATGGCCAAGGTCGATCCCTATCTGCGGCCGCTGTTCGACGCCCTGCACGACATGCTCGAGCCCGAGCGCGTGGCCCAGCACCTCGAGCGCGGCGTGATCGAGATCGCCCCGCTGGCCTTCATGCGCGGGCGCACGCTGAACGACAGCTTCATCATCCTCGACGAGGCCCAGAACACGAGCCCCGAGCAGATGAAGATGATCCTCACGCGGCTCGGCTTCGGCTCGAAGATGGTGGTGACGGGGGACATCACCCAGATCGACCTCCCGCGTGAGCAGCAGTCCGGCCTGATCGTGGTGGCCGACATCCTCGAGGGCCTCGAGGGCATCGACTTCGTGCGCTTCGGCGGCGAGGACGTCGTGCGCCACAAGCTCGTCCAGCGCATCGTCGAGGCCTACGACGAGCACGCCCACAGCGCGGCGCCAGAGCTCCGGTCGGCCAAGCGGCGGGCTTGAGCGACGTCGAGCTCATCGGCTCCGACGACGCGACCCTGCGGCGCGCCGCCGAGCTTGCCCTGGCCAGCGCCGGGCTGCGCGGCCACGTGGCCATCGCCTTCGTCGACGCCGAGCGCATGGCGCAGCTCAACCGCGAGCACCGCGGCCGCGACGCGCCCACCGACGTGCTCTCGTTCCCGGTCGACGAGGACCGGCCGATCGGCGCCGCCCCGCGCGAGCTCGGCGACGTCGTCATCTGCCGCGAGTACACGGAGGACGTGCCCGAGGCGGTGATCCACGGGGTCCTGCATCTCGTGGGCATGGACCACGAGCGCGACGAGGGCGAGATGCTCGCGCTCCAGCACGAGCTGCGCTCGTGGCTGTGAGGGTGGGGTTCGTCGCGCTGGCCGGGCGCCCGAACGTCGGCAAGTCCACGCTCGTCAATGCCCTGGTGGGCGAGAAGGTCGCCATCGTCTCCGACAAGCCGCAGACCACGCGGCGAGCCGTGCGCGGCGTGGCCACCGCGCCGGAGTGGCAGCTCGTGCTCGTCGACCTCCCGGGCGTCCAGCGACCGCGCGACCCGCTCACCCAGCGGATGCAGCGGCGCGTGGAGTCCGAGCTCGCGGAGTCCGACGCCGCCCTGCTCGTGGTCGACGGCGAACAGGGCGTCGGCCCCGGCGACCGGTTCCTGGCCCACCTGCTCGAGTCCGCCGGCGTCCCGGTCGTGGTGGCGGTGAACAAGGTCGACCGCCTCAACCGGGCCGCGACCGCAGCGGTGCTCAGCGCGGCCGCCGCCGAGCTCGAGATCGCCGACGACGTCTTCCCCGTGTCCGCCCGCCGCGGCACCGGCGTGCAGGCGCTGGCCGAGCACCTGGCGGCGCTCGTGCCCGAAGGGCCGTTCCTGTTCCCGCCCTCCGAGCGCACCGACCTGCCCGAGGACGTGCGCCTTGCCGAGCTCGTGCGCGAGCAGGTCCTGCGGCGCACGTTCCAGGAGGTCCCGCACGCCGTCGCGGTCGAGCTGGAGGACGTCGAGCGCGACCGCCCCGACCTCGTCGTGGTGCGGGCGCGGGTGCTGGTCGAGACCGACTCCCAGAAGGGCATACTCATCGGCCGTGGCGGCAAGATGATCCGGGCCATCGGCACGGCGGCGCGGCGCGAGCTCGAGCGCGAGCTGGGCGCCCAGGTCCACCTCGACCTGCGCGTGGACGTGCGCCGCCGCTGGCGCGCCGACGACGCCCTGCTCGACCGGCTGGGGATCGAGTGATCGCGTCTGCGGCACCGCCGCAGACACCGTGCACGGCGCCCGCGACCGCGACGACGCTGCGCTGTCCCGACCTGGTGATGGGGCGCCCGACCCAGGTGTCCGTGCAGCGGATCTCCGGCCGCGTGCTCCTGCATGGGACGAGCCGGGTCGAGAACGTGGGCGCCGGGCCGCTCGAGCTGCGGGGGCGACGCACGGGCGCCCGCCGGATGGCGGTGACCCAGGTCATCCGACGGGGCGGCGGCGGGCATGTGCTGTGGTCGACCCGCGCCCACCTGCACTTCAAGGCGATCCCCGGCCAGGGTCGGTACTGGAAACTGCATGACGCGGCGAGCCTCGAGGTGTGGACGCTCGCGCCCGCCGGGGCGCTCGGCCGGCAGGTGCGGCGCGGTCCCAAGCTCGACTACTGCCTGCGCGACCTGCTCCGCCAGACCCACCCCCCGCGCGGCGCGCCGGCGGGCCGCGTCTACCCGGGCTGCAACCAGAATGCGGGACTCCGGAGCGTCACGCTGGGCACGTCGGTGGGTTGGATCGACCGCTATCCCTCCACCTACTACGAGCAGTACGTCGACGTGACCGGGCTGCACGGCCGCTTCGCGTTCGTGATGCGTGCTGATCCGAACGATCGGCTGATCGAGACCGACGAGACCAACAACGCCTCGTGGGTGCGCATCACGCTGCGCTAGGTTCGCGCCGGTCATGTCCAGCGCATTCGTCACCGGCGGTTCGGGCTTCATCGGCGGCCGCCTGATCGAGCGGCTCCGCGCCGAGGGCTGGGCTGTGCGCGCGCTCGCGCGCTCGGAGGGCGCGTCCGCGACCGTGCGCGACCGCGGCGCCGAGCCGGTGACCGGCGACCTGGACGATTTGCCTGCTCTGCGCGAGGGCGCCGACGGGGTCGAGGCCGTCTTCCACGCCGCGGCCAAGGCCGAGGACTGGGGCGAGCCCGAGGAGTTCGAGCGCATCAACGTCCACGGCACCGAGAACGTGCTTGCGGCCGCCCGCGACGCCGGCGCGCGCCGGGTCGTGCACGTGAGCACCGAGGCGGCGCTGATGGCCGGGCAGGCGCTGGTCGACGTCAACGAGGACACGCCCCTGCGGCCCGACTCGCCCGCGCTGTACCCGGCCACCAAGGCCAGGGGTGAGCTGGCCGTGCGCGCCGCCAACGACAGCGGCCTCGAGACCGTGGTCATCCGGCCCCGATTCGTGTGGGGCAAGGGCGACGCCACGCTGCTGCCGGTCTTGGTCGAGCTCGTCGACTCGGGCCAGTTCCGCTGGATCGGCGGCGGCTCGCATCGCTCTGCCATCACCCACGTCGACAACGCCGTCGAGGGGCTGTGGCTGGGCGCGACCAAGGCTCCGGCGGGCAGCGTCTACTTCGTCACCGACGGCGACCCGGTGGTGTTCAAGGACTTCGTCAGCACGATGATCGCCACCCAGGGCGTGCGCACCCCGGACAAGACGATCCCGCTCGGGGTCGCCAAGGCGCTGGCCGCGGCGTCCGAGGGCGCGTGGCGACGGCTCAAGCGCCCCGGCCGCCCCCCGCTGACCCGCTTCGCCGTGTGGGCGTCGGGCATGGAGTGCACGATCGACATCTCCCGCGCCCGGTCCGACCTCGGGTACCAGCCGGTCAAGGACCAGGCCACCGGGCTGGCGGAGATGCGTCAGGCCACGGCGGCGTAGCCGTCCTTGCGCGGGTCCGAGCCTGCGCTGACCGATCCGTCGGCGTCCACGACGATCGCCTGGCCGCCGCCGAAGCGGCGCACGTCGTTGTCGACGTACGCCCCGGGCAGCTCGGCCGCCCGCTCGGCCAGCGCGGGCTCGAGCGCGACCCGGTCGCCGTCCACGCGGAAGCGCGGGCGCTCCAGCGCGGCCTGCGGGTCGAGGCCGCCGTCGACCAGGGCGCTGACCAGCTGCAGGTGGCCCTGAGCCTGGAAGAACCCGCCCATGACGCCGAACGGGCCGAGCAGCGCGCCCTCGGCGGTCAGGAGCAGCCCGGGGATGATCGTGTGGTACGGGCGGCGGCCGGGCTCGACCTTGCCGCCGACGGCGAAGCCGGCGCCGCGGTTGTGCAGGACGACGCCGGTGCCGGGCGCCTCCAGTCCGGCGCCGAAGCTCTCGAACAGGCTCTGGATGAACGAGACCGCCATGCCGTCGTCGTCCAGCGCGCACAGGTAGACGGTGCTGCCCTGAGGCTCGGTGAGGACGGGCGTCACCGCGTCGCGGCGCCGCTCGAGGAAGGCGGGGTCGAGCAGGTCGCGCACCTCGGCCCCGTCGCGCACGCGCTCGAACGCGTCTGCCAGCGCCAGCCGCACGCAGGCGACCTGGGCGGGCAACGTGGGCTCGAAGCCCTCGAGCAGCGCGAGCCCCTCCAGCGCGGCGATCCCCTGGGTCGGCGGCGGCAGCTCGAGGATCTCGACGTTGCGGTAGGTGCCGCGCAGGGGCTCGACCCAGCGCGGCGCGTAGCCGGCGAGGTCGTCCTCCTCGAGCCAGGAGGCGGCGGCGATCGCCCGCCCGATCGGGCCGCGGTAGAACGCGTCCGGGCCCTGCTCGGCGACGGCGCGCAGGCTCTGCCCGAGCGCGGGCAGGCGCACCCAGTCGCCGGCCTGCGGCGCGGGCGCGTAGCCGTCGGGGAGCTTGGGGGCCTGCTGCCAGTAGCTCGCGCAGTGGGGCTGCACCGCGAAGCCGTCCTCGGCGAGGTCGATGGCGTCGCGCAGCGCGCGGTCCAGGCCGAGACGGCCGTGGCGCTCGGCCAGCGCCGCCCAGCCGGCGACCGCGCCGGGCACGGTGACCGCGGTCGGCCCGTCGATCGCGAGCGCCGCGTCGGCCGGCGCGCCGGCCGGGGCGGGGCCGGAGGCGTCCAGGCCCTCGGCACGCCCGTCCGGCGTCCACACGATGGCGAACGCGTCGCCGCCGGGGCCGGTCATCATCGGCTCGGTCACGCACAGCACGGCGGCCGCGGCCAGCGCGGCGTCGGCGGCGTTGCCGCCGGTCTCCAGCGCCCGCATGCCGGCGTCGGTGGCCGTGGGCTGCGAGGTGGCGACCGCCCTCACAGCTTGCGCTCCAGCTCGCGCCCGAGCCGGTCGACGCCCTCGAGCTCGATCTCGGGCTCGAACAGGTACGGGAGGGTCACCACGGTGGCGTCGCCGCTGCCGCGCAGGCGCCGGCGCAGGCGGCCGACCTCGCTCTGCTGGGTCCGGTGGCGCTCGGCCTCGACGCCGGCCGCGCGCAGCGCGCCAATCGTCGCCCGCGAGCGACCGTTGCCGGCGCTGGCCCGGATGCTGTCGAGCTCGGCGCCGTTGAACCGGCGCGGGTAGACGCCGTTGACGACCACGACATCGAGGCGCCGCCCGACCTGGTCGGCCAGCGTGCGGTCGAGCTCGAGCGTCTCGGTCACCGGCATCTCCTCGGGGAGGGCCACGGCGACGTAGCCGGTGTTGCGGCGGTCGCGCAGCGACTTCCACACCAGGTCGGCCTGCTTGTGGATGGGGCCGATACGGGCGAGGTCGGCGAACGTCTTGGGCGTGCGCAGCATGCTCACGCCGTGTCCGGAGGCGGGGGCGTCGACCACGACGAGGTCGTACCCGCGCGCGCTGCGCTTCCAGCGGCTGCTCTGCCCGAGCTCCCACACCTTGGTCACGGTGACGAGCTCCTTGGCCCCGGGCGCGGCGGCCACGAAGTACTGGAACGCGCTGGCCGAGTTCAACGCCCGGGCCAGCGTGCCGCCCACCTGGGTGCCGAGCCATTCGCGCAGCGCCGCCTGGGGATCGATCGAGGTCGCCCACAGCTCGTCGGTCAGCAGGGTCTCGTCGCCGGCCACGCCCTGGCGGCGGAACAGGCGCGAGAGGCGCTCCTGCGCGCCGACCTCGCACACGATCGTGCGCTTGCCCCGGCGGGCACCGGCCATGCCCAGCGCGGCGGCCACGGTGCTCTTGCCGACGCCGCCCTTGCCGGTGATCCACACCAACCGCTTGTCGAGTATCGATCCCATCGCGATGCTTAGGCCCTCGATGACGACCCTACCCACGGACCTCAACGGGTCCTACGAGCTGTGCCGGCGCATCCACCGCCGCCACGACCCGACGTACTACTGGGCCACGCGCCGGCTGCCCTCCGACGTGCGCCCGGCCGTGCACGCGCTCTACGGGTTCGTCCGTGGGGCCGACGAGCTGGTCGACGGGCCGCGGCGGCCGAGCGATCCCGCGGCCCGCCTGGCGGCGCTGGACGCGTGGGAGGGCGCGCTGGCGACCGGCCTGGAGCGCGGGAGCTCGGACCACCCGGTGATCGCGGCGCTGGTCGACGCGGGCTCGCGCCACGACCTGCCGCTGGACGAGCTGCGGGTCTACATGCGCTCGATGCGGGTCGACTGCGGCCGGGTGCGGATCGCCACCGCGGACGAGCTCGACCGCTACATGGACGGCTCGGCGGGGTCGGTGGGCCGGATCATGGCCCCGCTGCTGGGCGCGCCGCCGGCCGACCGCGACGCCTTCGGCGCGCTGGGCAAGGCGTTCCAGCTCACGAACTTCATCCGCGACGTGCGCGAGGACTGGGTGCTGGACCGCGTGTACCTGCCCGCGGCGGGAGAGCCCGAGCTCGCGCGGCGCTCGGCCTCGCCGCGACTGCGGTCCCTGGTGGCCGGCGAGGTCGACCGCGCCCGCAACCTGTTCGCGGCCACGGAGCCGGCGGTGGCCGCCACCGACGGCCGCGTGCGCCCGGCCATCCGCCTGGCCCGCGCCGTCTACGTGCGCGTGCTGGAGCGGATCGAGCGCGTCGGCTACGACGTGCTCGGGCGGCGCACGGAGCTCAACGCGGTCGAGCTCAGCCAGGCCGTGGCCCTTACCCTGCGGGGTCGATGACGGTCCGGGCAACCAAGCGCGGCGCGGAGCGCACGTCGCTGGACGGCGTGCGCGCCGACGTGCTCGTGTGCGGCGCGTCGTTCGCGGGGCTCTCGGTAGCGCGCGAGCTCACTTCGTCCGGGGCTTCGGTCGTGGTCCTGGACCGCTACGAGATCGGCGAGCGCGCCACCTCGGCCTGCGCGGCGCCGACCGTGTGGCTGGAGGCGATGGGCGTCGCGGCGGCGATCCGCCAGGAGATCCCATGCATGCGCTTCTCCACCCCGTTCGGGTCCTACCGCTACCGCCTGCCGTGGTCGTGGTCGTCGTTCGACTACCGGATGCTGTGTCGGTTGCTGTGGGAGCAGTGCGGGGATGCGCGGTTCGAGACCGCGAAGGTCGTCGGACGGGAGCACGGCGCGACGAAGGAGCGTGGGTCCGACCTTGCTGTCGTCACCGACCGCGGGGTCGTCTCGGGCGGCGTGGTCGTGGACGCTCTCGGCTGGCGGCGGGTGCTCGCCACGTCCGGCTACCAGCCGCCGGACGCGCCGCTGTCGCGCGGCCTCGAGGTGCACCCGCACGGCCCGGGCGGCGAGGACCTCGACGTGTGGATCGAGCGCTCGCTCGTCCCCAGTGGCTATCTGTGGCGCGTGCCCGCCGACGGCGAGCAGCGGGTGGGCGCGGGCTCATACGAGCCGCGCGACCACGTCAAGGAGCCGACCGTCGCGCTGGCCGAGCGGCTCGACTACCCGCCCGTGCGCTACCAGGGCAACTGGTTCCCGCACCGGCTCCGCGACGCGACCGAGGACGGCGTCTTCTTCGTCGGCGACAGCGCCGGCCACTGCTTCCCGCTGTCCGGGGAGGGCATCCGGACGGCGTTCTACTTCGGGATCGCGTGCGGGCGCGAGCTGCGCGATCTGCTGGCGGGCGCCCAGTCGCGCGAGCGGGCGCTCGAGCGCTACGCGGCGTTCTCCGCGCGCCACGAGCGCGCGTTTCGCCGCGCGCTGCAGCTCCAGCGCCTGATCCCAGCCCTACCGCCCCGCGTCCTGACCGTCTTGCTGCGGGCGATGTCCAACCAGCGCATCATCGATCGAAGCTTCGGCTGGTACTTGGA
>Ga0105245_10004558_pt1 | contig 12229 bp, 13 predicted proteins | sample KBSM54metaG_FD_81523 | JGI IMG/M metagenome (GOLD analysis project Ga0105245, IMG submission 81523) | Miscanthus rhizosphere microbial communities from Kellogg Biological Station, Michigan, USA - KBS M5-4 metaG | ecosystem: Host-associated > Plants > Roots > Rhizosphere > Soil | place...
CCTCCTCGTGGCGATGCTGATCAGCGGCATCGTGCTGAACACCTTCTTCCTGGTTCGCGAAATACGGAAGAACGAACAACAGGACGCCTTCATCAACGCCGTGACTCACGAGCTGAAGACTCCCGTCGCGTCGATCCGCCTCTACCTCGAAACCCTCCAGACTCGTGCCGTCGATGAAACTAAGCGCAAGGATTTCTACCGCATCATGCTGGAGGATAGCGACCGGCTACTTGAAACCATCGAGCAGATCCTGCGCACCGGGCGCATCGGCCATAGCGGGCGCAAGCCCACGCTTTCGCGGATCGACCTCGGTGGATTGGTCGAGGAGTGCGTGAATCGTGCCCGCACCCTGTACTCTTTGTCGCCTGAATCGCTGAGTTACCAGCCCCGTTCTCCGATGGCAATATTGGCAGATATGGACGAGGTTCGGGCCGCTGTTTCGAATCTAATCGACAACGCTGTGAAGTATTCCGGGCTCAACGTGAAGGTGTCGGTAGAGATCGCCGCGGCCGACGAAAAGCATGTTGTCGTGCGCGTCCGCGACGAGGGTCCGGGCATCCCGCAGACCGAGTTGAAGGCGATCTTCAAACGCTTCTACCGAGCTCGTGGACCAGCCGCTCCGCGCGTTCCTGGAACTGGCCTGGGCTTGTATATTGTCCGCTCCGTCGCCAAGCGGCATGGCGGAAGAGCTTGGGCGGAAAGTGAGGGTCCGGGACGCGGGAGCACATTTGTGCTGCAGCTCCCCATCGCCCGATGAAGAAAGCAGAGTGAGTAAGGTTTTAGTCGTGGAAGACGAGCAGCACCTCGCCGATGGGTTGCGCTTCAATCTGGAAGCGGAAGGGTATCAGGTTCAAGTGACCGACACCGGGGAATCCGCTCTCGAAGCGCTCCAGTCGGATCCGGCTGCATTTGACGTCGTCGTACTGGATGTGATGCTGCCAGGCAAGGACGGATTTAGCGTGATGTCTGAAATGCGCGGCGCCGGCCAGTTTGTCCCGACACTGATGCTGACGGCCCGTGGCCATCCGAACGATGTCCTGAAGGGTTTCGCCGCGGGAGCGGACGACTATCTTACGAAGCCTTTCGATTTGTCGATTCTGATCGCTAGGATCAAAGGTCTGTTGCGCCGCCGTGAATGGCTTGCGAAGTCTTTGAACACGCCATCCACGCCTCCGGCTCCCCAGGACGTGTTCAAATTCGGCGATAAGGCGGTAGATTTCGATCGTCTCGAGCTGCACGTGCGAGACCAGACCTTTCCTCTGACGCTCATGGAAGCCAACGTCCTGCGTTACTTGATCCAGCACGATGGCAAACCGGTATCGCGGAAGAAGATGCTGGAAGAAGTCTGGAACCTGCATGAAGACACCGACACTCGCGCGATTGATAATTTCATCGTCCGGCTGCGGCGCTACATCGAAGACGACCCGGTCAAACCGCGCCACGTACGCACCGTTCGCGGTGTCGGCTACAGGTTCATGTCCAAGCCCGATAAAGAGGACTGATTTCCTCGCCAAGCCATGGAATCCTTGCTCTCGGGACTCTCACAGCACGGCTACAGCATCCTTTTCGCACTCGTATTCCTGGAATCGATCGGGCTGCCGGTCCCTGCTGCACTGGCACTATTGATCGCCGGCGGGGCCAGTGCTCGTGGATCGCTGTACTTGCCTTTGGCGGCAGGCAGCGCCCTACTGGCATCCATTCTCAGCGACACGCTGATGTTTCTCCTGGGCCGGTACACGGGATGGTGGCTGCTGGGATTGCTGTGCCGTCTCTCGCTCAATCCGGAATCCTGCATCCTGCGTTCAGCGGATTCGTTCTACCGCCGCGGACGTACTGTGCTCTTGTTCGCAAAGTTCGTGCCTGGGATTAATACCATGGCTCCTCCGCTCGCCGGAAGCATGAATATGCGCTCCGTCCAATTCTTTGCCTTCGATTGCGGCGGAGCCTTGATCTATGTTGGGGCATACATGTCCGTAGGATTTTTTTTCAGCGATTTCCTCGGAACCATTACCCAGAACTATGCGACGTTTAGTCGCGTGTTAACGTGGGTTCTATTCATCGCCGCGGCGGGCTATCTAGTCCTTCAGGTGTGGTTGTGGGGCAAGGCCCGCAAATTTCGATCCGTACCGTTTGTAAGCCCTGCGGAGGCCCACCGAGCCGTTACTTCAGACGGCGCGGTTATCTACGACGTCCGCAGCCACGGCTACTACGATCCTAAGGCTGTGCGTGTCCGCGGTTCCATCCGTCTGGAACCAAATGCGCTGCTCCATATCGAGGAAACGTTTCCCGCCGGAAAGAAGATCTATTTATACTGCACTTGCATTCGCGAGGCGACCAGCGCTCGCGTGGCGCATCATTTGGCGCAGAAGGGGGTGCCGGTCGCAGTGATTAGGGGCGGCTTGCGGGCGTGGAAGAAGGCGGAACTCCCCACCGAACCAGTCCCGGCTGAAGAAATGACGGAATTGCCCCTTTTCGACTAAGGCTCATCCAAACTGCCCGCGCCTGCGTACAATAACCTGGGAGCCATTCATGTTGATTTGGAACCAGCTGAAGATGCAGGCGGCCGCGCAGCCGGAAAAACGCGCTCTGATTTGTGGAGACACCACCCTCTCATACGCCCAATTCGCCACGCGGGCCGAGAATGTAGCCCAAGCCTGGCTGCGGAAAGGCCTGAAGCCCGGCGATCGCATCGCGCTGCACATGAGAAACGGCATCGAGCTGGCCGCCTGCTACTACGCCTGCTTCGCCGCAGGATTTATCGCCGTTCCCGTAAACAATCGCCTGACGCCCGAAGAGATCGCCTACGTTCTCGAGCACAGCGGAGCGAAAGCCTATCTCGCACAGGCCGATCTTCGAATTCCGACGTCCATTCCTTCCCGGGAACTCGATATGGACATCCGAGCAGACGGCGCCGAGCGCCCCCTGCCCGTCCCGAATCCTGATGATCCTGCCGTGCTGCTCTATACCAGCGGGACCACCGCTCGGCCCAAGGGCGTCAGCCATTCGCAGCGCACCATCGCCGGCAACGCGTCGTATATGGACGCATGGGGTCTGAGACCCGACGATCACACTTTGCTCTTCACCGCGATGGTCCACGCCTCAGGAGCCATCATGCTCCTGATGTCTTCGCTGTGGATGGGCGCGACGGTTACCATCGTCCCCATATTCGACGCGGGTACCGTGCTCGACACTTGGGAGCGCAGCGGCGCTACGTTCTACATGTCGCTGCCGACGCTGGTTCGTTCGCTCCTGGCTGAGCAACGTGCTCGTCCTCGCCGCATCACCACCGGCCGCCTCGCCATCTGCGGCGGCGACGTAGTGCCGGTCCCTCTACAGGAGGAATATTTCGCCACCTTCAGGCACCCTATGGTCGAGGGCTTCGGAATGACCGAGGGCCTGCCTACCCTGGCCAACCATCCCGACAATAATCGGCCCGGCAGCATGGGACGTCCGGTAGGGGATACCGAGGTCCGCGTCGTCGACGGCGAGATGTGGATGCGCGGTTCCGGCATCGCCACGGGCTATTGGGGACGTCCGCCGTTTGAAGAAGGCTGGCTCAAGACCGGCGATCTGGTGGAGATCGATGCCGACGGCTTCGTCTGGTTCCGCGGCCGCAAGAAGGAGATTATCGTACGCGGCGGATCCAATATCTCACCGCAGGAAGTGGAAGAGACGCTGTATAAGCATCCTGCCGTGGGCGAGGCCGGCGTCATCGGCGAGCCCAACGAATACTGGGGAGAAGTGGTTCTTGCTTACGTCGCTCTCCGTCACGGCCACACCGCGACACCCGAGGACCTGATCGCCTTCTCAAAGCAGCATTTGGCCGAATACAAGTGTCCGGAGCAGATCCGGTTTCTTCCCGTGCTTCCAAAGGGAGCAACTGGAAAGGTCCAGCGCCGCGCGCTAAAAGACCTCCGGATGGGAGCGGCGGCTTCCTAGGATGTCGTTTTAAGGCTTCTTCGTGGCACGCCAGCGTCGGCCGAGCGCGGGGATAATCGCGCCGCCGATATTCGCGAGGTTCGCGTCCGGCAATGGCGGGCGCTCTGCCTTAGGATTGATCGAAGCAATCATGGATCGAAACAGCCGAATGGCCGCGCCCAACTTCGCGCCAAAAGAGTGATGCGGCGGCCGCCCGTTGACCCGCACCACCAGCACCGTAACATCGTCGTCCGTTAGATTCTCCGGATGCCTCTCGCCGATCTCCTTCAGCAAAGCTTCGATCAGGCGACGTGGCTCGACGTCCCCCAGGTGGCGCATTATGCGCAACACGCCCGCCTCGCCCAAGTCCCTGCCATCGGCATCACGCGATTCGATCAACGCATCCGTATAGCTGACCACGCAGTCGCCGGGCTCCAGTTCCACATCGAACTGCTCGTAATTGGAGACATCGATCATCCCCAGCGGGATGTTGCTTGGCGTGGACTTGACTCCGGGGTCAAGAGAATGGTGCCCCAGGAAATCCCAGCGTTTTTGCGCCGCATGGTACATCAGCGGCCGCGGATGACCCGCGTTGCAGACGGTCAAACGACGGCTGGGTGCAAAAAACGTGCTGACAATCGCCGTCGCGAACGACCCGCCTTCCGACAGCTCCATGAACTGCTGATTGAGAAGGCGTACAAACTCGGTTTGATCCAGACGATTGACGAAACGCCGCATGAGCGTGCGCAAGTCGGCCGCGGTCGCGGCGACGGCGTTTCCGTGTCCCGATACATCCGCGAGTAACAGGCGGCTGATTCGTCCGGTGGCGCAGCTCGACACATAGTAGACGTCGCCGCCGGCTTTCGCGTGTCCGTAGGGTTTGCTATAGACCCACGCGTCCAGTCCCCCGAATTCGACACCCGCGGATGTGAGTTGGCTCCCGCCCCACACTTCCATGCATTGCATGCGCTGGGTGGCCGGCGGGCTGTTTGCCGAGGAGTTCACGAGGGAATTATAGCGGCCCAGCAGGGTCAGATAGGTGTTAATGAACTCGCCTCGATGTCCGCGCTTCCCTCTTCCTTTTTCGTCGGCGCGTCTTCACCCACAACGAACTTAACGGCGTCCGCCAGGCTGGTCACCAATCTGTCCGGGCGCGACGGTTGAAAGCGCTGCATGGCGCGCTCGGTATCACCCGTGAATCCCCACACTCCGATGATCACCTTCGCCCGCGGATATCGCATTTGAATTTCCCGGCTCAAACTTCGCGCGCGGGCAAACGCGAAGGGGGGTAAGGCCGAAATGCATATGGTGTCGTTCTCCGCTGGATTCATCAGCCCCACGGTCTGTTGCGCGGAAGCATCCAGGGAAAACGAGATGGCTGGGTGACCGGCTTGTTCCAGCAACTGGGCCAGCATGGCCGCGGTGATTTCATCCGCCTCATCATTGGCAGGGATGCAAAGCAGCCGTCCGATGATCGCTTCCGGGAGCTTCCCTTCACTCGCCGTCTCCGCCAGCAGCGCGTCGGACTTAAGAGTTTGTTCGGAGAGTTCCACCACCAGTTCCTTGATGCTCATGAAGAGGAACTCTTCACGGGCGCGGTCCAGCCCGCCCTTGTGGCGATCTTGCTCGGCCATCGTCAGCGCGGGTATGATCACGCCATCGTACAGCTCCTGTAAGGAGTGGTCCTGAAGATACAGATTGGCCACGGCTCGCGCCTCGCGGTCGTCCAACGCCAGCAAACGCTGATAGAAGCGCGCTTCCGCCTCAAGAACGTCTTCGTCTCCTAACAGGACATGCAGAAACGCAAACTCCGGCACGTAGCGCCCCAGGACGACCACGCAGACTGTCAGCGGAGTGGACAGAATCAGGCCCGCCGGCCCCCACAGAACCGTCCAAAACACCGTGGTCAGAAGAAGGGCCAGGGAAGAAATTCCCGTATGGATTCCGTAAAGCCACGGCTCTACGAAGTTGCTGGTCACCAGTTCCAACGCGGCGAACACCAGAAACACCATTAGCGGGGGCACCCAGCTATCGAACACCGCCAGCGCAAGCGTGAACGGAAGCAAGCCCGAGACGAATGCTCCCACATAGGGCACGATTCGTAAAATCCCGGCGACGCTTCCCCACAACGCGGCATAAGGAATACCAATTAGATACAGGCCAATTCCACAGAGGAGGCCGAAGAACACATTCACGATGACCTGCATCAATAAATACCGGCTTACTCGCTGCGTCGCGTCATCCAGCGCCTGCGTCATCACATTCAGCTGATCTAGTCCCACCAAACGAAAGAGCCGATTGCGCAAATCCTTCTGATTGATCAGCAGAAACACGCTAAAAATCAGGACCATGCCGAATTCGCCCAGCGGCTTCAGGAAAGGTTGGGTCAGATCGCGCAGATGCTCCAATTCGTTCGAGGGCTGCTCGACGATCTGCACCGGCTGCGGCCGGCTAGTATGGGCACTGACGGGTGCCGGCGCGTCCACGCTCATGACTTCCGTCGCCAGATCCTTAATGCTCTTCGTCGCCTGCCCTAAGGCCCCTTGGCCAGGCGCACGCATCGCTTCCAGCTTGTTGTGAATATTCTGCCGATACATGGGTAGATCGTTGACCACCCCCACCAGTTGATTGAAGATCACCCAGGCCACTGCACCACTCGCCGCCATACTGACGATCATCACCATCGCCACTGCGGGAATGCGGCCCAGACGCAATTTCTGCAGCCAGTTCACGGCGGGCGTCAAGATCAGAGCCAGCGTGATGGCGAGAGCCAGGGGAATCAGGATCTCGCGGGCCAGGTACAACACGGCGATGACCGCAATGACAATTGCGGCGGTCCGGAAGCCGGATGAACCGGGTGGCTGGTTGGGCTGGATCATGGCCGCGGTACTTCCGGCGTATCGACGGAATTACTTCGAGATTCTACCACCCTCGTTCAAGCTGCAACCTCGATCTCACTCCGGTCTGGGCTCTGCTCGCGATCCGCTGCTTCTTGGCAGACGATACAGTGAGAGGTCCATGGAACCGCGGCCAGGCGCTTTAAAGTGATGCTCGCGTCGCAACCCGCACAGATGCCGAACGTCCCTAGCCCGATGCGTTGCAGGGCCGTTCGCACTTCGCCCAGCCGGTTAGAGGTACGCTCAAGATTGCTCATCGCGTAATCGCGATCATTGGCGTTCTGCACCCGGTCCAGTTCATCCGAGCTGGTTTCAATCACCAGCCCTTCGCGATTGCCGCTTCCGATTTCCGCAGCCTTCTTCTCCAGCGTTCTTCGAAATCCATTTAGCTCGATCTTTGTCATCATCATACCCTTAGTTCGTCGAAGTTGCCTTCTGCTTCTTGACTTGCAGTTCATTCACGACCTGGTCCACGTTCAGGACTGCCGCCGCCACCTGTTCCGCCCGAGCGCGCTTGGACTGAGAATTGACATCGCCCGTGAGCGTCACTACATGATTCTTGACGCTATATTTCACGCTGTCGTGAAGGCTGTCTTTGATTAGCGCCGCATCCAGGTTGCTTTCTATCCCTTCGTCCAGATCCACATTCACTTTATGCGCCAGGTTCTCCGCGCCCGATGGGAGCACTGCAATTTGGTTCGCCACCACTTGCGGCCCGGCCATTGATTTCGCCAGCGATTCGGCCTTGGCTTTATCATCGTCCGACGTTACATTTCCACTTAAGGTCACGACACCCTTATCACGATCCTGGCTTACCTTCACGTCCTTAAGACCGGCTTGCTCCATCGATGTGCGGATGTCTCCCGAAACGTCGGCTGCCTGGTTGAAATTTGAGCACCCGGCGAGCATCCCGGCTACCCCCAGGGCTAGCCCGGGCGCAAGTTTGGACAGGTATGGTTTGAGCGTTTTCATGTTTTCTCCTCTGATTGCGATACGTCTCATCGAGGCATGATGAGGGCCGAACATACGCTCAGGGGACATTTCACTGCGTCTTCCGCCAAATGTCGAAACTGTCCGTGACCGCGCTTGTCAGGTCCGGAAGCCGGTAACGCTATATGGTCAGGTGACCGGGGATGGTTAGATAACGCAGAATGCGCGATTCAGCCCGAGTCTCTGTCCTGATACTCCGGCGGCACATCATCCTCGGGGAGCTGTTTGGTGCGTACCTCAGCCACGTCCGGATCGGCGGCGTCTTCCACCCCGCTAATTACTTCGGCCTCGAAGGATTGCCCCTCCTGGACCAGTTCCAGCACGCTTTCCGAATCCGCCTCGGCAAGATCCGACAATCCCTGAGTATCCCCGGACTGGCCTGCTGAGCCCGGCCCCAGTCCCGGATCCTTAGCCGCGAGGGGGGTACTGTAGGTTCGAATTCCTTCATCTTGTTGCTTCTTCATGCTGTTCTCGCAGCAACTTCCGGGCCAACATTCAATTTTGGGGCTGGATTAAGGATGGTCCATCTATTGCACACAGAATAACGAGGAAACAGCCATGGACGACGCACACAGGAACGCAGCCGCGCAGCACGAACTTGCGGCGCGGGCCCACCGTACTGCTGCCGAACATAATGAAAAAGGGGAGGACGAAGCAGGACGCTGGCATGCGGAACGGGCACTGGAATACTCCGATCACGCCTACAAGCTGGCCAAGGAAGCGCACACCAAGTCGGGCCAGATCGTTAGTCTCTAGGAGGCAGTCCGGTAATTATGTCTACCCGATACAACAACGGTTCACATTACGAAAACCATCAGCGCGCTGCCGAACTGCACGATGTCGCGGCGCACGCCCATAACGTTGCCGAGCAGCACGGAATGCAGGATCACCTTACCGCGCACGAGCTTTCACGGCAAGCCCTGCAGGATTCGCAGGACGCTCATCAACATACCGAAAAATCGGCCACCGAGCATGGTATCGCCACCTTCGGGCACGATGATATTGCAGCTCTCGCTCACAAACTATGGCAAGCTAGAGGTTGTCCTCAGGGATCGCCGGAAGAGGACTGGTTCCATGCCGCCGAACAACTACGATCCCGCTCCCATATCCGCTAATTCCCGCTCCGGCGAGGACCCGCGATGTCCGAAATGCGGCGTCGAGATGGAGCCTATCGAGATGAGCGCCGAGGGTCTGTCAGTTCAAGAATTGCAGCTCTGCCCGAGCTGCTACTTGGTTACCTGGACCGACCAGGACGGTCCTCATGTGCGCCAAGGGGTACCCGTACGACCAGGGGAAAACCCCAGCCACCCGCCGATGGGTAACGAGGCCCAGTGGCTGCCCGGCGAACCCGAGGAGTGTTAACACTGGCGATGGCTAACCGTGCGACCCCGCTTGCCGCACAAACTGCACTGCATGCATGGATAACTTCCCGGCGATCCTGAAATAGTGGCGCTCGATCCCGACCGCGAAGTGGAATAGCCCGCAACGCACCACGGTCCCGATCACAATTAGCTGCAGAGGAATGCGCCCATCCAGCCTGATGGGCCAGTCGATGTTCAATTCGAGCAGTGTGCCCACGATGATTTCGTCGGGGCAGGAAATCAAAATGCCCCTGCTGCTCATATTCGTGACCCGCCCCGCTCCGGCAACTCGACATATTCCCCCCGGCGATCGGAAGCGAACGGGTAGTTCAAACGGAAAGCGGCGGCTCATCCGGCGTTCGATCAGCGCCGACGGACTGGACTCCGTTGGGAGCCTACTTCGTCGGCTCGATCGTACACCCCTGGACACGTCGGTTAGATGCAGACGCTTGCAGGACGTTACAGATTCCGGCTAGCAGGCACCGTCCCCGAGCACCACGACCTTGACCGTCCTAGCAAGTACGTGCAGATCCAGCCAGAGCGACCAATTGCGAACATAATAAAGGTCGAAATTTACTCGCTGCTCGTAGGAGGTATTGTTGCGGCCGGACACCTGCCACAGGCCGGTGAGCCCCGGAGTCACTTTCTTATACACCGAATAACTGACGCCATACCGGGCGATTTCCTCCGCTACAATTGGACGCGGACCCACGAAACTCATCTGCCCGCGCAGAATATTCCATAGTTGCGGCAGTTCATCCAGACTGGTCCGGCGCAGGAAGCGCCCGATGCGCGTGACGCGAGGATCGTTCCGGAGCTTGTGGCTTCTCCGCCATTCTTCGCGCAGCGCCGGATTGGAAGCCAGATACTGTTCCAGTACCTGGCTCGCGTCAGCCGCCATGGAACGGAACTTCCACGCCATGAACGGCTCCCCTTTTCGCCCATACCGCCTCTGCCCGAAGAAGGCTGGCCCCGGCGAGCTCACCTTAATCAGCCCCGCGATCGCGACAATCAGCGGTAGGGCCACGATACTCATCGCCACCATCAGCAGGATGTCGATCGCCCGCTTCAACATCCGCGCCCGCGGGATCAGCAGCTTCTGCTGAATCTCGAGCCCCAGTGTGCCGCGCAGATCCCTCGGCTCCGCCCACAGGCTTGAGAGACCTGCCAGATCCGGGATCACGATGACGTCGGAAAACGAGTCGCTACATTCTTCGAAAAATGTCCGTAGCGTTTCGCGCGGGATCTCAGACATCGCCAGGATCACGTGCCGCACGCCACGGTCCCGCGCCACTTCCGCAGCCAGACGCGCCTCTTCCAGAATGGCGACCGGCTTGAAGCCTAACTCGGGCTGGCTTTCGAGCGTAGCCGCCAGCGCCACTGCTACCCTCCGCGCGCCGACGATCACCACCGGATTCCCCCACCACGCCTGGCGCGAACACAGCGACCGCGCGACGCTTCGCAGCACCGGCACCAGGATCAAAGTGTTGCTCCAGGCCAGCAGGAACGTGCCGCGCGAATACGTGGCCGACTCTTTCTGCAGGAACATGGTCACCACAAGTGCGGCATACACCACGCTGGTGGCGACAGACAACTTGCGCAATTCATCGGCGGGATTCCGTCCGAACCCGGGGTACAATCCCGACACCGCGTAGACCACCGGAAAAAGTAGCAGCACCGGCCACAGCCTGGCGTAGAACTCGGTGCTGAAATCAGTTCCGATCTGGCGCCAGATCAGGACGCTCAGGGCCGCTCCCACCGAAAGCGCCGCGAGGTCCGCCAGCAGAAGGATAGCGATACAGGTGCGAGGGCGGGATATTCTCGCATCCTCACGCAGTTCGGCCGTCCGCGTTCGCTGTACGGTAAGTGTGTCTGGGTGGAGAATCGACACGTCAGCGCAGGGCGGCCACCTTCAAGTCGGATGCGATCGCAGCGTTACCGCCGGAGATCACCTGTTCATACAGGGCGACGGTCTGATCCACCATCCGGTCCAGCGAAAAGTTCTTTGACAGCGCCAGCGATGCTTGGCCCATTCGCTCACGCAACCCTGGATCGTGGACCAGGGTTTCCAGCGCTGTCGCAATTTCCTGCACGCCTCGTATGGGGGCGATGAAGCCGTTCACGCCGTGCTGGACTGTCTCGGAAATCCCACCAACGCGGGTAGCGACGATGGGAAGGCCTCGCGCCATCGCTTCCAGGACAACCAGCGGACCGGCTTCGGAGTCGCTGGTGAGCGCAAGGATGTCGAATGCTTTCATGACGCACTTCGCATCTCGCTCACCAAGCCACGTGACCTTTGGTCCTAGCCCGAGATCGTCTGAGAGGCGGTGCAGAGATGGTGCAAGTGGTCCACCTCCCACCACCACAAGTCTCGCTGTCGTGTACGTGCGGTTCGCCAGGGCCGCAAAAGATTCCAGCATTGTCCGTGGCGATTTAACTGCCACTAGGCGTCCCACAAACCCAATACACACTTCGTCATCACTCAGGCCAAGCTCGTGTCGCACTGCGGAGCGATCCCGCGAAGATTGCCTGGGTCGATCCACAACCACGCCATGTGGAATTAAGGACAACTTTGAGCGGACGATTCCAAGTTCACGCGCATGTAAGTATTCCTGTTGCGAAACCGTGATCACGCGGTGGCAAAGCTTGGAGAGTACAGCTTCGATCACGGCAACTCCACGCCTGCTTAGCGCACTGACATGAGGATCCATGCTGAAGAAGCCGCCAGGCGTGTAGACACGCTTGACCGCCTTCCCGAGCAAGCCCAGTCGCCCGATCAATCCGGCTTTGGTGCTGTGGCAGTGAACCAGGTCAAAAGGTCCGTGCACATTCAGGTACCGCCGCAGGGTCCGAATCGCCGACACGTCTTGTGCGCATGGCACCCGGTCCATCCGCAGAGGGCATGTGTGAGCACCTCGCAGGCTCCCGAGGCGTGCGATGTCATCCGTAAATACCTTGTCGGAACGCAGCGGCGAGTACACCAGGTGGACCTCGTGGCCCTTGGCAATCAGACCGTCGCTCAAGTCAATTACATGACGGCCGACGCCCCCGCCGGCGGCTTCG
>Ga0105245_10004566_pt1 | contig 12222 bp, 9 predicted proteins | sample KBSM54metaG_FD_81523 | JGI IMG/M metagenome (GOLD analysis project Ga0105245, IMG submission 81523) | Miscanthus rhizosphere microbial communities from Kellogg Biological Station, Michigan, USA - KBS M5-4 metaG | ecosystem: Host-associated > Plants > Roots > Rhizosphere > Soil | place: Michigan...
CGCCAAACTGTCCGTGCCCGCCGGTCTGCTTCTTGTGACGACCCTGCACATCGGCCTTCCCGCGAATGGTCTCGCGATAAGGAATCTTGGGCGCGTGCAATTCCACGTCGACGCCGTAGCGCTTCTTCAGCCGGCTGACGATGACCTCTACGTGCTGTTGACCGGTGCCGGCCAAGAGGAATTCCTTGGTCTGGGGATCGCGATAGAAGCGCAGGGCCGGATCTTCCTCGAGAATCTTGTGCACGGCGTGGCCCATGCGATCTTCGTCATTGCGCGTTTTGGCGGATATCGCATAGGCAATAGACGGCTCCGGTAGTGTCACAGCCGGATAAGCGATCGGCGAAGCCTTGTCCGTCAGCGTATCGCCCGTAAGCGTTTCCTTCAGCTTGGCGACCGCACCGATATCGCCCGCATGTAGTTCCGGCACCGCTTGGATCGTCTTGCCGGCCAGAACGCCGATATGCGCTAGACGCTCTGCTCCGCCGGTACGGACGTGGATCAGATTCGCGTCATTCTTTACGATGCCGGAGATGACTTTGAAATACGAAACGCGGCCAGCAAACGGATCGGCGACGGTTTTGAACACAAATGCCGAGACCGGTTCGGAATCCTTGAAAGGCCGCTCGACCTCCTTGCCGTTCAACGTGCCTTTCCAGGGACCTTGATGGGATGGCGCGGGAAAATCCTCCAGAATGAAATTCAAGAGCAGATCCGTGCCGATATTGTGCAATCCCGAGGCGCATAACACCGGATACATGCGCATCTGGCGCACTGCATCGCGAAGGCCTTCGATAATCTCATCGGTGGGCAGCGTGCCCTTATCGAAGAACTCCTCCAGCAGCTTGTCATTCCCTTCGGCCACCATTTCGATCAACGCTTCGTGAGCTTTCTGTGCGGCCTCCGCCAGGTTGGCGGGAATTTCGCTTTCCTTCCCCTTGCCGTCGCCATCCGGCGTGTAGGTGAAAGCCTTCATGCGAATGACATCCACGATGCCCTTGAATTCGCGCTCGGAGCCTATTGGCAAATGAATGGGGATGACGGTTCGCCCGAACACGGACTGAACATTTTCGAGAGTGCGCTCAAAGCTCGAGCGTTCGCGATCCAGCTTGTTGATCACAATGGCGCGGGGGAGTTTGAACTCATCGCAATAGCCCCAGACTTTTTCCGTCTGGACCTCGACACCGGCGACACCGTCGACTATTACCAGGGCCGCTTCAGCAGCCACTAGTGCGGCCTGGGTATCGATCAGAAAAGTATTAAAACCCGGCGTGTCGATGAGGTTGATCTTTTTCTTGTTCCACTCGGCGGCCGCGAGGGCGGTCGAGATGGTGAGCTTGCGGGCTACTTCTTCTTCGTCGAAGTCGGTAACGGTGTTGCCTTCGTCAACGCGCGTCAGCCGGTTGGTGGCGCCACCGGCGAACAGGGCCCCGGCCACCAGGGAAGTCTTTCCTGAGTGACCGTGTCCTACCAATGCTACATTTCGTATGTCATTTGTTTCGTATACCTTCACGGGAAAACTCTCCTGTGCAAAACCCGCAAACAGTGGATCTTACCATAACCGGCAGGGTGATCAGCGAAGGACGTCCACGATTTGTTCGAGCGCCCACGCCGTCTCGGATTCGGTGATGCAATAGGGCGGCATGAAATAAACGACGTTGCCCAGCGGGCGCAACAACAGACCTCGTTCCAAAAATTTGGCAGCCAGGCGCGGACCTATCCCGTCCAGGTAGCCGGGCTTGTCCGATGCGAGTTCCACGGCAGCAACTCCTCCGATCAAGCGAACCTCGCCGAGCGATCGCAGGGGATCGAATCCGTCTCGAAGCTGCTGCTCCAAGCGCGATACGCGTTCGAGGACGGGCTCCTCGCGAAACAAGTCGAGGCTTGCGAGCGCCACCGCGCAGGCCAGCGGGTTGGCGGTATAGGAGTGGCCGTGAAAGAAAGTCTTGCTTCGATCCTCACTCAAAAACGCTTCGTAAACTGCTCTGGTCGTGGCGGTCACCCCCAGCGGAAGGTATCCAGCGGTTAGGGCTTTCGACAGGCAGACGATGTCGGGCGTGATCGCAGCGTGTTCACAAGCGAACATCTTGCCAGTGCGGCCGAAGCCCGTGAGTACTTCATCGGCAATCAGCAGCGTATTGTATTTGTCGCACAGACGGCGGACACCCGTGACGAATTCCGCCGGCCACACGATCATGCCACCCGCACCTTGCAGCATGGGCTCGATAAGCACCGCGGCGATCGAATCACCTGCCTCGCGCAGGCGTTGCTCCATGTCGTCAAGATCGTGGACACGCTCCACCGGGAACATCATGGTCGAGAATGCCCGGGTGAAGACTGAGTCTTCGCTGGCCGACATCGCTCCAACGGTGTCGCCATGATAGGCGTTATGGAGGGTGATGAATTTGGTTCGCTGGTGCACACCAAGGTTGCGCCAGTACTGGAGTGCAAGCTTCAGAGCGACCTCCACGGCGGTCGAGCCGTTATCGGAATAGAAGACTCGTGAGAAGCTCCGAGGGAGGATCTCGATGAGACGCTCAGCGAGTTCCACCGCCGGCCGATGTGTACATCCCGCGAATACCACGTGTTCCAGTTCATGAGCCTGCGCAGCCAGCGCCGCATTGAGTTTGGGATGCGAGTGGCCGTGAATGTTCACCCACCACGAAGAGATGCCGTCAAGGATGCGGCGACCGTCTTCGGTGTACAGCCAGACGCCATCCGCGCGCGTGATCGGCAGCGGCGCGGGCGCCGTCAGCATCTGTGTGTACGGGTGCCACAGAACAGCACGATCCCGGTCCATCAGGCTCACGCGATCAGATCCTTCGGAAGCGATTGCGCCCACGTCCGCAGCGAGTCCGGCGTCAGCGGATCGAAACGCGGCATTTCAGCGATTACGGCAACTTTTCCGTAATGCTCGATCGCCTCACGATTGTCGGCGTTGCGGTGTCCGATCATCACGACTCCAGCGACGCGTAGCGCACGGGCTCGCAGCGCCTCAATGGTGAGCAACGTATGGTTGATCGTACCGAGCGTGCTGCGCGCGGCGACGATCACGGGCAGGGCCAACCGAACCATCATATCGACCATGGTTTGGGAATCGTTGACCGGAACCAGAACACCGCCTGCCCCTTCCACGATATGGACGTTCCCGTCACTGGCGCGGCCTGGAAGGTCAATGGTGATTCCAGCGAGCCGGGCAGCGAGATGCGGAGAAACCGGATCGGGCAAACGCACGCCCTCATCAATCACCCGACCACCCGAAAGCCGCCGCACTTCCGCAGTGTCGTCGGCACTGTCGTCACGCGTACCGGTTTGGATCGGCTTCCAGTAGGACGCTTCGGGATAACGCAGCATCAGCGCGGCAGAGAGCACGGTTTTGCCGACGCCGGTATCGGTCCCCGTTACGAAAAGACCGCGCACAATTTGTCCACAAAGCCGTCGAGAACTTTCTCCGACAGGTTCACGTTAACCGAAACGCGAAGACGAGCCGTGCCCGCCGGAACTGTAGGCGGCCGAATCGCGCGCACGTCGAATCCGGCGTCCTGCAAGGCTGCGGCAACGGCGACCGCCCGTTCATTCTCGCCGATGATCACGGGAATGATCGGGGAATCACCGGCAGGAACGGCAATCCCCGCTTCCGTAAGCCGCTCACGCAGGTATCTAGCCATGGAACGAACTCGCTCGCGGCGCTCCGGCTCAGCCGCGATCACATCCAGGCTCGCGTCCAGCGCGGCTGCAATCGCAGGCGGCGCCGCGGTCGAAAAAATGAACGGTCGCGCGCGCTGTTCCAGATACTCGATCGCCCATGCCGGTCCGGCGACGAAGGCACCCGCGACGCCCAGTGCTTTCCCGGCAGGATTCACGGAAAGGAACACGCCGTCGCGGCCAACGAGTCCTTCTCCTCGTTCGCCGTAGAGCCCCACCGCATGCGCTTCATCGACGATTAGTGACGCGCCCAGCTTCTTGTACTCTGCATATTGAGACAGCGGCGCTAGATCGCCATCCATGCTGAAAACAGATTCCGTGATCAGAAATGCTCCCGCCGGCACGGCACCCGGGCGCAAATGCGGAAACACGACACGCTCCGCGCGAGACAGTCGCGCGCCGTCGATCAAGCTTGCGTGGTTCCACTCGTCTGAAAATATCGTGTCGCCGGCTTCTGGAAACGTCGTCAGCACCGCCAGGTTCGCCAGGTAACCGCTCGAAAAGTACAGCGATCGTTCGGTTCCCTTGAATGCGGCAAAGCGCTGTTCTAGTGCGGTGAAGCAATCGCGCTCGCCCCGCAGCAGTCGCGAGCCGGTACTACCCGCGCCCATCGCGCAAACCGCCGCTGCCATGCGCTCTTTAATAAGAGGATGCGCGGCGAGTCCTAGATAATCGTTCGATGATAGATCGATACCCCGCGGCGGGTGTCGTTTGCGGATCAGGCCGTCGCGCTTAAGTTCAGCGAGATGAGCCCGCAGCCGTTGCTCAAGCGCTTGCACGAAGTCTTACTCCCAGCTTCTCGAACAGCCGATGATCGGCATCCGATTCCGGGTTCGGCGTGGTCAGTAGCTTTTCGCCCAGGAACACCGAATTTGCTCCCGCCAGGAAGCACAAGGCTTGTGCCTCTTCTGACAACGATAACCTTCCAGCGCTCAGCCGCACCATCGATTTCGGCATCAGAATGCGCGCCGTGGCGATCATCCTTACCAGCTCCAGAGGATCTTCGGCAGCCCGGCCGCCCAGGGGGGTTCCGTCCACCGGAACCAACATATTAATAGGAACGCTTTCCGGATGCGGGTTGAGCGTCGCCAACTGCCGCAGCAAGCCGTATCGCGCTGCGCGGTCTTCGCCCATGCCGATGATGCCGCCGCTGCAAACGGTAACGCCCGACTTCCGCACGCGAGCCAGCGTATCTAACCGCTCCTGATATGCCCGGGTAGTGATGATGCTTCCGTAGAATTCAGGCGACGTGTCGAGGTTGTGATTGTAAGCGCTCAGGCCGGCTTCAGCCAGCGCGTCAGCCTGATCCTGCGTCAGCATGCCGAGCGTACAGCATGCTTCCATGCCCAGCGAACGGACGCCGCGCACCATTTCGAGCACACGTTCGAATCGCCCATCCTTGGGAACGTCGCGCCACGCTGCGCCCATACAGAAACGTGTTGCGCCCTGTTCGCGGGCGCGACCCGCGGCTGCCAGCGTTTCGTCAACGTTCATCAGATCCTGACGATCCACTTCAGTGTCGTAGCGCGCCGATTGGGGGCAGTAAGCGCAATCCTCGGGACAGCCACCGGTTTTGATGCTGAGCAGCATGCAGCCCTGCACTTCGTCGGCTCGATGATGCGCGCGATGGACCTCCGCTGCGCGAAACACCAGATCCGAAAGCGGCGAGGTGTAAATAGCCTCGATTTCCTGGATGGTCCAGTCGTGCCGGAGCATGATCATTAAGCTTTCATCGTACACTGGTAGTGTGAGTAGGCTGGTGGCGGTCTTGTTACTACTGGCGGTGTTCGGCGCAAGCATGCAATGCGTCGCCGACTGCCTTCCACAGCCGAACACTCCGCCTTGTCATCAGCACTCGCAGAAGAAAGACCCTTGCAAGCATGGCCAATTCGTCGCGGTCACCCAGGCCGCAAGCGATCAGCCCATCGCCCTGGTTACTCGTCTGGCACAAGCCTCGGATCCGGAGGAGACTTCCTTAATCCTGCCGGTGCGCTTACTCACCATCCTTCGGATCTGATCTCTCCCGTTTTATCCGCTTGATTCCAATTTCACGGGAGAAGTGTCATGAAACGTCGTAATTTTTTTGCAGTCGTCCTATGTGCGGCCGCCGCGTTGCACGGTCAAGAACTGGAGCTTTCGCCGGCCAGCTATTTAATGAACCTGTCCTCGGGCACCAGTCTGAATCCACTTGCCTGGCCCATGCCGATGATCATGCAGCGTAAAGGCTCGTGGAGTATAGATTACATGGGCCAAGCCTTCCTCGTCGACACACAGCAGAGCGGGCCCCGCGGCGCCGACAAGCTGTACTCGACTAACTGGGGGATGGGATCAGCGCAGCACTCGCTAGGCTCGGGACAATTCATGTTCGACGCAATGCTGAGCCTGGAACCCGCCACGGTTACGAACCGGAGCTATCCTCTGCTGTTTCAGACTGGGGAAACCGCCTACGGCCAATCGCTTCAGGACGCGCAGCACCCGCATGATTTCGTCATGGGCTTGGGCACGCACTACGTACTGCCCGTGGGAGAGCGAACCTTGCTGCACTTCTACTACGCCGCCCGAGGCGATCCTGCGTTGGGGCCAGTCGCTTTTCCGCATCGCGCGTCCGCGCAGGAGCTCCCGCAGGCGACCATCGGCCACCACTGGGAGGATTCGACCCACATCGCCAGCAACGTAGCCACCGTAGGCGTCAAATATCGCTGGATTCGCCTGGAAGCATCCGGCTTCCACGGCGGCGAGCCTGACGAGAATCGCTGGAATATCGATTGGGGCCCTATGGATTCTTACTCGGCCCGCGTCTCGGTGTTTCCTTCGAGAAACTGGACCGCCCAAGTCTCCGCCGGGCGGTTGACCAAGCCTGAGGCGCTCGAAGCGGGAGATGTCGTTCGTACCACGGCCTCGATTCACTACACACGAGTCAGAAGCAGCGGTGAGGCTTGGGCGACCAGCGCAATCTGGGGCAGGAATCATCACACGGAAGGAGACGATAACAGCAATGCCTGGCTGCTAGAGACCGTGTTTCCCGCAACCAGGAAAGACTTCCTGACCGGACGCTTCGAAATGGTCCACGAAGCCACTCGGTTGAAGGCGATCACCGGCGGGTACACGCGCGATCTGGCCACCAAGTCGAATCTCGAAATGGGTATCGGCGCAAATGTGACCGGCTACGCGACTCCGGGGGACCATCCTTGGGGCGTCAACGTATTCTTGCGAATTCGACTGAAGCGAAGTTAGATGACGTAGCTAAATATCATCGCGCCCGATATTGCAGATGAAATACTCGGCGCGCGTGGTCCCGACGTTCTTGGCGTTGTGCATCTCGTTGGAACCGATCACGCCCACATCGCCGGGGCCAAGCCGATAGGGCTTACCGGCGATGGTCAACTCCATGGTCCCCGTGCGGATAAACATCATCTCTTCGCGCAAATGCTGATGCGGCGCATGATTCACCTCACCCGGAGCGATGTCGCTCATGTGCGATTCGATCTTGAAACCCGTATGCGTCTTGGCGGTGAACATTCGCTTCGACTTGTTCTTACCGTTAATGGTGTCCGGAATGTCCTTGTACAGGAATGCCTGGGTCTTCATGACCGGCAGGTCCTCGACGCGCACCGGAGGCGCAGCAGCAGCGGGAGCATCCTGCTTGCCGTTCTTCGATTGCGCGGATGCGGTTGCGGCCGCAAGGGCCGGCAGCAGCAAGCCCAACTGTCTGCGGGAGTATTTCATGAAACGATCTCCTTTCGAGCGTGTGCCAGTATACACCCGCAGCGCCACAGTCGCTAGCGCGGCATCAACCGCTGAATGTTTTCGACGTAAAGATCGCAATAAGCGCGACGCAACCCTTCGCGCGCTAAGGGTCCGTTGTTGGTGAATTCGATATACCCGCGGGATCCCGCATCGTACTTTGGCCATTTCGGTAAGCCGGCGCCGTTGGGATCGCCCGTCTTCGCGAAGTTAGTCCAGTACTGCTGCATCGCAGCCGAGATCTCCCGATCAGGCGCGGCGTAGTTGGCGCTCAGATTACCGAACACGTAGGAGACTTCTGCTCCGTGCGTCGCACCGGCGGCTTCCCTTCCCGGCGCGGCTCGATCGAACTGATATTCGTAGCCCGGGTTCCCGGCCGCGGCGTGCCAGTTCAACTGGAGCACCACCGGGCAGCGATACATCGTATCCACTACCCATTGCGCGCCCATGCTTCCGTAAAGCGGATCCAGCCCCGCCGATTCGTACATCGCGAAGCCGCGTGAGGCGAAAGGTCCGTACATCGCATCCACTGCCTTGCTCAGTTCTTCGTTGGTGGTCTGCGGCGTGCGCTCGCGCGAATTATTCCCGATGAGTAAAGGAACTTTCTGCTCCTGGCCCTTGGCGAACACTTCCGCGGGCGGCTTGGGAAAAATCCAGCCATCGACGACGATGCCGTTCGCCGGGCCGATACTCATGCGCGGCGCGGCCGTCGTCTTGAGCAGATCGGCGGCGGGCATGGCTCGCAATTCTTTCAAAGACCCCGGGACAAGTTTCTCCCCAGCTTTCTCCGCCTCCGCGAGGGTGAGCGCATCCGAATACGTGTCGCCTGAGCGCGGCGACATGACCGCTCCCAGCCCCGTCATCCGCATGGTCGCGTCGTCGGGGACTCTGGTCACCGTCCCACTCTCTGCGATCACTTTGTGGAACAGGTCCTTGGCCTGAGGCGAAGTCATCAGAACATTCACGTCGACGGCCCCAGCCGATTGCCCGAAGATAGTCACGTTCGACGGATCTCCGCCGAACTTCGAAATATTGTCATGGACCCATTTCAGCGCCGCGATCTGGTCCATCAGGCCGTAGTTGCCGGAAGCGTGATGGGGCGATTCTTTCGTCAGTTCGGGATGCGCCAGGAAACCGAAAACGCTGAGGCGATAGTTGGCGGTGACCAGCACCACACCCCGGCGCGCGAGGCTTTCGCCGTCAAAATTATTTCCCGATGCGGTTCCCGCGTAGTTCCCGCCGCCATGGAACCAGACCATCACCGGCTTGCGCCCGCGAGCAGGCCACTCGGCAGTCCACACGTTCAGGAACAGGCAATCTTCGCTGCTCGTTTCCTGCATGCGTCCGCCGGCATTCTGGGCACAGGGCGCTCCGAAGGAGGTCGCCTCGCGCACACCGGTCCAGCCCTTGACCCCAGCGGGTTCGCGCCACCGCAGATCGCCGACCGGAGCCTGCGCGAAGGGGACGCCTTTGAAGACTGCTCCTCCTTTATTGAGGGCGCCGCCGCGGATCTGGCCGCCAGTGACGGTGATGACGGCCAGGTCGGCCGCGAAGGCCGGGACCGCGAGCAAGACGACAAGGACTATGCGCATGGTATAAATCCCCACTACTTCGCCGATTGGGGCGCCTGCATATGCTGCCACGATTTTTCGTTCTCGAGGCAGACCTCGTCAATCAGTTCGGTATCCAGCATGATTTCCTGCGTCAGCGATGCAGTCCACGGCCGCGTGTACACCTTGGGATCATCCACAGTGATTTCCACTTGGAGCGTCCCATAGTTGGGACGGCGTAGCCGTTCGATCATGGTGGCAGCGCTAGTCATGGGAGCGCCGCTCATGTCGATCCACAGATCATCCCGGAAGCCGGTCGTCCGGATCACGAGCGTGTCGCGATCCCAGGTTGCACTTGAGTACCCGTTCCACGAGGGATTGGGATCGTTGGGCAGTGGACGTCCGTCAATGAAAATTTGCCGATACATCGCGTTCACTTCATAGAGCAGCACCAGAAGCTGCGGCGTGTGCACGGCCTTGGTCAAGTGCGGCATTCCCCAGGTCCGCGGAGGATTGTCGGGAAGACATCGCACGTGTGGATCGTCTTTGCTGAATCTCTGCTTCACGAGTTCGGCCGCCCACGGTTGATACGGGAGACCGCCGGGCAGATCTTGACCGATGTTAAGGGCGAGCGGGGAGCCCCCAATCTCCGAACCGCAGAATTGGCCTGTCTTGGGATCGCACCGATTGATCACAGCAGTGTGCCAGATGCCGGAGAAGTCGGGTTTCCCGTCGGGTAGCCGCGGCGCTGGGGCGTTCAAGTTCGGAACTCCGTCGGCCTTTCTCGGCACGGCGACAGTTGGGTAGTGCACCCACTGTCCGAAGCCGAGAGCTGGGATGCCTAATATCGTGATGATAAGGAAAACTGGCACGCTGGGACGTCCATTTCGCCTCTGCCCTTGATTGATGTCCACCCGCCGCATAACGCCTCCTGTTATCGAATACGCCGCCAGGATCCAGATGGGCCCCATCGGGGTACTGCCACTAACCGCTGTTGTCTATTCTACGTCGTGTTCTTGCCGTTTTTCGGGGAAAAACCGCCGGAAAGACCATGCTCGATTCCGGAACGGAGGCCCCCTTGCGCTCTTCATCTAAGTGATATATCTTTCAGGAGGATATAGCTGCGAGAGTGTATAGGGAGGAGTAGCGATGCAATCGGCGAAAAGAGCGACTGCAAAACACGTTTGGCGCAAATGGTGGTGCCTGCCGCTGCTGCTTGGGATCGTCGTCATGCGACCCAACGTCCTCCTGCATGCAGCTTCCAACACAGCCGTTGTCACGGACGCCGCCAAGGCTGATGATTTGCCCGCGGTGCACAAACTGATCAAGGAGCACGCCGATGTCAATGCGGCCGCCAACGACGGCTCAACGGCGCTCTTGTGGGCGGCCTACCACTCGAATGTGGAAGTGACGAAGGCGCTTCTCGCGGCGGGAGCCACGGTTGACGCTGCCAACCATTACGGCGTCACTCCTCTTCTCCAAGCGAGCCGCAACGGCGACGTCGAGATTATCCGGGCGCTGCTCGATGCGGGTGCGGAGCCGACGCGCTGGCATGCCGAGGGCGAGACGCCACTGATGGCTGCCTCGCGGACAGGCCGCGTGGACGCCGTCAAATTACTACTTTCTAAAGGTTCGTTCGTAAACGCGGTGGACCCGTTCCAGGAAGAGACCGCTTTAATGTGGGCGTCCGCCGAAGGTCATCTGGAAGTGGTGAAGGCGTTGCTGGCCGCGGGCGCGGATCCCAATCTTAAGGCGCACGTAGCCCTAATCACCGATCGCAAAAACGCGGACCATCCTTCGGGCGGCTTTACGGCACTGATGTTTGCGGTTCGTAACGGACACGAGGAGGTTGCCCGGGCGCTGATCGCCGGCGGCGCCGATCCGAAGCTGACCAACGCAGATGGCGCAACCGCGACAGTCATTGCCATCGTCAACGACCGCTTCGATCTGGCCAAAACTTTGCTCGACCTCGGCGCCGATCCCAACGACGGATCCCTGTTCTTCGCCGTGGACATGCACGACGCCACGGTCGACATGCGTGCGCATGACGGCGCACGATTGCAGCCCAATCATCCAAACAATCTGACAGCCTTGGGTCTGGTTAAGGTGCTTCTCGATGTCGGCGCGGACGTGAACAAGCCGTTCATCGGAGCGTTACACTCGACCACACTCTGCTGCGGCGCAGCGATCAACAGCTCGCCGTTTTACCGGGCAGCGACGGCCGCCGATGTGGAAGTCCTGAAGCTGCTGCTGGCCAAGGGCGCCAAGGTCGAGTGGAGCCCCAGCGACGTCAAGCCGAAGGACGGCAAAGGTCCCGGCCGGGCAAACCCTAACGTTGGCCGGACGCCCTTGATGGCCGCTATAAAAGGTGGCACTGGCGCGCCGATCGCGGGGGGCCCCGGTTTCACCCGGATTGGTCCGCCGGTTTTCCGCGAGCCCGGCATCCGCGATCCGCTCGAAGCTATCCAACTCCTGCTGGCCGCTGGGGCCAATCCGAACGTGAAGGCGTCCGACGGCTCGACGCCGCTCCATCAAGCGGTGCAAGAGGAGCACGTTGGAATGATTCGCGCGCTGGTCGCGGCCGGGGCAAAGCTGGACGCCGTCAACAAGGACAATCTGACGCCATTGCTTCTGGCCGAGGCGCCTAAGAAACCGAATCCCGCCGATATGGGCGACCTGGACGTGTACAAGCCGAAGCGCAATTCGAAAGAGGAGATCGTCGCGGCGCTGCGGGAACTGATGCACCTTGGTCCCAACGATCCGGCGCCTCAGCCGCCGCCTCCACCGGCTAAAGACGACAAAAAAGCTACTGACGATAAGGATAAGAAAGACAGCCCGAAAGTGCCGGCGGTGACAAGCGAGCAATGAAGATTCCGAAGAGCATGACGCGGAAGATCGCCGTCACGGCCGCATTGGCCGTTTTCGGTATCGGTGCGTCGCTGGTCGCACAGACCGGAAGCACGCGACCAACATCCGTCACGCCGGCTGCCGCGCCCTCCGCAGGCAGCGCAAGCGCGGATGCGGCCAAGTATCGTGCGTTAGTGAATAAGTATTGCGTGTCGTGCCACAACGCCCGCACCGCGAATCCAGCGGAAGGTCCGGTCAAGCTCGAAGGGGCTGCTTTCGACGATCTCTTGGGCCACGCCGCAACCTGGGAGCGAGTGCTGCGGAAACTGAGTGTGCGGGCAATGCCGCCCCCCGGCACGCCCCGTCCGACGGAAGCCGA
>Ga0105245_10004567_pt1 | contig 12222 bp, 16 predicted proteins | sample KBSM54metaG_FD_81523 | JGI IMG/M metagenome (GOLD analysis project Ga0105245, IMG submission 81523) | Miscanthus rhizosphere microbial communities from Kellogg Biological Station, Michigan, USA - KBS M5-4 metaG | ecosystem: Host-associated > Plants > Roots > Rhizosphere > Soil | place...
TATAATCGAGCAAGAAAGGTTGAAAAGCAAAAGCAATGTTCCGTATCGTAAAATCGCGTAGCAGCTACGGCTCTGAACCAGGCAAGGTCTCCGCTGTGCCTTACTTCTGGCTCGTGTGTGACGACCGCAAATGTGGCCAATCGGCCCGTGCCGACATCCCCCAGATGGATACGGCTAATCTAGAAGAGCAAGCTATAGCCGCCGTAGACCAATTCACCCGAAAGGCTGCGGCTGAGGGGTGGTTGCTGGCCGTAGATGGGCACTTCTGCCCTTCTTGCTTCCGCGAGATCGTAGAGAGGGACAGGCGACGGCAGGAGCAATTGCAGCAGGCTGCACGCGAACTCGAAGCTCTCAAGGCGAAGGAAGCAGCGAGTAGTCTGGTGCAGATCGGCGGTACGCCACAACAGATTCGGGCAGCGAGAGAGTTAGAAGAGAGGCGGAGACGCCTTACTACGGGCTTGAAGCAAGGCATGGGGCCGAAGGAGGCCTTACAATGACACAAGAAAATGTACAGAAGCCATCTTTGGGCCGAATCGTGATCTATCGCGACCCACATAACGACGAGGACCTACCTGCGATCATCACTGATGTAGGAATAGGCAGTCGCGAATTGATCGTCGGGCTGACTGTATTCCAAAAGCGCTTGCTCGGGCCTGGACAGGTGATGAATGTAGGGTACAGCGTCGAGACTAAAGGGTGGTACAGCGTCGAGACTAAAGGGTGCTGGAGATGGCCGGAGCGCGTATGAGACTCGCCAAACTGGCCTACGATGCCTATTCGAAGAAAACGGGTGGCGTGTCTCTGGCAACAGGCGACAAACTGCCTGAATTTGACGCCCTGAAGCCTGCAATCCAAGAAGCATGGCAGGCTGCAGCCAATGCGGTCGAATATGACCTAATTGGGCCTTTGGGGGCAGAAAATGAGTTCGGCGAATGAGCACCGGCACCAGTAGCAGTTCCATCGTCAGTTCCACCTTCCCTCCTAGCGCCTTCCCCCACCTCGAAGCCATCCTCTTAGCCCAATGCCGAAACTTCCGCCCTCGCTTGCGCCCGCCGCTCTCGGTCTGGTCCGAACAGAACATCACTCTCAGCAAAGAATACGCCGACAAAGCCTCGCGATTGCGTCTGTATCAGTGGCAACGCGAGATTTTCGACGCCTTCACCGACCCTTATACCAACGAAATCACCGGCTGCATGGGGGTCCAACTCACCAAAACCTTGCTAATCCAGTGCGCCATGGCCTATTGCATCGCCGAAGACCAGGGGCCTATCCTCATCGTCCAACCGAAGCAAGATGATGCTAAAGCGTTCAGCAAAGAGCGCCTAGGCCCGATGATTCGCGATTGCGAAGTGCTCAGAGGGTTGATTTCGGAGTCTGAGAAAGAAGGGAATACGATTCTGACGAAGGAATTCCCTGGTGGCAGCGTGGCCATTGTCGGAGCGATTAGTCCTGGCAACCTCGCCCGCCGCTCCATCCGCTACATTTTCTTCGATGAAGTGGACAAATACCCTGCATCGGCGGGTAAAGAGGGCGATCCCTTAACTTTAGGCCGCGAGCGCACCATCACTTTCGGCCATCGCCGTAAAATCGTCTACACCTGCTCTCCAACCATCTCGGGCCAGTCGCGTATCATGAAATCCTACATGGATTCCGACCGCCGCAAGCCTTACGTCCCTTGCCATGCTTGTGGGACGATGCAAGTGCTCAATTTTCGCACGCAAGTCAAGTTCGACACCTCCATTGCCTCCGAATTACAGCACACCACCGCCTATTATCAGTGTTCTAACGTCGATTGCAACGCGAAATGGACCGATGAGCAGCGCTGGAAGGCCTGCCAACAGGCGGTATGGCGTGCAGAGAAGCCGTTCCAGGGCCACGCCGGATTCTGGATCAACCACTTATATTCGCCGTATAAGACGATTTCGATGATCGTAAAAGACTATTTAGCGGCGAAAGACAACCCGCAGCAGTTGCAATCGTTCACAAATACGACTTTGGCCGAAGTTTGGGAGGTCGAGGGCAGTGCTCCTGACCCCGACATCCTGTACGGTCGCCGCGAACCCTACCCCCACACCGAAATGCCCGTAATTCCCATGCGCGGCCTCTTTCTCACGGCTGCAGTAGACGTGCAGGAGTCTCCGCCGCGCCTCGAATGCGAGGTCGTCGCTTGGGGCCGCGACCGGGAGAACTGGTCTATCGGGTACTATGTGATCCAAAAACAGGCCAAAAACGGCGAATTACTGCCTGTCACGTCACCAGAACTATGGCAAGCCCTAGATCAAGAGGTCCTGCAAGCCCTCTACCAGCACGAATCCGGCCACCAGCTCCCTATCATGGTCATGTGTATCGATACAGGCCGCACTCCCAAGCCCGTATACGAATTTGCCCTGCGCCACTCCCGTCTCTCCGTAACTCCTGCGGGCGCTCGGCCCGTCGCCATCCGCACCGTCGTCCCGGTAAAGGGCAATGACGACCCTCTCCGCATCATTTCGGGCATTTCCAAGGAAAATCAGGCTATCAAGCGCCAAAATATCCGAATTGTCTCTGTGGGTACGCATTGCGCTAAACAGGAGCTATTTGAGCTTCTAAAAGGCGTAAAACCGGCTCCAGACGGGTCCGCAGTGCCTGGTTGCCATCATTTTCCGATGTACGACCTATCATATTTCCAGATGCTCGCTGCTGAGACGCGAGTAGTGCATGAAGAGACCGGAAAAGTGGAATATGTGCGGAAGCCTGGGATGCCTAACGAGGGCCTGGATTTAAAAATTTACGGGCGTGCTGCTGCCACTTTGGTCGGCATCGACCGTTTCTCCGAGGTCCACTGGCGCAAAATGGAGATCCCGCTCGGGATTCCTGATCCCAACTTGGCGAAAGAAGATAATCAGACCAATGACTCTGATGTTTCCGCATCAGTCGTAGATCCTAGCGCTCCCAAACCCGCCGCTCCGTCCCCCGTGCAGCCAATACCCCCAGCACCGAAACGCACTGTCATCCCTGATCCCGCCTCCGCTCCTCATCTTCAATCGATCCAAACTCTACCTCCCAACCCAACCTCCCCCTCCCCCCTTGGACGCGGCAGGAAGATTCGTGGTACATTCTAGCGAAGGAGAGCATACCTAAATGGCAAAAGGTGTCACTTTTATCAATGATTTAATGAAGCTGATCTTTCAGGCGACCCCCAACATCGCTAACCTTCTAGACCAAGCAGCTAGTTCTCCTATCACCAGCCTCTTCGTCTCGCTCCACACAGCCAGCCCTAATGCCGGCGACCAGACCACCAGCGAAGCCACCTACACCGGCTATGCTCGCGTCGGCGTCGTCCGTACATCGTCTGGTTGGACAGTGACAGGTGGTGCTGCCTCTAACGTCGCTGCTATTACGTTTGGCGCCGACACCGTGGGAACTAACGTCATCACGCACGTCGCGATCGGGAAATCGACTTCGGGCGCGGGCGAGGTGTACTGGTCTGGAGCGCTCGCGGCTAGCTTATCCGTATCCCCTGGAATCACGCCTAGCTTTGCGATTGGCGCATTGAGCGCCACGGAGTCCTAATCGGTATAGATATGAAAAACTCAGATGTAGTGAAGATTCTGATGGATGCTGGCTTATCACTTGACTGTGCTCATGAAGTCATCGGGCAATTAGGCCCTTGCCTGCAACTCGAACCGGAACTCGCCCAGATGACGGCGCATGTTGTCCGTGTAGTCCCGCCTGATTCATTGATGTAGTGGCGTGATGTAGAAAGGGCACGTTGAAGCGGAGTTAGTGGGGTGAAGGACAAACGCTCTTATGCAGACCGTAAAGAATACTTCAGGCAGCATCAGAAGCGTTGGCGGGCGACCCCACGCGGCAAGCAAAGCACCCGCTCTACCTGGCGCAAACACAGTCTCAAGACTAATTTTAAGAGAAGCGATACCCGCCAACGTCTCAATGCGGGCGAGAAGCGAAGCGTATTCAGGAGCTTCGCTGCGTATTTTGCGCGGCACGACCCTGTGTCTGTGGTCCCCTATGCATATCTCTTGGACCCTACCTTCAAGGTTTGCATGAATGGCGTAAGACGAACGGAGTGGCTATCAGAGCCGCTGCCGACTTGGATTGATGAATTTGGAAATACGAAAGGCGGTGGAAAATGGACTGGCGCAGATTTTGTTTAATAGCAGTGTCTGGACTATTCGTAGCATTGCTCTTGCCTGTACGTACTGCACAGGCTGGCATCTTCGGCTTCGGCTCCCCTGGCACTAAAATCACCATCTCCCCTACTGCTCCCTCAACCACCTACACCCTCCGCATCACCCTCACCGCCAACGTCACCGGCAAAGGTTCGGCGCAGGGTGTGATGTGGACGGCGAGCGCCGGCACCATCACCCCGATCGACAACTTCTCAGCGTCGTACATGCCTCCTTATGGCTGTGGCGTGGCTACGGTCCTAGCGATTGCCAAGGCTGACCCTAGCAAGACTGCAACGTCTAAGGTCACGGTAACAGCTGGAACCTCCCCGATGACCATCCAACCATCTACCGCCACCTTAGCGATCCCAGCCTCGCCCCCTACGGACGGGAGACCGCCGCAGACGATCCAGTTCCGCGTACAGGGTGGGACTATTTGTCCGGCGACGTTCTAGCTTGTTATTAAACTATGGCACAAGTAATCATCTCTGAACTGTTCGGGACTAAGACCAACTTCACGATCACCGCGTCTACGCTTGCGGCTTCTGCTACGGTAGGTCGTCAGGCGACCGTGGTGGACAACACCACGAACAACGCGCTAGACGCGCAAGTACAAGGCACGCTGACCGTGGGCACCGTGAGCGGCAACAAACAAGTCCTGTTCTACGTCGCTGGCAGCTTCGACGGAGGCACTACCTACTCTCTCGCCAACGGTGCAAACACCATTGGCGCTTCTGATGCCGCCTTCACCCGCGTAGATCCATCAGGCAAGCCTCCCGCCTTCGTCCTGCCCGTCCCTACAGCATCCGTCGCCTACTCTTTCGACTTCTCCGTAGCCCAGATGTTCGGCGGGTCGATGCCGGATCACTGGACGATTTGCGTGTTCAACGACTCCGGCGTAGCGCTCACCGCCTTTAGCGCATGGTACAAGGAAATCCGGGCACAGGCGAATTAGAATGGCCCTGATTATTTTACCCAAACAGCCTTCGATCAAGCCGCCAATGGGGACGACGTTGAACCGGAATCACCCTATCACAAACGGCTTGATCTCCCTGTGGGCGGCGTTGGAACTAGGCGGCACGATCCTCTACGATTCGGTTGGCACAAACCACGCCTTAGCGTTTGGGAGTCTTTTAACCACGGCACCACCAATCAGCGTTCATGGCACAAGTCGTCTTTTTGACGGTTCTTCGGGAGCTAACGCTTCAAATGTAGTCCGGGGTGGGCAGATTCCCATGACCTATGTGGGATTGGTGAAGTGGAACGGGACCACCGGGTCATATATGCAGATACTTCGGCACGAATTATCAACCGCTCAATTCTTGCTCATCAACTCCGCTGGTAAAAGTACATTCTGCGTGCATAATTCAGCGACGGAGTACGATAATTCCAGTATCGCTGCGATAGCGAATGACTGGGCCTGGGTGGTGGGGACCTATGACGGGGCGAATGTTAAGTGCTACCAAAACGGAGTGCTTGGGGTAAATGTCTCCGATGCGTCCGCCATCACCACTTCGGCTACCGCAACGCTCGGATTAGGATTACAACCAACGTCCGGTCAGCCATTCAAAGGCAACATTGCGATGTGGGCGATGTATAATCGGGCGCTTACCCAAACCGAGATTTCGCAGTGGTATGGGAATCCTTACAGCTTAGCCGCTCTGAGGGCTTTCTTTTCCCAACCGCAGGATCGCTACTGGGTAACAGGTGCTTCCGCCGCTCCGCTTACCAACATCGGAGCCCGCACGTTCTTTCGCGGCATGAGTTCACGACTGGAGGGTTAATATCAAATGTCCCAGTACCTGATTAAAAACGGCGCGGTATCGCTCGGCGCAAACTTCAGCGGTGTGACTACCGGCACTACGGTCAAGACCATGCTCCAATTCAAAGCATCCGCTACAGCCGTTCCCCGACTCGTAGAATGGGGCTTTAGCTTTGACGCTCCTGCCTCCGTCACGACCGGGAAGGTCGAACTGATCGAAGCGGACAACCCGGCGACGGTCACGGCCTCAGTTGCAGCCGACATCACCAAGTACGACGCTGCGGCTCTCATGGGCGGCGACCCTACCACGAACCTGATCGTAGTCGGCACGACCTCGACCGGCTACACGTCATCCGGCGAAGGCACTACGCCCACCGTCCTACGAGATCTCGACGGCCCTAAACTCATCACGACCACCGCAGGGTTCGTCTACGAGAAGCAATTCCCACTTGGCCAACAGCCGTTGGTCCAGATTTCCAAACTGCTGCGTTTGCGCGTGACGTTCACCGTGGCCGTGAACTTGATTTGCTATTTCATCATCGAGGTTTAAGGAGAACCAAATGAAAAGATTGATGCTGCTGCTTGTAATTTGCCTTGCGCTTTCGGGGGCGAATAAACCCACACTGAATGTAAGTTGCAACCCTTGCGCGAGTGGTAGCGCCATCATGTTTTCCGGCACCGGATATCCTGTGACCCAGGCCAAAACCATCCGCGTGTTCGTATACGACCCAGACGGAATCTTGTTCGAGGGTTGGTATTTCAAAGCCGACAGCAATGGCGCGTTTTCGGTTACGACTAGCGATTTGGTGCGCGTTGGGCAGTGGCGAGTTGAGACCTCCACTCTGCACGCCAACGATTACGACCATCAGACACTCGACGCAACCCAGACGTTTGTGATCCCGTGATTCAGTTCGATACGGCTTCGCCTAACATCAAATGGCTATTACCCTTTTATGCGGGTTTGAGATGCAGGCGCTGGGCGAAGCCTTCTCGTCTACCGGAACGTGTTCTATTTCCACCGCTGTAAAAAGAACTGGAGCGGCTTCATTATGTTGCAATCCCACATCAGCGCAAGGATTTGTTACTTTTCAAATCCGTCCTGCTGGCGGCACGCTTACCAATTTTGCAAAGTCATTCCGCTTTTATATAAGAATAGACACGTTGGTCGGTCTTTCCGTTGATTTAGTTACTACAGGGTCACTAGCGGCAGCGGGAACGATTCTGCGGCTGAATTCCGCAGGGACGCTAACTATTCAAGATGGTACTGGCGCTGGTGGTGCAACCAGTACCTCCGCTTTCACTGCAGATGCTACTTGGCACCGTATTGATGTTGATGTTTCTGGGACAACACGCACAGTTTATGTAGATGGCACACAATGGGCGCAAAGCACCGGAGGCGGGACTTCTGCGGCGCAAAACAGCGTCCAATTAGGGATTCCCTCTAGTACAACCTGTAATATTTATTTTGACGATTTAGCTATCGATGACGGCAGCATCGGCGCACCTTCAGCAAGTTCTAACAATGCAATACTACTCTGCATTCCAACAGCGGGTAACAATGCCGCTAGTTGGACAGATGGTGCTGGCGGGACTGGCGACATCCACGGTAGCGTTGACAATCTGCCTCCTGTAGGCGTAGCGGCGGCGACTGCGGCGGCGAAGATCAAAAACGCTGCTACTGGTTCCAATCTCGATTACGTCGCCACGATGCAGACCTATACCGTGGCCGGAGTTCCGACAGGGGCTATAGTCAACGCAATACAAGCAATTTGCAATGATGGCGAGGAGGTCTCCACCGGAACAAAGGCGGGCGGCATATGGTGTGCATCCAACCCGGCGCAGTCCGCTTCGACTACCAGCTTTGACTACGGCGACGACACCGCCACGGTAGTTGGTACTTTCCCAAGCGGGTGGGCAACTCATTGCGGAGTGGTGGCGGTATCTCCATCCGTTACTCTTGGCACGGCTCCAACAGTCACCGTTCGTAAGGTTGGGAGTACGAATCGCGTTGTGGATGTGGATTTCATGGGGCTGTATGTTGACTATAGCCCGGCTGGTCCTCCATCCATCCCTACGCTTCAGCAATACAATCAAGCCGTAAATCGCGCAGCGAACTGGTAGAGCATGGCGAGACTTGGCAGAGGCGTCCCACCAAGAGCGCTGATCCTCTCCGGCATTAAAACCGCCGATGCTGGGCCTATTACCGCTAGCCTTACCGGGACAGGCACAGTCAGTGCCACACTGACGGGGAGCGGCTCCTTAGCATCTGCGATTACGGGGACAGATGTAGTCGCCGCTACCTTAACCGGCTCAGGCGCTCTCGCCGCTCCAATCACAGGCACAGGGGCTGTATCTGCAACGCTCAAGGGTGCGGGAGCCTTAGCTTCATCCATCACGGGCACTGGAACCGTCTCCGCTACCCTCAGCCTCATTGGAAGCCTCACCGGAACCGGCACCGTCACGGCTACATTGACGGGTGCCGGTGCTCTCGCAGCCGCCATAACCGGAACCGGCACTGTCTCAGCGACACTCACTGGATCTGCGGCGCTAGCATCGGCCATCACGGGCACTGGCGTTGTTGTGGCAACCCTCACCGGGTCTGGTGCACTTGCCTCGGCTCTCACTGGCACCGGAGTTATCGCAGCCACCTTGACCGGCGCTGGATCGCTGTCCAGTGCGCTGACAGGCACCGGGACAATCGCGGCAACTCTAACTGGTTCCGGGACTATAGCTTCAGCCATTACGGGAACGGGCACCGTCAGTGCCTCGCTGCAATTCCTAATCGCAGCATCGCTTACTGGTACTGGCACCGTCTCTGCTACTCTCACCGGCACAGGGGCCTTGGCAAGCGCTCTAACGGGTACAGGCACAGTTGCAGCGACCTTGCAATGCCTGATCTCTGCCAGCCTCACCGGAACCGGCACCGTATCTGCAACTCTCTCGGCACTAGCCGCTATATCCTCTTCCCTGACTGGCACTGGCACGGTCGCCGCCACTCTCTCAGGTAGTGGCGAACTTGCCGCAGCCCTCACAGGTACAGGCACCATCTCCGCAACTCTTCTGGCGTCAGGAGCACTCTCCTCTGCAGTCACCGGCACCGGCACAGTCGCCGCTACTTTGCAAGGAGCCGGAGTTCTTGCATCTGCTCTAACAGGCACCGGCACCCTCACCGGCGCTCTCCAGTGCCTCATTGCCTCCGCTATCACCGGGACCGGCACCATCGCTGCCACCCTCGCTGGAGCAGGAACTCTTGCAGCCTCGCTGACCGGCACCGGAACCATAACAGCTTCTCTCCAGTTCCTTATCACGGCCTCTTTAACCGGAACTGGCACTGTCGCCGCCACTCTCACTGGCTCCGCTGCTCTGAATGCTTCTCTCACCGGCACCGGCACTGTCTCTGCTGCTCTCTTAGCATCCGGCGCTCTCGCTGCGGCGCTCACGGGCACCGGTACTGTTGCAGCTGCCCTGCAATTCCTAATCGCATCCGCCATCCCTGGCACCGGCACGATCAGTGCGACTCTAACCGGCAGCGCCGCCCTCTCCTCTGCACTCACAGGTACGGGAGTCGTTGCAGGCGAACTGCAATGCCTTGTAGCTTCATCCGTCTCGGGCACAGGCACAGTCGCGGCGACTTTGACTGGAGCAGGCGCACTCTCTGCCGATATTCCTGGTACCGGAACGATCGACGCTACACTAACTGGCGTTGGAGCACTCGAAGCCGCACTGACCGGCACCGGCGTCCTGACCAGTAGCGTCACGTTAGCCTGCGAGCTGACCGGCACCGGGACTGTTGGTGCTACCCTTACAGGCACCGCCGCACTTGCATCTGACCTCATTGGCACCAACACTCTCTCAGCCACCTTATCCGCCACGGGCCTATTAGCTTCCGCTCTCACAGGCACTGGTACGATCGCAGCCGAACTATCTGCTACCGGCGCTCTAGCATCTGATCTCTCTGGGACTGGCACTATCGCTGCAACCCTTACCGGCACTGGCGCCCTCCCTGCCCAGCTAACCGGCACAGGTACCATCGACGCCACTCTTACTTCAGCTACGAATTACGGCTACATGGAAGCGGCCCTTACGGGCACCGGCACCCTCGCAGCGACTCTTACCGCTGCCGGCACTCTCTCTGCTGCTCTTACAGGCACCAACTCCCTATCTGCCGCCCTCACTGGAACCGGCACCCTCGCATCTGCATTGACTGGAACCGGCACCATCTCCGGCTTCCTCCACAGTCTCATCTCACTTGAAGCCGCTCTCACCGGCGACGGTACTGTCACAGCAACTCTGCTAGGCGAAGCCGAACTCCTCGCACTCGTCACGGGCACCGGCACACTCTCACCTGCCCTGCTCACTGGCTCCGGATCGCTCGAAGCCTCCCTCCCCGGCACCGGCGACATCCTAGCCCTGCTCCTGGAAGTCTTAAAACCAGGCACTGCTACCGTCAGCGTCCAAGCTATAGGCTCCGCACTCGCCGACGAGCAGATCATCGCGTACGCCGATGCCGGAACCACAGACTATATCGATACCGAAGTATCGGATGAAGGTACGGCTTTGGTTGGCATATCCAGTCTCTAGGATCTAATCTCTAGGATCTAGCGTCCACGGCTGAACACCTTTTGCTATACTCCCTGTTATGAGTTTCATCGTCGGCCAAACCATCCGGCTCGATGTCACATTCCGCAACCCTGCTCAAGTCTTAACCGATCCAGCTTCTGTGACGCTCACCCTGCAACTCCCCGACAACTCTCAAACCGTCTACACCTACGGAGGCCCCGGCACTGTCGTTCGCGACTCCCTTGGCAAGTACCACCAGGACATCACTCTCGCTCAAACTGGCGAATACCGTTTCCGCTGGGATGGGGAAGGCGGGATATCGGCTATCGAGGAAGGGGCGTTCCAATCCGCTCCTACCGTCCTTGTCCCACAACCTCCTTCCCCCGCCCCCACTCCACCTGAATTCACTTACGCGAACCTCCTGGCCCTCGACGCCGCTATCGCCGGCGGCACCTCCCGCGTCAAGTTCGCCGATCGCGAAGTCGAGTACTCCTCGATGAAGGATTTGATGATGGCACGGGAACTGATCCTCGACTATCTGGGCCAAGCCACAGCCCCGGAGCGCCGCCAAATCCGTATCTTCACGAATAGCGGGTGGTAGAGAGTAGTAGAGAGCGGGCAAGTAAATGGCGCGCAACCATGAAAACTTCCTAAAATGGAATCGCGATTACCGCAAGAGAAATCGTGAAAGGTGCAACCTGCGTAATCGCGAGTATCGTATGCGGAAGAAAGCGGAGCGCGACGAACCAACACCTACCGCAACTATCGCAACTACCGCAACGTCTTCCGGTTTCTACGCAGACGGCCAGGAGTTCCCGAACTTCAGCTTTGAGTTATTCCATTCTCTGCGTTTTCTGAGTCACAAATTCGACAATGGGAATGTATAATCTATGAACATGAGAAAGTTGTTTTTGTTACTGACGAGTATGATAAGTGCGGCTTGCTGCGCTCAAGGCGCCCTTACCCTCTCTCCGCCAACCAACCCGCGGGCTGGCACCAATGCAACTTGGACTATTACGCTTTCCGGCGGCACCGCACCCGCCGCCCTGCAATGGAATTTCAGTTGTGACCACGCTCTAGGTACAGTCGCTACAGTAGCCTCTGGTACAGCGGTTGCAGCAGGGAAGACGGCCACGGCACTCGCCAACGGCAACACAGTCCTCACAGCCTTCAACCAGACCGCAATCGCAGATGGTATCGTCGCCACCGTAACCGCAGCCTTGCCAGCGGCGTTAGCCAACGTAAATCTCATCTGTAACATTTCCTCGCCCACCTTCTTGACGCTCGGTGCCACTCCAGCCGGCACTTCCCTGGTTGAAACCCCAAACCCTCCAGTGTCCGTGTCCATATTGCCCGCCATTAACTTCTGTGATGTCAATGGGGACGGACTTATAAACACTACGGATGTCACAGCGGAGCGCACTTCGGTTCTGAATCAAACAGCGGCGGATAGGAATGGAGACGGTAAGACCGATATCGTGGATCTGCAGATTGTCACCAACGCTGCCATCGGCGGCGGGTGTACGGCTACTCAATAGCTTGCTTTAAGTGCTAGACTGTTCGCCATGGGTAAGCCCATCAGTCCCACCAGCCGCAACGCTATTGTCAAATCTTTAGGGCCTGCTCTCGCACCTGCTCTAGCGCCTGCCCAGGTTGCCTCTTTGCCGCTAGCCAAGCCCGTGGCATCTGAAGTTCCTATGGCGCCTACAATTCGTGCCACCAACTCCTCCGGCA
>Ga0105245_10004568_pt1 | contig 12221 bp, 9 predicted proteins | sample KBSM54metaG_FD_81523 | JGI IMG/M metagenome (GOLD analysis project Ga0105245, IMG submission 81523) | Miscanthus rhizosphere microbial communities from Kellogg Biological Station, Michigan, USA - KBS M5-4 metaG | ecosystem: Host-associated > Plants > Roots > Rhizosphere > Soil | place: Michigan...
AGATCCGGGGCCCCGAGGGCGTCCCCCGCCGAGCGAGTAGCACGCACGGGTCCCGGGAGGTACCACCCGTGGCGATTGCTCGCAACGGGCGGGCGCCAGGTCGGCGGCGGCGGGGGACCTCGGCGGGTCCGTCTACTCGTCGAGGTGGACGGTGGCGATGCCCCACGGCCGCAGGCGGAACGTTCCCGCCACGTGCTCCGAGGGGCGGTCGCGCAGGTCGACCAGCCAGCCGGTGCGGCCGCCGAGGTCGACGGTGGCCTCCTCGGCGTGGGGGTTGAACACCCGGACCTCGAGCCGACCGCCGGGGACCCCGCGCACGGCCGACACCTCGGCGCCGCCGACCGACAGGGCCGAGCCGGTGGCGGCGCGGGCGCCGGCGCCGGAGCCGGCGGCCACCAGCAGCGGGAGGAAGGCGTCGTCGACCAGGGCGTAGGGGTCGTGGTCGCCCACCGCCACCCCGTAACGCAGGGTGTGGCGGCCGGGCATCTGGGCGCCGTCGACGGGGACCGGCGGACCTGCGGGCAGGGGTCGGTAGGTGAGGTAGGTGCCCGAGAGCACCCCGACGCAGCGCAGGAGGGTGAGGGCCAGGGCTTTTCCGTCGTCGACCAGCTCGTACTCGAGGAGACCCTCGTGGACGATCGTGAGGCCGCCGGCGGACACGAAGCGGCGGGACGGGAACGTCGGCAGCCCCCGTTCAGTCGACCCGCCCTCGGCCAGCAGCCCCCGCTCGACGGTGCCGAAGGCGCACTCCGCCCGCGACGTCGTGGCCGGCGCGGGCAGGGGGAACCAGGCCCGCAGCCGGTGGTCGCGGCACGGGTTGTCGAGGGTGGTGGTGACCCGCACCAGGCGTTCGCCGGCCCGCAGCTCGAGGCGGGTGGCGACCTCGACGGTGCGGGCCCCGACCCGCTCCCGGCCCCCCTCCAGCCGGACCGGCCACTCGAACGTGCGAACCACCCGGAGCGACGCCCGCAGGGGACCGTGCTCGTGGATGTCGACCCGCACCGACACGGGCGCGTCGATGGCGATGTCGCCGTCGGGGGGCGAGTAGTTGTAGGTGTCGCCTGCGTCGCCGTCGTCGACGAGGAGGTCGAGGCCGGCGTGGCCGTCGATGGAGAAGGTGCCGTCGGCAGGGTCGACGACCACGGTGACCAGGCCATTGCCCAGGGTGAAGCGATCGGCGTCGTCGCGGGCGGCGCCCACCGGGGCCACCTCCGACGGGGGATCGCCCGCCGACCAGGCCGACCATCCGAAGCCGGGCACGTCGTCGGCCCGGACCAGCACCCGGCGGTAGGGCTCGTGCTCGATGCGCACGTGGATCGGGTCGCGGCGGCGGGCGCCGGCCCGGGCGTAGAGGTCGGCGATGGTGGCGGCCAGGGAGGGATCGGGTCGCCGGTGATCGGGACGTGGGCCCGTGCGCAGGACCACGTCGAGGCCGGACTCGTCGTCGGCCACGTCGACGCCGACGATGGCCCCGCCCCAGGCCGTCTCCTCGTTGGCCACCTGGCCCAGGACGATGCCGAGCTGGCCGCCGGGCACGACCCGTTCGGTGGCCGAGCCCACCCGGGCGGCGACGACCTGGCCGCCCTCGACGTCGCCGGTGCCGGGCAGGAGGAGCTCGACCAGGCCGCCGCGGGTGCGGGGGGAGGGGTTGACGACCACGGGCGCGGTCACCGCCATCGACGCGCCCAGGTCGGCCAGGGCCCGGGCGGTGACGGCCTCGGCCACGTGGGTGGCCTCCGCGTAGCGGGCGAGGACGGCGTCCACGACGTCGTCGGCCGAGCAGGCGCAGACCGAGTCGTGGGCCGCGTTGCGCACGACCTCGGTCCACGCCAGGCGGAGGGAGCCGGCGGGCCAGTCCTGGGCGAAGAGGGCGGCGAGCGGCTCGGCCAGGTGCTCGAGGGCCCGCTCGGCCCGGGCCGCGGCCTGCTTGACGTCGACCCGGTTGGACGCCACCCCCATGAGCAGGTTGGCCCTCGCCCCCGACCGCAGCTCGCCCGTCCACGAGGGCAGGCCCACCACCGAGGAGGCGGCCAGGTAGCGGGGCAGGGAGGTGATCTCGAGGTGGTGGTCGTCGGAGAGGTCGTCGGCCTCGGCCACCACCCGGCCGAGGTGGGCCTGGAGGCGCTGGTGGTCGCCGCCGTTCATCCACAGCAGCGGCGAGTCGGGGGGGAGCACGGCGCCGAGCTCGTCTTCGTGGGCCCGGATGCGCTCGACCAGGGCCTTGGCGTCGTCGGGGACGGCGGCGCCGTTGCCGTAGCCCACCGGCAGGTACTCGGCCCGCACGCCCGACCCGTCCGGCGCCCGCCACCAGAAGGCGGTGCGGGTGACGGCGGCGGGCACGCCCCGCCACACGACGGCGTGGTCGAAGCCGGCCTGGCGCAGGAGCTGGGGCATCTGGGCCACGTGGCCGAACATGTCGGGTAGGTAGCCGACCTCCATCGCACCCCCGAAGGCGGCCGCCCGCTCGAGGCCGAGCTGGAGGTTGCGGACGAGGGTCTCGCCCGAGACCAGGAACTCGTCGGGCAGGACGTACCACGGGCCGACGGTGATGCGACCGGCGGCGGCCAGGCGGCGCAGGCGGTCCTCGTTCTCCGGGCGGAGGGCGAGGTAGTCGTCGACCACGGCCATCTGCCCGTCGAGGAGGAAATGGGGGATGGAGGGGTCGGCCTCCAGCCGGTCGAGGACGTCGTCGAGCACCTCCACCAGCCGCAGGCGGAACGCCTGGAACGGCTGGTACCACTCCCGGTCCCAATGGGTGTGGGGGACGATGGCGACGGTCCGAGCCACGGCCGTCAAGGCTACGCGGGGGTGCGCCCCGAACGGGGGATGATCGGGCCGAGCGTGCAGTTGCGTCGGTATATCCGAGGTGACTGCACACTCGATGTGCGTCCCGCACCTCGCGGTCGACGACGTCGGCCGTGAGTTGGGACAGACCTCGACCACAGTGGTCGGGTTGCTCAGATGCAGGTGTCGGGCCCTACGACACGTTGGTCAGGTCAACTGCACAGGCCCGCGGGCTGGTGCTATCGCTTGGGCGGTAGCGCGCGCCTGGTCGAGCACCCGCTGGGCCTCCTCGCGGATGGAAGCCGCATCCAGCTCTGCCTGTTGCAGCATTCCCACGGCCTCCACCAACTCGGCGTCCGCCTGGACCCTTGCCGCCTCCGCCTCCGCCCGCACCGCCTGGGCCTCCGCCTCCGCCCGCGTCCGCAATTCGACGCCCTCCGCCCGCGCCGCCGCCGCCTCCGCCCGGACCGCTTCTGTCTACCGCTCCAGCTGCCTCCGCAGCTCGGCCCCCTCCACCCGGAGCGTCTCTGCCTCCGCCTCCGCCCTCGTCCGCAGGTCAGCCGCCTCGGCCCGCAACATTTCCGCCTCCGCCCGCACCGCCTCCGCCTCCGCCTCCGCCCGCCGCCGCAGCTCCGCCGCCTCGGACCGCGCTCCGGCCTCGATCTTCTCCGCCGCGGTGATGGCGGCCCGGGCGACGGTTTCGACCTGTTCGACCAGCTTGTCGAAGGGGTCGTCGCCCTCGCGCCGATCCCGGACGTGCTGGACCCGCCGGAGAAGAGACCGGTGCTCGGCCGCCACCTCCTTCAGGAAGGCATCCACCTGGTCCTTGTCGTAGCCCCGGAGCGCGACCAGGAAGTGCGTTCCCTCGATGTCCTCCGGCGACAGCGGCATGGACACTTCTTACCCTCCAGCGGGACGGACCGCGAGATCCCGCCCGCAGCCGAGACCCTACGGCCCGATCGACCTGACCCAGTGGCCGTGGTGCGCGCCGGCGAGCTCGTGCCCGGCGCCTTTGCCGACGCCTACCAACTCACGCTGTCGAGGACGAGGGTGCCTTTCCAGGCGGAGTCGTCGTTGAGGACCAGCCCGATGGCCTTGATCCCGACGACGGTCGGGACCGTCCACGTGACCTTGTTCCACCCGGCAACCAGCTTGGTGGCGGCGGCCAGGTGGTCGGCCCAGAGGGCGTCGGCCACGTACGGCTGGACGCTGGTCAAGGTCGATCCACTCGGCTGGTAGACCCAGTAGGTGACCGCCATTCCGCTGGCCAGCCCGGGCGGCGACGAAAGCTGGACCGCCGGCCAGTCGGCGCCGGTGGGATTCAGGTTCATGGCCAGGGCCCGGCTGCCGGCCTGGACGGGACTGGTGGTGTTGCCGACCGTGACCGGACCCCACCCCCGGTACCAGCCCTGGGTCGTCCCATCCTCGAAGCCGTAGCGCAGGCACGGGCAGGCGGGAACGGTGGTCGTGGTCGTGGGGACGGTGGTCGTCGTCGTGGGCGGTTTGGTGGTCGTCGTCGTGGCCGGCGTGGTCGTCGTCACCGGGTTGGCGAAGCTCGCCTGTGTCCAGGGCTTGGTGGACAGGTACCCCTTGACCTTGGAGATGTAGGTCTGGGCCCCAGCGTCGTACCAGTTGCCCGAGTACCACTGCCCGACACAGCCCCACTCGTCACCGCCGGCGTAGTTGGTGTAGCCGATGTCGCGCAGCCACGTCATGTACCCCTCGAAACAGATCCGATGCACGAGCAACGACACGTCCAGGTTGAAGGCGGTGGACGTCGTCGAGGAGGGATAGGTGCCCATCGGGTCGGTGTTCCAGGTGACCTGGTGAATTCCGAAGCTGCGGGGGCAGGGCGCGATCAGCCCCGGGGGACACAGCGCCGGGTTGGTCGTGAAGTCGCCCAGTTGGCTCTGGTGCCACCACGACTCCGTCGCCGCGATGGCCCGGACCTGGTCCTCGTCGAAGCCCCACTTGCAGGACGCCCACTGGATGATTTCGTCGGTCGTACCCCGGAAGTTGCCCGTCACCCGAGCCGTGAGGAGCGGCGTGCGGTTGTCGTAACCGACCTGATCGTTCAGGTTCTTCAGGGTGAAGCTGCCGGCCAGGGGCACGGTTGCGTTGAAGGTGGCGTTGTCGGGCCGGATCTCGACTGGGCTGCGGCGCACCTGGCTGGCGCAGGAGGCGTCGGTGGGCAGGGCCGACCCGCGGGGCAGGGTGGAAAAATGGGCCGTGGCCGCCCGGGCGGGGAGCACAGCTATGCCGGCGAGGGCGGAGAAGGCGGCGATCACGAGGAAACGGACGGTCGTGTTCATCCGCGGCCTGCCCCGGCGGTGGATGCATTTCGCATGGCATGGTCCTCTGCTGACTCTGCCCGCGGGTGTCGGCCGCCACGGAGATCGACTGAGTAGGCCATCCGGACCATTCATCAGGGCGGGAGCGGCGGTGGCCGCCGCTGCTGGGACCTCACCTCCCGAGCCGGCCGAGGTCGAGACGACGACGATCGCGAACGTGCCGGATGCTGGTTTCATCCGCGTCCTTCCAAGGTCGTCCCCGGCAGTGGCACCGGGGTTGGCCGAATCCGCTCGAGCCGGTTTCCATCCCCGGCCGCCGGGGGACACCGAGAGCCTGACACGGGCCGCGCCCCGATGCGCGGTTGGTTTTCTTCGCCGCGGGGAAACGGCACCCAGTGAGACCCGTCGAACGCGTCGTCGAACGCCTGAGCCCGTCATTGAGCCTGCGCCTTCGGGTGCTCAAGAAGCAATTGGCCCACGACATGACCCTGCGGGTCATCGAGCATCTGGTGCGTGGGGGAGACACGGTCCTCGACGTGGGCTCCTATCGGGGTACCTACGCCCTCGCCCTCTCCCGGCGGGTAGGGCCGAACGGGCGAGTGTGGGCGATCGAGCCCTTTCCGCCCAACGCGGCCGCTCTCCGCCGGCTCATGGCGGGTCGGCCCAACGTCTCCGTCTGCCCGTGGGCGGCTTCGGAAAGGGCCGGCTCCCAGACGCTGACCGTGCCCGTCCACCGCGGCCACCGGCTCGGTGCCCTTGCCACCTTGGGCACCTTGTCGGTCGTCAGCGACTCGATCGAGATCCAGTCGAGGACGCTGGACGACCTGCTCGCGGGGGTGGTGCCCGGCCGGCCGGTGACGTTCATCAGGTGCGACGTCGTGGGCCACGAACGAGCCGTCTTCGCCGGCGCCGACCGAACGATCCGTGCCCACCACCCGTGCCTGTTCGTGGAGATCGAACAGCGTCACCAGTCCGGCCCCATCGGCGAGACGCTGCAGCACCTCGCCCGCCGGGGGTATGAGGGCTACTTCCTACGGGAGGGGTCGTTCCTGCCGGTCGGATCCTTCGACCTGGAGCGGGACCAGCTCTCTTTCCTGACGTCGGACTTCGTGCCCTACGGCATGCCTGCCGGCTACGTGCACTACTTCCTGTTCGTGCCGCCGGGCACGTCCCTCGACGGGCTCCCGCTGGCCTGACGGCGTGGTCGGCGGGGGGGTGAGAACCTCAGGCCCAGGATCCGGGGGCGGCGGGCCAGGAAATAGCCGACGGAGCGGTACCAGATCCACCCTGCCCACCCCTCCTTGAAGGCGCACCGCTGGTAGGCGGCAACGGCACACGCGTGGAGGTCGCCAGGGGCAAGGGCGCGGCCCTCGAACCGATCCACCCGTTCCACGATCCTCGAGCAGAGGGCGACCGCTTGGCGGTGCTGGCGCGAGGCCAGAGCCCACCGGGGACGCGCGCTCTGGAACACCGTCGACCCGATGAGGTTGCCCAACGTCAGCTCCAACGCGGGTGAGCCCGGCGGTGGCGGGTGGCCCCCGTCGGGGGGACCCAGGTCGAGGAACGTCAGCCCCTCCGAGGCCTCGTCGAAGAGCATGTTGTCGAACTGGAAGTCGGCATAGGGCTCGCCCAAGGCGTCGACGTAGCGGGTGACGGCGGCCGCGGCCACGGCCGCCAGCCGTTCCACGAGGTCCGGGGCCAGGTCGCGGTGCCGGAGGACGTCAAGGAGCGGGCGCCCGGGAGCACGCTCCATGCGGATGACGACCTCGGGATCGGACCGGATCTCGATCGGTCGGGGGCTGCCAGCACCGGTTACGTCGCCCAGGGCCCGGTGGAACTGCTGCAGGCGGCCGAACTCCGCCTCCGCCAGTCGCAGGAGGGCACGTGGATCGTCCCCGAAGAATGTCTTGCGCACCGCGCCCCCGCCCTCCTCGACGACCACGGTGCGCCCCGGTGGCCGCGGCAACCGCCGGACGCTCACGCGGTGGTGGCGGCGACGAACAGCTCCCTGGTGAGGAAGGTGGGGCCGAGCATGCGCTCCAGACCATTCTCGGTGCCCACCAGCATCTTCAGCGGGAGACCGTCGCCGACTCGCCGGTAGGCGAGGTAGGGCAGGCGGACGAAACCGGCGATCTCGAGGGTGCGCAGCCCGAGCCGCTCGCACAGCGCCACAAGGTCACGGCGGGAGGTCTGGAACCAGGGCACTGCGTAGTCCCTGGACAACCGGTTGGCCGACACCCGGTTCGGCATGCTGAAGACCAACCTGCCTCCGGGCTCCAGGCTGTCGGCGAGCCGGGCCACGCTCTCGGGCCAGGTCGGGCTGTACTTCAGCACCCGGATGGCGGAGACGAAGCCGAAGCGACGGTCGAATGGCACCGGATCCTGGGAGATGTCGCAGGCCCGCAAACCCTTGACCCTTGGTTCGTCCTGGAACCGGGCCTCGCAGACGGCAAGCATGGCGGCCGCCACGTCGATCCCGTAGAACTCGATGTCGGGGGCGGTGGCGAGGAGCCGGTCCAGAATCCGACCGTTGCCGGTGCCGACGTCGAGGGCGGCCCCGGCCCCGACGCCGGACTCGGTGAGGTGACGGGCCACGAAGGCGAGCTCTCTCTCGCTCAGCACTCGCTTGCCGGGCAACTCCCATTCGGCACGATAGGAAGCACCGACGCTCTCCCAATGTGCCTTGTTCGCCGATTCCGAACTCCCCGGCAAGGTTCCCTCGTCGTCATGGTCGCACGGGCCAATTCCTCAACTAGGATATCCAAACGGCCCCGGGCCTGCACATGGTTCCTGGAGCGGAAGTGAATGCTGGGAGCGAGCGCTCAATGAATTGGCTATGTCACGGCGCGCTGAGCGTCCTTGAAAGAGTCTATGCCGACGACACCGGTTTGTTCCCGTTCACCAACCGGCTGGACGGGAAAGACATCCGGAGCGAGTTCGACAACCCGAGGACGATCCGGTCGACGATCAACTGTCTGCTGGGACTGAAGGTGGCGGCCCGGCACTGGCCCGGCCACGCATTCCTCAGCCGCACCTGGGATATGACCCGGTCATTCCTCCGCCGGCACGAGGACGGGGTCGATGATCCGGGCGACATCGGCCTCCTCGCAGTCCTGCTCGCCGAGCACCCGGGTGATCCCGAGCCTCTCCATCGGGCATTGGCACGGCTACGGGCCATCGCGGCCGACGACGGTCGGCTGGCCCGGCTCAACGTCCAGGACCTGACCTGGTTGCTGTGGGGAGCGGTGTCCGTGAGCGGGCAGGGGTTGGCCGACGCCGACCCGATCGCCGACCTTCTGTACTCGGCCCTGACCACCCGCTTCGTCCGCCCGGGCGACGTCCTGCCCCGCCACGTCCTCGGTCGGGGTCGCGGGGGATTCGTGTCATTCGGCGCCAGCGCGTACTACCTACGTTCGACATATGCCTACGGGGAGCGGTACGCCTCGGAGGCGGCGCTCGACCGGTTCGACCGGGGGGCGGCGGCATTGTTGGCGGCGCAGGGTCCGCAGGGCGAGTGGCCGTGGTTGATCGGCTGCCGGGACGGTCGGCCCTTGGACTATTACCCGGTGTTCAGCGTCCATCAGCACGGCATGTCGCGGCTGTTTCTTTTTCCGGCGCAGCAACGAAACATTTCCGGCGTGTCAGACGCGACCGCCCTGAGCTTGGCCTGGCTCACCGGAGCCAACCAGCTCGGCCTGCCGATGGTCCGCCGCGGCCCGTTCTTCATCTATCGCTCAATCGAGCGCAAGGCGATCCTGCCCCGGGCGGAACGGTTCATTCGGGCTCGGCGCCTCCTGCTCTCAGGCGGACGGGGCGAGCCGGTGGGGAACGATCGCGTCGCCGTGAACACCGAATCCCGATCCTACGAGCTCGGCTGGCTGCTCTATGCCCTGTCCGGCTCGGAGGACGTGGCGGGAGTCGACTGAGCGGTGGCGAGCGACGACATCTGGATCGACTTCTCCACCGCTCCCGACCCGCTCTTCTTCCGGCCCATCGCCCGGCGCCTGGCTGCGCTCGGCCACCCCGTCTGGACGACGGTCCGTGACTACGGCGAGACGGTCCCGATCGCCCACAGCTGCGGTTTCGAATCGCAGGTCGTCGGCCGGCACGGGGGGCGGTCGATCCCCGGAAAGGCGTGGCAGATCGGCCGGCGGGCGGTCGAACTGGCTGCCCTGGCCCGCCGCCGGCGCCCGGGGCTGGCCCTGAGCTTCAACTCCTACGGCCAGGCGTTGGCCGCCCGGGCCACGGGCACCCCCTTCGTCACAGTCGCCGACTACGAGTACCAGCCGGCCAACCACCTCGCCTTCCGACTGGCCCGCACCGTGATCGTGCCCCGGGGGTTCGATCCGGAGGCGCTCCGGCGCCAGGGCGCGCCCCTCGAGCGGGTCGTGTTCTTCGACGGCCTGAAGGAGGACGTCACCCTGGAGGGCTTCGTGGCCGACGAGGGTTTCCCGGCCCAGCTGGAGGCGCTCGGTGTCTCCTCGGTGAACGTGCTGGTCACCATGCGTCCCCCCGCAACCAGCAGCGCGTACCATCGCTTCTCGAACGACTGGTTCTACGAGGTCCTGGCCTTCGTGGCCGCCCAGCCGGGCGTGTCCGTCGTCGTCCTGCCTCGCTATCCCTCCCAGGCGGACCGGATCCGCGCCCTCGGCGCGGGCAACGTCGTCATCCCGCCGACGGTGCTCGACGGCCTGAACCTGGTGTATTGGTCGGATCTGGTGATCGGAGGAGGGGGATCGATGAACCGGGAGGCGGTGGTGATGGGGACGCCCGCCTACACCGTGTTCGCGGGACGGATGGCCGGTATCGACCGGGCCCTGATCCGCGCTGGCCGCCTGTTCGAGCTGCGCCGGCCGGAGGACCTCCCCCGGTTGGTCCTGGCCAAGAACAAGAAGGAGGGCAGACCGCCCGTCGCTCCCGCGGCCGGCTCTGGCTCCGGCTCCGGCGGCGCCGCGGCCCAGATCGTGGAGGCCGTGCTTCAGGCCGGGGGGTGATCGGCGGCCGACACTGCGGGTTCGAAGTCGGCGGGGCGGGGGCCCAGGCCCAGGAGGTGGGCGATGGCCTCCGTCGTCCGCCGGGAAGCGTGCCCGTCGCCGTACGGGTTCTGTCCCCGGGCCAGGGCGGCATAGGCGTCGTCGTCGTGGAGCAGACCGAGCACTGCGCCCACGATGCGCTCCGAGTCGGTTCCCACCAGCCGGGCGGTGCCCCTGACGATCGCCTCCGGCCGTTCCGTCTTCTCCCGCATCACCAGCACCGGCTTGCCCAGGGTGGGGCATTCCTCCTGGATCCCGCCGCTGTCGGTGAGGATGACGTAGGCCCGGGCCATGAGCCGGGCGAACACGGTGTAGGGCACCGGTTCCACCAGCACGATGTTCGGCACCCCCTCGAGCACCGGTGTCAGGGCGTCCCTGACGATGGGGTTCAGGTGCAGGCTGAAGACAACCAGGAGGTCGGGCTCGGCCCGAGCGATGTCGGCCACCGCCCGCCCGATGCACGCCATCGCCGGACCCCACGACTCCCGCCGGTGGGCGGTGACCAGGAGGACGCGGCGGCGGTCGCCGTCCAGCCGGGCCAGATCGGGTGTCCAGGGGGCGTCCTGGGCGACGGCCCACAGAAGGGCGTCGACCACCGTATTGCCGGTGACGACGATGTCCGCCGCCGATACCCCCTCGTCCGTGAGGTGATACCGGGCGGTGGGAGTGGGCGCCAGGTGGAGGGTGGCCAACCGGGTGGTGAGGCGCCGGTTCATCTCCTCCGGGAAGGGGGAGAACCGGTCGAAGGTGCGCAGGCCGGCTTCCAGGTGGGCCACCGGGATCCGGTGGTAGTAGCCGCTCAGAGCGGCGGCGAAGGTGGTGGTGGTGTCGCCCTGCACCAGGAGCGCATCCGGCTGTGCACCGGCCAAGATTTCGGAAATGCCCCCCACTGCTCTCGTGGTGATGTCGGTCAGGCTCTGCCCGGGGCGCAGCAGATCGAGGTCGACATCGGGCTCGATGCCGAACACGTCGAGCACCTGGTCGAGCATGCCCCGGTGCTGGGCGGTGACGACGACGATGGGGCTGAGGATGCCTGATTGCCGCAGGTGGTGGATGACCGGGGCCAGCTTGATGGCCTCGGGACGGGTGCCGAACACCACCATGACCCGTCTCTGATCTGACCGCCGGGGCCAGTCTCCCACCCCCGTCATCGGGGCCCGCTGGAGCCGCGATCCGTGACCGCTCGAATAGCATGGGGCCCCTGGAGCTGTCCTCCCACCGGATCCGCGTCGCCCCGCCGCTGGTGGGAATGGCCACGGTGGCCCTCACGTGCGCCATCCTGGTCCGGCCGCCACTGACGGTGCTGGCCCTGGTAGGCATCGGGCTCTTCGTGGCCGTGATGGTCCATCCTCCGCTGGCCGCCTACGTGTTGCTGGGGTCGACACCTCTCATCGTGGGCATCGACCGGGCCGCTCTGGTGCCCGTCCTGCGCCCGAACGAAGCGCTGCTGGTTCTGCTGGGGGCGGCGCTGGTGGCCCGAGGGGTGGTGCGGGTCTGGTCCGGCGCCCGGCCCCGGGGCCGCCTGACCCGCCTCGACGGCGCGCTGTTGCTCATGGTGCTCACCAGCTGCCTGCTCCCGCTGCTGTGGATGGTCGCCCGGCGCAAGGCCATCACCAGCGACGACTTTCTCTACTCCTTGACCCTCCTGAAGTACTACGCCGTCTTCCTGGTGGTGCGGACCGCCGTGAGCACCGAGCTCCACCTGCGACGATGCCTGCAGTTGGCCATGGCCGCGGCCGCAGTAGTGGCGGTGATCGCCGTTCTCCAGTCGCTCAAGCTGTTCGGCGTCCCCCGCCTCCTGGCCGACTATTACGCCCCCTTCAGCACCACCGCCAGTCTCGACATCAATCGGGGGACGTCGACCCTGGCGTCGTCGATCGCCACCGGTGACGTCATGGCATTCAACCTGGCCATCGCCCTGATGTGGCTGGCCCGGGGCGGCCGACCGACCCGCCTGCTGCAGGCCGGGGCCGGACTGTTCGTGTTCGGCGGCCTCGCTTCCGGCCAGTTCTCGGCCGTGATCGCCCTGGTCACGGTGGTGGTGGCGGTCGGGGCCCTGACCTCCAGCCTCACCCGCAAGGTCGTGGGCCTGATCGCCTCCGGATGCGTCGCC
>Ga0105245_10004573_pt1 | contig 12219 bp, 7 predicted proteins | sample KBSM54metaG_FD_81523 | JGI IMG/M metagenome (GOLD analysis project Ga0105245, IMG submission 81523) | Miscanthus rhizosphere microbial communities from Kellogg Biological Station, Michigan, USA - KBS M5-4 metaG | ecosystem: Host-associated > Plants > Roots > Rhizosphere > Soil | place: Michigan...
ATCTCCGAGTCGAAGCCCAGTGGCGGAAGGTTGATGATCTCAATTTTCTCCGGAGGCTTTTGTCCTTCCGGCAGCGGCCCACCATTCAGGAAGACGACATCAAAATCGTTGGTGAGACCGTCCGCAATCGCCAATGAGCGAATGAGATGCCCCATGCCCAGAGAGTGCTGGCAGTAGAAAAGAAGTCGCGGGTGATTACTCATCGCCATCTATTTCGTTGACTCCCGGAAATTAAACCTCACCGACATCTGAATCGTGCGGCCGGGCAGGGCGCTGGCGGCCTCGCCAAAGCGCGGCGATGAAAGCTGGCCGATGATGTTCGTGAGATTCGTGTGGTTGAACAGATTGAAGGCGTCGAAACTTATCTCCATCTTCCTGAATCCACTTACGTCGCCATCTTCGTTCAACGGACCTTTAAAGAAAGTGAATAGCTTGCTTATGCGCAAATCCGTTTGCACAAAGCCCGGCCCCTGCCCTGTATTGCGTGTGACTCCCAGTGGACGGTCATTCGCGACCCCGTCACCATTGTCGTCAGAACCGGTCGTGACATTGAAGGGCATTCCTGAATTGGCAACTAGCATCAGGCCTAGCCTGAAGGCTCCGGGCAGGTCAGATGTGCCGGCCACCACAAAGCGGTGACGCATATCGAATGAAGAACGTCCCCATTCCGGTCCCAGGTTGCGGCTGTCGGCGGGCAAGATCAGAGGGCCATCGGTGTCGTCATCGCTGCGGGATAATGTGTACTGCGCCTTGAACTTAACGGCCTTTTTTATGCTGGCCTGTAGGCTGGCGATGAGCGCATTGCTGCGTAGCAGCGCATTAGATTCGACGACCCTCTCTTGAAAAAGATTGGGATCAGGCCTGACGCCGGCCACCGGCGCGTTCACATCCAGCGCGCGGAACAGGTGGACGCCACGCAAATACCGGTATTCGAGCGTGCCTCGTAACGCCTGGAAAAGTGAATGCTCTACGCTAAAGCTTGCCTGAAATAAATACGGTGATAGAGTGTTCGGACCAAGCAGCCAGATGCTCGGCTTGACACCCGCCAGTGAAGCAACCGGAAACGTCGGCTGCTGAACGATGAGTTCCCTTGCCTGAATGCCATTCAACAGGCTGGTTTGTTCGACCACCTGATCAGAAAGGCGATCATAAAAAATGCCCGCGCCAGCGCGAAATACTGTTTTTCCATTCCCCGGCGCATAGCCAAAGGCAGCCCGCGGCGCAAAGTGAGTGGGGTTGGTCAGGTGTTGCTGCCAGTCATACCGCACTCCCAGCATCGCGGTGACATGGTTCTGGAAGTTAATCGTGTCCTGCAAGAATCCATAGGCTTCATGCTTGCTGAAAGAGATGCGTGGATTCCCATTCGCCACCTGGAACAACACAGGGTCTTGGACATTGAAAGCGGTAAGGCTGGGAAATTTAAATGTTCCACCGAAGTTTGTCGCGTCAACAGCGCTGAATGATTTCGGCAGAAAAGCCGCTCCGGCGCGAAGCGTGTGCGCTCCATGGACATAATTGACCACGTCCTGAATTTCCATCCGCGTTCCGTCTTGTGAGAATGAGGATTGGTTTGGCCCTCCGATAAATGCTCCGCTCACATCCAGCGCGGGCGACGATGTGGGATTTCCAATGCGATCGTGCTCACGTTCATAGCTGAACCGCACCACGTTCAGAAAAGTTGCCGATCCCGCGCTGGTGTACCAAAGTTTCAAATTGTTGCGGGTGTTATCGGATGTGGTGGCCTGTGATGGAAGCCGCAACGCGCCTACGCCACGATTTTCCTGCGGGTTATTGCGAAAGTTATAAAGGATGGAGAGCGTGTTGTCCCCGACGGGCTTGAAGTCTGCCCGGCCAATGATGTTGTTCGTGATCTGCGTTGTAGGCACGTTTTGCACCAGTTGGCCCTGCGGCGTTGTGGCGTTCACGATCGCATCTTCATCGTTGGAGAGACGTGAAGCGCTCAAGAAAAATCGCGCATGTTGAATGGGCAAAGGGCCGCCCAAGGTCCCTTCCCAAAAACGGCGAGCAAGATTGGGTTTCTCCTCAGCAAAAGCATTCTTGGCATCAAAAATGTCATCGCGTCCGTAAAAAGCCAGATTGCCGTCAAAATGCGAGCGCGACCCGTTGCGCGTGACTATCTCTAATCGTCCTGACCCCGGGCGCCTGAACTCGGCCGAGTACGGGTCTTTATTGATATAGATCCTCTTGATTGCATCTGTAGGTTCGCTCACAGCGCTGCCTTCAACGCCATCCACGACAACCGAAGTTCCCTCGACGCCCTGGGCTGCAGGCGAAAGAAAATTGCTGACGACGGCAAGAATGTCCTGGCTTTGCGAGGGAAGCCCCGCGATAAAGTCTGAATTCACATTCAGAGCATCGGCATTGTTTTCCGGCGCATCAGGGCGCGATCCTGCAGCGCTCACGTCTACAACTTCTTCCGTGCTGCTGATCGGCAGTGTCACGCGAAGATCCGTCATCGCCTGGTTATGAACTGATACAGGCATTTCGAAACGCTTGAAGCCCTCGGATTCGCCCCTCAGAATGTATTCGCCAGGAGGCACGCCGGCAAAGCTAAACCGGCCTTCTCCGTCGCTTTTGGCCTGGCGTGTTTGACCGGCGGCATTGTTCATCAATGTAAGCTGCGCACCCGGGATCACAGCGCCAGTCGGATCTTCCACCGAACCGCTGACGTTCACGCCAGTTTGCGCGCTCATGATGACGCCAAAAAAAAGGACCGGTAACATGAGCAACCGTGCTGCCTTCATATCTTCCTCACAATGGCCAAGCCAAAAACCGTTAGTTTCCGCTCACCCCAATTCGCTCATCTTCTGATCTCATTTGCTGTAATGGGACGTCCCCTGAACTCCCACAGGTCGCGGTATTGGCCTTTCCACGCCAAAAGCTCCTGATGAGAACCCTGCTCCACGATGCGTCCATCCGCCAGCAGCAAGATCAAATCCGCCTCAGATGCCGCCTCCAGATCGTGCGTGATCAGAATCGACGTCCTGCCTTCCATCAGCCTGCGCAAGGCTTCACGCACGGTCGATTCGCTCTCAATATCCAGGCCAGTCATGGGTTCATCGAGAATCAAAATGGGCATGTTGCGGATGAAGGTCCTTGCAATAGCGATTCGCTGGCGCTGTCCGCCGGAGAGCGTTGTGCCGCGCTCGCCCACCACCGTGTCGTAACCGTTTTCCAGCTCCATGATGAAGCCATGAGCATTCGCAGCCCTAGCCGCCGCTACGATCTCTTGTTCGGTGGCATCGAGTTTTCCGTAGGCGATGTTTTCACGGACTGTGGTAGCAAAGAGCAGCGAATCCTGGAGAACAATTCCGATTTCGCGACGCAAGCTCTCAAGGCGATATTTCCTGATGTCAATTCCGTCGATGCTTACGGAACCGGCCTGCGGATCATAGAGACGCAAACTGAGAGCGCTCAAAGTTGATTTACCGGACCCTGACTTGCCCAGCAGAGCAATGTGCTGCCCAGGCGACACGTTGAACGAAATGTCCGTGAGCACCGGTGCGCCGGTTTGATAAGAGAAGGACACATTGTTGAAGCCGATTTCTCCCTTGAGATTTGCGGCTTCCAGAGCGTCAGGAGCATCTTGAACATCAGGCTCAAGAGCCAGGATTTCGGCAATTCGGTGTGCAGTCACCGCCGCGCGACTGACGCGACTGGAGAGTTTCGCAAGGTTCCGGATCGGCGTGTACATGCTGTTCATGTAGGCGGCAAATACCAGAACATTTCCGGGCGTCATATTTCCCCGCAGAGCTTCCAACGATCCCACCAGCACAACTGCACAGGTGCCGACGGCAACCGTGAGATCGGCGGCGCGCGCTGCAGCCGCCTCAAGCCGCGCTGTGCGCACGCTTTCTTTCAAGGCTTCAGCGCTGTCATTTTCAAAGCGCTCCTTCTCATAGCTTCCTCTTCCAAATGCCTGCACCAGGTGCATGGATGCGAAAACCTCGCTGGCCTTGGCTGCGATTTGTCCCTCTGCTCTCCGCTGCCGCCGGGCAGAGTCCCTGATCTTGCGATAGCGCAGAAGCGACAGCAAGATCAGCACAGGAGACACAGCCAGGACAATGAGACTCAATCTCCAGTTCACTGTCACCATAATCACAATCATTCCCAGCAAGGTCAGGAACTCAGAGACGAAGGTGAGCACAAACTCGATGAGCGCATCCCGCAGTACGTTCGTATCTGACGTGATGTTGGTCAGAAGCTCGCCTGACCGCATGCGCGTGTGGAATGACAAGGAAAGCCTTTGCAGGTGGACAAAGAGTGCCTGACGGAGCGAATGAGCGAACCGGAAACCGATCTGAGAGACGATGTGCGTTTGTGAATACGCAGCAAAGCTCTTCAGCATCGAGATGGCAACGATTCCGGAAGAAATGATGATGACGGCCATAACCGGTCCGCGCGACATCAATCCGTGCATGAATGCCAATGAATGCGGTATCGGCTTCTTGAAAAGGATGTAGTCAAAGATGAGCTTGAGCGGCCAGGGACGCAAGAGATCGGCGAAAGCCAGCAATAGCGTGCAGATCGCGGCAATCGAAAGCCGACCTTTTACTTCCACCAGATGTTCGCGAACAACCCTGTAGAACCGTCCTCTAGTATCCTTGCCCATCAGCGGGATACCTCCACCGGTTCGCCTAACAGACGTTGCGCATCATGCAAGAGTTCAGGGAGGCTCTGGAGTCCGCGTACGCGAATGCGGCTTACGGCGCGGAATGCGCGTTCTGCGAACAGCGCCGCTGCCATGTGCCAGCGCAGCGATTCCGGCTCAGGCAGTATGCCGAACTGCTGATAGCCGGCAAGAAATGCGTTCGCCAGCGACTGTTCTTCGGTTTCCGTCAGCTTTCCAATATGCCGTTCATAGCGTAGTGCCGCCAACAGGCTGCCCAGGTCCACAGCGGGCGAGCCCACCGAGGCCTGATCGAGATCAATCAGGGCAACTCCCCGTTCCAGAAGAATTCCATTTTTGGGATGAACGTCACCATGCAGGCATACGCTCTGCTCATTCCACTCGCTCTTTTGAGCGCACAACGCATCGCAGAGCTCTGAAGCCTGTTGCGCCAGATCGGGGCGCACGAGCCCGATGCCGGCACTCGCCAATCGCATATGGGAACCTGTAAAGCGCGGGAACTCGGGTAGATGCTCCGGTGCAGGCAGCATATGCAGACCTGCCAGGGCCTGCCCCAGACGTGTGTATGCTCCAAACACTTCGCCGCCGTGGACGTCAGCCATGCGCCTGCCATGCAACGCCTGAAGGACCAAAATGTGGTGCTGGGCAGAGTGGTGGATCACCTGGGGAAACTGAATTTTTGCCTGTTCAGCCTCAGCGCTCTGTCGCAGGGACGTATATGTATTGAAGCAGGTCTGGCCGTGATCGTTCGCGTAAACTTTGGCGTAACCTAGAACGTCGTCTTCCGCAGTTAAGCATTGAACAGTAGCGCAATTCTCCGGGGCATAAGCCACTACGTTGCTTTTGCTCCATCGAGGCGCGAAGAGCTCTGCCAGGTCCTGCGGTATATCAACAAGATTGTGGAGGTTTGTAATCTTGCGATCATTGGGAAAGATCCAGAAAATGCTTTCTGTCCCTGCGTGATGAAATACGGGCCGAAATGGGCCATAACCTACGATTCTCGGCCTTACTTGCTCAAAGCACTTCCGGCTGTTGCCTGTGGGGAATGCGCGTCCGGCAACCACGCACGACTGTCCGCATGCATACACTCTGTAAGCCACCCGCAAACTTTCTCCTGCGTGATAGGTCGTTCGAATGTGCTCACAATGGTCGACAACAATCGGCCCGTTGATTCCCAGCTCACGTGAGAACAGCTCCGCCATAAACTTGGGGTCGAGCAGCAAGTCCCGCTGTGGCAGCACGCGGTCTGCAATCAGAGAAACGGAGCCAGTCCTGGAGCTCATTCAAACCTCTCTTTGCCACTCGCCCATCCATCCTGAGCGGCCCAGCTTACCCAGGCAGCGGGCTGGGGCGCGGCAAATTGAATCTGATAGTTCTGGCTGGAGCATTCCTGAACGTTGCAGGCGACAAAGCGCACGTCCTCTTTTTGTCCAGCTGAACGCGACCAGACAGCAGAGGCACGACACTGGAACGAATCGACGGCGTGATCTGTAATGGATGGGCCACAGGCTACATAGTCGGTGCAGGCAGCCTCCGGGCCTGTGCCGCTGATTTCAATTGCAAGTTGTGGCGAAGCAGTACCTGGACTATGAATGACGTTGAGCTTTGGAGTCCGGCGCGACGGAGCTGAAGGCATAACCACGGTCACAAACTCGGCACTGCTTTTTTCCTCAATGCTCGCGCTGATTACCGGTGCATTGTGCTTCACACCATAGAGCGGCGCGAACCAGCCGGGATCTATCTGCAATCTGCTTCCTGAACTGAATACCAACACAAGGTCCGGAGTGCAGGCTGTATTGTCAACAATGTGGACGCGCTCCGATGCTTCCGGAGCGAGATGGAAGCGAAGATCAAACTTGTGCGGCCGCTTTCCGACAAGGGAATCACAGAGGATCCAGTATTCGTCAGATATATAGAAGATGCGGCGCATGTGAACCACTTCATAGCAAGGACTTTGGGCCGTGCCGCAGAGAAAGTCAAAACCCGGAGCGCTCCATCGTTCGATGAATTGCGCCTGCGGCAGCGGCTTTTTCGGCTTTCCACGCCGATAGGGAACCTGGTCGAGGCCATCAATACAAACAGTGTTGTGGGCGGCCGTGCCCTTGAACCAATGGCGAAAGTTGGGAGGATGCTCAGAGTAGGTGTAACGCCCGGGATCAATCAGCAAGGATTTGCCCTGTGCAGCAATCTCCACATTCAGCATGTCATAGTGCCCATGCCCGCCATCGCCCAGCGGGCCGCAGTCGAAGATCAGGAAGCTCTCCTGCTCGAATGGAGTCTGGCTTTTGCCCCAACCACTCCGTTGTAGGTAATAGCCGGCATCGGGAAAACTCACATAACGCTTTTGCGGCGGCACGCCCTCGGTACCGGCGGTAGCTGCATAAAGGAAGTCAGCACGAGAGAGCATCGACGCAGCAAGCTGAAGCAAGTCAGAATAATTTCCCGCGTCGCTGTCAGAAAGAGTGGGAATGCCGCCATCCGGGCGATGGCAGTGCATAGCGAATTCGCAAGCACGTTCCAGCCGCTCGTCATAGTCTTGAGGAAAGCTAAGGCCAAAGCGGCGGACATTCTCACGCGCGCCGAGATAAGACCTGAGCACCATCATGTGGTAATGCGTTGAGTGCTCACGATGAACGCCATCAGGACGAACATCGGTAAGCAGGTTCTGGTAGAACGCCTCCATGGCAAAATCAAGAAGGTCGGTATCGAGCGCGGCTTCAGGCAAAGCCAGCGCCACAATCAAAAGCGCATAGAGTTCCAGCGTGCGATGATTACGTTCCGCTGTGAGGTGGCTGCGCAGATATTTGGTCTGCTGCGCCAGGCTTACGACTATCTTTTCGTCCAGCCCTTCCGCGAGTCCGGCAAAATGCGGCGAGTCAGCAAAGATATTCCATGCGTAGATCCAATTTTGAATGCGCCGGGCAATGGCATCAGTGGGACCGAAATCGACGGGGACCTGCTGGATCCATGATGCCACCAGTATTTCCCAGGCATGTTGGAACCGCGCTTCGCCGGTTTCGGCAAACGCGGCAGCCAGGTCGAGACCGAAGTAAAACTTGATCCAGGCGATTTGCCACTCTTCATCGTGCGGCAGACCCGCCACCAGCCAGCTTGGATCGAGACCAAGTTCCAACGTGACGCCGTTCTCCGTGAATTTGCCCGCGCACGCGTCTTCGGCGATCTTGCGGTCGCGGTACGCGTGCTCGATCACGCAGAATAGCGGCCGCGGTCTGATCTGCGTACTGGCATGGGTTGTCATGCTGCGCACTCCCGAAGCAGGCTAGCCATGCGCGATGCGAGCTTATCGCCGTTAAAGCGCGTCTCAATCGTCTCCTGCGCATTACGGGAAAGATCTTCGGCAAGGCGGTGGTCACGTGTAAGACGGAGGAAGGCCTCAGCGAGCCCGCGGGGATCTTCAGACGGGACCATCAGTCCGTTGACTCCATCATGGATAAGCTCCGGGATTCCCGATATCGGAGTGCTTACCACAGGTACCCCGACAGCCATGGCCTCCATCAGCACGTTGGGAATGCCATCGCGATCGCCATTCTCAAGAACACGGCAGGGCAGGCAGAAAGCGCTTGCTTTTCGATACTCGTCAAAGAGTTGTGACTGTGACATTGGGCCCGGCAACAAGACATTCTTTTCCAGTCCATTCGCAGTAATCAGCCGGCGGATCTCTTTTTCGTGCTCTCCGCCTTCAGCCACAATCACGGCTTCAAAAGGCACGCGTTGCTGGTGCAGAATGGCGCAAGCCTGCACTAGGATGTCAAAGCCTTTCTTGGGTATCAGGCGGCCAACTCCAAGTACGCGAAAGTGCCCGTTCGTTGAGCGGGCGGCGGGCTGTTCTCTCATGATGTTGCAGAACTCTGCGTTGAGTCCGTGATAAATGCAGTGGACTGAAGTCTTGCTGCCCAGGTTCTCCAGATAATCGCGGTTGGCGTCCGTGCAAGTGATGACGAAGCGCGCTGCATCCATCTTGCGGCGCAGGAGACCCGCGGGATTGAGACTGGGCAGGTAGATATCCTTTGCATGCGCCGTAAAAGAAAAGGGGAGTTTGGTCATCATGGATGCAAACCATGTGACGGTAGTCGCGCCATGGCAGTAGTGCCCGTGAATGTGGCGGACATCGCCGGCCTGTTCCAACATATCTGCCAGCATCACACCCTGCAGAAACTCCTTGGCATAAACCTTGCGCGGCCATGACCAGAATCCCTTGCGTGCTCGCACTGCCTGCGCAAAAGCAGATCCCGCTGCGCGCAAAACACCAAGGGGATGTTTCCGGATGACATGCCGAAGCGATGGCAAGAAATTTTTCAGATTGGCGGAAAGCCAATTGAAGAGCGATGACTTGCTCATTGACGTAGTATCCGGCATGTAAAGCGGCTTGGCCGCGATCTTGTCCAGCAAATCGCTAGGCACCGGCTCAGTGCAGGGTTTGATCACAAAGACGCGCAACCGCAATCCCTGCTGCTCCATGCGGTAGACCTCGCTGGTGATGAAGGTATCGGTGAGGCGTGGATATCCTTTTAAAACATAAGCAATCGCGCCAGCTTCATTTGGTAGTGGGAATTGCTTCGTATCAGCAGGCATAGGCGCTCCTCAGCAGGTTGTGAAAACGCTCCGTACAGCGCTGGACGTCATATTCGTGCTCGACCAGCACACGGGCTCGCGTTCCCAGCTCTCCCAACATGGACTGCTGGTTGGCCAGCAGCTCAATTGCACTAGCAAGAGACTCGGAATTTCCCGGCGCGGTAAGTAATCCGGTTTGTTCATGAATAACTGCACTGCCCAGTGCGGCTACCTCGCTGGCGATGACCGGGCGTCCACATGCCATCGCTTCCAGCACCACATTGGGCAAACCATCACGGTCACCGGCTTTATCGACAATCGAGGGCGCAACCAGAGCATGGGCGCGACTATAAGCCTCCGGCAGGTCTTGATGAGTCTTTGGCCCGCACAGCCGTACCCTCGATTCCAGGCCATGGGTGTGGATCAAGTCAGTCAAACGTTTTTCTTCCGGCCCTTCTCCAACGATGTCCAAGTGAAATGGCACACGAAGTCGTGCCGCGGCCTGTATTAGTATGTGAAAGCCTTTTTTCTCAACCAGTCTTCCAACAGCCAGAAGCTGAAGCGGTCTCGTTTCCGGAAAAGGCTGCGGAGCAAACCGCTCCAGATCCACTCCGTGAGGTACCAGATGAACTTGTGCGCCGGAATTTTGCAGCTCGGAGGCAACGTCACGATTGCAGGCCACCACACAGGCTGCCTTGCGGGCGCGGGCAGAGAGGATGTCAGGAGCGACCTTGCGCGCGTCCTTGGCATGAACGCTAAACCCAAAAGGTATGTCCAGCTGCATGGAGACTCGCTCGGCAATCTCCGCCGGAGCATGCGCGAAATATCCGTGAATAGCGGAGATGTGAGTTCCGTCCAGAAGTCTGATCAGTTCTTCCGCTTGGCCCGTCCCTTCGCATTCGGTCAGCACCTGTACCCGTCCAAGAAGGGCCCGGCTGGCAGGCTGAGTTGCAACCGGTTCGCCCGCTTTGGTGGCAAATATCGCCGCCAGCGCGCCGCGCCGCTCAAGTGCCCAGACTTCATTCAACGCGAACGTCTCTGAACGGCGTGGAAAGCCGCTCAAAACCATGGCGATCTTTCCACTCATGCGGCCCTCCGTCGGCAGTTGAGCAACCCGCGTACGCGCTCGCGGATGACCGGAAGCCCATCGAGTTCCATAGTGCTGGATGTAACAGAAGAGGAATTTAATGCTTCAAGGACCTTGGAAATCAGGATTTCAGGTGTCAGGTCCTGCGGTTCAATGCATTCAAAGAAGCCCCGCTGCGCCATCAGTCGGGCGCGGATAAGTTGCTCGCGAACTGGTTTGCTCCGCGGCACAAGAATCGCTCGCCGGGAAAATGAAAGGAGCTCACAAACAGTGTTGTATCCAGCTTGCGAAACAACTACGTCACTCTCTGCGTAGCGATTGGTGATGTCTGCTTCGAACTCCAGAAATTCCACATCCGCCAGGTAGTCAAAATGCCGAAGCAGTTCCGCGCGGCGTACCTCCGGCATCTGCGGGCCAAAGATCACGGTTGTGCGTAGTGCAACATTTCTGGGCAAAGTGGAAAGACCCGTAAGGTAGGCTTCGATAATGTCACTACCGTCACCACCGCCTCCAGTTGTAATCAGAACGCGTGGAGGCCCTTCCTTCCGCCCTGCTGCAACAGTGGGGCGCTTCAGATACCCGCAATAAAACGTCTTACGGCGAATCGATTCCGGAAATGCATATTCCTTGGCCGTGTCAAAGATCTCTTTTGATCCGTAGATCCAAACTTGATCGTAAAACTCGTCAATCACTTCAAAACTGCCATTGCCGGCCAGTACCGTTCGTGTGCGCTCCGGTTCGTCCAGGATGTCGCGCACGCCAAGCACTAATTTTGTATGGCGGCCATATTGACGAAGCGCGTGAAGCGTAGGCAGCAGTTCGCCATCGATTCCAGACGCCCTTTTGTCAACAACCATCAGATCGGGATTGAATCGAAGTACCGACTCCCTCAGGATTGCTTCGCGCGTCTGCTTTACTTCTTCGGAGCAGCCGGAAAGATAGCGAGGCGCATATTGTTCCGCTGCAAACCGGTCCACGCAGGGAAGCTTGATGTAATCGATGCCTGTGGGAATCCGAAAGGCATGAATCATCGGCGATCCTGTAATGATCAGGATGGAAGCTCCTGGGTACTCTGTAATAAATTCCTGGGAAAGGAGCAGTGTCCGGCGGATATTACCCATCCCGAACGTATCATGCGAATAGAGCACGATCTTGGGCGACAAACCCGATCCATTCAAATTTGTTTCCTGCCTGGTGACCGCTGGTATTCCGTTTGAATACCAATTTCCTGGATCATGGAACTCGGGTTTTGGAGCAGCTTGGGCAGAGTTTTCAGTTAGGACTTGAGAGTTATTGCCGGAAATATCCTCATATTTCATTATCAATTCGTCCCGATTGCCTTTACCAAACGGCAATAATTAGTTCCGCGCGGCTGCAGCGCTCAAGCTGTGCAGCCCATTTGTTGAAATTCCTGAACTGCGGGTCCCGGAGACCGTAGTCAACCAAAACAGCGAAAGCGACGATGTGGTTTTGTTGCGACTTCACCGCAAAAACGGCGGGCATCTATCTTTGACTACGATTGGATTCTTGGCCTGCGACGGCCCGGCCTGGCCGCCAAAATTTCCGGAAGGAAAGGGCGCATCCCTATGGACACTGATACTCGTACAATTAGAGCGTCTCCGCCCATGATGGGTTGCCCGACCCCACAGATAACTCCAATCCTGCCACCAAGTTCGGCGAAACACCCCGCTTTCAGGCGTTCCATCCAATGTCGTCCTGTTAAATGGGACACTCTTCTCGCCCTGGCGGAACAAGAAAAATGTCTTTACGCCAGCGCGCTTATTGCAGGAGCGACTTTGGGCTGCAGCTTAGAGCTCCAATCCGCATAGGAGTATTTGGTCGGGGTGACTGCGAGCAGCGATCACACCGCGCGGGTCTGGAATACTGCTGATCGCCGCTTGCTCGCTAC
>Ga0105245_10004575_pt1 | contig 12215 bp, 12 predicted proteins | sample KBSM54metaG_FD_81523 | JGI IMG/M metagenome (GOLD analysis project Ga0105245, IMG submission 81523) | Miscanthus rhizosphere microbial communities from Kellogg Biological Station, Michigan, USA - KBS M5-4 metaG | ecosystem: Host-associated > Plants > Roots > Rhizosphere > Soil | place...
CGCGGGTCTCGGGGGTCGCCGCATCAGCAACGGACAGGAACTGCCGGTCGCCCATGTTCTGGGGCCGCTCGAGCGGGGTGATCGTCCGGTAGTCCCAGGTGCCCTGCAGGTCAGGGTCGCCCCACGGTGTGCGCTTCACCGCATGCTTGCTCGAGGCGGCCGACGGCTTCTTCGCCGCCGCCGCGGCCCTGGGCGCCTCTGCCGGCGCCTGGGCGCTCAACCCGGCACCCGCCAAAGAGATAGACAGCACCGCGACCGTGCCAAAGAGGGATCTCAGCATTCGTGGGCTCATGGCTACTCCACTCCTGCAAACTGTACGACAAGTCGGGGCCTGGCGCGCAAGATTAGAAAACCTGCTTCCATTCCCAGCTGTTGTCGGACTTCTGGCGGCAGACGAACATGTGCCCGTCATCGCCGGCACCGCCGTGGGTTTGCACGATCTTGCCCTCGTTCTCATGGGTGCCGGGCGATCCGCACGATGGCAGAAATCCCTGCGTATAGGCCGGCGCAATGGTGATCGCGTCGTTGGCGTAAAACGTGTCGGCCACGACATAGTCGGTCGTCTGGATTCCCCCGAACACCTTGACGTTGCCGATCGACACGACGCCATAGCCGTTCGGCGAGGAGTCGGATACGGCGCCAAGGACACCGACGGGGTTATTCAGCGGAACGGTGGCGACGGACTTGCCGCCGTCGGTGGCGATGCCGGCGACCCCGATGCCGGCGCCAGGCATTTCGCTTTGCCCTTTGACACCGTACGTGTGCGCGCTGCCGCCGGCTGTGGCCGGCGCCCAGCCGAACACACCGTTGCCGGCGTTGCTGTCGCTCTCGCCCCGCAGGCCGTACGTCGCGCCGGTCGCTGAAGGCGCCCACCCGAGCACGCCGGTGCCGTTGGAGCTCGCGCTGCGGAAGTAGCCGCCGGCGGTCACCCCGGACGCGCCGTTCGCATCGCCGCGCACGCCGGCCGCGTCCGTGCTGTTGCTCGCGTTCACGCCGCGCACGCCGAACGTCGTGCCGCTGGCGCCGTTCGCGGTTCCGAAGACCGCGGCCGCGCCGACGGTCGTGCTGTTCACCAGCCCGCCGACGCCGTAGACCGCGCCGATGCTCATCCGCGACTCGCCCCAGACGCCGGCCGCAGCGGCGGCCGTGCTCTCGTTGTTGCCGTACACACCGAAACCATTGCCTGTTCCGAACACCCCGAAACCCAAGCCCGCCGTGGTCGCCAGCGCCTCGCCGTAAACACCGTAGGTTTGGCCGGCCACTCCCGCCGACCGTCCAAACACGCCGGTGCTGGAAGTCCGCGTGCTCTGGCCGAACAAACCGTAGCTCGTGCCGATGCCGAAAACGCCCGTGCCCGTTCCGAGGTTGGCCGACGCGTCGCCGTAGACGCCGTACGACGCGCCGCCCGTCGCGTTCGACTTGCCGAAAACGCCGGCATCACCGCTGTCGCTGATGCCTTCGACGCCGTGGGTGCCGGCAACATTGTGGCCGACGACGGCGGCCGCGCCGGCGGCGACGTTCACGGTCTGCGCGGCGGTGAAGACGTTGCTCGATCCGAGCGACACGGCCGTCGACGCGTACGCGAACCGGAGGCCGACAATGTGATCGGTCGCGGCGGAAGGCGACGTGTAGGCCAGCACCGCCAGGTAGTTCGCGCCCGGCACGCCGATCTTCGGCGCAATCGCCGTGGAGAGGTCCACTTCGAGCAGCTGATTCGTCACGCCGTTGAACGCCTGCGACGACAACGCCGCGCACCCGCTCAGCGCCAGGCTGCCGCTCTGCGCCTGGCAGACGACGACGTTGAGCGTGGCGGCGCCGCCGGGACCGTGCGGGATCAGCACCACCTTCGCGGCCTGAAGCGTCTGCAGATCATTCGGGATCGCCCACGCGAAACGCACGGCGCCCGCGGCGGTCGCCGGCCAGATCGTATTGCTGCCGACGCCGAGCCCGCCGAGATCCTGCTGGTATGTCGGCGACACCCACACTTCGTCAGCAGCCGCGTTTCGGGGTGCGGCGATCGCCACCAGCGCCAGCCCGCACGCGGAAACAAACGCGCGAATCCTCACGCTTCTCATGTCGTTCTCCTTTGGCTGACGCCGCGACTGCAGGGACCCTGATTCTAGGAACGGCCGAGCGACGCATCAACAGAAAACCCGTTGACGGGCCGGCGGAGCGGCCGGACATCGTTGTCGCGAAAAAACCGGGCGTCAGACAATAACGTCCGGTGGGTTTCGCAAAACACCAGCAAAATCATCAAGTTGGACGGCGCTTCTCTTGCTTCAAAAAGGCACGTGGCCATCGAAGGCACGCCGTCCGACCGTACCGAAACGTTCCGGCCGCCCCCAGTGGACGGGCTGCCGGCGCCCATGCGGCGCCTCATGCCGGTCCCCGCGCGCCTGCCGATCCCGGCAGGCGACTGGCAGAGCCTCGTCGCCACCCGCGCCAACGCGGTCGTCGTCGGACAGGAGGATGCCGCGCTGAGAGTGTGGACCGCGGTGTGGCCGTCGCTCGAGAAGCCCATTCACTGGGTCGACGCCGACCACCTGCTGCTGCCCCGCCACCCCGCGGGCACGCTGGTCCTGCAGGGCGCCGATATGCTCACGCCTTCGGCACAGCAGCAGCTGTTTGCGTGGCTCGACAGCGAAGCGCGCTCGACGCGCGTGCTGACGACGACGCCGCGTCCGCTGTTTCCCCTCGTCGAAAGCGGCGCGTTTCTGGCGAAGCTGTACTACCGCCTCAACATGCTGCTGCTCCTCGTGTAACACCGCCTCTCGGCAAGTAGATGACGGGACGTTCGGCCCTGGTGTATAACGCTTTCATGACACCAACACGGCCTGCGCAAGCCCTGCTCGCGGCGGCGTTCTTCCTCGCGGCCTCACCGCTGTTTGCGGCTGACGGCGTGCTGATCGTCGAGAAGACGACGTCGGGAGGGAACACGAAGACCAACCAGATTCAGATCGAGAAAGAGCGGATGCGCGCCGAGTCCGACACGCAGACCGTCCTATTCGACGGCACGAAGCAGGTGCTCTGGCTGATCAACGACGGCCGCAAGAGCTACAGCGAGATGACGAAGGCCGACGTGGATCGCATGGGCGGCCAGCTGAACGACGCGATGGCGAAAATGCAGGAACAGCTCAAGAACCTGCCGCCCGAGCAGCGCGCCCAGATCGAAGCGATGATGAAGGGCCGCGGCATGCCTGGGATGGCCGGCGGTGCGGCGGCGAGCAAGACGGAATATCGCAAGACCGGCACCGACAAGGTGGGCGCGTGGGCCTGCGACAAATACGAGGGCACGCGCGGCGGGCAGAAGGTCACCGAACTCTGCACGGTCGATCCGAAGGTGCTCGGGTTCGCGATGAGCGACTTCCAGGTGTCGAAGCAGCTGATGGAGTTCTTCAGCAAGATCGTGCCGCAGGGCGCGGACCGCATGTTCGCCGTCGGCACGCCGGAGGAACAGGGCTTCAGCGGCGTGCCGGTCCGCCGTATCGCCTTCAACAACGGCCAGCAGCAGTCGGTGTCGGAAGTGACGCAGGCGAGCCGGCAGAACTTCCCGGCGTCGACGTTCGAGCTCCCGGCGGGCTATCAGAAGGAAGCCCTCGGCGCGGGACGCGGCAGGCCCTAGCGGGTCAGCCCACCCGCCACAACGGCAACCTCAACGGCAGCGATCGACACCAGCCACAGCACGACAAACGTCAGACGCCCCCGCAGTGACATGTGACCCTCCCGCCTAATCAGACGCCGGGAGGGTCGCCCCGGTCTTCACCCGTAGCGTCCGCCTTCAGGCGGACGATTGCCTGAAGGCCTGCACTACTCAGCCGAACTGGAACCCTGACACGGCCTTCCCCATCAGCCGATCGTGATACGTCCGGCGGGCGGCGCTGTCGCCGGCGGCGCCCGCCGCCACCAGCAGCGGCAGCAGGTGCTCCGGCGTCGGGTGGCAGGCGCGCGCGCCCGGCGCGTCGCGCCACCGTTCGAGCTTCGCGCCCCGGTCCGCCGGGTCCCGCTCCGCGAGCGCGCGCTCGAGCCACACATCGAACGCCTCCGCGGCGGTGTTGGTCTCGGGACGATCGACGAAGAACTCGCGCAGGTTGTGATAGCTCATGCCGCTGCCGACGATCAGGACGTCCTCGTCCCGCAGGGGCGCGAGCGCATGGCCCAGGGCGAGATGCGTCGGAGCGTCGCGATTCCTGTTGAGCGACAGCTGCACCACGGGCACGTCAGCGTCCGGGTACATCACCTTGAACGGCACGAAGACGCCGTGATCGAGGCCGCGAAGCGCATCCTCGGCTGACGGGATGCCGGCCGACGACAGAAGGCCGCGCACGCGTGCGGCCAGAGCCGGAGAGCCGGCGACGGGATATGTCAGGCGGTACGTGTGTTCGGGGAAGCCCGAGTAGTCGAACAGGAGCGCCGGACGCTGAGCCGTGTTCACGGTCGGCTCCGCGGTTTCCCAGTGGCCGGAGATCACCAGAATCGCGGCAGGCCGGCGGCCGAGCGACACGTCGATGCCGCGGAGATACGCGGCCATCCGATCCCACAGATCGGGCGGCAACCCCGGGAGCGGATCCATGAAGAAGCACGGACCGCCGCCGTGAGGAATGAACAGCGTCGGGAGACGGGCTTTACCTGATTCCACCCTTGCCGGCCGCGATCAGCGCCTTCAGCTTCGCCTGGTATTCGGGATAGGTCGTTTCGGCGCCGCCGTTGGCCGCGTCGATCGGGATGCCGTGTGTCCTGGCGAACTCGCCCAGGAACGGGCTCTTGCCGGGCAGGTAGCTCGGGACGGCGCTGTGCGCGCGATCGACGATCTCGTCGACGTACTCGCACGGCCAGAGCCAGTTGCCGACGCCTCGTTCGTTGATCACGAACTCTTCGCTCCGCCACAGCGGCTCGGTGAGGTACACCGGATCGGTCCACTGCTCGAGGTGCGTCATGATGTTGCCGTGACGGATGAAGTGCTCGATCATCGTGGACTTCTCGCTGTTGGGCACGCCGTTGCGCCGGATCCACTCCTGCTTGAGGTGCGTGGTGTAGACGGTGAGGATGTCGCCGTCCCATTTGCCGGTCGAGAAGCCCTGCCACGTGTGCGGCGCGTACTCGGGCGGATGCGGCCGGCCGTCCATCCAGATCGTCCGGTTCTGTTCGTACGTACTGATGTAGATCCGGATTGCGGACAGCTGCTGCGTCTGCGGGTCTTTCTCTTCCCAGATGCGGACCTGCAGCGGGCCGTGCATGATGTACGGCGCATTGTGGACCTTGCACTGGTGTTCGCGCAGCGTGAGGCGCGACGCGTCCCAGCTGTCGGCGGCGAGCCGGGCGCCGTCGGTGAGCGGCAGGCCCGTGTAATCGCCGAGGTCGGGTCCGGGACCGCGATCCGGCTGGTCCTCGTGCATCCGCGGGCCCCAGTCGCCGGTGAGGCTGACCTGCGCGAACCCCGGACGCCCCGTCAACGTCAAAGCCAGCATCAGAGCGCCGACCACTCCTGCGTTCGTCACTGCACCCTCCGGGTCCGAGCCTCGCGCCACGCGCGCTTGCGCGCGCGCTGATCATAACTCAGCGGGGTTCGCAGGGCCCCGTCGACCGCGTGGTAACATCCGCCCTCTTCATAGGAACCTTGCAAACGCATGAGTGCAGCCGTCCTCCTCAGCGGCGTCACGAAGACGTTCGGCGCCACCAGGGCCGTGGATCACCTGGATCTCGTCGTCCCGCGCGGCGCGGTGTACGGGTTCATCGGCCCGAACGGCGCCGGCAAGACGACCACTATCCGGATGATGATGTCGATCATCTTTCCGGACGCGGGCAAATTGTCGGTGCTCGACCACGCGTCGGCGCTCGACGCCAAGGACCGGATCGGGTACCTGCCTGAGGAGCGGGGCGTCTACCGGAAGATGCGGGTCGGCGCGTTCCTCACCTACCTGGGCCGGCTCAAGGGCATCAGCGAAGGCGATCTGCCCGGCCGCGTCCGGCGGGGCCTCGAACGCGTCGGCCTCGGCGACTGCGAGGGCAAGCGCTGCGAGGAGCTCTCGAAGGGCATGCAGCAGAAGGTGCAGTTTCTGGCCGCCATCATGCACGAGCCGGACCTGCTGATCCTGGACGAACCGTTCAGCGGCCTGGATCCCGTCAGCGCCCGGACGCTCCGCCTGCTGGTCCACGAGGAACATCAGCGCGGCGCGACGATCCTGTTCTCCACGCACGTGATGCCGCACGCCGAGGAGCTGTGCGATCACGTGGTGATGATGCACCGCGGGAAGAAGGTGCTCGACGACCCGCTGTCCACGATCAGGCGCCAGTACGATCCGCGCGCGATCCGGTTCGAGCCGCTCGATCGCGACGCGGACCTCTCGCCGCTCGCGGCGCTCCCCGAAGTCGAGCGTGTCTCGCAATCGGACGGCGGCTGCGAGATCCTGCTCGTGAACGGGACGAACCCGGCAAGCGCCATCCCGCGGCTGGCGAGCGCGGTCCCGGCCGCACGCATCGAGATCGCCCGGCCGCGGCTCGAGGACGTCTTCATCCGCATCGTCACGGGCGGATCCGATGCGGCGGACACCGAGAGCCTGCGCACGCAGCTGCAGGCCGGCGCCGAACCGAAGGCGGTGCCGGTATGAAGAAGATCCTCCTGGTGGCGGTCCGTGAATTCACGGCCACGGTCTTCACGCGCGCCTTCGTCCTCGGCCTGATGCTGACGCCGGCGATCGGCGCGATCGGCGCGACGCTCGTCCCCCGGATGATGGCGCGCAGCGCGCCGGTGCAGGGTCAAATCGCGGTGGTCGATCCGACGGGTGCCGTTGGCGGTGAACTCGCCGACGCGCTCAGCGCCGATCGAATCACCGGGCGCCGCGCCGATCAGGCACGTCAGGCGCTGATCCAGGCGCCGGAGAGCGTTCGCCAGGTCGCGGGCAGCGACGGGGGCCGGGCCGCGAGGTTTGCGCTCGGATCCGTCCCGCAATTGACCGTCGTGCAGCGCCCGCCCGACACCGATCCCCAGCAGGAAAAGGCGTGGTTGACCGACGACCAGGCCGCGCCGCGCCGCCTCGCGCTCGTGGTGATCCATCCGAACGCGGCCGTTCCGTCGGGGGGCGTCTACGGGAACTACGACCTGTACGTGCCGCAGAACCTCGACGACCGGTTGGAAAACGAGATCTATCAGGGCCTGCGCGAGGCCATCATCAACGCGCGAATCAAGGCGCGGTCTCTCGATCGCGCGACCATCGAGGGGCTCGTCCGCGTCGGCCGCGTCGCGTCGATTACCGTCACGAAAAACAATGAGCGCCGGACGGTGACGGGGTTCAACCAGCTCCTCCCGGCGGCGTTCGCCGCCCTCCTGTTCATCGGCGTGATGACGGGCGGACAGGCGCTGCTGACGTCGACGGTCGAGGAAAAATCGAGCCGCGTGATCGAGATCCTGCTGTCGGCCGTCTCCCCGATGGAGCTGCTTGCCGGGAAGCTGCTGGGGCAGATGACCGTCAGCCTGCTGGCGCTGGCGTTCTACGTCGGGCTGGGCCTGGCGCTGCTGGTGTCGTTCGCGATGTTCGGTCTGTTCAACCCGTGGCTGCTCGTGTACCTGGTGATCTTCTTCCTGATCGCCTACTTCGTCATCGGCGCGATGATGCTGACGGTCGGGAGCGTGGTCAACGACATGCGCGAGGCGCAGTCGATGATGATGCCGATCATGCTGCTCATCATGGCGCCGTGGCTGTTCTGGATCCCCATCTCGCGCGAACCGAATTCCACATTCAGCACGATTGTCAGCTTCATCCCGCCGGTCAACGCGTTCGCGATGCTCCTGCGGATGACGTCGAACACGCCTCCGCCCTGGTGGCAGGTGTGGACGTCGATCGCGATCGGCGTCGCGTCGGTGGTGGCGGTGCTGTGGTGCGCGGCGAAGGTGTTCCGGATCGGCCTGCTGATGTACGGCAAGCCGCCCGACTTCGCCACGATGATCCGCTGGATACGAGCGGCCTGATGACGGCCGGCTAAAGCCGGCCGCTACGGCAGGCTACTTCGCGGGCGCGGGTTCGATTCTGATCAGCGCGCCGTCGTTTTCCGCCGTCAGCACGTAGAGCAGGCCGTCGGGCCCCTGGCGCACGTCGCGGATCCGCTGGTGCAGATCCCAGAACATCGACTCGCGGTGCAGTTCTTCCCACTTGTCATTGAAGTCGATGCGGTCGAGATGGCCCGAGCGCGGCACCTCGCCCTGGCGCATGCCGCCCGCGAAGACGCTGCCCTTCCACGCCGGGAAGCGGTCGCCCGTGTAGAACGTCAGCCCTGACGTCGCGATCGCCGGCACCCAGAACACCAGCGGATCTTCCATCCCGTCCTGCCATGCGTGATTGTTCACGCGCGGACCGAGATAGAAGCGGCCGTAGCTGACGACGGGCCAGCCGTAGTTCTTGCCCGGCAGCAGCACGTTGATCTCGTCGCCGCCGTTCGGGCCGTTCTCGGTTTCCCAGATGGCGCCCGTGTCGGGGTGCACGGCGAGCCCGAGCATGTTGCGATGACCGAGCGTGAAGATCTCCGGCCGGGAGTTGCTGCGGCCGACGAACGGATTGTCGGGCGGCACCGTCCCGTCGTCCTTGAGGCGCAGCACCTTGCCGGCGAGGCTCATGCGGTCCTGCGGCGGCGCGCCGGCGGGATCGGGGTTGCCGACGGGCGTGTCGCCGTAGCCGACGGTCATGTAGACGTTGCCGTCCTTGCCGAACGCAATTCGCGACGCGTTTCCCGAGGGGATGGCCGAAAACAGGTCTTTTGCCTCGACGAGCGCCGCGCCGTCCCATTTCGCCCGCGCGAGCGTGATGACGCCGGGCGGCGGAGCCGGCCCGCGCCCACCTGTGGGTCCGGCCACCAGGCCGTCCGGTCCGGGCACCTGCGGCTTGTGATACGTGAAGTACACCAGTTTGTTCTCGGCGAACTGCGGATGGAGCGCGAGGTCCATCAGTCCGGCGAGCCCGGCCGCCTGCACCTTCGGGAGGCCGGCGACGGGCGTCGGATCGAGCACCCCGTTACGGACGATGCGCAGGCGTCCGCCGCGTTCGGTGACGAGGATGCCGCCGTCGGGCAGAAATGCCATGCTCCAGGGCTGATTGAGACCTTTGGTCACGACGAGCCGAATCTGGTGCTGGATGGCCGTGTCCATCACGATCGGACCGTCCGGCAGCGGCGGCGAGGGCCAGTTGATCGGCGGCGGCGCCGTCGGCGCGCGTCCCGCGCCGCGGCCTCCCGGTGCGGCCGGCGGCGCCTGACCACGGCCTCCCGCCGGCGCCGGCGCGGCAGGCGTGGGCTGCTGCGCGTGGCCGGCGGCCACCGCGACGCACACGAACGCCGCGAGCGCTCCCATCAGCAAATGACGCATCTTCATATGTTCGTCCCCAGCCCCTAGCTCCCAGCCCCTAGTCCCCAACCTCTAACCTCTAACCTCTAACCTCTAACCTCTAACCTCTAGCAGGCCTGAAGGCCTGCACTACATGGCATTCCGCACCATCGTCCTGATCCGATCGAGATTGCCTTCACGGACAGGACAGGTCATGTCGGTGGCGACGCACTGCGCGAGCGTCATCCCGCAGCCGCACGTGCACCGCGCCTCGTTCGCGTTTTTGAGCGCGGTCTTCTTGGCCGTCGGCGTGAGATCCGAGAAGTTCACGACGGAGAGGTCGCGCTCGCCGTACGCGATGCCGTCCATCTGCGACACACCGTACCCGATGAGCCCGATGACGACGAGCAGGACGACCCACTTGATCGCCTTGATCTGGACGGCGCCGGTCTTGCGCCGGCGCCGCTCGGCTTGCTTCGCGGTTTTCTTCACGTCACACGAGCTTGGTGCGCGAGATCGGCAGCTCGCGCACGCGTTTTCCGGTTGCGGCGTAGACCGCGTTGCCAAGCGCCGCCATCACGGGCGGCAGGCCGGGCTCGCCGACGCCCGTCGGCAGGTTCCCGCTCTCGACGAAGTGCACGTTCACCTGCACCGGCGCCGTGTTCATGCGCGGGACCTGGAAGCCGTCGAAGTTGTTCTGCTGGATCCGGCCGTTGGCGGCCGTGATCTCGCCGAGCATCGCCAGGCCGGCGCCCATCACCGCCGCGCCCTCGAACTGCGAGCGGACGCGATCGGGGTTGATGAACACGCCGGCATCGGCCACCTGATCGATGCGCGGGATGCGGACCCGGCCCTGCGCGTCCACTTCGACTTCGACGACGGAGGCGACATACGTGTTGAAGCTGCGGTGCGCGGCAATGCCGATGCCCCAGCCGTTGCCGGGCTTGCGTTTGCCCCAGTTGGATTTCTCGCCCGCCACCTCGAGCACGCGCCTGAGGCGGCGGCTGTCCACCGGATATTTGTCGATCGCGGCGCCGTAGTTGGAGTAGTTCACGCCCTGCGCCTTGAGATCGATGACGTGGCCCGGGCCGATCATGTCGAGCAGGAATTCCAGCGTGTCGCGACCCGCGGCGTGCGCCATCTCGTCGGCGAAGCTGTGCGCGGCGAACGCATGGTAGTTGTTCGCGACGGCACGGAACCAGCCGATGCGGACGTGCACCGGCGCGCCGGTGTTTTCCGCGCGGATGTTCGGGATGTCGTAGGCGGTGTCCGTCAACCCCATGTCGAGCTCGAAGCTGAGCGGCTCCGGCGAGCCGAACGTCGATCCGATGGGCGGGAACACCGAGCGCTGCAGCCACGCCGTCGGCTTGCCGCGCCCGTCGACCGTCGCCTTGTGATAGACGGCCGCCGTCGTGTGGTAGAAGTCGAAATGGAGGTCGTCTTCGCGCGTCCAGATCACCTTGACGGGCTTGCCGAGTTTCTTGCTCAGCACCGCCGCTTCGGCCGCGAAATCGGGCTTCGACTTCCTGCCGAAGCCGCCACCGAGCAGCGTCACGTGGCAGATGACGTTCTTCTTGTCGATGCCGACAGCGGCCGCCACGGTCTCCTGGACGGCCTGCGGATTCTGCGTCGGGGTCCACACCTCGACCTTGCCGTTCCGGAAGTCGGCGACCGCGGCCGGCGGCTCCATCGCGGCGTGCGCGGCCATCGGCGTGTAATAGGTCGCCTCGAGGACTTTCCCGCCTTTGGCGAACTCGGCGTCCACGTTGCCGTGGTTGCGCGCGACCTTCGCGGGCTTCTGCACGCGCGCGATCATCTCCTGCTTGAAGGCTTCGGAGTTGAAGGTGGCGTGTGGGCCGTCCGTCCAGTCGATCTTCAGCTTCTTCCGGCCCTGGAGGGCCGCCCACGTGCTGTCGGCGATGACGGCGACGCCGCCGAGCGGCTGGAACTGCACGGGCGGCTTGACGGTGTCGAGCGCCACGGTCCGCTGCACGCCCTTGACGGTCAGCGCCTCCTTGTCGTCGAGGCCCTTGATCGTTCCGCCGAGCACGGGTGGGTGCTCGATCGACGCAAACACCATCCCGGGCCTGTACACGTCGAGGCCGAACGGCGCGGCGCCGGTCGTGATGGCGGTCAGGTCGTAGATCTGCCGTTCTTTGCCGACGAACTTCCACGCCGTCTTCGGCTTGAACGTCAGCGAGTCCTTGGCCGGAACCGGCAGCTTCGCCGCCGCGGGCACGAGCGCCCCGTAGCCGATCTTCTTCCCGCTCTTGGCGTGAACAATCTCGTGGTTCACGGCCGTGCATTCCGACGCCGGCACGCTCCACTGCGTGGCCGCGGCGGAGATCAGCATGGACTTCGCCGAGGCGCCCGCCACCCGGAACGCATCGTAGAAGTCGCGAATCGAGCGCGATCCGTCGGTGTTCTGGTCGCCGTACCGCGTGTCGCCGACGCCCTGCTCGATGCGGACGCGGTCCCAGCTCGCGTCGAGTTCGTCGGCCGCTACAAGCGGAAGTGACGTGCGGATGCCCGTGCCCATTTCCGAACGGTGCGTGACGATGAAGACCGTGCCGTCGGGTTCGATGCCGAGATAGACGCTCGGGTGCAGCGGAGCCGCGTCCGCTTTTGTGCGGAAGACGGCGTCCTGCGCGAGGAGCTCGTCCGGCACGACGCGCGAGGCGACCACGAAAGCGCCCGCGGAGAGGACGCCGCCCAGGAACCGGCGCCGGCTCAGGGAGATGTTTTCGATGATCATGCCCGCTCCTTCGCCGCCGTGTGGATGGCGGCCCGGATGCGCTGATAGGTGCCGCAGCGGCAGATGTTGCCCTGCATCGCGCGATCGATATCGGCATCGCTCGGGTTCGGGGTGCGCGTCAGAAGCGAGGCCGCCTGCATGATCTGACCGGTC
>Ga0105245_10004576_pt1 | contig 12212 bp, 9 predicted proteins | sample KBSM54metaG_FD_81523 | JGI IMG/M metagenome (GOLD analysis project Ga0105245, IMG submission 81523) | Miscanthus rhizosphere microbial communities from Kellogg Biological Station, Michigan, USA - KBS M5-4 metaG | ecosystem: Host-associated > Plants > Roots > Rhizosphere > Soil | place: Michigan...
CGTTACTCTGGACCAGGCGCAAGAGAACAAGCTGCACCTGATTTGCCGCAAATTGCAGCTTGCTCCCGGCATGACGCTGCTCGAACTGGGCGGTGGATTCGGCGGGCTGGCTCACTTCGCCGCCAAAGAATATGGCTGCCACGTGGTTAGCTACAACATTTCCCGGGAACAGGTCGCCTTCGGTAGGGATCTTTGTAAGGGATTGCCGGTGCGCTTCGAGCAAAAGGATTATCGCGAGGCCGCCTCGGAGCCAAGCCGTTTCGATCGTGTGGTCTCCATCGGTTTATGCGAGCATATCGGGTACAAGAACTATCGCCAGTTCATGGAACTGGCGCACGATCGGCTCAAAGAGCGGGGAACTTTTCTACTTCACACGATCGGATCCAATGAATCGTATTCATACACCGATCCGTGGATTCATAAGTATATCTTTCCGAACGGTCTGATTCCTTCCATGGCTCAACTCACTACCGCGTGGGAGGGGCTGTGGGTGGCCGAAGACTGGCATAACTTCGGCCCAGACTACGACAAAACCGTGATCGCATGGTGGAAGAACTTCGAGCAGGCTTGGCCGGGCCTGCGCGCCAACTATAACGAACGATTCTTTCGCATGTGGAAGTACTATCTGATGGCTTCCGCGGGCTCTTTTCGCGCGCGCAGGCTGCAGCTTTGGCAAATCGTCCTTTCCAAGGGCGATATTTCTTCGTACACGCCGGTGAGGTAGGGTTGCGGTCTTATGGATCTGGAGCATGATCATCAGAGGAGGATCGCAACCCTCGCCTCGGAGATCGGCCAGGCCAGAACGCGCGGTGAGCAGATCGGTCTCCGTAAATCGACCTCCAACCTGTTCCGGCACCGCTCCTCCGCCGGGAAACACTTCATCGGCATGCGGTCTTTTAATCGTGTCCTGGCGATTGACCCGCAGCGGATGACGGCCGACGTCGAGGGCATGATCACCTACGAAGCGCTGGTCGACCACACGTTGAAGTATGGATTGCTTCCGGCCGTCGTACCTCAACTCAAGACGATTACCGTGGGTGGGGCCGTCAGCGGACTGGGGATCGAATCTTCATCGTTTAAGTTCGGCTTGGTGCACGAAACCATCGAAAGGATGGGGATTTTGCTGGGCGACGGACGCTTGGTGACCTGTTCCTGCCGGGAGCATTCGGATCTGTTTTTCGGATTTCCAAATTCCTACGGAACCTTGGGATACGCTTTGCGATTGACCGTCCGGCTGATACCCGCCAAGCCGTTTGTGCATCTGACGCATACCCGCTTCGCCGATTCGGAAAGCTACTTCGCCCGGATTGCGGAACGTGCCAACAGCGCAGTGGATTATCTCGACGGGACCATTTTTTCGAGCCGTGAAATGTACCTGAGCGAAGGCGAATTCGTCGATCATGCGGCTGCCGTCAGCGATTACACGTACATGGACATCTATTACCAGTCCATCCAGCGCAAACCCCAGGACTGGCTCACGGCGAAAGACTACATCTGGCGATGGGACACGGACTGGTTCTGGTGTTCGAAACACTTCCACGTGCAAAAGCCTGCGATTAGAAGGCTGTTTAAATGGGCCCTGAACTCACGCACCTACCAGCGAGGGATGAGGCTGTCTTACAAGCTCATGCCGGATTCGGGTGGCACCGAGTCGGTGATCCAGGACGTAGACATTCCCATCCATCGCGCGCCGGAGTTTTTTGATTTTCTGCTTTCGGAAATCGGTATCACGCCCGTTTGGATGTGCCCTTTCAAGACACAGGATACGGCCCGTGCTTGGGATCTCAGCCCGCTGGAACCCGGACAATTGTATGTGAACTTCGGATTCTGGGACGTAATTGCCTCGACGCACGAGAAGGGACACTTCAACCGCAAGATCGAGCATAAGACGATGGAACTCGGTGGAGCCAAGGGGCTATACTCCACTGCTTGGTACGATGAAGCAGAGTTTTGGAGCATTTACAACCAGCCGCGCTACACCCAGCTCAAGCAGACTTATGACCCGCACCGAGTTTTCCCGGACCTGTATTCGAAATGCGTCCGCCGGCGCTAGCTGAGCGTAATGACGCACTGCCCGCGAAGAATTGTCGTCGGACTCATTCTATTCGGCATCTCCTTCGGTTATGTCGAAGCCGCGGTGGTCATCTACTTGCGAGCGCTCTATGAGCCGCTGCGCCAGCGGTTGACGCCCGGACGAGCTCCAGGCGATCTTTTTCCGCTGGTGAATCGCGAAAAGATGGTGGCCGAGGCTCCGGAAACGGCCCTGCTGCTGAACGTTGAGGTAATCCGAGAGGCCGCGACCATCGTCATGCTGGCTGCGGCCGCAATGTTGGTGACTGCGGAACGCTCCCTTTGGCTGCCCGCCTTGTCGATCGCCTTCGGTGTCTGGGACCTGTCCTTTTATCTGTTTCTCAAGCTGTGGATCGATTGGCCAGCGTCGCTCCTAACCTGGGATCTTCTGTTCCTGTTGCCCGTGCCGTGGGTGGCTCCGGTTCTGGCGCCGGTCCTCGTGTCGTTTACGATTATTGGCTGTGGGCTGGCGGCGCTGTGCCGGCCAATCGACCTGGAATGGCGGCATTGGATCGGCTTGCTCCTGGGAGGCGCGCTGGTGATTCTGTCGTTCACCTGGGATTTCCGGCGTGTGATTGCTGGAAATATGCCTCGTCCGTTTGCCTGGTGGCTATTCGTCGCCGGCGAGGTGACAGGTGTCGGATCGTTCCTGTGGGCGTCGCTTAAGCAGCACCGGCTCGCCGGATCTTTGCATCGATAGCGCTCGGTTTTTTGGCAGCTGCTGGAGCCTTCTGAGGCGAGGTAATCCTGGAAGCCCAAACAAACCCTAGCGCCTGCCGTACTTCGGCGTAGGCCAGCGGTAACAGCAGCACTCCAAAAGCTCCTGCATCCACCATCTCACTGCGGGAATGAGCTTGGTCGACCCGGTAGCATAGAATGGCTCGCGCGTGCGGGAGCGCTTCTCGAACAGCCTGAAGAGCTTCCGCCCAAGACAGACCGAGCCATCCGGCCTGGATCAGAACGGCGACCACAGTGTCTGACCGGCCAAGCTCGCGGAGTTCGGATAGATCGGAAGCCTTGATCGTCGACCAGCCGAAGTCACGTCCGATCATCGTAAAATCGAGGCGCTCATTCGAGAAGTCTCCGAGAAGTACGACCTTTCCTCGCTCCTGCACGGCGGAAAGTGTTCGCACTTTGGTGGCCAATGCGACCAGATCCGTATCGCCCATATAGCTGCCCATATAGTGGGAGATGCTAAGCCTGCCATGCAAGATGCCTTATATCCAGAAAAAGCGAATCGTGCAAGATTTGCGTACCAAGAGCGAAGGGAATCCGTCGGCCGTGCCGACTTTAAGCTGCTGATTCCCAACTTGCTTGGCACGGAATGTGGGCTTGGCATTGAACCTGCAAGTGTACCTGCGAATTCGCACTCAGTACTCAAGGGAGGTGGGAAAATGAGCAAGCTTGAACGCACGGTACTGGCGGAACTCCGCAAGGTACACGAGACTGAAGCAGCGTTAGAAGGTATGTATCGGACGTTATCGAGTTCCGCGGACAGCGGAAGATTCCTGGCATCACTACGGTCTCTAGATGAGCGCGTGAGCCGCTTGGAAAGTCTGCTGGAGAGCGCCGCATGAATCTGCTATTGGCACTACTACTGGTCTCGCTGCTCTTGGGGATGCTTCCGACTTGGCCTTACAGCACCGGATGGGGGTACTATCCCAGTGGCGGGGTGGGCCTTCTGCTAATCATTCTGCTGGTGGTTTTGGTGACGCGTAGGCGGGTCCTTTAAGAATCCGATAATAATCCGATAGGCAGCTGCTCCCCGAGCGCACTACCCCGCGGACTTGCTATCGTCCTCAACAGGGCCCAGTGCACACCGACGAGCGGACCGCGTCTCTTAAGGGTTTTTGGGACACCCCTCAGCCGGAATTACTCCATCTCCTCCACGCCACGCCGGCTGGATTGAGTTCCGGCGAGGCGCAGAGGCGATTCAATTTATACGGCCCCAATAGCCTCGTGAGAGAATCGCGCTTCGCGACGCTGCTCAGTCTTCTCCGTTTCTTGATCAATCCTCTGGTCGTTATTCTCCTGGTGGCTAGCGGCATATCGCTCGCGTTAGGGGACTTAGTCGGCGGCCTCATCATCATCTCCATGGTCCTGCTCAGCGTGCTGCTGAATTTCTTCATGGAATTTCAAGCGCAGCATGCAGTCGAGGAGATTCGCAAGCAGGTTGCGACCACCGCCGCTGTGATTCGTGACGGGCGAGAGCAGGAAATGCCGGTAGCGGACCTGGTGCCTGGAGATGTGATCCACCTCAATGCCGGCGACTTGGTGCCGGCCGACGCCCGTTTGTTATCCGCCAAAGATCTGCAAGTGCGGGAGTCGGCCCTCACGGGCGAATCCTTGTGTGTTGAGAAAATCTGTGGCGATCTGCCGGCCGGGAAGCACGGCGTTGCGGACGCGAGCAACTGCGTCTTTATGGGTACTGCGGTCCAAACTGGAATCGGCACGGCCATGATTGCCTGTACTGGCAGGAACACGGCCTTCGGCGAGATCGCCCAAAGGCTGGCCACGCGGCCGCCCGAGACGGAGTTTGGCCGCGGGATTCGCCACTTCGGGCTGATGATCACCCGGGTGATCATGCTGCTGGTGCTGTTTGTCCTGCTGGTGAATATTGCCTTCCATAGGCCGATTCTCGAGTCGTTCCTCTTCGCCGTGGCGCTTGCCGTGGGGATGACTCCCGAGATGATGCCGATGATCATCACGGTCACCCTGGCTCAGGGAGCCAGGCGGATGACCAAGAAGAAAGTCTTGGTCAAGCAACTTTCCGCCATTGAAGATTTCGGAAGTATCGAGATCCTGTGTAGCGACAAGACCGGCACGTTGACCGAAGGCGAAATCGAACTCGACCGTCACGTGGACGTTCAAGGGAAGGATGATGACAACGTCCTGCGGTTCATTTACCTGAATAGCTTCTTTCAAGCGGGCATCAAGAGCCCCCTGGACGATGCGGTTTTGAAGCACGAGCGCCCGAAGATCGTGGAATATCAGAAACTGGATGAAATCCCCTTCGACTTCAGCCGCAAGCGCCTTTCCGTAGTGGTACAGCATGGCGACGAATGCCTCCTGATCACCAAAGGCGAAGCCGAGAGCATTTTCCGCATCTGTCAAACCGTGACGATTGACGGGTCGCCTCAAGCATTTGATAAAAGCCGGCGAAATCAGGCCGCGGATACATTCCAGAAGCTGAGCGCCGGCGGGTTTCGCGCTTTGGGTGTCGCGGTTCGCAAGCTTGACAAGCAGGACGCCTATACAACGGCGGATGAGAAGGAGATGACGCTGGCCGGCTTCGCGGCGTTCCTGGATCCGCCCAAAGAGGGGATTCCCGCGGTTCTCGAAGAGCTTCAGCGGAATGGTGTCTCCGTGGTCATTATGACCGGAGACAACCAGTATGTGACCCAGAAGATTGCCCAAGACGTGGGGTTGAAAACGGATCGTATCGTCATTGGCGACCAGGTCGACACCATGGACGATGCGGCCCTAGCCTTCCAGGCAGAGAATGGCGCGATCTTCGCCCGGGTATCGCCGGAACAGAAAAACCGGGTCATCATCGCGCTCAAAGCACGCGGACACGTGGTGGGTTATATCGGCGACGGGATCAACGATGCTCCCTCGCTGCACACCGCCGACGTCGGCATTTCGGTCATGAACGGCGTGGAGGTCGCCAAGGACGCCGCGAAGATCATTCTGCTCGAAAAGGATCTGGCGGTTTTGAACGACGGCATTATCGAAGGACGGCGATGTTTCGCCAACATTATGAAATATATCGTCATGGGGACTAGCTCGAACTTTGGGAATATGTTCAGCATGGCAGCGGCATCCCTGTTCCTGCCGTTCCTGCCGATGTTGCCGACGCAGATCCTGCTGAATAACTTTCTCTACGACCTCTCGCAGATAAGCATCCCCAGCGACAACGTGGATCCCGCTCTGCTGCACCGCCCGAAACGATGGCGGATTGCGTTCATTCGCCAGTTCATGATGATCATTGGCCCGATCAGCTCGATCTACGACTTCCTGACCTTTGCAGTGCTTCTATGGGTATTTCATGCTTCGACGAATGCCCCGCTATTTCACACCGGCTGGTTTGTCGAATCCCTCGCCACGCAAACCTTGGTGGTCTTCGTGATCCGGACAGCGGGGAACCCTTTAAAGAGCCGGCCGAGCGGACCGCTCCTGGCCGCGGTGTGCGCGATCGTCGTGGTCGCGGGGCTACTACCCTATACGCCAGTGGGCAGATTGCTGCAGTTTACGCCGCTCCCTCCGTCGTTGTTAGGGGCCATCATTCTCCTGGCGATCACCTATCTGCTTGTCGTACAGGTGGTTAAATCCTGGTTCTATCGCCGCCACGCTTTGCTGTGACGATGGGAGGTCGGGCCCTTCCTAGGGATCGCCCTAGTTTTAGCTGGTACACTAGGGTGGCCCTAAATGAGCATTCACCTAGTCAATCCAAGCGATACCGCGTTCGGGACTGCCGTCATCACTCCTCGATGGCTGTACGTGCTGGCCGCTGCGACCGACGACTCGTTCGGCGAGCCCGAAATCTGCGACGAAACATTAGAGCATCTTAACTTGGAGCGGATCAAGGCCGGCGACGTGGTCGGCATCGGTATCCATACCGGTAACGCCTTGCGCGGCTACGAGGTGGGACGCGCTGTGAGGGAACGGGGCGCCTGGGTTGTCTTCGGCGGGATCCACTCTACGCTCTACTCTGAGGAGCCGTTCGAGCGCGGAGGCGCGCACGCCGTGGTAAAAGGCGATGGCGATGTCGTTTGGAACCAGGTCATTCGGGATTGCGCCGCGGGAACTCCGGAGCGGATCTATAACGGCGGAAGGGTGGAAGCCGGAGAGTTCAAACAGGCCCGCTGGGATTTGCTGCCCCCGAATAGTTATATGTGGGCATCGGTGCAGACGGTACGAGGCTGCGCCAAGCACTGCTCCTTCTGTTCTGTTTGGCGCACCGACGGACAGCGACCTCGCCAGCGCGCGACCGACCCCGTGATCGAAGAGATCGTAGACCTGCGGCGTCGCGGATTCCGGTTCATCGCCTTGGCGGACGACAATTTTTATCCCGTCACGATGACCGACATCGCCAACGCGAAGCGCCAGAACAACCAGGCTCGCGTCGATCAGCTGGAAGCTATGCGCCGGGAGCGCTTCGAGCTAATGGAACGGCTGTCGGCGCTGCCAAAGGACATGACGTTCTTCACCCAGATCACCATGGAAGCCGCGGAAGATACGAACTTTCTGGATGCCATGAAGAAAGCGCGGATCAGGGGCGCTCTGGTGGGCGTGGAGGCCGTTACCCCGGAGGGATTGAAGACTGTCTATAAGGACTTCAACCTGTCTGGCGACAAGTTGGTCCAACAGCTCCGGACGTTTTCCGAGCACGGCGTGCATGTTCTGGGCTCGTTCATCTTCGGTCTCCCCAGTGATCGTCCGGATACGTTCGATGCTACGCAGGAGTTGGCTCAAAAGGCTGGTCTTACCTTCGCGCAGTTTGTCATGCTGACGCCGTTCCCTGGTACCGTCGATTTCGAAAAATGGGAAAAAGCGCAGGGCGACGATGTCGCCAAGGTGGACGGGATCCCTTTGACGCGTTACTGGCTGATTCCCGCGCACAAGCGGCCGAAGATGTTCATGCCGCATCCCACTATGAATTCCGAGGAGATGCGCGCGCGTACGCAGCGCGTGTGGGATGACTTCTACAGCTTCCCTTCCGTCTGGAAGCGGTCGCGCTGCACGCCTCATCTGCGGGCGCGCCTGGCGTTCGTCTTTATCTCGAAACTGTACCGTCAGATGTATGCCAGCACGGGCATCGCTACCGACAGTGCACGTCAGAAGAAAGCCAACTCTTGGGCGCGCTGGCTGGCGATTCCGTGCCGCAAACTGTTCTCGGGGCGACCTATGCCGGACTTGCAAATGCCGCGCACGAAAGTCGTGCAGCAGGATCTGTTCCAGGTAATTCAGTAGCGCCTTTCGGCACGCGATAGGTATCGTGCGATAAATAGAGCGTGGACGCTACTTACTCCGACGCCCTGGTATTCTTTGGCGCTACTGGAGATCTGGCTTACAAGCAGATCTTCCCCGCACTGCAAGCGTTGGTCAAACGCCATAACCTGACTATTCCGATTGTTGGAGTGGCCAAAGCCGGATGGAATTTAGACCAGCTTAAGGCGCGCGCCCGCGATAGTATTACCGCTCACGGAGGCCTGGACGAGACTGCCTTCGCCAAGTTGTCGTCCTTGCTCCAGTATGTCGATGGCGACTACCGCGAACCGGCCACGTTCACGCAATTGCGTCAAGTTCTGGGCAATGCGCAACGGCCTCTGCACTATCTTGCAATCCCGCCCAGCATGTTCGCGGCAGTGGTGGAAGGGCTGGCGAAGTCCGGATCGGCGAAAAACGCGCGTGTGGTGGTGGAGAAGCCGTTCGGGCGCGATCTTGCGTCCGCGCGAGAGCTGGATGCTATTCTCGATGAATTTTTGTCCGAGGAGGCAATTTTCAGGATCGATCACTTTCTGGGCAAGGAACCTGTCCAGAATATTCTTTACACGCGATTCGCGAACCGCTTTCTGGAGCCGCTATGGAATCGCAACCACGTACGGTCAGTGCAGGTGACCATGGCGGAGAATTTCGGCGTGCAAGGACGCGGGCGATTTTACGAAGAAGCAGGCGCCATCCGCGACGTAATTCAGAATCACCTGTTTCAGGTGCTGGCGTGTCTGGCGATGGATCCTCCCACCGGAGAAAAATACGATGCCATTCGAGATGAGAAAGCGAGAATCCTGAAAGCGGTGAGACCGCTGACCCCTCAGGATATGGTGCGGGGCCAATTCAAAGGCTACAAGCAAGAGGAAGGTGTCGCTCCGGATTCTCGAGTCGAAACCTATGCCGCCATCCGGCTGTTCATCGATACCTGGAGATGGGCCGGTGTGCCGTTTTACATCCGGACCGGCAAAAGTATGCCAGTCACGGCCACCGAGGTGAATGTCACTTTTAAACGGCCTCCTCTTGAAGTCTTCGATGAAAAGGATCACGGCTCGCCCAATCGTCTTCGTTTGTGCCTGAGTCCGGAAGTGGTCATCGGATTGTGCATGCGCGTCAAGCGCCCCGGCGAACAAATGGACGGCGAAGATGTCGAGCTGATCGCGAAGCATCAACGAGCGGACGAGATGGCTCCCTACGAACGTCTCCTTGCGGACGCCCTGCGCGGCGACCAGGCCCTCTTTGCACGCGAGGACCAGATCGAAGCTCAATGGAGAATTGTGGAGCCGGTGCTGGGCGACGTGACACCGGTCTACGAATATGAGCAGAACACATGGGGTCCACCGGAAGCTGCATCCCTTATGCAGGATCCGGGCGGCTGGTTGAACCCGCAGTTGCCCGCTATCCGCGTTTAGCGAGCAGTTTGCGGATCTTGCCCAATTCCTGCTGGCGATCCGGACTAAGTTTCGGATATTGGAGCTTCAGGTCTTTCAGAGTATCCAGAATAATCCGCGACACGATCAACCGGGTGCTGGATTTGTCGTCTGCTGGAACGATGTACCAGGGCGCGGCTTTGGTGCTGGTCGCGCTCAGGCATTCCTCATACGCCTTCATATAGTCGTCCCAGTACTTTCGCTCCTTCATGTCGTCGATATTGAACTTCCAGTTCTTGTCGCGCTCATCGATTCGTTTCAGGAAGCGTTTGCGTTGTTCGTCCTTCGAAAGATGCAGGAAGAACTTGAGGATGCGAGTGCCGTTGCGATGCAGATGATCTTCCAAATTGACCATGGAAGCATATCGGTCACGCCAAATATGTTTTCCGTCGAGCAAGGGTTTCGGCAGACGCTCCGCATTCAGAATGTCCTTGTGCACGCGGACGATCAGTACCTCTTCGTAATAGGAACGGTTGAAAATGCCAATCTTGCCGCGCTCGGGAAGCTTGCGCGCAGCGTTCCACAAGAAGTCGTGGTCCAATTCCTCAGGAGACGGGTGTTTGAAGCTGAACACCTGACAGCCTTGAGGATTGACGCCCGACATGACGTGCTTAATCGCGCTGTCCTTGCCGGCGGCATCCATTGCCTGAAAGATCAACAGCAGCGCATAGGTATCGTCGGCATACAGCCGGTCTTGCAGTTCACTCATTTCCTGGATGTGTTCCATCAGAAGGGTTTGATATTCTTCCTGTGAGTGATATACAGGCTTTACTTTTGTCGGCCACTTGTCTAAATCGACATTCTTTCCAGGCCGCACGCGGAAGTCTTCGGGATCGATCTTCTTCATTGGTATCCTTGTTCAGTCTCTGACGCAGTCCACGCAAGCACAATAACAATATGGCATCTTGGCGGGAGTGGCTACGCAGGGATGAGGCCGGCGATCCACGTCATGTCGACAAGCACGCGGACCACCCTTGGTATCTGGTCATCTGGCTGACGGGCGTGGATTACTTTTCCACTCTCGGATACCAGCCGGGTATCGCACTTCTCGCCGCAGGTGTGCTTTCCCCGATCGCCACGGCGGTCCTGGTGGCGGTTACGCTCCTGTGCGCTCTTCCGATCTATATGCAGGTCGCCGGGCGCTCCTTTGCGGGATTAGGCTCCATCGCGATGCTCGAGAACCTGCTGCCGGGATGGTGGGGCAAGTTCATGGTGCTGGTGCTGCTGGGGTTCGCGACCACAGACTTCATAATCACGATGACGCTTTCCGCTTCCGATGCGGCCAGGCACGCTACGTCGAATCCGTATCTGCATCCGCTGTTGGGCCACGCAAACCTGACGGTCACGCTGGTCCTGCTGGCGCTGCTTGCCGCCGTATTCCTGAAAGGCTTCGCGGAGGCGATCGAGCTGGCGACGGCGGTCTGCGTTCCTTACCTGCTTCTGAATGTAGTTGTTCTCGGCCGGGCCCTGGTTGAAGTGGGTACGCATCCGCTGGCGTTGCCGCGGTGGGAGAATGCTTTTAACGCACAGGGCGATTGGGCGCAGCTCGCGTTCGCGGCGGCAATTCTATTTCCACGACTGGCGCTGGGGCTGAGCGGTTTCGAGACGGGCGTCTCGGTGATGCCTCTCATTCGCGGTGGGGCTGGGGATGCAAACGCGGATCGCCCGCAAGGCCGCATCCGGAACACACGCAAACTGCTGGCGACGGCCGCGATCATCATGAGCGTTCTGTTGCTGGTCTCGAGCTTCGTGTCTGCTCTGCTGATTCCCCGAGACGCGTACCGGGAAGGCGGCGTCGCCAGTGGCCGCGCCATCGCCTACCTGGCGCACGAGTATCTGGGCAACGTCTTCGGCTCGGTCTACGACCTTTCGACGATTCTAGTACTGTGGTTCGCGGGGGCTTCGGCGATGGCCGGATTGCTGCATCTGGTGCCGCGATATCTGCCGCGCGTCGGATTGGCGCCTGAGTGGGTCGCCTATGCCCGGCCGCTGGTGCTGATGTTGTTCGCCATCGACGTGGTGGTCACCGTGATCTTCCGTGCGAACGTGGAGGCCCAGGGCGGAGCCTATGCCACCGGAGTGCTGGTCCTGATGCTTTCCGCAGCCGTGGCGGCGTCGATTTCGCTATGGAAGGAGCACTCGCGCTCTCTCAGTATCTATTGCTGGGGCGTCGTCGCTGTGTTCGGATACACAGCTGTAGCTAACATCATCGAGCGCACCGACGGCATCATCATCGCCGGGTGTTTCATCCTGATTATACTGACTGTGAGCGGCATCAGCAGGTATTGGCGCGCCAAGGAAGTCCGGGTGGGCGGACACCGCTTCGCCGATGCCGAGTCGGAGAAGCTGTGGAACCAGTTAATCGACAAAAAGATCAATTTGGTGCCGATTGGCAGCTTAGAGGCGCAGGCACGGTCTGCCCGAACCGAGCTCCTTCGCAAGCATTACAGTATCCAAGGCCCGCTCGTGTTTGTTCACGTCCGCCTGCTGGATAATCGTAGCGAGTTTCTATCGCCTCTGGAAATCAAAGTTACCCAGGAGGACGGTCAGTATCTGGTGGACGCTTCCCAAGCCGTAGCAAAAGCCAATGCAGTGGCTTATATTAGCGAGTTGCTGCATCCGGCGGCGATTTATTTGGGGCTGAGCCGGCAGAATCTTATGCGCCAGTCGTTTCGCTACTTCCTGCTGGGTGAAGGCGAAACCGGCCTGATGGTGTACACC
>Ga0105245_10004579_pt1 | contig 12207 bp, 10 predicted proteins | sample KBSM54metaG_FD_81523 | JGI IMG/M metagenome (GOLD analysis project Ga0105245, IMG submission 81523) | Miscanthus rhizosphere microbial communities from Kellogg Biological Station, Michigan, USA - KBS M5-4 metaG | ecosystem: Host-associated > Plants > Roots > Rhizosphere > Soil | place...
AATTACGATGGCGCGCCCAGCGACACTCCAGTCAGTGCGACGCAGCATCGTGCTTCGCAGTATGGCGGCGCGCAGGTGTCGTTGAATCTGCTGACGCCAAAGCATAGCGCGAGCGCCGGGGTTTACGGATTTGGGCAACGCGACGATGAGTCAGTGAACCTGATCGCCAATGACGGCTCGGGGTTGGCGCTCGCGAACCGGCAGTTAACCACTGGGCACATGGAGGCGCTGTTCTTCGAAGATCAATATAAAGCGCTGTCCTGGCTGACGCTGACGGCGGGCGTCCGGCTGACGCACTTTACCGGTGCGATTTCTGAAAACGCCGCGAGCCCACGGCTAGGTGGGGCGATCCGCATTCCACATTTGAACTGGGTGCTGCGCGGTTTCTGGGGCGAGTACTACCAGGCGCCTCCACTGTCGACGGTGACAGGTCCGGTGCTCGATTTCGCGGTGGAGCAAGGGTTGGGGTTCATCCCGCTGCACGGTGAGCGCGATCAGGAGCATCAGTTCGGCCTCACCATTCCCCTGCGCGGGTGGGCCCTTGAGGTGAATAATTATCATCAGCGCGCGCGAAACTATTTCGATCACAACGCGATTGGGAATTCGAATTTGTTTTTCCCTCTGACCATTGACAACGCGCGGTTGTATGGGTGGGAAGCGACGGTCCGTTCGCCGCGCCTGTGGCATCGGGGCGAGGTGTATTTTAGCTACGCCTACGCGCACGCCGAGGGTAGCGGCGCGGTGAGCGGTGGCCTGACCGATTTTTCGCCTCCGGAGAGCGGTTATTTTCTGCTGGACCACGACCAGCGGCATACACTGCACGCCGGGTTTAATTTCGACCTTCCGCATCGCGTGGTTGCGGGCGGGAATCTGTACTACGGCTCCGGATTCACTGATGGATCGAGCGATGTGCCGGCGCACTTGCCGGGTCACACCACCTTCGATCTCACGGTGGGTAAGGCGGTGTCAGAGAATCTGACGATTTCCGTGACAGCGCTCAATTTGATGAACCGGCGGTTCTTGCTGGATAACAGCGAAACGTTTGGCGGAACTCATTACGCAGATCCGCGGCAGGTGTATTTGCAGGTGAAGTACCGCTTTCATTATTAACAAAGCCGTTGACGCCGGGCTTTGGGATAATGAATTGCTACATGGACGGTCCGGAATCTTTCACATTGCAAGCGGCTCGCTGGCTGGCGTTGGCTTCGTCCGCGGCGATCGTGATCGGGATCGCGCCTTCGCAGATTCTGCTGGGCTTGGCTCTCGCCGCGCTGTTGTTGTCCGGCGAAAAATGGCGGCTGCCTCCGATTACACTGCCGCTGGGATTGTTCCTGCTGGGAACGCTGATTGCGATTGCGTTTTCAGGCGATCCGGCCGCGGGGTGGCCGCAGATCAAAAAGATCTACGTGTTTTTCCAATTGCTGATCGTGTTTTCGCTGCTGCGGAATATGGCGATGATTCGCTGGCTGTTTCTGAGCTGGGCGGCGTTTGGCAGCGTCAGCGCGGGGCTCAGCTTCGTGCAGTTTGCGCGCAAGGTGCAGCATGCGCAGGCGGCGGGCGGCGACGTTTATACCTACTATGTGGGCGAGCGCATCACTGGGTTCATGAGCCACTGGTACACGTTTTCGGCGGAGGAAATGTTCGTGCTGATTATGCTGGGATCGTTTCTGTTCTTTGCTCCCGAGGCGCGGAAACGGAGGTGGGTGTGGATTGTGGTGGCGGTCGTGAGCTCGCTGGGGCTGCTGCTGGCGGAGACGCGTGGGGTGTGGATCGCAACGGCCGCGGCGGCGCTGTACTTGTTGTGGTTCTGGCGGCGATGGCTGGTTATGGTGATGCCGGTCGTGATCGTCGCGGGTCTTTTACTCTCGCCCAATGTGATCCGCGAACGCTTCACTTCTATCCTGCAACCCAAAAGTCTGGATTCGAACGATTTCCGCAAGGTGGTTTGGCGCACCGGATTGGTGATGATCGAGCGGCATCCGTTGCTGGGGCTGGGGCCTGAGATGCCCCGGATTCACTTCAATGAGTACGTTCCAGCCGACATTCCGCGGCCGCTACCGGTGGGGTCGTATATGCACCTGCACAACATCTATTTGCATTACGCGGCCGAGCGCGGCATCCCCACGCTGCTGGTATTTCTTTGGCTGATGGGGCGCATCCTGTGGGATTTCTGGCGAGGGCTGCGGACGTTGCCGCCAGGGCGCGACAACCGGCGGTTCCTGCTGCACGGGGGGATTGCGGTGGTGATCGCCACGCTGGTGGATGGCGTCGCGAACATGAATCTGGGCGATAGCGAAGTGTTGACCATGTTTCTGGTGGTGGTGGCCTGCGGATATCTGGCGCTCGAAAAGGATGTGGCGCGCGAATTGCCGGAGAGCCGCGAAGAAGTACCGGCGGCGGCGTGATGTTGCGACCGCTTCCTGCGGTCGCGGTTCTGTGACGAGGCCTGGGCACACAGCACCGCTCACGGCGCACACAGTCCCACTCACAGAACCGCGCGCGATAGCAAGCGGATTTTAACTAGCGCAGTTGCGGAACGATTTTCGCGTTCCATTCGGCGGGCGATAAAACCGCGTGCGGCACCAGTGCGCGGCGCAGCTTAAAGCGCATCTTGCGCAGTCCCTTCACCTGACGCCCTTCCGTGACAAACGGGATCAGCTTGGCGGCACTGCGGGCTAGTTGTTCGCGCGCGGCGTGGAAGCGGGCGCCGTCCGTGGGGCGATACTGCGCCCAAGCGATGGTGTGAAAGAACGCTGCGGGACCGAAGCGATTGGAGCGCAGGATGTCTTCGACGTAAACGCGGATAGGGCCTTCAAATTCGTGCAGAGTGTCGTGGAAAGCCACGATCGCGCCGTCCGCGAGGTAGGGCGAAAACAAATCGAAGTCTTCTTTGGCGCCGGCGTAGGTGTGGTCGCCGTCAATCCACAGCAGGCGGATTTGACGGTTCCAACCTTTCGCTACATCCCGCGATGGCGCGCGATGTACTTCGACGTGCTGCGCGATTCCGGCGCCGCGGATGTTCGCCATGAACTCATCGAAGGACGACGCTTTTCCTCCCAGCAGGGGATCGGTGACCGAAGGCGCGGTGTGTGGATCGATGCTAATTACGGGACCAAATCCATAATGCGCAGCGAGCGACGCCAACCCCACCATGGATTTGCCCTTGAAGCTGCCGATCTCGACAATCACGCCGGGGCCGGGCGCGCCAGCGGCCAGCAGGCCCAGGGCGCGGAATTCGAGTTCGCCGATATAGCCCGGAACCGCGTGGGCGCGTTGCCAGGCGGTGTCGATCACGGCTTCGAAATCGGCTGGCAGAATAAGGTCAGACACCAAACAATTGTACTGTACGTATTGTTGGTGGCTGGGAATCCGCTATCATAAATACGGGACCTTACGGCAGCAATGAAGTTGATTTTGTACATTGTCTTGGTAACGGTCGCAGCGCTGCTGGCTTCTTCCCTTGATGCTGTTCCCGATCCTCCCGCAGTAAGTCCGCACGCAGTAGATGTCAAAATCGCGGGCCTGAGTGAGTTGCCGAATGGTGTCGATGAACAGAGCTTGCGGTTTCCCTGGGCCTGTCTCGCCCCGCAGCCCCCGCGGCGTCGATCCGGCTGGACCGAAATCGCCGGCCCGTACCGCCCCAGCGAAGAGTTGGCCGTAGTGGCTTGCGGGGCCGATCCTTCTCCTCCGCACTCCCTCTAATTCGAGCGTTTAAGAAACGAATGCTGAAGACGCCACCGTTGGCGTCGATGGGAAGACCGTCCTCGCTTGAGGAGAAGGACCACAGTGAAAGTCACAGAAGTTATTAGCGCATGGCGCAAGATCCTAAAAGGAGAACGGCCGTCGCTTTCGATCGAGATTACGCGGGAGTGTCCCTTGCAGTGTCCCGGATGCTACGCCTACGACGATGCGCATCTGGGAGGCGGAGCCACCCTGCGCAGCCTGGCCGACCGCAAGGGTCAGGAACTCATCGACGGGGTTCTCGCATTAGTCGATCGCATCCGGCCTTTGCATTTGTCTATTGTGGGGGGCGATCCACTGGTTCGGTATCGCGAACTGGAATCCATGATCCCCTTGCTGCTGAAGCGAGGAATCCATGTACAGGTCGTCACCAGCGCCTTCCGGCCTCTGGCCGCGAGTTGGGCGGGGTTGCCGCACATGAACGTGGTGGTTTCGATAGACGGGCTGCAGCCGGAACACGATATCCGCCGGGCTCCGGCGACCTACGACCGCATCCTTAAAAACATCGCGGGCCAGAACATCACGATTCACTGCACGGTCACGGGCCAGATGATGAAGCGGCCGGGATATTTGAGGGAGTTTCTGGAGTTCTGGAGTCCGCAGCGGGAGATCCGCAAAGTATGGTTCAGCTTGTTTACTCCGCAGCGAGGCGATCAATTGCCGGAAATGCTGCAACCGGAGGAGCGGGCTCGGGCCATCGCGGACATGCTGGCACTGCGCCAGGAGTTCCCCAAACTGGACATGCCGGAGGGCATGATCCGGCAGTTTGCGACGCCTCCCGCGAGTCCTAAGGATTGCGTGTTCGCGCTTACCACGCAAACTTTGTCGGCGGATCTCAAAACCAAGATCGTGCCCTGTCAATTCGGAGGCGACCCGGACTGCAGCTCGTGCGGATGCATTGCATCCATGGGCCTGGCGGCGGTGGCGGCACACCGCTTGGGCGGCATCATCCCGGTGGGAGCGATCTTCAAGGCTTCGATCAAGATCGGGCGGGCGCGGGCGAAGCGGGAGCCACCGCCGGTCGAGGCGCCACTACGGGTGTTGGGCTAGGAAGGGAGTCGGAGGGACGTATGAGAAGCGATACGCCAGTAACCACGCAAGTTGAATTGCAAGCGCTGCTGGAACTCACCGAGCGCGTGGGAAGCAATCCGCTACTCACGCAGGCGAGCACCGGCAACACTTCCATGAAGTTGGATGGTGTTTTGTGGATTAAAGCATCGGGGAAATGGATGGCCGACGCTCTGCAGGAGGAAATCCTGACCCCTCTGTTCCTGGCGGACGTGCATGGGGAATGCTTACAGCGGGACGTCGATCCCGCCGGGCGGTATCCGGGCGCATCGCTCGAAACCGCCATGCATGCGGTGCTGCCGCAGCGCGTCGTGGTGCATGTACATTGCGTCAATACCATTGCCTGGGCGGTGCGCAGCGATGCCCGGACGCACTTGCAGGAACGGCTAAACGGTTTGCGGTGGCGCTGGATTCCGTATGTGGCGTCGGGACTGCCGCTGTCGCGGGAGATCCAAGGCGCGCTATCCGCCGGTGACGCCGAAGTATTTGTTTTGGGCAATCACGGTTTGGTGATCGCGGGGGAAGACTGTAAGGAGGTGGAAGATCTTTTGGGCGAAGTGGGGCGGCGGCTGGCGATTCGTCCGCGGCAGGCGCATCCCGCCGATTACACCGCGCTGGCGGAAATTTCCGAAGGGTCACCGTGGGATTTGCCCGACGACGACGCGGTGCATGGCCTGGGTACGGACAAGCTGTCGCAAGCCGTGCTCTGCGGGGGGCTGCTGTACCCCTGTCAGGCGATCTTTTCAAATTCGAATTCACCGGCGCCGTTCCGGGCGATACCGTGTCCCGATTTTCCAGGGCAGGGGGAGGCGCAGTATCGCGACCGGCCTTTCCTGATGATCGAGGGGCGTGGCGTGCTGGTTCACAAATCCATGACGCCCGCCGAGCGCGCGATGCTGAGTGGGTTGGCTCAGGTGGTGCAGCGGATCCCGGCCACCGCGCCGCTCCGCTATCTGACGGAAGCCGAAATTGCGAATAGTGCAAGCACCGTCGCTTACCGCTATCGGGAGCTCGCCAATGAGAGGCTGAGTAATGGGGCGGGCGTCAGGGCGCTCTCCAGACATGCAGGGGAGTCCTTAGCGAGTTGAGGCCAGTGCGGTCCGCTTCCTGCGGGCGCGGTTCTGTGCAATGGCTGAACGGCGCTCTAGAACGTCGCGAGCCAGCCTTCGAGAATGTGGCGCGCTAAAGGTTCGGTGGCGGCGGCGTGGGGGTCGATGGGCGCTGCCAGGGTGTCGACATCGCCGCAGTTGACGGGCTGGGCCGACCAATCGACGATCATCTCGGGGGTGATTTCGGGATGGAACTGGATGCCGTAGACCGCGTCGCGATAGCGAAAGGCCTGTTGGCGGCATTTTTCGGACCAGGCCAGCAATTCGGCCCCCGGGGGTTGTGTGAAGGTTTCGCTGTGCCAGTGAAAAAATGTGGTGGGGGAATCGAGGCCGCTGAGCAGCGGATCGCTCTGCGCGCTCTCGGTGAAATGGACCGGCGCCCAGCCGATCTCCTTTTCGTGATTGCGATACACGTGCGCGCCCAGCGCTTTGGCGATCAACTGCGCGCCCAGGCAGATGCCCAGGACGGGATACTTTTCGTCGATCACCTGTTGGATGAAATGCATTTCGGCTGACATGTCAGGGTCATTGGCCGATTGGGGGCCTCCCATGACGATCAGCCCCGTGTGCGGTCCCAAGTCGAGCTTGTCGTCCAAATCACTATAAACAAAAGGAATGTGCAGATGGTTGAGGATTTCCGCAAAGTAGCCCAGGTGTTCGAAACGCTCGTGGCGCAGAACTAGGACGGAACGCGGGGCTGCGGGAGCGGGCTCCGGCATGTTTTAAGCCTAACAAGAACCTGACTATTTGTCTGAATCCAGCCGATATATAAGGGTGGGGATGCGGAAGGTTCCGCCCGTATAATAGAGTGCACGCATGAAAATTTTGATCGCAGACGACAGCATCGTTTCGCGGCATCTGCTGGACGCTACTTTGCGCCGGTGGGGCTACGAAGTGGTGGTGGCCTGCGACGGGAACGAAGCGTGGCAGATTCTGCAATCCGAGAACGCGCCCAAGATCGCGATTCTGGATTGGATGATGCCGGGGCTGACGGGGCCGGAGGTCTGCCGGAGGGTACGGGCCACTGCCAAGGACAAGGACATCTACACCTATATCCTGCTGTTGAGCTCCAAGAGCCAGCGCGAGGATCTGATTGAAGGGATGGAATCCGGGGCGGACGATTACCTGACCAAGCCGTTCGATCAGCATGAGTTGCAAGTGCGCCTGCGGCCGGGCGTGCGCATTCTGGAACTGCAGCACGAGCTGATTTCGGCACGCGAAGAGCTGCGCGATCAGGCCACCAAGGACTTCCTGACGCGGATCTGGAACCGCTCCTCCATTTTGGATATTTTGAGCCGTGAATTGCAGCGGGGGGCGCGCGAGAACCGGCCGGTGGGTCTGGTGCTGGCGGATCTGGATAAGTTTAAATCCGTCAACGACACTTACGGGCATTTCGCGGGCGACGCGGTGCTGCGGGAATTTGTCCGGCGCATGTCGGGCTCAATCCGGCCCTACGATGCGATCGGGCGCTATGGCGGCGAGGAATTCCTGATCGTGCTGCCGGGCTGCGATGTGAACGCCACCGAGAAGCAGGCGGAACGGATGCGCGAGGCGCTGGCCAACGATCCCATGTGGTTCAACGAAGAGGCCCAGTTGGTCACGTGCAGTTTCGGAGCCACGGCGTGGGTGCCGGGCATCACCGCCAGCGAAGAAGCGCTGATTCGCGTGGCCGACGATGCACTCTACGCGGCCAAGCGCCAGGGACGGAACCGGGTGGTGTTTCTGCCCTTCACGGGTGCGGCTCTGGAGGCGGTCCCGGTGGGTCCACGGAACGCGGGTACAAAGTGATAAGCTGAAAGTCCCCGATGAGAAGGGGACCAAGAAGTCACGATTCCAGAGTCATACTAGAACGACGCGGCGAAGGGGAACGGTTAAACGTTCCCCTTCTCGTTTTTTAGGGCCGTTGGTTCAGACCACGCCGCGGACGCGAAGGGCTTCGTCGATCAAGGCCAATAACTGTTGGCGCGTTACTTCCAGTTTTTCGCCGGGATCGGGCATGTCTTCGGCGGCCATGGGGCTACCGGGCTCGAAATGGTTGGGAACGGTGACGCCATAGCGGGCGCGGGCTTCAAACAGCTTTTCGATTTCGGCGCGCGGCAGGACTCGGGGGCCGCCTAACATTTCGGCGACCAGCGCTATGCGGGCCAGGTGTTCCAACGTCTCCATGCGGGCGTAGGCTTGGGCGACATTCTCGCCGTAGCAAACGGCGCCGTGGTTGGCCAGCAGGATGGCGTTGAATTTCCCGACATAGGGCAGCATGCCGTCGACCAGCGCGGGCGTTCCCGGGAGTCCGTACTCGGCCAGCGGCACCGATCCCATGGATACGATCAGCTCCGGCATCAGCCCGAGGTTGAGGGCGCGGCCGGCTACCGCGAACCCAGTTGAGATCGGCGGATGCGCGTGGACCACGGAATGGATGTCGGGCCGGTTATCGTAGATCGCCACGTGCATGGCCATTTCGGTAGTGCGCTCGCCTGCACCTGCGATCTTATTGCCGACGGTATCGCACACGATGAGATCCTCGGGACGCATACGGCCTTTGCACACGCCGGCCGGCGTGGCGAGGATGCGCTCGCGGTCCAGGCGGACCGTAAGGTTGCCGTCATTGGCCGCGATCCAACCGCGTTCGTACATCATCCGGCCCGTAGAGACGATGTCTTCGCGGAGCTGTTGCTCGCCGGAGGGCATAAACCTTTATAGTCTATCAAGCGGGGCGGCGGGGTGCGGTAGGCCCCTTTCGTTTTCCGGGTCAAGTTTGATATCGTCAAAGCCGGCATGAAAATCAACCTCACCATCAACGGCAAAAAATACTCTGACGACGTCGAACCCAGGCTGCTGCTGATTCATTATTTGCGGGACGTGGCCGGGCTCACTGGCTCGCACGTGGGGTGCGAAACTTCGCTGTGCGGGGCTTGCACCATTGAGTTCGAGGGCAAGGCCGTGAAGAGCTGCAGCATGTTCGCGGTGCAGGCGGATGGCGCGAACCTGACTACCATCGAGGGCCTGGCGCAGGACGGGAAGCTGCATGGGATGCAAGAAGCCTTCTGGAACCAGCATGGCGCGCAATGTGGCTTTTGCACGCCGGGCATGATCATGGCGTCCAAGCAGATTCTGGATCGCAACGCGAATCCGACGGACGCGGAGATCCGGCATGGTATTGACGGCAACCTGTGCCGGTGCACTGGGTATCAGCACATCGTGAATGCGGTTCGGGCTGCAGCCGCGGCGGCGGGGAAGTAGGAGACGGCTATGGCGAGCACTATTACACAAGTTGAAAAACTGGTTGGAAAACGCATCCGCAGGCGCGAGGACCCGCGGCTGATCACCGGCACGGCCACCTACGTCGACGACATCCAGATGCCGGGCATGCACTATGCGGCGATTGTCCGCAGCCCACACGCGGCGGCGAGGATTCGTTCGATCGATACCAAAGCGGCCGCTGAAACGCCGAGCGTCGCGGCGATTTATACCGGCAAGGATACGGCCAAGGTGGGTCCGGTGCCGTGCGGCGGGTCGCTGCCAGGGCTGCGCGTGCCGCATCATCACATACTGGCGACGGACCGTGTATACTTCGTCGGCCATCCCGTGGCAGTGGTGGTCGCGACCGACAAGTATCTGGCGCGCGACGCTGCGGAGAAGATCGAAATCGACTGGGACGTGCTGCCGGCGGTGGCCGATCCGGAGAAGGCGATCGCGGCAGGCGCGCCGCCGGTGCATCCGGAATGGCCGGATAACGTCGCGTTCAACTATCACCAGGAAGGCGGCGATGTGGACAAGGCCTTCGCCGAAGCGGATGTCGTGGTGAAGCAGCGCATCACCAGCCAGCGCTTGATTCCGTCGGCGATGGAAACGCGCGGGGTGGTGGCGGAGTGGCGCGCGGCGGACCGGCAGTTGAACCTCTATACGTCGACACAGGTGCCGCATCTGGTGCGCACGCTGGTGGCCGGCATGCTGGGTCTGGAAGAAAACCGCATGCGCGTAATCACGCCGGAGGTCGGCGGCGGGTTCGGCAGCAAGCTGAATATCTACGCGGAAGAAGCATTGATGGGCTTCGTGGCGATGCAGATCGGCAAGCCGGTTAAGTGGATCGAATCGCGGCGCGAAAATTTCCTGTGCACCATTCAGGGGCGCGGGCACGTGGATTATTTCGAGCTGGCGGCGAAGAAGGACGGGACTATTCTCGGCATCAAGCTGAAGCTGATTCAGGATCTGGGCGCGTACCATCAGTTGCTGACGCCGGTGATTCCGACGTTGAGCGTGCTGATGATGCCGGGCTTGTATCGCACTCAGAACATCCGCGCTGATATTGTCGGTGCATTCACCAACTGCGTCCCGACGGACGCGTATCGCGGGGCGGGGCGTCCGGAAGCGACCCACGGGATCGAGCGCATGGTGGATATTTTGTCGGACGAACTGAAGATTGATCCGGCCGAGATTCGCTTGAAGAATTTCGTGCACAAAGAAGAGTTCCCGTTCCCCACTGCGACCGGGCTGATGTATGACTCGGGGAACTATGCGGCACCGCTCGAGAAAGCGTTGGCGACTGTCGATTATCCAAAGCTGCGCGCGGAGCAAACGGAAGCGCGCAAGCAGGGCAAGCTGATGGGTATCGGCATTTGCACCTACGGCGAGATTTGCGGCATCGGGCCGTCGCCCGCGACTCCCGCCGGTGGGTGGGAGAGCGCAACGGTGAAGATCGAGCCGTCGGGCAAAGTAACCATACTTACCGGCATCTGCCATCACGGCCAAGGTGAAGAAACCACCTTTGCGCAGATTGCGGCGGATGAACTGGGCGTGGATATCGACGACATTCTGGTGCTGCGCGGAGACACGGCCATCGTGCAGTATGGCATCGGCACCTTCGGCAGCCGCGGTACGGCGATCGGTGGGACGGCGCTGTATTTCGCGCTGCAGGAGTTGCGGACCAAGATCAAGAAGTTCGGTGCGATGCTGCTCGAATCCGACGATGTTTCTTTCGCGAACGGGCAGGTGACTTGCAACAAGACCGGCAAATCCAAATCACTGGTGGAGATCGCGGGCGCTTCCTATCGCGCGCTGAAATTGCCACCGAACACGGAGCCGGGATTGAATTCGACGCACTTCTGGGAGCCGCCGAACTTCACCTTCGGCTTCGGCGCGCACCTGGTGGTGACGGACATCGACGTCGATACCGGGCAAGTAACAGTGCGACGCTACCTGGCGGTGGACGATTGCGGCAACATTTTGAATCCGCTGATCGTTGACGGGCAAGTCCACGGCGGCGTGGCGCAAGGGTTGGGGCAGGCTCTGTGGGAGGAGGCCGTCTATGACGATAACGGCCAGCTGCTCACCGGCGAGTTCATGGATTACGCGATGCCGCGCGCGCATATGATGCCGTGGATCGAGAGCGACCATACCATTACGCCTTCCCCGGTGAATCCGCTGGGCGTGAAAGGCGTGGGCGAGGCGGGCACCATCGGCTGTTCACCGGCGGTGGTGAACTCGGTGGTCGACGCGCTGTCTCACTTAGGTGTGCGGCACATCGATATGCCGTTGACGCCGGAGAAGATCTGGAAACTCGTGGCGGGAGGCAAGAACTAACATGATTCCGCAAGCGTTCGAATACGCGGCGCCGAAGACGCTCGATGAGGCTGTGGCGCTCGCTGGGGGCGGAGCGAAAGTGCTGGCCGGCGGTATGAGCCTAATCCCCATGATGAAGCTGCGGCTGGCGTCCCCTGAGCAACTGGTGGATCTCGGCCGCATCAAAGATCTGAATTACATTCGCGAGGAGGGCGGGGCGCTGCATATCGGCGCGACGACCACGCACTATTCTGTCGAAAGCTCTGCGCTGGTGCGTGCCAAGTGCCCGCTGCTATCGGCTGCTGCCGCGGCCATCGGCGATGTGCAGGTGCGCAACATGGGGACCATGGGCGGAAGCGTGGCGCATGCCGATCCGGCGGCGGATTATCCGGCGGCGTTGCAGGCGCTCGAAGCGAAGATCGTGATTCGCGGCGCGAAGGGCGAGCGCACGGTGAGCGCTGCGGATTTCTTCGTCGATTCGTTCACGACGGCGCTGGAAGCGGGCGAGATCATCCGCGAGATCGTAGTCCCGGTGGAAGAGGCGGGGACCCGGACGAGTTATCAGAAGATGGCACATCCGGCCAGTGGATTCGCCATCGTGGGCATCGCGGCGCGGGTGCGGCGTAGTGGCGGTAAAGTCACGTTCGCGCGGATCGGTGTGACGGGGCTGTCGAACATTGGGTATCGTGCGACGGCGGCGGAGAAGGCGCTCGAAGGATCGGCGGGTTCG
>Ga0105245_10004581_pt1 | contig 12205 bp, 8 predicted proteins | sample KBSM54metaG_FD_81523 | JGI IMG/M metagenome (GOLD analysis project Ga0105245, IMG submission 81523) | Miscanthus rhizosphere microbial communities from Kellogg Biological Station, Michigan, USA - KBS M5-4 metaG | ecosystem: Host-associated > Plants > Roots > Rhizosphere > Soil | place: Michigan...
TGGTGGCGGTATTCGTCGCCGTCCTGGTGATGTTGGCCGGCGCCGGCGTCGCGGTGGTGGTCGCGCTCCGGGAGAAGGCAGCGCCGGCCGACGCGCTCCCGGTGCCGAAGGGCGCGCCGGTGTCCGTGCGGCTCGGCGACACGATCGTGTACCGCACGCGCGCCAGCTCGGCCAGGTTCACCCTGAGTACCGGTGCGCCCATCGCGGAGGCCCCGGGCGGTCCCCGCTCCACCAACGGCTCCTTCTTCGCCCTCCCCGTCGCCGTCGAAGTGGTGTCCGGGTCGGTGTTCGTGAACGAGGACGACTTCGTGCTCGTGACCACCGCCGGGCGCTCCTTCGAGCCGGACATGACCTTCGCCTTCGACGACGGAATACGCGGCACCCGGGCCGCCACCGGGCAGAAGGTGGCCGGGATCGTCGTCTGGGATCTGCCGCCGGGCGCCGAGGTCGGCGCGAAGGTCGAGCTCCGCCTCGGCGACGACGGGCTGCAGGGCCACTGGCAGCTCCCGTAACCGAAGTTGTGCGAGGCTGGGCGGCGTGTGCTGCGGCGAGACCGAGACGTTCGACCTGCCCGCCGAGGTGATCGAGGCAATCGCCCACTACCGCCGGTTGCGAGCCGAGCGCGGCGGCGACTGGGGCGACGAGCGGGTCGAGTTCTCCCGCTGGGCCGGCTTCCCGTACGTCGGCGAGGTGTTCGAGGTGTACGCGCGGACCGGGAACCTGGCTGCCGCGCTCCGCGAGGTGGTCGCCCGCGACGTGCTGCCCGGGGTGGTGGTGATCGCCGAGCAGGGCGTCACGGTGGGGCCGCTGCGCGCCGCGCTGCCCGGCACCCCGGTCCCCGTCCACGTGGTGACCTTCGACGCGGCCGGCGGCGTCGACCTGGCCACCGTCGAGGTCGACGGCGCCGAGCCGGTGATCGACCTCGGCGGCCGGCGGGTGGCCGCGGTGCGACCCGTACCGGCGGCCACCGTGCGGCTCACCGCGCCGCAGTGCGTGCGCTGGTCGGTCACCGACGCCGACGGTACCGCCTGGTTCCCGCCCGGCGTCCCGCGCAAATGGGACTACCACGGCCGGCCGTTCTTCCACGGCCACGACGTCACCGTCGCGGTGCCGGCCGGCGAGGTGCGCGTGGGCTGCGCCCGCGGCCTCGGGTTCGGCCGCACCGAGACGGCCGTGCGGGTCGACGCCGGCGGCACCGCCGAGGTCGCCGGCGACCCGCCGCTGCTGTTCGACCCGCCCGCCAGCGGCTGGTACGGCGGCGACCTGCACGTGCACCTCAACTACAGCGGCGACCTGGTGTGCACCCCCGAGGACGCCGCCCGCATGCAGCGTGGCGAGGGCCTGCACCTGCTCAACCTCGTCGCCGGGAACTTCACCACATCGATGGTCTACGACCGCGACCTGTTCGAGCGCACCGCCGGCACCGACCTGCCGTGGTCCGGCCCGGGGATCGTCGCGCGGGCCGGCGTCGAGTTCCGCAACGACCTGCTCGGGCACGTGCACGCGCTCGGTCCGAGCGGCCCGCCCACCCGCTACCAGACCGGCCACGAGCGCTCCGAACACCCCGACGACTGGCCGCCGAACCGGGACGCGTGCGCCGAACTGCAGTCGCTCGGCGCGACCGTCGGTTACGCCCACCCGGTATGGACCGAGTTTCCTGTCGACGGCAGCACCGAGCGCTTCTTCGCCAACCCGCGCTCCGTCGAGGCGCGCGAACTGGTAGCCGACGCGGCGCTCGGCGTCGTCGACTCGATCGACGTCATCTCGCCGTTCGACCACGACGGTGCGGTGTTCCTGTACCACCGCCTGCTCTCGTGCGGGCTGCGGCTCGCGGCGACCGCGGGCACCGACTGCTTCCTGTCCTTCTCCCGGATGCCGGGTCCGTCGAACCCGCCCGGCTGGGGCCGGGTCTACGCCCACCTCGACGGTGCCGAGCTGTCCGTCGCCGCGTTCCAGGACGCGATCCGGGCCGGCCGGACCGTCGTCACCAACGGCCCGTGGCTGACGCTGGACGTCGACGGTGCCGGGCCGGGCGCCGTGCTGGACCGTACGGCGGGTGCGGTGCTCGCCGTCCGCGCCACGGTGACCGGTCCGGGCGCCACGACCGTCGCGCTCGTCGGCCCGGAGGGCGTGCTGGCGTCGTCGGAGGTGAATGGCGACGGCGGCGAGGTCCGCGCGGACCTCGCGCTCGACGGGCCGACCTGGATCGCCGCGACCGCGCGCGGCGAAGAACATCCCGACGTGCTGGACTACCGCGCCTTCGCGCACACGTCGCCCGTCTACGTCGACGTCGCCGGCGCCCGCGTCGCGCGCGCGGCCGACGCCCGGTGGTGCCTCGACCTGCTCGACACGCTCGAGGCGTTCGTCGCCGAGCACGGGCACTTCGCGCCGGAGACCCGCGAGGAGCGGCTGGGCGACCTGCGCGCGGTGCTCGACGAGGCGCGCGGGTTCTACCGGGCGATCGCTTAGCGGCGCACCCTGGCGACCACGGCGGCGCCCAGGGTCAGCAGGCCCGCCAGCGCCGCCACGACGCCGACGATGTACCAGGGCGCGGCCAGCCAACCGAGCGTCGGCGCCCGCGAATCGTCGGTGTGGAACGGGTACAGGAACGCGCCCGCTCCGGCCAGCGCGACGAACGCGACGAGCAGCAGCGTGCCACCGGCGGCGCCGAGCCGACCGGCCGTCCGGCGGCCGGAGAGCGCCCACGCCGCCGGCAGAACCAGCACCGGCGGCCCCGCCAGCGTCAGCACGACACCGATCCACAGCGCGACGGTGTCGTCGTCGACGTCGGTGACGAGCGCGACGCACGCCCACGTCGCGACGGCCCAGGCGAGCGCGACGCCGAACAGCAGCGCCGGCCGTTCCGAGCTGCGGGTAGCGGTCTCCATCCGGTCAGTCGCCCTTCGACATGGTCTGCTCCAGCGCCTCGGTACGGGCGTCGGTCCAGCCGGCCGGCGCCGCGATGACCGCCCACGCCTTCACCGGCTGGGTGCCGTAATTGTGCCCGTGCCCGCCGGGGACGCCGGTGGAGAATGCCATGTCGGCCGTGACCTGCCAGAACGTGACGAACGGGTACCACCGCGTCGAGGGCAGCACGTCGTCGCCGCGCTCCTCCTCCAGCCAGTCCGGGCGGCTCAGCATCAGATTCGGCGACCACCAGACGATCGGGTCGGACGGGTGCTGCAGGTACACCACCCGCGGCGTGTCCCAGGCGCCCGGCTGGGCCAGCAGGTCATCCGGGTCGGCGGCGAAGCGCACGGTGGCGCCGTCCTGGTAGATCGGCGAGATCTCGGGGGTGCCGCTCTCGCGGGCCTCGACGAACTGCGTCCACAGCGTGTTGCTGTTCGGCGGGCCGAGCAGGAGCATGCCGTCGGTGCGGTTGCGCATGTCGGCGCTGCCGCTGAAGGCAGTCTCGGCACCGAACGAGCCGAGGCTCTCGCCGAAGACGAGCAGCTTCGGCCGCTGGCCCGCCGGCCGGGCCGACCAGACGCGGTACACGGCGTCGAACAGCTCCCGTCCGGCGTCGTGCGCGCGCTGCCTGTCGACGAGGAACGACAGCCAGCTCGGCAGGTACGAGTACTGCATGCCGACCATCGCGGTGTCGCCGTTGTACATGTACTCGAGCGGGTCGACGGCATCGGCGTCCACCCAGCCCGTCCCGGTCGTGGTGATCACGACCAGCACCTTGCGGTCCAACGCGCCGGTGCGCACGAGTTCCCGGGCGGCGACGTCGGCGCGGGCGGCCGTCGAGGACGCGGAGTCCAGCCCGGCGTAGACCCGGATCGGGTCGACCGGGTCGGTGCCGCTGAACTCCCGCAACTGGCTCGTCGTCGGGCCGCCGGCCACGAACTTGCGCCCCTGGTTGCCGAGCGAGGACCAGGACACGAGCGAGCCGGGGCCGCCCGAGCGGGTGCCCTGGTTGGGCGGGGCGAACCCGGGCTCGGTCTCGGAGTTGACCTGCTTGAAGCTTGCGTCCATGAATGCGAGCAGGTTGTCGATGATCACGCCGTTGAGGGTGTAGATGACCAGCAGGACCACCGCGACGGTGCCGATCAGGCGGGCCGCCGGGGCCGGGATGAAGCGGCCGAGCAGCCGGGTGAGCCAGCGGGCGGTGCGGCGCAGCACCCGCCCGAGCCCGACGAACGCGACGGCCAGCACGACGCCGATGAGCAGCACGAGGATGTAGCCGGCCCGGTTCGGCGGGTCCATCCCCATCAGCTTGTGGATCTCCTGCTGCCAGCCCGAGCCCAGCCACAGGAAGACCACGATCAGTATCGCGCTCAGCACGCCGAGCACGATCCAGGCGATCCGGTTCGGCCGCAGCAGCGGCTTCGGCCGGCCGAGCAGCCGGCGGACCGCCCACAGCAGCAGGACGCCGAGGCCGTAGCCGGTGGCGGTCAGGATGCCGCTGATGATGCCCTGGAGCACGCTGCCCCGGGGGAGCAGGGACGGCGTCACCGAGAGGCAGAAGAACGTGAGGGCGAAGACCAGCCCGACGTAGTCGTAGTTGCGGCGGGCGATGAAACGGGCGAACACGTTGGGCCGCTTCGGCGCCTCGACGACCTCGGCGCCGTCGGGTCCTGCGGCGCGCTCGGCGCGCTCGGCGCGCTCGGCGCTCTCGGCGGTTCGCGTGCTCTCCGCGGTTTCGGTCCTCTCCGCGGTTTCGGCGCTCTCCGCGGTTCCGGTTTTCTCGGTGGGCTCGGTGCTGTCTGCGCTCTTGCTGCTCTCCGGAACCTGAACCGGTTCGGTCGTGCTCATCGCGGCACTCCATCTCCGACGCTGGGCGGCGAACGCGTTGATTGTGATCCACGTCGGTCGGCCGAACACCATCCGCGGCGGGCGAGCTACGTTTGCCGCTCGATGGCCAACCTCCTTCCTGTGACCACCGCACCGCGCCCGCCGGCCGAGGCATCCCCGGCCGACGGTCGCGCTCGGTTCGTCGTGCCCCTGGCGACGACGCTTGCGGTGCTCGTCGCGGTCAACGTGATCCGCGCGTTCGCCCCGTCGCGTGCGGACCTGATCGTCGGGCCGGTGGCCGCGGCGGTCCTGCTCGTGCTCGCCCACCGCGAGGGGCTGAGCTGGGCCGACCTCGGCCTGGGCCGGGGAACCCGGCTGCGGGGTGCGTTGATCGCCCTCGGCGCGTTCGTCGCGGTGGCCACCGTGTACGCGGTCGCGGCCGCCGTGCCGTTGACCCGCGACGCGTTCCTCGACAGCCGCTACCAGCTCGGCGCCGGCGATGCGCTGTTCACCGCGTTCGTGCTGATCCCGCTCGGCACCGTCCTGGTCGAGGAGGTCGCGTTCCGGGGCGTGCTGCAGGGCCTGGTGACCCGCCGGTTCGGCGCGGTGTGGGGTGTGGGCCTGCCGGCGGTGCTGTTCGGCGCCTGGCACATCCTGCCCTCGCTGGGCCTCGCGCGGGCCAACCCGGCCGTCGCCGGGTTCACCGGCGGTGACCAGATTCTCGCCGTGCTCGGCGCCGTCGCGTTCACCACGCTCGCCGGGGTGCTCCTCGGCGAGCTGCGCCGGCGCAGCGGCAGCCTGCTCGCCTCCGCCGGCCTGCACTGCGCCGTCAACGGCGTCGGCGTGCTGGTCGCCGCCGTGATCCACGCGACCGGGGCCGGCTGAGCCGCCGCGCCGGCCCTGCGGTGGAGCCGCCGCGCCGGCCCTGCGGTGGAGCCGCCGCGCCGGCCCTGCGGTGGAGCCGCCGCGCTACGCGCGGCAGTGCAGCGGCCCTACGCGCGGCAGTGCAGCGGCGCGCCGCCTCATGCCACCGACACCTCCGCGAGAACGGGTTGGGCCGGGCGCAGCGTGATGCCGGTCGCCAGCTTGATCTTCGCGGGCTCCGTGCGCAGCCGCACCGCCCGCAGCAGGCACGCGAGCGCTATCACCGCCTCCAGCATCGCGAAGTGGTTGCCGATGCAGTTCCGCGGCCCGGCGGAGAACGGCAGGTAGGCGTACTTGTGCCGGGCCGCGACCGCGTCGGGCCGGAACCGGTCGGGGTCGAAGCGGGCGGGCTCGGGCCAGAATTCCGGGTGGCGGTGGGTCGCCCACGGGCTGACCACCACCACCGACCCCGCCGGCAGGTCGTGCCCGGCCACCGTCGCGGCGCGCGGCGTGTACCGGCCGACCGCGAACGCCGGCGGGTACAGCCGCATCGCCTCCCGCACCACCATGTCGGCGTAGGGGAGGTGGGCGACGTCGTCGGCGACGGGGGCCCGGCCACCGAGCACCTCGACGGCCTCCCGCCGGACCCGGTCCTGGACCTCCGGGTGGTGGCCGAGCAGGTGCAGCGCGAAGGTCAGCGCCGTCGACGTCGTCTCGTGCCCGGCAAGCAGGAAGATCAGCACCTGGTCGCGTACCTCGCCGGGGCTGAGCGGGTCGCCGGTCTCCGGGTCGCGGGCGGCCAGCAGGCGCGAGACCAGATCGTCCGAGACCGGATCCGACGTGCGCCGGCGCGCCGCGATGATGCGGTCGACGACGTCGTACAGCGCGTTCCGGGCCCGCACCGCGCGCCGCTGGCGCGGGGTCGGCCAGGTGCGCGGCAGCCGCAGCGGGCTGAACGCGCGCGCCCGCACGTACTCGTTGAGCACCGGGAACATCGTCCGGATCGCCGGCACGGCCGAATCGACGTTCGCGCCGAACAGCAGGCGGCCCACCACGCGGAGCGTGTACTCGGTCATCTCGGCGGGCAGGTCCACCGGAACGCCGGCGCGCGCCGCGTCGGCGAAGCGGTCCGCGACGGCCGACGCCTCCTCCGCCATTGCCGTGCCGTACGTGGCGATGCGGCGCGGCGTGAACAGCGGTGCGAGCGTGCGCCGCTGCTGCTTCCAGGTGGCGCCCTCGCTGGTGAGCAGGCCGTTGCCGATCCAGGCGGCGATCTCGCGGTAGAACGGGGTGTCCTTGGTGTGCACCCGTCCGCTGCCGACGAGCACCTCCTGGACACCGTCCGGGTGGCTGACCAGGTACAGCGTGACGCGCCGGCCGGGCGGTCCGATCACCATCCGGCCGACCACCGGGTTGGCCAGCATCACCGCCTCGTACGTGCCTGTCGGGTCGTGCGCCAGTTCGCGCGCCAACCCCAGCAGCCGCGATCCCCGCGGACCGGCGGCGGCGGGAACAGTGGTGGCCGTCATGTCGCACACTCCCGGGTGTCGATCGAACCCATTCACTGTTCCCTTCGCGCCACGCGACGGCCAGGATCGATCTACACGTCGATGAGCACCTTTCCGACCGCGCCGCCCTGGACCGCGTCGTGCGCGCGGGCCGCGTCGCCGAGGGTGAACCGGTGCGCCGGCAGCGGGGTGAGCGAGCCGGCGGCGAGCGCGGCGGAGACGTCGGCGACCGCCCGCGCCAGCGCGTCCGGCGGCACGGTGTACAGCATCATGAAGCGCAGCACCAGGTTGCGGGTCATCAGATCACGCACGGTGAGCGTCGGCTGCTTCGCGTCGGCCGCGTACGTGACGATCGACGCGTGCGGCGCCGCGACCGCGACGTCGAGCGCCAGGTTGTCGGCGAGGGCGACCTCGACGATGCGGTCGACGCCGTCGGGTGCCGCCGCGCGGATCCGCCCGGCCGGATCGCCGGACCGGTAGTTCACGACGTGGTGCGCGCCGGCCGCCGTGGCCAGCGCCGCCTTCTCCGGGCTGCTCACCGTCGCGATCACCGTCGCGCCGGCCGCGCGGGCCAGTTCGATCGCGAAGTGCCCGACCGCGCCGGCGCCGCCGGCGACCAGCACCGTCCGACCGTCGACCGGTCCGTCGGCGTACAGACAGCGGTGCGCGGTCAGCGCCGGGACGCCCAGGTTCGCGCCGAGGTCGAAGTCGACACCGTCCGGCAGCGGCACGGCGCGTTCCTGCGGCACCACGCTGTACTCGGCGGCGGTGCCGTACGGGTTCCCGAACGCGGCCAGGTACAGCCACACCCGCTGGCCGACGCGGGCCGGGTCGACGCCCGCGCCGACCGCGTCGACGACGCCGGCGCCGTCCTGGTTCGGCACCTGGAAGTCGGCGCCGCCGGCCATCGGGGTCGCACCGGAGCGCGACTTCCAGTCGGTCGGGTTGACGCCGGACACCACGATCCGCACCCGCACCTGCCCCGGGCCCGGTTCCGGCATGGCGATCTCCTCGACCCGCAGCACCTCGGCCGCGGGTCCGGTGCTGCGGTAGACGGCGGCACGCATCGATTCCTCCTCGGCGGGGCGACCTTCCGGAGCATAATCCGCCGTGTGTTTTGGCACGCCGACCGCGTGTCGCAACAACGCGTCGGCGCAGGTCCCGGCCACGATGAGGTGGCAGTTCCCCGCGAAGGAGGATCGATGATCCGTCGTTCCCGACTGTTCGGCACCAAGACCCGGGTGACCTTCACCCTGCCGCCCACCGAGACGCCACCGGACGGCGTCGTCAGCGTCGTGGGCACGTTCAACGACTGGACGCCGGGCCGGCACGAACTGGTGCCCCGCCGCGACGGGTCACGCAGCGTCTCGGTGACGCTGCCGGCCGGCGAGCACCGGTTCCGTTACCTGGCCACCGGAGGCCTCTGGTTCGACGACTCCGCGGCCGACAACGTCGACGCGACCGGCAGTCTGCTGCGCGTCTGATAGCACTCATGTTCTAATCCGGCTAGGCTGGGCCGCATGGTCACCCGCCAGCCGTCCATGTTCGACCTGCTCGAACCGGCCGACCGGCCGGCCCTCGGCCCGCTCACCGGTGCGATCCAGCGGCGCTCACTGACGCGCGGCGCCTGGGTCGACCACCTGCCCGGCTGGGTGTCCGGGTCCGATGACGTGCTCGACACCCTGCTCGGCATCGACTGGCGCGCGGAGCGCCGGGTCATGTACGACGACGAGGTCGACGTGCCGCGCCTGCTGCGCTGGTACGGCCCGGGCGAAGCGCTCCCGCACGAGGTGCTCACCGCTGCCCGCGATCGGCTGACGGAGTATTACGCCGACGAGTTGGGTGAGCCGTTCGTCACCGCCGGCATGTGCCTGTACCGGGACGGGCGCGACAGCGTCGCCTGGCACGGTGACACCACGGGTCGATCGTCCAGATTCGATACGATGGTCGCCATCGTGTCTTTCGGCGCACCCCGTCCGCTGCTGCTGCGCCCGCGCGGCGGCGGCACCAGCCTGCGGTACCCGCTCGGCCACGGCGATCTCATCGTGATGGGTGGCTCCTGCCAGCGCACGTGGGAGCACGCGGTGCCGAAGACGGCGCGCCCGGTGGGGCCGCGGGTGAGTGTCCAGTTCCGGCCGATCGGTGTGGCGTAGGAGCGACAGCGGCCGAACGCGAGATCTGCTATTTGCACGCGTTGCTAGGGTGGGCCTCTAGGTTGGGGCGGGGGGCGTCGGGGCCTGGCTAGCTTGGGGTTGTTAGTCCTCAATGGAGTTTCGAATTCTCGGACCGGTCGAGGTCTGGGCCCGGGGTGTCCGGGTCGAGCCCGGGCCGCCACGTCAGCGCGGAGTACTGGCGGCGTTGGCGGTCGATGCCGGGCGTCCCGTGTCGATGGACACCGTCGTCGACAGGGTGTGGGGCCCGGCCCAGTCCGATCGCACGCGGCACACGTTGCACGTCTACGTCGGCCGCATCCGCAAGATGCTCGACGACGCCGGCGGCGAGGCGCGGCTCCTGCTGCGCTCCGGCGGCTACGTGCTCGACGTCGACGCCGACCGCGTCGACGTCCTGCGCTTCCGCGCGCTCGTCGACCGCTCCCGCGACCCGGCGCTGGCCGACGAGCGGCGCGCCGACGTGCTGCGCCAGGCGCTCGACCTGTGGCGCGGCACGCCGCTCGCCGACGTGCCGGGGGAGTGGGCCGAGCGGGTGCGCGAGGGCTGGATGCAGCGGCGCACCGACGTCGCGGTGTCGTGGGCCCAGACCGAGCTGCGGCTTGGCCGGCCGAGCCACGTCATCGGCACGGTGGGCGAGCTGATCTCGGAGAACCCGCTGGTCGAGGCGCTCGTCGCGGTCTACATGCGCGCGCTGGCCGGCGCGGGACGCGGCGCCGAGGCGCTGGAAGCCTACGCGCGTACCCAGCGCCAGCTCGCCGACCAGCTCGGCGCCGACCCGGGCGTGGAGCTGCGCAGCCTGCACCAGGCGATCCTGCGCGGCGAGCTGGACACGGCGCACGTGACCCTACTTCCCGGCACGCCCACGCCGCCGGCGCCCGAGGCGGCGAAGGCCGCCTCATTGGGCGCCCCGTCGGGCACCCCGGCGCAGCTCCCGCTGGACGTCTACGGTTTCACCGGCCGCGCCGCCGAGCTCGCCCACCTCGACGCGCTGCGGGCCGGCGCCGGCGAGCAGCCGACGGCGGTGGTGCTGGCCGTGCTGTCCGGCTCGGCCGGCGTCGGCAAGACGGCGCTCGCGGTGCACTGGGCGCACCGGGTCCGCGAACACTTCCCTGACGGTCAGCTCTACGTCAACCTGCGCGGCTTCGACCCCACCGGCGCGGCCGTCAGCCCCGCCGATGCGATGCGCGGCTTCCTCGACGCGCTCGCCGCCGAACGCATCCCGGCGGGCCTTCCGGCGCAGACCGGTCTGTACCGGAGCCTGCTCGTCGGGCGGCGCATGCTGGTGGTGCTCGACAACGCCCGCGACGCCGAGCAGGTCCGCCCGCTGCTGCCCGGCACGCCCGGCTGCTTCGTGCTGATCACGAGCCGCAGCCAGCTGCCCGGGCTGGTGGCTGCCGAGGGCGCCCATCCGCTGTCGGTGGAGCTGCCGCCCGCCGACGATGCCCGTCAGCTGCTGACCCGCCGGATGGGCGCGGCCCGCGTCGCGTCGGATCCGTCGGCCGTCGACGCGATCATCACCGGCTGCGCGCGGCTTCCACTGGCGCTCGCGGTCGTCGCGGCCCGCGCGGTCACCAACCCCGGCTTCCCGCTGGCGTCGCTGGCCGGCGAACTGCGCCGCGAGCGGGGCCGCGATCTGCAGGACGCCCGTACCGACCTCGACGCGTTCGCCGGCGGCGACCTGGCCACCGACGTCCGGTCGGTGTTCTCGTGGTCGTACCGCACCCTGAGCTCGCCGGCGGCGCGGCTGTTCCGGCTGCTGGGCCTGCACGCCGGCCCGGACATCACCGTCGGCGGTGCCGCGTCGCTCGCCGGCTGGCCGGTGCGGGTCACCGAGGAGATGCTCACCGAGTTGGCCCGCGCGCACCTCGTCGCCGAGCAGCGGCCCGGCCGGTTCACCTTCCACGATCTACTGCGCGCGTACGCCACCGAACTGGCGCACGCGTACGACGAGGACGACGCCCGGCACGCGGCCGTGCGCCGGATGCTGGACTTCTACCTGCACTCGTCGATCAACGCGAACTGGCAGCTGGACCCGAGCCGCGAGCCGGTGACCCCGATCGCGATGAGCGACGGCGCGCGCCACGACACGTTCGGCACCATCGAGGAGGCGATGGCCTGGTTCGAGGCCGAACACATGGCGCTGATGGCCGCCGTGCGGCAGGCCGAGAGCGGCGGCTTCGACGAGCACGTGTGGCAGCTCGCGTGGGCCGTCTCGACGTACAACGACAGGCTCGGACACTGGCTCGATCAGATCGCCATCATGCGGAGGGCGCTCGACGCGACCTGCCGGCTCGACGACCGCAACGCGACAGCCATCGCGCATCGGGGCCTTGCCCTCGTGTACTCCCGGCTGGCCCGCTACGACGAGGCCGACACCCACTGCAAGCGGGCCCTGGAGATCTACCGGGAGCTCGACGACAAGCTCGGGCAGGCGCTGGGTTACCAGAACCTGTGCTGGGTGGCGGGGCTGCAGCGCCGGCACCGGGAGGCGCTCGGGTACGCGGAGCGCGCGCTGCCGCTGTTCCGCGAGCTGAACCACACGCTGGGGCACGCCAGCACGCTCAACGACATGGGCTGGTTCCACTCGATGCTCGGCAACTACGACGAGGCGCTCGTGGCGTGCCGGGAGGCGCTCGCGCTGTTCGAGAAGCTCAACCTGCACAGCGCGCAGGCGAACACCTGGGACACCGTCGGCTTCGCCTACCACAAGCAGGGCAGCTACGCCGACGCGATCGCGTCGTACGAGTACGCGCTGGAGCTGTTCAACGAGCTCGGACACCGGTACGGCCACGCCGAGACGCTGGGCCACCTCGGCGACACCTACGCCGCGATGGACTCGCCCGATCTGGCCCGCGACGCGTGGCGCCGCGCGTTGGAGACGTTCGAGGAGCTCCAGCACGCCGACGCCGACCAGGTCCGGGCCAA
>Ga0105245_10004582_pt1 | contig 12204 bp, 18 predicted proteins | sample KBSM54metaG_FD_81523 | JGI IMG/M metagenome (GOLD analysis project Ga0105245, IMG submission 81523) | Miscanthus rhizosphere microbial communities from Kellogg Biological Station, Michigan, USA - KBS M5-4 metaG | ecosystem: Host-associated > Plants > Roots > Rhizosphere > Soil | place...
GCAGCGGCCTCGGCATAACTGTGACCATGCCCCAAGATGTCGCCTGCTGCGGATAGGTCGTGATACTCGCGTGGTCCCGCAGCGGCCTCGCGGGTGGCTGCCGATGCCTTGTCCCATGCCTCGACGGACTCGTTGCGCCATCCGGGGACGTTGTGACCGAGGCGGCGATGGCCGGGTAGGTCGCTGTATTGCCCGCCGCACTCGGGGCACAACTCAATGGCCTCGTCGCGTAGTCCCGCAGCGGCCCGATGGGTGAACGGGACTACTGACACAAGTCGCTCGTCGCGTGGTCCCGCAGCGGCCTCGGCTTCGATGGCGAGGATGTCCGCTAGGCTGACGTAAGCGACGTGTGGCCAGTCCTTCCCGAACTCGAGCCGTCGTCCGGCCTCGGTACGCGGCTCGGTCATGCCTTGCTCGCTTCCTCGGCGTCGATGCGCGCCGACTCAGCCGCGTCGAACAGGGCTTCCTGGCCCTCCGCGACAGGGATGGCGTCGACGACTTCCTGCTCCGGGTCGCGCAGCGGCGACACCTTGGGCAGCGTGCCGAACGGTCCGGCCATACGCTCCAGCTGGAGCACCTGATACGTCACGTCGCGTTTGGCACCAGACGGGCGGAACGTCTCGTCGCGGATCGGGCCCCACGCGGTGACCCGCTGGCCGGTCAGGGCGTCACCGATGTCGGACAACTGCTCGGCGAGGAGACCCTGAGCCTGCACCTTGATGCCGCCGCCACGACCGTCGCCCTTCAACTTGAACTCGACGATGAAGCCGTGGACCGGGTCGATCTTCGGCGCGTAGTGCGGAGCCCACGCCTTGGACTCCTCGATGACGCCCACGATGCCGCCGGGGTCATGCCCCGCCAGCCGTGCCGCGCTCGCCTCGTCGGGCTTGGCCTTCGGCTTGGGTTCCTCGTCCTGCTTGTTGCGGACCTCCTCCCGGGACGCCACGCCACGCTTGACCTCGAAGCCGAGCATGGCGATGGCGCGGCCGATGGCGCTCGTCTCGGCGTTCTCGATCTCCGAGCCGCGGGTGAACTGCGTCGTGCCGGGGATGGACAGCGCGGAGTGGGCGATGGACGGCCGCTCGTCGGTGGGATCGCGATAGACGGTGGCGCGCATGACCACGCGCTTGTCGGACAGTTCGATGATGTCGGTCTGGATGGAACCCTTCGGGTATTCGCCGTAGAAGGCGACCAGCCGTTCGGCTACCGGGACGTAGTCGTCAAGATTGAATGGCATCGTCTTCCCCCTTCTTCGGTGTGACCTCGAAGCCGAGTTGGTCGAGGTGGTAGGCGAGGCCGGTGCCAGCGAGCAGAGGGCTCACGCGCCACCACGCCTTCGGGTCTTCGGCATCCTGCGCGACTCGGCGGAATGCCTCGGCGAGTATCCCGGTAGGGGTGACTACGATGACGTCGTCGGACTTCATGCCTCGTCCTCGGTCATATCCAGCGGGATGTCGATCCCCTCTTGGCCGCGCTCCCAGCACACATCGCAGACGTGCTCGACGTTAAGCCCGAAGCTGACGTTGCTGTAGGGGTAGCCCTCGGACAGGTCGCGCCGGCACAGGTAGCAGCGCCGCTGCGACACCTCGCAGGTCGGGGCGTGGTCGCCGCCCACGATGGCCGTGCAGTTCATCCGGTCGCAGCCCTCGAGCCATGGGCTCGGGTCCTGGAACCCGGCCAGCGTCGGGCCGTCGTAGCCGTTGGGGTTGACGTTCATCGTCGGGCCTCCGCGTCAGTGATGCGCTGACGGGCAGTGCGCAGGACGAGCAGCGCCATATTCCAGCGGGCCCTCGTCGTCGGGGCCCACTTCGACTCTTGGGCGGCCGCCGTCTCGTATTCCTCGAGCATCTCGCCGATGACGGCGAGGGCGGCGCTGGGCTTCGGTGGTTCCGATCCCGCGAGCACGTAGCGTCGCGGCTGCGCTATGGGGATGTCGTGCGTGGATGGGTCGTCATGAGCGCTGCACATAGCCTGAGTCCTCGTGCGCCTGAGTGCCTGAGGTACCGGGGCGGACGCTCAGGCACGTCCGCCCCGGCTGGTTCCCCGAGAACCCGTGTCAGGGGGCGGCAGCCCGGGTAGGGGGGCCACCCGGGCCGCCGGTGTCGGGTATGGGAACGACGGACGAGCCGCCACCCGACGAGGGGGGAGGGACGCTCGCGCGTCCCCGAAGGCCGACCCGCGAATCGCGCACCCCCAGGATTACGGTGGGATCGGCCTTCGGCGAGGCGAGAGCGCTCATCGTGACGCGATGGCGATGACGGCGATGGTGAAGACGTAGGCGATGGCAAGGATGACCAGCGCGTCACGGAGGATGCCGAGCCAGCGGGTCATGACAATAGCCTCGCCGTTGTGAACCCGAACAGCACACCCTGCGCCACTACGAACACGTACCACGCCGGACCGAGCGCCGCAGGCAGCCCGATGGTGTACTCCAGCGCAAACGCGACGATGCTCATCGCCGACACGAGTACCCAGAAGTGCCATGACGGCCAGCGGGTCATGTCAGCTTGGCCAGGCGTTGCGCGAGGAAGATCATGGCGACGCGGTCGCCCTTCTTCTGGGCGCGCCGGAACTGGTCCAGCAGGCGCAAGCGCAGGAATGTGACAGGTAGTGTCATCGTGCTACCTCCTCGGTCAGCCGGTCGTTGAGGAACGCCAGCAGTTGCCGACGCTCCTCCTCTGACGGCACGAGCCCCCGCTCGATCACCGACAGACGACCGGTAGACCACCCGAGTTCTCGCTCTACTGCGCGCTGTGAGAGGCCGAGCGCCTCTCGTAGGGCCTTGTAGGGCGGTGGCGTCGGGCTAGTCATCGAAGCCCCGCATTCAGCGTGCGCTCACAGCGGTTGCAGATGTCGAGGCTGCCGACGGTCCGGACCAGCGCGACTGGGAGAACCTTGCGGCAGACCTGACATTCCTTGGTCGTTCGCTGCTTGCTCGTGTCCATGTGCATACGCTACGCGCTGCTACGCACCGCTGTCAAGTAGGTTATCCACATTCGATGGTACTAGGTGCCAGACACACGAAGGCGCCCCGCCTCGTCGGTGGGGGTCCGACAAGACGGGGCTGGGTCGTGCTGGTTAGCCGCGGCCGTAGACGGTGATCGATGAGTTGGTATCGAAGTTCGAGCCGTCGGTGACGATGAGGCGGATACGGGCCACGGCGGCCGTGACGTTCTTCCACATGCCGCCGACACTGTTCATGAAGTTGCCGTCGTTGGCGTCATCGAACGTCTCGCCGATCATGATGCGCGAACGTGACGTCGAGGCGTAGTCGATGATCTCCCACCGCCCTGCCCCGAAGAAGCCTGCAGTCGAGCCGCTGCCAGGCAGGGCTCCGCACTCCATGTAGGTCGCGCTGGTGTTCTGCGAGGCACCGTTGGCGAGCGTGCCGTCATAGCGCCGGTTGAAGGAGTAGTTCGAGCCGGTGTCGATGGCGCTGCTGTCACCGAAGCGCATGGCGATAGCCTTGGTCGACGCTGTGGCGGAGCGGAACTTGGCGACGACGATAAGGTCCTTGTACGTCGTCGGCAGGCCCGTGATGTTGATCTCGGCCGCCGCGGAACCGAGGACCGTCTCGGAGATGAACGTGAGCGCGCCACTGGCAGCCGCTCCCCCACCGCCACCCGAACCGGTGTTGACGATGGTGGCGGTATCGAACTCGCCATCGCCGTCGGTGTCGGTGAGGTTGAGCGCGATGCCGGAGCCCGGACGCAGGTTGAACGTCCCGCGCTGCATCGTGTTCGACGATGACGCGGTGACGGTGCCGATGCCGTCGTGGATGTGATCCGAGCTCGAGACCGTCGTCGCGACGCCGGCCGACGACACCTCGGAGACACGAGTCGCGTTCGACCCATAGGAGACCGACGCACCCCCGCCGCCGCCACTGGTCGAGGAGATGGTCAGGATGTTCGACGATGCCGCGAAGGCGATACCCGAGCCCGACTGCAGCCCGACGTAGGGGCCGACGAGGACATTGGAGCCGTTCGAGGTGATGGTGGCGACGTTGGAGCCCCACGCCACCGACGACGAGTTGGAGCCGGTCGCGGTGAGCACCTGGCCCGACGGCCCCGATCCTGTGGTACCGAACAGTTCCGAGATGGTCTGGACCGGGCGGACCGGGTGGAACCTTGCGACCTTCATGTCAGGTTGCCCGACACGGCCAGGCTCTCGGCGTTGCCGCCGGCACCCGATGGCACGGTCATGGAGCTGCCCCACGTCGAGGACATCTGGGCAGAGACGACATCGCCGTTGACGACCGAGACATCGGTCGAGAAGTCCCAGCTATTGCTATGGCCATACGGGAAGCCAGGCGCAGCCGCATCGGTGGTGGTGTGCGGACTCGAAGCGACGATGGCACCGTTCAGCAGGATGGCAGGTGTACACGTCACCGTGCCGACCACGCCCGCGATGTCGCTGGCCCTGAACGTCACGGTGAGGGTCCCGCTACCGAGGGCGCGGAAGCCCTTGAACGTGTACAGCCCGCCGCCGTACAGGGTGTCGGTGACGTACTCGAGGGAGCCTTGCAGCGGCACGGTCGGATAGCCCGCGGCCGGTGCATCGCCCGAACTGCCGAAGCGGACGGCCGGGTGGATGCCGCCGCCGCCGCCATTGGCCGGCTGGTAGATGATGGCCGACGCCGGGAAGGTGTTGGGGATCGGCGCGGCCGGGATGTCGTTGCTGCTGAGCTCGAGGGTCTTGAGGTAGAACTGCTCGGACACCTGCGCCGTCGAGCACTTGAGCACCCGCAGCCACACGAAGTCCTCGTAGCCTGGTAGGTGGCTGGCCCGGAACTGGAGCCGCATCCCGGCCTTGATCCAGTTGACCTTGGCCGCCGGCAGATAGACCGTCGTGGTGATGCGGTCCATCTCGGTGTCGAGGTCGGCTAGCATCCGGTTGGCGCGGGCCTCGGCCGTCGTGGCCGTCTTGACGTTCGGCCACGACATCGGCGCGTCACGCATCCCGATGCGCGCGAACATCGACTGGTTGCGGACATAGGTGGCGCCGTTGGCGAACTGGCCGTAGATGCCCGACAGGAGCCGGGACGGGTCGCGCCACAGGACGGTCGCGTCACCGTCACCGATGGCAAACGTGGTGTTGTTGTCGATGTCGGTCAGGACGTTCGACAGGCGGACCATCGACTGGTGTGCGGTGTGGTCCATCGAGCCGTACCAGATGCCGGTCCCGACGCCCTCCTTCTGGTAGGCCCAGTAGTTCTTGCCCGACTGCTCGGCGCAATCGGCGAGGACGTCCTGCCCGGTCTGGCCGCGGTAGTCGGCGGCGTCCATGTTGACCGGCCCCGCCCCGAACAGGAACTCGACGGAGTCGATCAGCAGCTGCCCATCAGCCTCGTTCGCCAGCCAGGTGACGCGCGCCACGTCCGTCTCGGCGGGTCGGTTGGCACTGGCCGACGACAGCACCCGACGGGTGAGGATGCTGTTCTCGTCGACGACGCTGACTTCCCAGATGCGCGCGGAGCCCGTCAGTTCGGACGCGCCGCGGTGGATGTTTCGATCGGCGATGTAGCCGTCGAAGACGTGCGTGTTGGACGACGCGCTGATCTCCGTCTCGGTCGCCCAGATGCGAGTGAGCGGCGGGAAGTCCAGCGCCCCGAGGGGGTCGGACACGATCAGCTGTGACGTGCCGACCGAGCCCTCCTCGGCCTGCTCGGTGACGTCCAGCGTATACAGCGGCACCGACTCGGTGAACTCGACAGCCGGGTCTTCGGCCAGCGGCCGCCATGACGGGCGGTAGAAGAAGCGCAGGCTCATCAGGCGAGGTCGTGGGCGGGCTGACCCTGCGAGCCGTTGCCCGAGCCATAGCGGTTGTTGACGGTCGTGGTCTTGGTCACCGCCGTCACGTTTACGACCGGGCGAGCCGCCCAGATAGCGCCGACGATGGCGCCGGTGCTGGCCGCTACCGACGACGACACGGTGGCCGCGACGTGGTTGTCACCGACCTGCACCGCAGCCTTGGTCGCGTTCGTCGCCGTGATGCCCCGGGTCGTCTCGCGCGTGGTCTCGGCGATCTGGTCGGCCAACCGCTTCTTGCTGTCCTCGATGGACTTCTTGATGGCCGCGTCACCACGCCGGATGTGCTCTTCGTGGAGATGCTCTTGGATACCCGGGCCGAGGACTTGCGTGCCGGGGTTCTGCGCCTTCGCGAGTCTGGTAAGTCGCTCGGGGTCGTTCATCCCTCTCTCGCCGGGTCGTCCCTTGAACGAGTCGGGCAGGGCCGCCGCGAACGCCCTGCCGATGTCGGGCGCTACCGCGACGATGGCACCGGCGACGGTCAATGCGAGCGCACCCTTGAGCAGCCCACCGACACCGCCGCCACCCTTGCCCGGTGCGCCCGGTACCCCGGTGCCAGGCACACCACCGGCACCGATGACGGTGACGTTCGCCGCCTGCACGTTCATGCTGCCGACGACCATGTCCTTGAACGCACCGGCGATATTGGTGATGAGGCCGCCGGTCAACTTGTTGACCGCGAAGGCGCCGATCAGGATGTTGCGCAGGTCGGGCGGCAGTTTGGAGAAGGCCGACACCATCGCTCCGACAGCCGTGGCGGCTGGTCCAGCGACGGCAGCGATCGTCGTGAACACGTCCTTGATGGCGCCGATGCCCGACTTGATGTTGGCGGGCGACAGCAACTTGCCGAGGTTCTGGCCGAACTCCTCGACGCCCCGCTGGACTTCGGGGTCTTGAAGTAGGTCCTGCAGAGCCTTCGCGACGTTCTTGACGACCGGGAACAGGCCTTGTGCCAGAAGTCGCTGCAGGTCCTCGATGGCGTCATAGAAGCCCTTGACCTGAGCCCCGACGGTACCGCCTTCGGCCTTGAACGCATTGCCGAACCGCTTCTCGATCTCCTTGAGCAGCAACGCCTGAGCGTCATACAGGCGGTTCTGCTTGACGAGACTCTTGATCTGCTTCTTGGTCTTGGCGTCGAGCGGACCGATGACACGCTCGAGGCGTCCCAAGCCCTTGACCGGGTCCTGCAGTGCCCGTCCGACGAGTTGCGCCGTGCCGGCCAGCCCACCGGGTCCCTTGCCAAGTCGGGTGTTGATGTCGAGGATCGCCAGCAGCGCTGGCTTGAACGCCTTCTTGTTGACGTTGGTGAACCCGAGCAGCAGGTTCTCGGCGCTCTGGATGACCTCATCGCCGATGGTCGCGTTCATCGACTCGAACTCTTCGGCCAGCGCCCGGACCTGCGCGGCGGTGACCCCCGCGACACCGCCCGTCGACTTGATGACGGCGTTGGTCTGGGTGGTCTGCTGTTCGAGCGCGACCAGGGAGTCGAGCCCTTGCTTGACGTTGACCGCGAGGATGCCGATGCCGACCGCCCCGAGGGCAGCGGCGCGCTTGATGCCGGTCCCGATCTGCTGACCGGCGCGGTAGGCACGCGACTCGGTGTTATTGAGTTGCGTGTCCAGCTTGCCGAGGGCACGGTTGGCCGTACCCACCTGACGGGCGAAGTTGCCCTTCAGCGACAGGTCGACAACGAGTTTCGCGGTCTCGGCGAGGGCCACCGGCTAGCTCCTATCGATCCGTTGGAGGTTCTTGGTGGCCTTGGCGAAGGCAGCGTCCTCCTGCCTGCCAGCGGCCCGGATGTTGACCCCGACCGTTTCCTCGGCGAGCAGTTGGCGAGCGGTGATCCACTCGCGCCAGGTCATGCGGCTGGAGGCGCCTTGGCCGTAGTGGCGGTCGACGATCGCGACCGCCGCTTCGGGCTCGACGGCTTCGTGGCTGAGGTCGAGCCGTTGGTCCGCCCACGCCGCGAGCTGCTCTGTGACGCTTGGACTAAAGGGCGCATCACGTCGTCGGCGTAGAGGTCGTCGGCCTTGTCGGCCAGCAGCATCCCGCCCTTCGCGTAGGGCAGGGCGTCCTTGACGTTGTCGGGCGTGATCGGGATCAGCTGGCCCGACTCGTCGAGCAGGTTCCAATCGACGACGCAACGCAGCCAGATGCGCGCGAGTTGCTCCTGGAGGATGAGCGCATCGACCGCGCCCGACTGCATCTGCTCGAGGACCAAGGCACGGGCCATGAGGCCCTCGACCATCGGCAGGGCCGGAGCGAGATAGACGAGGTCCGCCTCATGCGGACTGCCGGGGCAGTAGCACGCGGGGAGACGGACCTCGACAGGAGCGGTATCGAATGAGCGCATGGAAGGGACTCCTACGGATAGGTGGTCGTGTTGGTCGTGACCGTCACCACCCGGATCGCATAGCCGAGCGTCGAGTTGTATCTGGCCCGGTAGGTCAGTTCGTAGCCCGTGTTGTTCTCGCCGAACTCGGTGTCGGTGGCGGTGATGAGCCGCATCGGCATCCGGATCGACTGCGAGTACGGGGTGGTGCCGGTGATGATGACCGTGGAGGTCGAGCGGAGCTCGATGTACACCTCGGCCGGCGGGGCGTCGTCGATCGACTGGCGCTGCGCCGTGGTGGCGGTGGTCTTGGCGACACCGAGTACCAGTTCGATCTCGCGCTGGCCGCGCCCGAAGTTGGCGAGGTTGAAGCGCGACACGTTGGAGCCTGCGGCGGCGCCCTGCGCGAACCGCTTGGGGTCATTGTTGGCGGTGACGCGGAGCTCGGCCCGGTGGACCGCAGCGTCGAGGCGAGACGTGCCGATGGCACCGGACGAGGCGTCGATGAACACCTCGGAGTCGGCGCCGTACACCCACGTCGGATTGCTGTCGACGGAGAGGCCGCCGGTCGGGCCGCCGAACGATGCCCGTGCGTGGATCGTGTTGAAGTTGACCGTCCACGCCCCGAGGTCCTCGTCGAAGCCCGTGGTCAGTTCGTCCATGACCGACCCGCCGCCGTGAATCCAGTCGGTGACGACATCATCACCCCACTGGTACGTCGCATACGGGAAGGTGTCCTGCGTCAATGACGCCGCCTGGAACGTATGGGTGCGGGCCGTCGTGCCCGTGGGGGTGACGGCACCCTTGAGGATGCCTGCCCACAGGTCTGGTGCGTCGTTGTAGGCGAGGTTGCCATCCCACGTCGAGGTGAAGTTGGCGGCACCCGCGAACGGCGCGAGGATCGGGTCGAGCGAGCCGACGTCCACATCGGGGTCGGTCAGTTGCGGGTCGATCTCGATCGCACCGCGATACGGCAGCGCCTTCGTTGCGCTGGTGTTGCTCGCGAAACTGGCCTGATAACCGATCTGGAGCTTCCTAAGCCTCTGCAGGCCGCTGACAGACACGCTGGTACCTCCTTAGTCGCGGCCTACGCCCGACCTTCTCCCTTGCTGACCACGAACGTCATGCGCGTGGCATAGAAGTGACGGACGCTTCCGTCATCCGACGCGACCGGATAGTCCTCGTCGGCGATGGTCACGTCGCTCCAGCTCGAGTTGTCCACGAAGTGGAGCGAGTTGGTGTTGAAGTGGTCGATGATGGCGTCGACCAGCACATCGACCTTGCGGACGGTCTCGACGTTGTCGTACATCGGCCAGACGATGACGATGGGCACGGTCATCACCCGGTCCATGACGCCGCGGGTCCAGTGGATGCGCTCGTCGCGGCTGTCCACGAACGCCAACGGCATGTCACCGATGACCGACGGTGGTCGAGCCAGTTCGGATCGTTTCAGCAGCGTCGGGTTGGCCGCGATGAACACGTCGAGCGAGGCGACGATGGCGGCCACGAGGTCCTGACGAAAGGTCGTGCTCACCCGGCGTCGTTCCAGGCCTTGACGATGCCCTCGACGCCATGCTTGCGGAGCGCATCCTCGGCGGCGGGCACGACGAATGGCTGCGGCTTGGTGCCCGGGTGGTTGACCTTGGTGGCGAACGTCATGTCACCCGACGTGGTGCCCTTGCGCGCCCGACCCGACAGCCGCCGCGAGCCCTCGGACGACGGCCATGCCAGCACGCGGGCCTTCTTGGGCAGGATGACGTGCGGCTTGCTCCCGAACTCGACCGCCGCCGCGTAGGGCGCGTTGACATACACGATGGCGAGGGTGTCGGTGACGTTGCCTGGCACGATGCTGCGCCCGAGGAAGCCTGTCTTGCGGGGTACCTTGGCCTTGGCCTCGGCGATGGTGTCCAGCTGGACTTGGCGAAGCAGGATCGACGTCTCGCCGATGGCCTTCATGCGCGCCTTGAGTTGGCGCATCCCCTTGACGCTCATGGTGATGCCACCGCTGTCCTGATCTTCCAGTTGCGGACGAACTCGGCATACCTCGGCGGCTCAGCCTCGAGGTCGAGGTTCTCGCCGGTCGGTAGCTGGACGACTCCGGATGCCCCGGACTTGGCATTCCAGTACAGCCACGCCTCGAGTAGGCGGATGGCCCCTACCACGTCGTCGTCGGGGAACGGGTGCCCGATGATCCCGGTGATGACGAGGTCGTTGGGCGACCCCCCGAAGGCGCGCGGGTTGTCGAGGTTCTTGTCGAACCAGTACGGGTCGGCCTTGTACCAGTCAGCGCTGCTCCGGTCGAAGTAACGCAGCTGCACCGACGCCGTGATGTTCTGGTCGCGCCGGTCGGGCAGGAACCAGACGTTGGTGCCCTCGGTCGAGGTCACGCCTTGGATGGTCACGGTCCGACTGGGATCGGTGAACGGGCGGTCGTGGACCGTCAGCCATGCCTGGCCGTCGGTCGAGTAGGTCGTGCGGACGTTCGACGCCGCGGCGAACACGCGGCCGGTATCACGCTCGGCCTTGCCCACCGCGTCGATGATGCACTGCGCCAGGAGCGCGTCGTCCTGCGCCCCGCTGATGCCGAGGTACGTCTTGAGATCGGATACGGTAGGCAGCGGCATTAGTACCCCATCGATTGTGGATAACTTCTTACGCTAGGGTATTGACAACGTGCTTACGTAGGCGTAAGGTACGTACATCAGATCGACGCCAGACCTCCTAAGTTGATGGAAGGCCGGTCGAGATGAAGAAGGGCTCCGGTGAGCGGCAAGACCGCCCGGAGCCCTTCCCGTTTGCGGAGGGACCCGTGACACTCAAGGAAGCCGCCGCCATGCTCGGCACCACTCCCGACAACCTACGAGGCGCTATCGCCCGCGGCTCACTCAAGGCCGTGAAGGTCGGCCGAGACTGGCACGTCACGTCCTTAGCGGTAGACCTCTATCGCCACCAACACCTGCGCTCGGAGGCGAAGGAGCACCCTAGGCGGCGGCTTCCTTCGCCTGACTGAACAGGTCGAGGAACTGGTCGGTGGCGGTGTCCCATGAGAAGGAACGCTGGACGTGGAGCCGTCCCATCGCGCCGAGCGAGATGCGCCGCTGACGATGTGACAGCAGGCTGAGGACGGGTTCGGTGAAGGCGCGCGGATCGGGTACCGCCCAGTCCATCCCATAGCCCGAGTGGTAGCGGACGACCTCGCCGTAGGAGTCGTGGAGCGGCGGGACACAGATGCCGCCACCGCCGACCACCTCTATCTCGGCCGCCCAGCCGGTGGTGACGACCGGCACGCCCGCCGCCAGCGACTCGGCCAGGGTGAGCCCGAAGCCCTCGCCGCCGGTGGTGGTCATGTACACGTCGGCGGCGTTGTACAGGGCATTGAGCCCCTCGACCGGGAAGCCCTTGAAGGTGTCGTGGGCGTTGGTGAACACGATGCGGTTGCGGATGGGCTCGGGCAGTCGGAGTATCTCCTGCACGAGGTCCATGCCTTCCGGGTCGATGGCCCGACAGTGCAGCACGAGATCGACGTCGGGATCGCCGAGAGCGATGGGCACGAACGCCTCGAACAGCGCGTGGTAGTTCTTGCGGATGACGTTGCGGTCGGTCCGCAGGATGACCTTGCGCCCGCGCCCGATGCCGAACTTGCCCTTGCAGTCGTCCTTGGACCGCAGCGTGTCGTTGTCGAACCGGATCGGCTTGCCCGGTGACACCGGGTAGAAGGTCTCGGTGTCGACGCCGTGGTAGATGCGCGTGACGGGTCGGCCGATGAGCTCCTCGATGACCCGCGCGCCGTAGTCGGACATGGCGACCGGCGTGAAGATGTCCCAGATGCCCTTCCAGGCAGGGGTGAGGTTGTCGCCCTCGATGGGGCAGTAGTGGTAGACGGGCACGGTGCGCCATGCGTCGATGCCGCGCCCGATATGACCGAGCAGACCCGACACGTCCGAGATCACCAGCACCGCGTCGGGCTTCCAGTCGTCGCCCGGGTCGAGGGTCTTCCACACCTCGCCGGTGATGGCCTCGGCCGACCAGTTGCCGCCGAAGCCCTCGCCGTACATATTGGCCGGC
>Ga0105245_10004588_pt1 | contig 12201 bp, 9 predicted proteins | sample KBSM54metaG_FD_81523 | JGI IMG/M metagenome (GOLD analysis project Ga0105245, IMG submission 81523) | Miscanthus rhizosphere microbial communities from Kellogg Biological Station, Michigan, USA - KBS M5-4 metaG | ecosystem: Host-associated > Plants > Roots > Rhizosphere > Soil | place: Michigan...
ACCGTCACGCTAACGCCCGCACCTTTAGCCGCCTGCTCGACCGCAGCGCACCCGCCCAGTACAATCAGATCAGCAATCGAAACTTTCTTCCCGCCGCTCGCCGCAGCATTGAATTCCTTCGCAATCCCCTCCACCGTCTTAAGCACTTTAGCCAGTTGTGCCGGCTGATTAACCTGCCAATCTTTCATCGGCGACAAACGAATGCGCGCCCCATTGGCACCGCCACGCATGTCAGAGCCCCGAAACGTCGAAGCAGACGCCCACGCCGTCGAAACCAACTGCGAAACCGTCAGCCCCGACGAAAGCACCTTCTTCTTCAGCGCCGCAATATCGTTCTCGTCGATCAGCGTGTGATTGACGGCTGGAATCGGGTCTTGCCAGATAAACTCTTCCTTCGGCACCTCTGGCCCAAGGTACCGCCCGCGCGGCCCCATATCGCGATGCGTCAACTTAAACCACGCCCGCGCAAACGCATCCGCGAACTCATCCGGATTCGCCAGAAACCGCCGCGAAATCTTTTCGTAAGCCGGGTCCATCCGCAAAGCGATATCGGTGGTGAGCATCGTCGGAACGCGCTTCTTCGACGGATCATGCGCATCAGGAATCGTCGCCGCACCACCTTTGGCAACCCACTGCTGCGCCCCCGCCGGGCTCTTGCTCAGTTCCCATTCATGGCCAAAAAGATTCTCAAAAAAGTTATTGCTCCACTTGGTCGGTGTAGTGGTCCAGGTCACTTCCAACCCGTTCGTGATCGTGTGCGGCCCCTTTCCGCTGCCATAGCTGTTCTTCCAGCCAAACCCCTGGTCCTCAATCCCCGCAGCTTCCGGCTCAGGGGCAACGTGCGATGTCACCGCTGCGCCATGCGTCTTCCCAAACGAATGCCCGCCCGCAATCAGCGCCACCGTCTCTTCATCGTTCATCGCCATGCGACCGAAAGTCTCGCGAATATCAAAAGCAGCCTTGATCGGATCAGGGTTCCCATCCGGTCCTTCCGGATTCACATAGATCAACCCCATCTGCACCGCGGCCAGCGGATTTTCCAGTTTGCGGCTATGGTCGACCTGTGAGTTGTCGTCAGAAACCGTCACGCCGCCCGCTTTGTCCACGCCGTGCGAGCCGTGGGCATAGCGTATATCGCCTCCTAACCAGGTCTTTTCAGCCCCCCAGTAAACATCCTGATCAGGCTCCCAGGTATCTTTCCGCCCCCCCGCAAAACCCAAAGTCTTAAATCCCATTGTTTCCAGCGCGACATTTCCGGTAAGGATCATCAAATCCGCCCAGGAAATTTCCCTCCCATACTTCTGCTTGATCGGCCAAAGCACCCGCCGCGCCTTATCAAGGCTGACATTGTCAGGCCAACTGTTAAGCGGCGCAAATCGCTGCTGTCCCCGACCGCCCCCACCTCGCCCATCGCCCGTGCGATACGTCCCCGCGCTGTGCCATGCCATGCGAATAAACAGCGGCCCATAATGACCAAAATCCGCCGGCCACCAATCCTGCGAATCCGTCATCAGCGCCGCAAGATCCTTCTTCAACGCCGACAGGTCCAGGCTCTTAAACTCCTCGGCGTAATTGAAATCCTCCCCCATCGGGTCCGACTTCGCAGAATGCTGATGCAGAAGCTCAACCTTTAACCGTTTCGGCCACCAGTCACCATTGGTCGTGCCGGTTGTGCTGGCGCTATGATTGAACGGACACTTGTTTGCGGTTTCCGACATATTCATTCTCCGTATTCAATTAAGAAACATTGGTCATTTCGCCGATCGCGCAGCGAGACACTCAGGGCACGTCCCCCAATAAATCACTTCCGCCTCTTCAATCTGGTAACCAGAACTGTCTGCAGCCGTCAGACACGGCGCGTGGCCAACGGCGCAATCAACGTCGACTGTCTTTCCACAAGTGCGACAAATCACGTGATGGTGATTGTCACCCACTCGATCCTCATACCGGGCCGGTGACCCAGCCGGTTGAATTCGCCGAAGCAGTCCCTTCTCCGCCAGCACTCCCAGCGCGTCGTAGACCGCCTGCCGGGAAATCGCGCCAATCTCAAGACGAACGTCACCGACGATATCGTCCGCCGTGCTGTGCGGCCGCTTCGAAACCGCCCGCAGTACCGCCAGACGCTGAGCGGTCACCTGAACCCCATGTCGCTGTAGAATCTCTGCCAGATCATTAGGCATACAAAGTGTACTAATTCAAATTCTGGATTAAGTCAAGAACTGTTTAAAGTCTAAAGCCGCGCCGCTGCAACATTCGCGAGGTCGCCCCACTAACCAATACATGCCCGAACCAACCCCACAACAACGCCAAACCCTGACCCGCTGGCGTCTAATCCTGGGCAAATCCGCGGAAGAACATGGCATCAACATAGACCAAACCGACACCCAATCCGCCCGAATCGAAGCATTAGTAGGCTTCCTCTTCACCGAACCGGGCACAAACCAATCCCAAAAGAACGACCGCACCGGCGGCCAAGGCCCAGGCCACACCATGAACGTACCCCGCTGGGTCGATGAAGTAGGCCAGCTTTTCCCCAGGCAAGCCCGCGAGATCATGGAGCGCGAACTCATCAACCGCCGAGGCCTCCGAGAGCTCATGGAGAAGCCCGAGTTGCTCGAGCGGATCGAACCCAACAAAGAACTGGTCAAAACCCTCCTAACCCACCGCGATTTGCTGAACGACAAGACCCGCGCCCTTGCCAAAAAGATCATTGCGAAGGTAGTAGAAGACCTCAAGAAGAAACTCAAGCTCCAAATCGAACCCGCAATCACCGGCGCAATCCGCCGCGATCGCCATTCCCCGCGCAAAGTCTATCGCAACCTGGATCTAGGCCGGACCATCCGGCGCAATTTGCACAACTATCACAGCGGTTCCGGTAAGTTGCTCGTCGATCGCATCTACTTCCACGCCGCCGAGCGAAAAGCCCGCCCCTGGCATGTCATTATCGCGGTCGATCAATCCGGATCTATGCTCGATTCCGCCATTTTCTCAGCCGTCATGGCCTCCATCTTCGCCGGACTCCCCTCCGTCCGCACAAGCCTCTTCCTCTTCGACACCGACATCGCCGATCTAAGCGACAAAGTAGGCCAGCCCGTAGACGTCCTCCTCTCCATCCAGCTAGGCGGCGGCACCAACATCACCAAAGCCCTGAAATACGCCTACCAACTCGTCCGCCAGCCCGCCCGCACAATCGTTGTTCTCATCACCGATTTCTACGAAGGCGGCAGCGATAATGACCTGGTCAAACAAGTAGGCGAAATGTCCCAGTCAGGCGTAAGAATGATCGGACTGGGCGCGCTAGGCTACGACGCCCGCCCCGAATTTAACAAAACCACTGCCAAAAAATGCAGAAAAGCCGGAATGGATATCCTCTCCTGCACCCCCGAAAAATTAGCCGAAGCCATGGCCCACATTATCCGAGGCTAAAACGCCTCACGTATCACGGGCATCCTGCCCGTGCAAATTTCACCTAAATCGAAATGATGGTCCTCTCGCAAATTCAAACGCTGAGTTTTGAGGAGAATCGCGAATGCGGAAGTGGCTATCGGTTGTCGCATTGTTGATCGGTTGTATCGCCGGCGCGGAAGAAATCGATCCGCATCAGCGCGATCGCAAGGAGCAGGGAAGCCCGATCGCCCTCGATAAATCAGCCGCCGCGATGACGTTGCCAGCGGGATTTTCAGCAACGCTCTTCGCCGGCGAGCCGGATGTGCATCAGCCCATCGCCCTCTGCATCGATCATCGCGGCCGCCTTTGGGTCGCGGAAAATGATTCTTATCCAAAGTGGGAAGAACACGGAAAAGATCGCATCGTCATCTTCGAAGACACCGACGGCGACGGAAAATTCGATAAACGCACCGTCTTCGCCGAGGGCTTCCATTACATCAGCGGCCTGCAGATCGGCATGGGCGGTGTCTGGGTGGCGGATTGCCCGAACCTGGAGTTTTTTCCGGTAAAAGAAGGCGAAGATCATCCCTCTGGGCCGCCTGTGATTCATCTGGATGGATTCAGCGCGAAGGGCATTCATAATCTGCCTAATTCGTTGATGTGGGGACCCGATGGGTGGTTATATGGCTGCAATGGCGTGATTTTCGATTGCGCAATCGGCGCACCAGGCACCCCCATCGAAAAACGCGTGAAAGCAAATCGCGGAGTCTGGCGATATCACCCTATCAAAAAGATCTTCGAGCGGTTTTGCGAAGGAACCGCCAATCCCTGGGGCCTCGATTATGACGAGCATGGCCAGATGTTCATGACGAATAACGTCGTAGCGCATCTTTGGCATGTGATTCAAGGAGCGCACTATCCGCGCATCTGGGGGAGCGATTCGAACCCAAATAATTACGAGTTCATTCAAACGATCGCAGATCATCTGCACTGGGGCGGTGGCGACTGGACTACCTCGCGCGGCGGCGAAGGCGTGCATAGCGTAGCGGGCGGCGGGCATTCGCACGCAGGCTGCATGCTCTATTTTGGCGAATCTTTTCCGCCTGAATATCGCGGCAGCGTCTTCATGTGCAACACGCATGGAAATCGAATGAATAACGATCGCCTCGAACGCAAAGGCTCAGGCTTCGTCGCGCACCACGCAACCGATTTCATGCTCGCGAATGACAAGTGGTTCAAAGGCGTAAGCGTACAATATGGCCCCGCCGGAGACATTTTTTTCATCGATTGGAGCGATGCCGGAGAATGTCACGATGTGGATATCACCGATCGCGAACATGGCCGGCTTTATCGCGTTGCATATCAGGGGACGAAAAAGGTCAATGTCGATCTGACAAAAGACTCCGATGACAAACTGGTCGAAATGCAGACCAGCAAAAATGAATGGTATGTTCGGCACGCGCGCGTCGTCCTCCGCGATCGTGGCCTGAGCACAGCCGCCAAGACCAAACTCGTCCAAATCATGGAAAGCGACGCCGATGCCGTTCATCGCCTCCGCGCAATCTGGACGCTGCGGATGTGCGAGGAGCTCGATTCATCGCGCCTCGTGAAGGCGCTGACCGATGCAGATGAGTATGTCCGCGCCTGGGCGATTCAATTGCTCGCCGAAGATGCGCCAGAACAGGATGCACTGGAAAAATTCGCAACCATGGCAAAAGAAGATGCCTCGCCCGTCGTCCGGTTATATCTCGCCAGCGCAATGCAGCGAACGCCCGTCGATAAACGCGCCCCGGTCATGGGCGCCCTGATCGCACATCCCGAAGATTCAACCGACCAGAATCTGCCGCTGATGTATTGGTATGCACTGGAACCAATGGTGGCCGCGGATAAGAAGGCGGCGGCGGGGTTGCTCGGCAAGGTCAAAATTGCCAAGGTGAGAGAGTTGATCACCCGGCGGATGGTGGGGAAGTAACGACCGTCCTCCTGATGGAACGACAGCGACTGAAGGATCTGCGTGGAATGAAAAGTATTCTACTACCGCTTAGATCCTTCAGTCGCCGTTAGGCTCCATCAGGATGACGCTTCGCCTTTGTTCTTTGAGCCGCCAACGGCAATCAGAATGAACCGTACTTAAGACGACGAGCTTTCGCGAAAACTAGAGGAGAACGGTATGCGGAATCGGGCTTGGCTGATGGTTGTGTTGGTGGCTTGTGTAGCGACGGCGGTAATCGCCGCGGAAAAGACAGAAAAGGAAATCGCCGATCAGCGGGCGAAAAAGGAAAAAGGTGAACCCGTCGCCCTGGATAAATCCGCCGCCGCGATGACCGTCCCCGATGGATTTAACGTTACGCTCTTCGCCGGCGAGCCCGACGTCCATCAACCCATCGCATTCTGCCTCGATCATCGCGGCCGGCTTTGGGTGGCTGAGAATGATTCGTATCCCAACTGGGCCAAACACGGCAAAGATCGCATCGTCATCTTTGAAGACACCGACGGCGACGGAAAATTCGACAAACGCACCGTCTTCGCCGAAGGCTTCCACTACATCAGCGGCTTGCAGATCGGCATGGGCGGTGTCTGGGTCATCGATTGCCCCAATCTCCTCTTCTATCCTGTAAAGGAAGGCGAAGATAAACCCGCCGGCGAGCCGGTGATCAAACTCGATGGGTGGGAATGGCATGGAATCCATAACCTGCCCAATACGCTGACTTGGGGGCCCGATGGTTGGCTTTATGGGTGTCACGGCATCACAATCAATTCAAATGTGGGCGTGCCAGGGACACCGGCAAAAGATCGCACACCAGTAAGCTGCGGTGTTTGGCGCTTCCACCCAACGAAAAACACCTTCGAAGTCGTCTCAGCCGGCACCACCAACCCCTGGGGCCTGGATTACGACCAGCACGGGCAGATGTTCATGTCGAACAACGTCGTGGCCCATCTCTGGCACGTAATTCAAGGCTCGCACTTCGAGCGCATGAGCGGAAAGGATTTTAATCCGTATGTCTTCGAGCTGATGAAAACCTGCGCCGATCATCTCCATTGGGGCGGCGGAAAATGGACCGACGGACGCGGTGGCGCAGCCAACGACGCAGCCGGTGGCGGGCATTCGCACGCCGGCTTAATGCTCTATCTGGGCGAATCCTTTCCACCCGAATATCGCAATACCCTCTTCATGTGCAACACGCACGGCCATCGCCTGAACAACGACTCACTTGAACGAAGTGGCTCAGGATTCGTCGCCAAGCATCGCCCTGACTTTTTGCTCGCCAACGATAAATGGTTCAAAGGCGTCAGCGCGCATTACGGCCCCAATGGCGAAGTCTATTTCCTCGATTGGAGCGACACCGGCGAATGTCACGACTACGACATCACCGATCGCGATCACGCCCGCATCTATCGCGTAACTTATAAGAATACGAAAAAGGTCGATGTCGATCTGACAACGGAATCAGACGACAAGCTGGTCGAAATGCAGATGCTGAATAATGAATGGTACGTGCGCCACGCCCGCATCGTCCTGCGCGACCGAGGCCTGAAGGAAGACGCCAAGGCCAAGCTGACAAAGATCTTCGATGACGACAAGGATGCAGTACACCGCCTCCGCGCCATGTGGACGCTACACATGTGCGGCGGCATGGATGATGCACGATTGACCAGGGCGCTTACCGATTCCGACGAATACATGCGCGCCTGGGCGATTCAATTGCTCGCCGAAGATAAAAAGCCCTCTCAAGCCACTTTGGAGAAATTCGCCGCAATGGCCAAGGACGATGCATCGCCAGTAGTGCGTCTGTATCTAGCCAGCGCAATGCAGCGAACCCCAGTCGAACAGCGAAGGCCTGTGCTCGAGGCGCTCCTGGCCCATGAAGAAGACGCCACCGATCAAAATCTCCCCCTGATGTACTGGTACGCCACGGAGCCAGTAGTAGGCGCAGACGTAAAAGCCGCCGCCGGATTACTAGGTAAAATCAAAATCGCGAAAGTGCGCGAGTTCGTAGCAAGGCGCATGACGATGAAATAATTCGTCGTATGATCACTTTGCTCGCGCATCCAGCATTTCCAGCGCCATCCGCGCCACCTTCTTGCTCGCCCCCAGATGATTTAGCCGCTTCACAAGCTTAGCCAGACTAGCCCGCTGCGCATGCAATCCCTGCGGATGCTCCAGCATCTCCAGCGCATACCCCGCCACCGGATTAGTTGAGCCATACCACGGAATAAATTCCGGCACTACATGCATGTCGCTGCTCACGCGCCCGCTCGATGCTAGCGCCGGATCAGCCGCCAGCAGATTCACCAGCGAATAAGTCCGCGTCTTGATCAGCCATTTTCCTATCGCGTTCCAAGTCACCGGGTTGCCTTGATAGACCACGATCATCGGCACGTTGTGCAATGCGACATGCAGCGTGGCTGTGCCTGAAACGGTAATCACCAGATCGCACTGGGGAACCATCTCATCAAACGCATCCTGCCGAATCTCAAATTGAGTGCGGTCGGGAAGCGTCGCGACATAGGCGTGAACAATCGGGTCGGTCGCCGCCGTGGTCGGCAATAGAAATCGCGCATTAGGAAATTTCCGCTGGATCTTTTCGGTTACTTCCAGCATACGCGGAAAATTCTTCACCGCTTCAGATTTACGCGACCCAGCCAGCAGGCCGACGATCGGCGAATCGCCAAACGTCCGAACCCCGCGCGCCACACCTTCAGAGGAGTTCAGTTCATCAAACAACGGATGACCCACAAACGTAGCATTCACGTCATGCGAGCGGAAATACTTCTCTTCAAACGGCAGGATGCACGCCAGCCGGTCCACCCATTTCCGCAGTTTCTTCATGCGACCTTCACGCCACGCCCACAATTGCGGGGCAACATAATAAAGTACCGGCGTCCCCGCATTATGGCCGATTTTGGCGAAGTGAAAGTTCAGCGCCGGCGAATCAACGCAGATTTGCAAGTCCGGTGGGGTGGATTTGAAGTATTTTCGCGTCCACTTGAGCAGTGCGAACATTTCCTTGACTCGCCCAATTGCCGAAACACCCATGGCCGCATTTGCAGTAGTTTCAATATGAATTGTCGCCCCCGCCTCCCGCATTTTGGCCCCGCCATGCCCTTCGATTACGATATCAGGCCGAGCTTGGCGCAACGCATGGATGAGGTGCGAAGCGTGGAGATCGCCGCTGACTTCGGCGGCGGTGATAAAAACTCGTGCTGGCATAGGGCGCGGCTAGTACAGGGTGGACAGCGCGAAGAGTCAAGTATGAGAATCGGATGAGTCAAACGACAATTTATGGTTGACTTGCAGTGTCGAAGAGTCTACATCTTATGATAACACTTCTTGGCTGATTCGAGGAAAACTTATGTTCAATCCCACACGTCCCCAACCGCGCCGCGCATTTACGCTGGTCGAACTGCTGGTGGTCATCGGAATCATCGCATTGCTCGTGGCCATTCTATTGCCAGCGCTGAATAAAGCGCGCAAGCAGGCGGCAGGTACACAGTGCATGTCGAACCTGCGTCAGATCATGACCGCGACGATCATGTATACGAACGAAAACAAGGGCTATCTGCCGTACACCAACTGGGGCGATGGCCCGACCTGGGCTCCGGGTGATTCGCAGCATTACCCCGGCTGGGCGTACGATGGAAGAGTGCCCGGAACGCGCGGTTCTTTCCTGGAAAGCGACATCGAAACCGGCGCGTTGTGGAAGTATTGCGGTGGTAATCGTGCAGTGTTCCGTTGCCCGTTGGACACCGGGCCGTGGCCCAACCCGGCTTGGTATACCGTAATGACCACCTATTGTGCGAACGGCTCGATGGGAGGATGGTCGGGCCCCGCAAGGAAGATCACTCAGTTTAAAGCTTCGCAAGTGGCCATGTACTGGGAAGTTGGTTTATCCGCCAGTGGTGGTGAAGCGTGGGACGGTGCGAACACGCCCAATGAAGGAATCACCGTGCGACATCAGGGACGCAGCACCACCATGGGATTTCTCGATACGCACATCGAGTTCTACACTGTGAAGGCATTCAACGCGGAATTGAGCAAATACCCCAGCGTGTTGTGGTGCAATCCCGATCTGGCTAATGGGGGATGGGATGGCAACACGAATCGGCAGGTTGACGTGGCACGAGACAATTGAACAATGCAACCCGACCGCCCAGGCGAGGCGCGCCGTGAGAGTTTTACGCATTGAGGGATATTAGATGGCGACAGGTAACCGGCGCGCAACTCTTGGTTTTAGATTGGTCCTCGTTCTCTGTTCGCTTGCCGCGTTCGCCGGTTGCAAAAAAGAAGATACAGAGGACACTCACTCGACAATCGTGGCACTCGCCGGGGTCGATGTGAACAACGACGGTTCGATCAGCGATGCCGGCTTGCAGAAGATTAAAACCAATGGAGGCGACGCCAAATCGCTGACCGTCGCCTTTGTTCGAACCGGCATCAGCGCAGCCGCCCTCGATCAACTCGCCAAGTTTCCCAATCTCCGTCACGTCGAGGCCGTTGATAGTCAGCTTTCCCAGGCCGCAATCGATAAGCTCAAAGCCGCCATCCCGGAAGTCCAGGTCGATCGATAAAATCTGGGCACGGCGCTCCGCAAATGGCAATCCTTGATCGTCTCCACGGGGATTTGGTGCATACCCGCCGGGTTCGCGTACTCTCGCGCCAATTGTCAAAACTCGTGCCGCAAAACGCCACCCTGCTCGATGTCGGCTGCGGCGACGGCTTACTCGCCAAGCTGATGGGCCAGTTGCGCCCCGATATTTCCATCGAAGGTATCGATGTGCTGGTTCGAACTGGAACGCACATCCCCGTTCATGCCTTTGACGGCCAGCGTATCGACTTTCCCGACCGCTCTTTCGACGCCGTGATGTTCGTCGACGTCCTTCACCATACCGATGACCCGCAAGTGCTCATCCGCGAAGCCATGCGCGTGGCGCGGCAGTGCATCATTATCAAAGACCATACTCAAAACGGGATCCTGGCCGGCAAAACGCTGGCATTTATGGATTGGGTCAGTAACGCGCGCCATGGCGTTGCCCTGCCGTATAACTACTGGCCCCGGCGGCGGTGGGACGACGTGTTTCAGCAGCGAGGGCTAAAAGTCGAGCAATGGGTCGATCGTTTAGGCCTTTATCCCTGGTGGGGAAGGTGGGTCTTCGAACGCAAATTGCACTTCATTGCCAGACTCGGATTACCGGCCTGAACTCGGCGGCCGATCCGGCCACTCCGTCGCATCGCGCAACGCTTCAATCTTTTCCTGCGTATAACTCTTTCCGCTGTTCATCCCCGGGCAGCGCTTGGCGGCGTTGTTCCAATTCTGCTGGCTGGCAAGATTGCCGTCCCAGAAAGGCCAGGTGCGGCATTGCAGCGGGCGCGCTTCATAAATGCCGCAAACCCGCCGCGGGAGATTTGCTTTGCCCTTTTCCTTTTTGGCGGGGAGCAGCTTTAGAAAAACGCAGTCGTAATTCCCCTCAGGCGTGCGGCTTTCCTTTAGGCTGATACGCTCGCCAATCTTGCGACAATACTGCTCCAGAGTTTTTTTCTTCGAGAGCCCGAGATGCCTGGCCAGCAGATCGACCTCATGATCGTCAAGCCAGACAAACCCAGGCCCACCCGTGCAGCAGTTGCCGCAGCAGGTGCAGGTAAAGGAGAGGCCATCAGCGTACCAGGGGTCAGTGGCGGTGGGAACGACTTTTAGTTTCATGAGACGAGCGATCTTACTGTGAAAGTGCCAGGATCTGGAGGCGTGCTTCACCGATGTGAGCACGCGTGGAAGAGATTCCGTTCGCTAAAGCGAACCCTACTCCATTGAAAGCTTTTTGTAATATTCTTTCAACGCCTCCGACCATGCCGCCGGCAAATCCCCCTTCATCGCATCGTTAATCTGCTCTTCCATCTTTGTGCTGGTCGTCGGCGTCGTATCCTGCTTGACGTGAATCTGCCCGCCTAACAGCAGGTGGCTGGTATCCAATGCGTCCAGTGTCATGTCTTTACGGCGCATCGCCATCTGATAGCGGTTTGCCTTCAAATCGCTTTCAGTCCGCCGCATCATCGCGATCGCTTCCAGCATCTGGAAATTATCATACCGACCAAGCTGATATTGCAGATTCAACCGCTCCGCCTGATTGCGAAGCTGCGCCTGCTTATCCGCCAGGCGCTTCATTTCTTCCTTCTGTTTCGGGCCGACCGGCCCTTCAAGCCCCTGTCCACCCTGGCCCGAAAGTTTGCCGCCGCCGGTTGCGCCGCCGACGGGGTCTTTCGATTCATCTTTAATTTGCCCCTTGGCGAATGGCGTTGGGTCGAGCCGGGTCGGTGTAGGCCTGCCTCCTTTTCCGCTGGCCGTATCTTCCACCATCTCGCCCTGGCTTTTGCCGCTGCGACCTTCGCCGCTTCGGCCATTCATGTTGTTGTCGTTCGGCTGCTGATTCCCCGTCACGCCTTTGGCGCTCATGTTGGCGATCGGCCCATCCGCAGCATCCCAGCCGATACCTTTATCCCCTGAATCCGCCCAATTCGCATCCATATCCTCCATCTCTTCAAACAGATCCTCCTGCTCTTCCATCAATTCGCCCACCATGTCTTCCAGCTCTTTGGGCAGCTCAGCCATCGGAATGTCCGATTTGGCGATCGGATCTTCCTGCTTCCATTGCTGGCGGTCCGGCTTGTCCATCAGCCACTTTTCGATGTTGCTCTGAATATCCTTGGCCAGTTCCTGCCCCATCTCCTCGGCTGCGACGGCGATTTCCGTGGCCTTATCCTTCAGCGCGTTCTTCGCCATCGTCACTTCGCTGTAAACCTCCATCAGCTCTTTCAGCAGA
>Ga0105245_10004593_pt1 | contig 12191 bp, 11 predicted proteins | sample KBSM54metaG_FD_81523 | JGI IMG/M metagenome (GOLD analysis project Ga0105245, IMG submission 81523) | Miscanthus rhizosphere microbial communities from Kellogg Biological Station, Michigan, USA - KBS M5-4 metaG | ecosystem: Host-associated > Plants > Roots > Rhizosphere > Soil | place...
CGGCGGCTGGCTGGGCGCCATGGGCGCGCTGGACTATGCCGGCGGCTCGGTGGTGCATCTCAACGCCGGTACTGCGGCGCTTGTCACCTGCCTCGTGCTGGGCAAGCGCATCGGCCTGGGGACGGAGAACATGTCGCCGCATAACCTGGTGCTCTCGGTCATCGGCGCCTCGCTGCTGTGGGTCGGCTGGTTCGGCTTCAACGCCGGCTCCGCCGTCACGGCCGGCTACAATGCCGGCATGGCTGCGGCGGCCACCCAGATCGCCACGGCGGCTGCCGCCATGGCCTGGATGTTCGCCGAATGGATCATCGCCAAAAAGCCTTCGGTGCTTGGCATGATCTCGGGCGCGGTGGCGGGCCTTGTCGCCATCACCCCGGCTTCGGGCTTTGTCGATCCCGTCGGTGCGCTGATCATCGGCCTGTCGGCCGGCGTGGTCTGCTACATCTCGGCGGTGTGGGTGAAGAAGGCCTTCGGGTACGACGACAGCCTTGACGCCTGGGGCGTGCATGGTGTCGGCGGAGCGCTGGGCGCGCTGATGACCGGCGCCTTCGCCTCCAACGCCATCAACAGCCTGGGCAAGGGCTGGCTGATCGACGGCAACTTCGGCCAGATGATCATCCAGCTGGAAGATGTCGGCGGCGTGTTCGTCTACTGCGCCATCGTCACCTTCATCATCCTGAAGGTGATCGACCTGGTCGTGGGCCTGCGGGTTCCGCCGGAAGTCGAGGTCGAGGGTTTGGACATCAACCTGCATGGCGAGACCGTGCACGGGTAAGTGTTTCCTCCCTGAAAGAACTGGGGCGCTCCGCAGGGGGCGCCCTTTTTCTTTGCCGGGCCGGGCATTATGGTCCGCCGCGATGTCGGATCCCCGTTTATCAGCCCTGCCCGATGGCCCCTTCGCCCGGCTGGCCAAGCTGCTGGGCGAGGAGAAGCCCGGCAAGGAGCCGATCAGCCTGGCGCTGGGCGATCCGTCCGGCCAGGTGCCGGAGTTTGTGAAAGAGGCGCTGGCGCGCGAGGCGGCGCGCTTCGGCAATTATCCCGCCATCGCCGGAACCGAAGAGTGGCGGCAGGCGGCGGCGGACTGGCTGAACCGGCGCTTTGCCCTGGGCGCCAGGGTGGACCCGGAAAAACACGTACTGCCGCTGAGCGGCACCCGCGATGGCCTGTTCTCGGTGCTGTTTCCGTTTGTGCCGGAGACGAAGACGGGCGGGCGCCCCATCATCGCCATGCCCAATCCGTTTTACCAGGTCTATGCCGCCGCGGCGCTGGCCAGCGGCGCCGAGCCGCTTTATGTCCCGGCGCTGGCGGAAAACGGCTTCCTGCCCGACTACGCCGCCCTGCCCGTAACGACGCTGGAGTGCATTGCCGCGATTTACGTGTGCTCGCCTTCCAATCCCGAGGGCGCAGTCGCCGATGCGGCTTACTGGAACGAATTGTTCGAACTGGCCGAGCGGCATGACTTCCTGGTGCTGGCGGACGAATGCTATGCTGATATTTATTTCGATGCGCCGCCGCTGGGCGCGCTGAGCGCCCGGCTCGCCCAGTCCGGCGGCTTCTCGCGGCTGCTGACGTTTCACTCGCTGTCCAAACGCTCCGGCCTGCCGGGACTGCGCTCCGGCATGGTGGCGGGCGACGCCGGGCTTGTCGCTAAGCTTCGCGCCTTCCGCAATGTGGCGGGGCCGCAGGTGCCGGCGCCGATCCTGGCCGCCAGCGCCGCCTGCTGGCGCGACGAGGCGCATGTGGAAGCCGGCCGTGCCGCCTATCAGGAGAAGATGGCGGCGGCGGAAAAAATTCTCGGCGGCCGGATGAAGCGGCCCAAGGGCGGCTTCTTCCTCTGGCTTAAGGTCGGCAATGGCGAGGAAGCGGCCCTTCGCCTGTGGCACGAGGAAGGGGTCCGGGTGCTGCCCGGCGCCTATATGGGCCGGGAAACCGAACCGGGGAAAACCCAGACAAACCCTGGCTTTTCCTATGTCCGGGTGGCGCTCGTTAGCGATTTGTCAACCATTCTTACCGCACTCGAAAGGGTACGGAATTTTCTCGAACGGGCGTGATCGCGCCCGAGGGGCGCATCATGGCGAAGTCCACGACAATTTACTCTCCAAGGGCTCGCGGTTCGGTGATGGCCGAAGCTATGGCCGAGGCGCGCCGCGCTATGTCGAAGCTGATGCGGATTCTGGCCATGCGCGGCGCCGGGCTGCTGCTGCTGGCGGCGGCGTTTGCCGCGCTACTGGCCGTGCTCAGCTATCATTCCGGCGATCCCAGCATCAACAACGCCAATGGCCGCGACGCCGCCAACTGGATGGGGCCGCTGGGCGCGGTCGCCGCCGATCTTCTGCTGCAGAGCTTCGGCATTGCCGCGGTCTGCGCCCTGGCGCCGCTGCTGGCCTGGGGCGCCTGCGCCCTGATGGGCATCAATCTGCGCCATGCCATGTGGCGGCTGGTGGCCTGGCCGCTGGGCGCGCTGCTGGCAGCGGCGGGTCTGGGCGTGATCCCGGCCCCGGACTCGCTGCCAGCGGGCGCGGGCGGACTGATCGGCATTGCCGCGGCGGGCTTGTCGGCCCATGTGGCGCTGGTGTGGAACGCTTCCTGGCTGACCATCGTGCTGCCGCTGGTGCTGCTGCTGGTGGGGCTGCCGCTTTCCTTCCTCGCCACCGGCCTACGGGCCCGGCTCATCGCCCGCGGCCTCAGGAATATCGGGGTGATCGTTCCCGCCGGAATATTGTGGCTGGGCGGGATTCTGAAGATCGCCAATTTCCGCCGCGTCACACAGGAAGACGAAGATGATCGGCACGAGCCCCATGTCGAGGACGAGGATGACGATGGCTATCATTATGACCAAGCCGGTGACGAAGCCGAGCCGCTGGCGGCCCGCCGCCTGGCCGAGCGCCGCGAAACTCGCGTCAAGCGCGACGCCGCCAAGAAGACCGTCATCAGCGAGAAGCAGCGCAAGCAGACGGCGCTAAACCTGGACAATGGCGAGTATCAGTTGCCGGCGCTCGATCTTCTGGCCGAGCCGGCGGTGGTGAAGGATACGGCGCACCTGACCGACGAAGCGCTGGAAGAAAATGCCCGCATGCTGGAAGCGGTGCTGGCCGATTTCGGCGTCAAGGGCCGCATTACTGCGGTGCGCCCCGGCCCGGTGGTGACGCTGTATGAGTTCGAGCCAGCGGCGGGGGTGAAATCCAGTCGCGTGATTTCGCTGTCGGACGATGTGGCGCGCAACATGTCGGCGGTGGCGGCGCGCATCGCCACCATTTCGGGCCGCAACGTCATCGGCATTGAACTGCCCAACCAGACCCGCGAGACCATCTATCTGCGAGACATGTTCGCCAGCGGCGAATATGAAAAGGCCCGCGCGCCGCTGACTCTGGCGCTGGGCAAGACCATCGGCGGCGAGCCTGTAATGGCGGACCTCGCCAAGATGCCCCACCTCCTGGTGGCGGGCACCACCGGCTCGGGCAAGTCGGTCGGCCTCAACACCATGATCCTATCGCTGCTCTACCGCATGTCTCCGCAGCAGTGCCGCCTGATCATGATCGATCCCAAGATGCTGGAATTGTCGGTCTATGACGGCATTCCGCATCTGCTGTCGCCCGTCGTCACCGATCCGCGCAAGGCGGTGGTGGCGCTGAAATGGGCGGTGCGGGAAATGGAAGAGCGCTACCGAAAAATGTCCAAGATGGGCGTGCGCGGCGTCGAGGCCTTCAACGAACGCGTCGCCAAGGCCAAAGACAAGGGCGAAGTGCTGAAGCGCACCGTCCAGACCGGCTTTGACCGCGAAACCGGCAAGCCGGTCTATGAGGACGAGACGCTCGAGTTCGAGGCGATGCCCTACATTGTCGTGGTGGTGGACGAAGTCGCCGACCTGATGATGATCTCGGGCAAGGAGATCGAGGGCGCGGTGCAGCGCCTGGCGCAGATGGCGCGCGCCGCGGGCATCCATCTGATTGCGGCGACGCAGCGGCCGAGCGTCGATGTCATCACCGGCACCATCAAGGCCAATTTCCCCACCCGCATTTCCTTCCAGGTGACGTCGAAGATCGACAGCCGCACCATCCTGGGCGAGCAGGGGGCGGAGCAACTGCTGGGCCAGGGCGACATGCTCTACATGGCAGCGGGCGGGCGTATCCGCCGCGTTCACGGTCCCTTCGTCAGCGACCATGAGGTCGAGGATGTGGTCCGGTTTCTCAAGAGCCAGGGCCATCCGGAATATCTCGACGCCGTCACCGAGGAGCCAGACGAGGAAAGCCTGGACGATCCTTATGCCGTGTTCGGCCAGGGCAATGGCGAGTCGGGTGACGATCTCTACGACAAGGCCCTGGCCGTGGTGGCGCGGGACAAGAAAGCCAGCACCTCCTACATCCAGCGCCGGCTGCAGATCGGCTACAACCGCGCCGCCAGCCTGATCGAGCGGATGGAAAATGAAGGCGTGGTCAGCGCACCCAACCACAAAGGCGTGCGGGAAGTTCTCCTCCCGGATCACGGCGACCGCTAGCCCTGTTTGACCCCTTGGGGCGGGCGAAACCACAGGACCTTTCGCTTTGCCGCCCTCACCCCGCTACGCTAAGCTGGCGTCCTGACGCCGCAACGGGGGACCGCATGGCATCCTATATTCAGCGCTCACTGGGCGACGGCGAGAAGATCGTGGCGCGGGCGCATTTCCCCTGGGTCTATACCGTAAGCGCCTGGGCCCGCTTCCTGCTGCCGCTGATCCTGCTGATGGTCCTGATCTCCTTTGCCGGGGAAAAGTCCGCGCCCTTTGCCGCAAATGATCCGCTGACCTGGCTGACCCTGCTGATGGCGGTGGCGACGCTTTTCGGCTTCTGCCTGTTCGCCGGCCTGATCCTGCTTCGCGCCACCACCGAGATCGGCGTCACCAGTCACCGCTTTGTCGAGAAGACCGGCCTCTTCACCCTGCGCACCAACGAGATCGCCCTGCACAATATCGAAGGCGTGCGGGTGAATCAGAGCTTTGCCGGGCGGCTCTTCAACTATGGCACGGTGCGGATCGAAGGCACCGGCGTCGATGCGGTGACGACGCCATCCATCGCCGATCCGGTGGCGTTCGTGAAGGCGATCCAGACGGCCAAGGAACACGCCTAGCTTTTCTTACGCGCGCAGCGCGTTAGAAAAACTGGCGCTGGTCGAGCGCAGCGAGGCGTAAGCCGCGCTGATCAGACCGCCTCGGCCAGCACGGCCGTTCCGGTCTTTGGGAAAACCAGGGTGATGCGGGTGCCGCCCCCGCGTTCGCTTTCGATCGTCATATGGGCGTCGTGCAGCTCCAGCAGTGCCTTGGTCAGCGGCAGCCCCAGCCCGGTGCCTTCATAGCGGCGCTCCAGCCGGTTATCGACCTGGCCGAAAGGCTGCATGGCGACAGCGACGTCTTCCGCGCTCATGCCGATGCCGGTGTCAGCGACAAGGACGCGGACCTGGCCGCCGGTGTCCTGGGCGGCAATACTGACGGCGCCGCCCCGTTCGGTGAACTTGACGGCGTTGGAGAGCAGATTGAGGAAGATCTGACGCAGCTTGGCGGGATCGCCGGTCACGGCCAAGGCCTGTTCCAGCCCGCTGACGGTGAACTTCAGCCCTTCCTGGCGGCACTGCTCGCCGATCATGGCGGCGCAATCCTCCAGCACCTCGCGCATGTCGAGATCGCGGGAGTTCAGCGACATGCGGCCGGATTCGCTTTTCACCAGATCGAGCACATCGTTTATCACCGCCAGCAGGTGACGGCCGGAGCGCAAGATGTCGCCCGAATAATCGAGGTATTTCTCGTTGCCCAGCTTGCCGAACAATTCGCCGGAGATGATCTCGGAAAAGCCGATAATGGCGTTGAGCGGAGTGCGCAGCTCATGGCTCATATTGGCGAGGAAACGGGTCTTGGCAGCGTTGGCGGCCTCGGCCTCCTGCTTGGCCTTGCGGTAGGATTCCTCGCGCTCCTTGATGATGGTGAAGTCGGAGAAGAAGAGGATGGTGCCGCCTTCAGAAGTGGCGCTGCCGGTCAGCCGTAGCCAGCGGCCGCAGGCGAGTTGCCATTCGGCATGGCCACCAATGTCCAGGCCGGCCTGGCCGCCGTCCATCAGCTGTGACCGCATGTCGGCCATCGCCGCCTCGAACTGGGTGCCGGGCACCAGCAGCGCCGCCAGTTCGGGGAAGAAGCGGCGCAGGGAGGAATTGGCCAGCACGATCTCGCCTTCCGGCGCCACCAGCATGACGCCTTCGGTGGAAGTCTCTAGCGCGTCGCTGAGACGGTTCTCGGCCGAGCGGCGCAGGGCAGTCTCGCGCGCCATCATCTGGCGGATATTGTCCTGCATCACCGTCATGGATTTCAGCAAGACGCCGGTTTCGTCGACGCCGCCAGCAGGAATCGGGGTCTGCATGTCGCCCTTGGCGATGCGGTCGGCGACGCGGGCGGCAGCGGTGAGCGGACGCACGATGCGGCTGCGCAGCAACCAGGTGATCAGGCCCGCCAGAGCCAGGGCCAGGGCGGTAACGCCGCCCACGGCATATTTGTAGTTGTTGATGTTGGTGTTGGTCTGACGGCGGCCGATGAAGCCGTGGTCGGTGTTATATTCGAGCAGCAGGTCGAACTTGCCGTCGATCGCCGTGTCCAGCTGGGCCAGCTGGGCCAGGTCTCCCTGGCTGCGAGCCTCGCGCCAGCGCTTCACCAGCGGCCGGATCGCGGCGATCATCTTTTGCTCGTCGGCCTCGGGGCTGCGCTCGGCGGCGACGTCCAGATCGCCATTGAAAGTGGCGTAGAGATCGGCGATCTGGTCGGTGATGGCCGGTCGGTCCTTCAGCGCCGCCTGCTCGAAGCGATTCTCGGCCAGTTGCATCTCGGTGAAGTCGTGCTGGGCGCGGCCGGCATAATTGATCGCCTGCACCGGACCGTCATAGGTCGTCATCGCGATGTTGCCCGCCGCCGAGACGATGACATAGCCCAGCACACCCAGAACGCCGATCATGACGCTCATGGCGATAAAGGCGCTGAAAATCCGCGCCCCGATGCTGTGCCTGGCGAGGTTCATCCCTTTGGCCTGGAAACACTTTTCGCGAACGGCGCAGTATCGCCCGGCCGGGGTTTAGAACCGCTTAAACCTGGCGAGACAACGGCAGCGCAAAGCGCGGAAAACCGGCCTGCTAGCGCACCTTTACCGTCATTTTCATGGTCGGATGGATGTGACAGCGCACCTGGAAGGTGCCCGTGGCCGGAAAGGTCTCATTAAGATTTTCGCCCGGCGCCTTCTCGGCGGAATCGAACAGGCCCTCGACATAGACTTGGTGGATATAGCTGTCGTCATTGGTGAAGGTGACGATCTCGCCGCGATTGATGGTGATTTCGGCCGGACGGAAGACGCGGCTCTTTTGCACCACGGTGGTGGCGGCGAAGGCGGGCACGACGGCCAGGAAAGCCAACAGCGCCGTCGCAAAAGGAATGGTTCGCGCCATGAGCGATTGTCCCACAAACGCTGGCCGCCGCCTAGCATTTCCCTCTTAAGGCTTTGTAAAAGTGAGGAAAACTGGTTCAAGTCGCAGGGGTGGACAGCAGCCGGGGCTTGTCCTATACCCGCCCGCCTCCGGTGACGCCGGAAGATATGACGCGGGATGGAGCAGCCCGGTAGCTCGTCAGGCTCATAACCTGAAGGTCACAGGTTCAAATCCTGTTCCCGCAACCATTCGCAAAAAGGTCCGTCCGGTGGACGGGCCTTTTTCGCGAATGCCCCGCCGGCAGGCGTGATTAAAAAAAGCTCCGAGGCTCGGCCAAGGGCCGAGGATGTTTTCCTTATTCTTCTAATTCCTTATACATCCGCCATGGTCGCCACACCTCTGGTCCCCACGTCCTGGGGCGAATTGCTGGACAAGATCACCATCCTGCAGATCAAGCAGGAGCGGCTGGACGACAATGCCAAGCGCGCCAATGTCGTCAATGAGCTGACAGCGCTGCTGACGGTCGCGAGCGTGGCGCTGGCGCAGGTCACGGCGCTGGCGGCCGAGCTCAAGGCGATCAACGAAGCCCTGTGGGAGATCGAGGATCATATCCGCGACAAGGAGCGTGAAGGTGCATTCGACGCCCGCTTCATCGAACTGGCCCGCGCCGTCTATGTCACCAATGACCGGCGGGCGGCGGTGAAGCGGAAGATCAACCAGGCGCTGAGCTCGGCACTGGTGGAGGAAAAGAGCTACCGCCCCTATGGTCCGGGGCCGGGCACTGCATCGCAATAATGTAATATTTCCAGCCCTTTGGGCAGTTCCGAGGTGGGAACAGGGGATGGATTTGCCCTGCCCCCCGATAGCGATTGCCGCCCCCTGGGACCGTAGCTATAAACCCGGCCCGCGCCGCCCGGTAAACTGGGATTTCAGGGCGCGATTCGCTGTCGAAGGAATGTGCATGGCAACACAGATTTCCGCCGAGTACCGGCCCTCCGAAATCGAGCCTTTCATGAATGAGAAGCAGCGGGAATATTTCCGCCGCAAGCTCAATGGCATGAAGGAGGAGATCCTCAAGGAAAGCCGCGAGACCATCCAGAACCTGCAGGCCGAGACCGTGCCGCATGCCGACCTGGCGGACCGCGCCTCGACCGAGGCCGAGCGCCAGCTGGAGCTGCGCACCCGCGACCGCCAGCGCAAGCTGATCGCCAAGATCGACGCGGCGCTGCGCCGGATCGACGACGGCTCCTATGGCTTCTGCGAGGAGACCGGCGAGCCGATTTCTCTCAAGCGCCTGGATGCCCGCCCCATCGCCACGCTGTCTATCGAAGCACAAGAACGCCATGAGAGGCGTGAGAAGGTTTATAGAGACGATTAGTTTCTTCTCAGTGAGAAATGAAAAAGCCCGGTCTTGCGACCGGGCTTTTTGCTCTCACGGGCGTCCCCCGCATTTTGCGGCGGCATGAGAATTCTTTTCTAACTCGAGCCCTGCAGCGAAGCAGTCGGGCGGCCCTCCTCTGGGTACCAGCTCCCTCCCCCGTCAATGCGAAGCATCCTGAAGGGGGAGCTGGGGGCAACGAGGTGTTTGCGTCTTCGCAAACCCGAGTTGCTCCCGGAGGGGGTTATCTTACCAAGGCATAAGTATGTCGAAGAGCTGGCTGCCCAATCGCGGCGCCTGCACGTCGCTGACCGTGCCAGCGCCGCCATAGGAAACGCGCGCCTCGGCGATCTGGGCGAGATCGACGGTGTTGTCCTGGGTGATGTCCTCGGTGCGGACGATGCCGGTGACCTTGAGGTCGCGCATCTCATTGTTCACCCGCACCTGCTGATGGCCGTCAATCACCAGATTGCCGTTGGGTAGAACCTGGGCAACCAGGGCGGCCAGCGTCAGATTGATCGACTCCGAACGCGAGATCGAGCCGGTACCGGTGTTGGAAGAGTCCGAGCCCATCTTCACCAGGCTGCCCGGCGACATGGCGCTGGGCAGGATGGTTTCGACGCCAAAGAAGTTGGTCAGGTTGGCGTCGTCGGAATTGGCCCTAGAGCGGGCTGTGGAGTTGGAGAGCTTGGCGGTGTCGGCGACCGAGACATTGATGGTGATGACATCGCCGACATGGCTGGCACGCGGATCATGGAAGAAGCTCTTGGCGCCGGCCTGCCACAGCGAATTGTTGGCATGGCTGATCGGCGCCGTTTGCGGAATGCGGGCGACAATCTCTCGGTTGGCGGGATTGCCCACCGGCGCCAGCTTGGGCCCAGTGCCGATGGCTTCGATGCGGTCCATCGCGCCACAGCCCGAAAGAGCGGTGCTGATCAGGGTGAAGGTGGCGAATTTGCGAAATGTCTGCATGACGGAGCCTATCTGCGGGCGGTGGTGATGGGGGAAGCGGGACCGGTGGCGCGCACGGCGCCGGGGCCGATGACAATTGCGGTGATCATGCGGAAGGAGGCCGGGTTCTGCACCGTGACGGTGTCGCCGACGCCGCCCTCGCTCATGGCCCGGCCTGTGGCATTGAGATCGACGCCGGGGGCAGAAAAGTTCATGGTCACGGTCTGGCCCTTGGTCACGACCACCGGGTGGCGGACATCGTCGAGACGGACATTTTCGCCGGTACGGAGCAGCCGGCGAGTCTGCATGCCGATCAGGGCCTCGAACTTGGTGACCGTAGTGGACGGCAGGGCGGTGCCCGAAACTTGGGCAAACGTCAGGTCGCTGTCGCCGATCACCTCGCCGCGCATGATGTCGCGGGCCGGCACCACGACGCGGACTGACGGAGCGTCGGCGGCGAAGGCCGTGCCCGCCGCCAGCAGCAGCACGGACGGAACAAGAGACAAGGCCAGGGTGAAGATGATTTTGCGGATCATGGCCTAACTCCCGAGCCTAGCGGTGTCCTGCAGCATCTGGTCGGCCGCGGAAATCACCTTGGAATTCATTTCATAGGCGCGCTGGGCGGTAATCAGGGCGGTGATCTCGTCCACCGAATTGACGTTCGAGGTTTCGAGGAAGCCCTGCTGGATGGTGCCATAGCCCGGATTGCCCGGCACGCCCGCCTGCGGCGAACCCGAAGCGGGTGTTTCCAGATAGAGGTTGTTGCCCACCGCGTTCAGGCCCGCTTCGTTGGGGAAGCGGGTGAGTTCAAGCTGGCCCACGGTCTGGGGCGTGGTGTTGCCCGCCACCGTGGCCATGACCTGGCCCTGGGCGTTGATCTGCACCGACAGCGTATTCTGCGGAATGGCGATACCGGGCTGCACGGTCAGGCCCTGCTGTGTCACCAGCTGGCCCTGCGGCGACAGCGAGAAGTTGCCGGCACGGGTATAGGCGTCGGTGCCGTCGGCATTCTGGATGCGGAAGAAGCCCGCGCCCTGCACGGCGACGTCATAGGGATTGGACGTGCTTTTCAGGTCGCCCTGGGTGGTGATGCGGTAGATAGCGGCGGTCTTGACGCCGGCGCCGATCTGAATGCCGTTGGGCGCGACCGCGCCGGTGTCGCTGGTCTGCGAGCCGGGGGTCTGGACGTTCTGGTAGAGCAGGTCCTGGAATTCGGCCCGCTGCTGCTTGAAGCCCGTAGTGTTCATGTTCGCCAGATTGTTGGCGATCACTTCGACATTGGTCTGCTGGGCCAGCATACCGGTGGAGGCGATGGAAAGGGCGCGCATGGTGTCTGCTCCTTAGTTCGGCATCGAGCCGAGCTTGGTGATGGCGTCGCGACTCATGTCTTCCTGCGACTTGGAAAGGGTGGCGGTGGCCTCATAGGCCCGCATCACCTCGATCATCTTGCTGATTTCCAGCACCGGCTGGACGTTGGAACTTTCCAGCGCGCCCTGCACCACCGTGGCGGTGGCGGGGGCCGTGGCGGCGCCGGCGGCCGCGGCGTAAAGATTGGCGCCTTGCTTGGAAAGGGTGCGTTCGTCGGCGAAATCGGTCAGGCGCAGCTTGCCCAGCTGGTTCAGGGTGCCGTTGACGACGCTGGAGATGGTGCCGTCCTGGGCGATGTGAATCTCACCGTCATTCGGCGTGATGGTGATGGCGCCGCCTTCGCCCTGCAGGGCAAAGCCCTCGGACGTGACGATCTGGCCGTCCTGGTTCATGCTGAAATGGCCGTCACGGGTGTAGCGCTCGCCCTGCGGCGTCGCAATCGTAAAGAAACCCTTGCCGTTGAGCGCCACGTCGAGCGGCGCGCTGGTATTGGTGATGTTGCCCTGGCTGATATCGCGGCTGGTACCGGCATCCTTGACGAAGCTGACCGGCTGCGGCCCGGTCTGGCCTTCGGCGGGGCGCACCATCTGCACATATTCCTCGAACTTGGCGCTTTCGCGTTTGAAGCCGGGGGTGGAGACGTTGGCGATATTGTTCGCGATCACGTCCATCGAGCGATAGGCCGCGATTTGCTGCGAAAGACTAATGAGAAGTGAATTATCCATTTGACGCCTCAACGGATCCATTCTGGTCCGACGGGACGAACACTGCAGCCGCCATGCCAGCGAGAAATGCCCGTTTTCATTGAGTTTTTTGCACGGTCCGCGGCGCCATCGGAAAATTCTGCCGGGCAGGAGCCGCATCGGGCGGCAATTTCAACCGCTCCTTAACCACGTTTGCATACCGTGACGGCGCGAGATACCGGAAAGCCCATTGCCCATGGCGAAGAAAGAAGCCCCTGCAGACGAGAAGCCGGAAGGCGAAGCCGCCGACGCGGGCCCGAAGAAGGGCCTGCTGGCTAAGCTGCTCGGCAACAAGAAGAAGCTGCTGCTGATCGGCGCGCCCG
>Ga0105245_10004594_pt1 | contig 12190 bp, 9 predicted proteins | sample KBSM54metaG_FD_81523 | JGI IMG/M metagenome (GOLD analysis project Ga0105245, IMG submission 81523) | Miscanthus rhizosphere microbial communities from Kellogg Biological Station, Michigan, USA - KBS M5-4 metaG | ecosystem: Host-associated > Plants > Roots > Rhizosphere > Soil | place: Michigan...
GCACAACACTACCAACAGAGGGAACTAGCCTCAAGCTTTTTGATTCTTCAAACTGTGCTCGACTGACCCGTCGGAGACTAATTCGGGCGAGTCCGCCTTCTTATCTCCGTCGAGCTGATCTTCCGGTGGCATCGCTTAGCCGCAATTCTCACTCCGCGCAGTTTTGGTAAGTTCAGCTTCGTTCCGGCAACAAACATTTAAGACTCGATCTACCGATTCGTAACCCGGCGACGCTAGTCTCACGCTTCAACGGTCAAACGTGTCGTTCGGCAACGACACTGCAATCAATTAGCAAGAGTTTTGCGGTCGACAATTTTGATCGCAAGGACTAGGTCGACGTGTGACTACGCGCACATCGACTGGAAAAAGGAAAACATCCCGACAGTTCTCTTCAACAATTCAAATTCTGAACCAGGAGAAATTTCTTTCATGAAAAAGACTTCGACTCTAAGTGTTTTCAGCGTATTGATACTCACGCTGATGGTTTCAAGCTCTGCTCAAGCTCAAGGTGTAGTCAAGATCGATTTGCCCGAAAGATTTCGAGTCCTCTCGCAACAACTCTTTGATCTCCGAGTTGAAGTTGTCGGGCTGACGAACACGAACGCTCAACTGCAACTGGTCGTCAACAACGGCAACAAACATGATGCTCTTCAAGGATTGGGTGCGCCTGAAGTCACCACAAACAACGACAACAATCCGGCAAGCCTGGACAAGGCCTGGACATTTCGCCGCGTGAGTTTTGGTAGGGAAGGGCTCCGGTTGCTTAAAGCGATTGTTACAGATGGAGCAAATTCGTATGAAGCAAACACGCGAATCGGCGTGCAGGACTTCAAACTTGAAGGTCAGAAGAACATTGTGCTTTTCATCGGCGATGCAATGGGTACCGCCTATCGTGACGCCGGCAGGATAGTTGCACAGAGCACCAATCATCGTTTCCGACAAGGCTTTTTCGACGAGTTACAGCAAATGGATCAGATGCCAGTTACGGGGATGGTGATGACTTACGCGTTAGACAACATCACACCAGATTCAGCCAATACTGGAACAGCCTGGACGACGGGTAACAAAACCATTAACGGCACTCTCAATGTCTTTCCGGACAACAACGACTTCAAGTACATCGGAACAAACACGACAACGCAACAGGCCACGAAACAATTCGCACTCGACAATCCACGTGTCGAAACGCTGTGGGAATATCTGAAGCGTCTCTACGGTTACAAGACCGGAATCGTAACAACGTCGGAAGTAACTGATGCCACGCCGGCAGCAGAAGGTGGACATACGCTTGCTCGTGCGCTTCAAAACGACATCGCTCGTCAGTATGTCGACGGAGTATTTACAGCCGGAACGACGTTCGATGTGATCATGGGTGGCGCGAAGGAACGCTTCGATTCACGTACCGTTGCAAATAGTGGCGACACGAGGAATCTTGTTGCGGAACTTCAAGCGTCAGGCTTCACCTATGTTCAGAACCGGACGCAGTTGAATGCGCTTCCTGGTGGCGCCGGTACTCCAAATCGTTTGTTGGGTCTCTTTCGCACGGGCAACATGGATGTTGCCTACGACAAACTCGGTCTTCAACGTCCGCCAGACGAACCGACACCAAACTTCGCGGGGTTCACCGATCAACCATTCCTTGACGAGATGACCGATAAGGCGATCGCTACGCTGTCCAAAGGCGGCGGACCATTCATCTTAATGGTTGAGGGCGCTTCGATTGATAAGCAGTCGCATCCGAATCATGTAAATGGTCAGATTTGGGACACAATTGAGTTTGATAAAGCCGTTGGCGTCGGTCGTTCATTTAGAAACTCGAGCGATGATAAGAAAGAGTCAACGCTCTTGTTGGTTACTGCCGATCACGACCAGTCTATGGTGATTATTGGTCTCGTAGACACTGCGGTTGCCGGTTCAATTCAAAATGTGCGCAGCAACACGCCTTATCCAGCAACGGCTGCACCGCCACCTGCACCAGCCGGCGGTGGTAATCCCGGCGAAGCTTCAGGCTTTCCGGACTACGAAGATGCGAATGGTGATCGCTATCCTGAGAACTTGAATCGATTCAAAATCGCAGTCGGTTATCGAACAGGGAATCACACTGGATCCTCAGTGCCGATTACTGCCGAAGGTGCCGGAGCGTTACTATTTTTCGGCTACTACGATCAGACAGATATCTTCTTCAAGATGGCTCGCGTGTTGAGTATGAACACTACGCCACTCGATAAAGCTGTCGACAAGAAGTTGCAAGAGGACGTTCCTGCGTTCAATCCGTAGTTAAGAAAGTTGGTTATGGGTGAGTTAAGAGTTCTGATCTTGACTCACCCGTAATAAGCATTAGATCACTCCACGGGCTCTCCATAGCACCGAGACAGTTGTTGAGGCCGACTCAGGCGCCGACTGTGCTTACTATGAGCGGAGTCGAATAACGAAAACTCTAATTTGCCTTGGCCTTCGTTGGTGTTAGTTTGTCTGGTTTCGTGGATCGCCTTTCTTGGAGCGTAACGGGCGATCCACCAAATCACACGAAAGCCCCTGCAAGTGGACCAGCTTCCGATAGGCAGCGAAGAACACAATTGAACCCGCTTTTGTCGAGAAGTAGAACTGTTCGCGTACATCACAAATCCAGTCAGAATTCTGTGATAAGCCTCGGTGCCGTGTGATATAAGGCACACCGATCGCTCAACGCAAACTCTCAAAGGATGGTCCCAATGCTCACCTGCGCTTTCGTTTCATCTTCTCGCTACCTGGTGCGTGCTTCACTTACAGCCGTATCAATTCTCGCTGTCCTGAGTTTTATAGGAACTTCACTTCAAGCAGCGCCGAAACCTGGTTACCAATCGTTCATTGTTGGTAACACTGCCGACGCTCAACAGTCTCCGAATCTCAGTCCGGGTTTGGTGTTGATGGGTGGCGGCACTGACGTTGATGCCGCGTTCCAATGGATGTGTCAACGTGCTGGCGGTGGCGACTTCGTGGTGATAAGAACCACTGGAACGGACGCCTACAATCCCTACATCCAACAACTCTGTCCCCAGATGGATTCAGTAGAAACGATCATTATCACGACCGTTGCCGGCGCGAACTCTGCCTATGTCAGTAGCCACATACAGAATGCGGAAGCGCTCTGGATCGCCGGTGGTGATCAGTCAACCTACACGTCTCTCTGGCGCAGCACTGCTGTGCAAACAGGCGTGAACTTTCTGCTGAATTCCAAGTTAGCGCCAGTTGGCGGAACGAGTGCGGGCTTGGCAGTCCTAAGCCAGTTTATTTATACCGGGGCCCTCGGTTCAGTGACCTCTAGTCAGGCGTTAGCGAACCCCTTTCATCGTTATGTCACACTCGAGCGAGATCTTTTCAATTCAACGCTCGGCGCAAACAAACTCTACGATTCGCATTTTGTCACTCGTGATCGAATGGGACGGTCGTTGGCGTTCCTCGCGCGCATTGTTAACAACGGTTGGGCGACACAACCGCGAGCCATCGGAATAGACGAACAGACAGCCGTCCTGGTGTTGCCGAATGGTGCAGGGACGATGGTAGGAACAGGGGCGGCGTATTTTCTTCAAGCGCCTGGACCTGCCCAGGTCCTGGCAGATCGAACTCCTTTGACCTATCTCAACATTGGCGTCTACAAAGTTCCTCAAGGTGGAACGTTCAACTTGTCCAGCTGGTCTGGAGCAGGCGGGGTTGCATACACGCTGAACGTAAACAGCGGAGCGCTGACTTCAACTCAGGCTGGTGGAAACATCTATTAGTTTCAAACAAATAGCAAAGCGGTTCGTACCTGCGAAACTCCATCCGTACATCGGCGGGGCCAGGCGAAGGCTCATCGCTAATCCGGTCCGTATCCAGTTGCAATGGAAGCGGCTGCTGCGGGATGGATCACTCACAAAAGATCAGCTCGCAATGCTTGAGACTGTAAATCGTCAGATTCATCATCGAGATGGAATGTATGCGGGTAAAGCGGAAGAGTATTTTGCTGTCGGCTTGTCGGCGGTGGAGTGTGTGGATAAGGTTCTTGGCCTTAGTCAAACAACTGTGGTTACTGAAGTGCTCGATCTTCCCAGCGGTTACGGGCGAGAGTTGAGATTCTTCTTGCAACGGTTCCCGAACGCGACATTTACCGCCTGCGACATACAACCCGGCGCAGTTAAGTTTTGCGCGAAAGCGTTTGGCGCGTTGCCAGTTGATTCAAAGGCAAACATTTCTGAATTGTCTTTTGACCGCAAGTTCGATCTGATCTGGTGTGGCTCGTTACTCACGCATCTTGACGAGCCGTCTACGCGATCCTTGCTCAACGTGTTTTCAGACCATCTAACAGCAAACGGTGTGATGATCGTGACCACTCACGGCGACTATGTGGCGCAACAGATGAGGGCTGGGGCCACTTATGAGTTACCTGCCGGTGCTACTCGACAGATGGCTACCAGATATGAAGAGTACGGGCACGCTTATCACGATTACTCTCGCGGATTGGGCTACTTTGAATTCCACCCCGAGAAGAGTGGATACGGTGTTTCGTTGATGTCGCCCGGTTGGTTTCGTTCTCTTGCGGCGGACTTGAAACTGAATGAAGTTTATTTCGCAGCGCGCGGGTGGGCGGATCACCAGGATGTGTTTGCGCTGGGGCATAACTTACGACGGGATTGACGCCATCGAGTTGATGATCGCCTTTTCAACAGCTTTCGGTGAGAAGTATTTTTCGATGTGGGCATAGCCCGCGTCTGAAAGTCGTTGCCACAGTTTTTCATCGTTGTAGACGCTGACGACCGCCGCAGCAAACTCTCCAGGGCTGTTCGCTATCATTATTTGATTGCCATTCTCAAAGCCCATCCCTTCTGCGCCAACGTCTGTCGTGACGACTGGCAGGCCATATGAAAGTGCATCTCCAATCTTGCCCTTTACGCCAGCACCGAAACGTAGAGGGGCCACAAAGACGCGGCTTGAATTAAGGAGGTCCGAGATATCTTCAACGTAACCGTGGATTCGTATATCGCTTGACGCGAACCTCTGAAACTCCGAAGGTGCATTGCTCCCAACGACATCAAGCTTGAAATCCGGAAGCGACTGGCGAAGCCGGGGCAGGATCTCTTCGACAAAGAACTCGACAGCATCTCGATTAGGGCTGTGATGAAAGTTTCCGATGAATAGCAGGTTGTTGCGCTGAGCAAAAGGCGCGCCTCTTTCGTGAAGCGGATGGATCGTCGGAACAATTGCAACGGGCTTGCCGGGAACGTCAGCAATCATCGACTGTTCATCTGCCGGTGAGGTGCACCACAGTAGATCGCTCTCGCGGACCAATTTGTTTTCAATCTTGCGATAGTGTTTGGCGCTGCGTAGTGCGGCGGGATCACCCGTTACCTGATACTCAAGTTCCAGCCGGCGATAGTGAGCATCAACTGTGTCAAAGATAATTTTCATCTTTGGAGCCAGGCGACGTAAGGAGCTGAAGACTGATTGGGCAATCTCCGGGCGGCTGACAATAGCTGTATGGAAACTCCGACGCTTAAGCATTCGTGAATAGTAAATCAGGTCTATCGTTTCGATACCTTCGTTCAGGAGAGCCTGTTCATAGCGTAGTTCCGGACTCTTGGTTTGATAGACAAATACCGTTCGGTAGTGACGTGCGAGGAGTTTGAGAATCAACAACATTCGCGCGCTTCCTGCGTCGAGATCAGGTGTTGGAATCCGATCATCGAAAACAATTACTGCCTCTTCCGGTATTCGGTGCGCGGCCTTTGGAATGTTTCGTTTCTCATTTTGAAAGTGCTTGAGTTTTAGTACATCCTGCCACTTGTCGTAAAACTTCTGTTTGTTGATCACTTGAAACTGCTTTACGCCGCTATTCACGTAGCGACCCGCAGTTACGCCTTCATAATGAATAATTTTCGATGCGGGTTGAAAGACTACCCTGTAGCCGGCAGCGCGCGCGCTAAAGCATAGGTCAACGTCTTCGTAGTAAGCCGGAGCATAACGACGATCAAAACCGCCAAGCTGGTCAAACAGTGCCTTTCTGATAAGTAACGATGCGCCGGAGCAGTAATCAACATCGCGAGCGAAAGTGAATCGATGATCCTCAAGTGAACCTCCCCACCCGTAGTGAAAAGCTTCCCCTGTATTCCAAACGATGGATCCAGCCTCTTGCACCTTTCCGTCCGGATAGAGGAGCAGCGAGCCAACTACGCCAATCTTTTCGTCACGTCCTACAGTCTCCACCAGCGTATCCAGCCATCCGGGCAAAACAATTGTGTCGTTGTTCAGGAAGACAAGAAATTGTCCGTGCGCCCAAGCTGCTCCTTGATTGGAGGCGTCTCCGAAGCCGCGATTATCCGGGTTGTCCAACACTTCAACCCAATTCGCGAAGTGCGAAAGGAGCGCTGCCGTTTCGTCAGTCGAAGCATTGTTGACGACGATTATTTCAGTCTCATTGAAATCGATCTCGGCAATCAACGAGCGGAGACACTGAAACGTGAACTCGGCTTTGTTGAAAACGGGAATGACGATTGAAGTCTTAATTGCTACGGTTGATGATCGGGTGGGAGGAACTGTTGAGTTGAGGAATCGCTCGACTTCGTTGAAATCAACCCGACCATCGCTCGAGAGCTTCGGAGTTTCAAATACCCAGGTGGGGAGCGTCGCCTCACGACGAAAAGGCTTCAACAGGCGTTTCAACGCCAACTTCGCCGGCAACGGCAATTTGCTTTTTAGCCAGGTCTTCATAGTTAGACGGAATCTGCACTTGGTCCTTGGAGCTTTGTACTTTGTTCACTACTTAACGACGCCGCTTCAATGAAACTTCCTCGTTCCGTCACTATGAAACCCAACACAAAGACACACAAACTAAAATCCCGACCCACTACTTCGAAAGTTCGGTAGTCTGCCAACTCAAAAGTGGAGCAATTGCACCGGGTCGCCTGTGTCGAGTTGCCTGCGTATCGTCCTCAGGCTCGAATACGTCGAAGTGAACAGTGTCGTCCGCGGCAAATACCACTCGATCATCCTTGATATCGAGACCCAAACTGCCGTAGTAACCACCCGTCTTCAATAAACCACCGGGTATCAAAATGCGGCTTAGAAACCGACCGGGTCTTCTGGTCTCTGCTTCCGTAGTCATAACGTCATAGTCAGACGTGGTAAAGACCACTTCGCCCTGGGCGTTGCGAACTATCAGAAAAAAACGCGAGCCGCGGAGTGGTTGCTTGATCAAATAGTCGATGTGAATGATAAAAGGGTCGCGACAGTTGATAGCACTTGTAGCCAAGTCGTTTTGCAGAATGTTCACACTATTGAGCGAAACCTCATCGACATTGTCGTCAGGGCGTGGCGACCAGGTTATCGGCGAATACATGTTGTTGCTGTGGTCGAGGTAATAGCGTGTTACGTCAGCAGTCACGCCTGACATTGCTACTGATCCTTGGTGCAACAGGATAGCTCGCTCGCAAATGGAGTTGACTGCATTGAAGTCATGACTCACGAACAAGACCGTTCGACCTTCACGAGTGACTTCGTTCATCTTGCCGAGACACTTCTTTTGAAATTCGACGTCGCCGACTGCCAGCACCTCGTCGACAATCAATATCTCCGGTTCAAGGTGAGCGGCGACCGCAAACGCCAATCGCACAATCATGCCGGATGAATAGTGTTTGACCGGTGTATCGAGAAACTGTTCCGTCTCGGCAAACGCGACGATCTCATCGAACTTGCGCTGAATTTCGACGCGCGTCATTCCCAGGATCGCGCCGTTGAGAAAAACGTTCTCTCGTCCAGTAAGTTCTGAGTGAAATCCCGTCCCTACCTCAAGCAAACTACCGACGCGTCCATTCAAGGCAACCCGGCCTTCTGTCGGTCTGGTGATTTGCGAAAGTATCTTGAGTAACGTTGATTTGCCTGCGCCGTTGCGGCCAATTATTCCGACCACTTCTCCGGGCGCCACTTCAAAACTCACATCCTTGAGCGCCCAAATCGTGTTTTCAGATCCATTGGATCGAAAGCTTCGGAACGGCGAACGCACGAGCGACGCTACAGCGTCGCGTAAGCTGTTATGTGACTGCGCACCGATCCGGTAACGCTTGCCCAGGCCCTCAACTGCGATGATCGGTTTCATATCTAAACTACATCCGCAAAACTGTCTTCAACGCGTCGGAAGGCAAAAAACGAAAGCACCAGAATGATGAACGTCACAACCAGTGACGATAATGCGGAAGCCCTGTCCAATGGGGTGCCAAGAATTGCTGAGCGGAACCCCTCGATAACTCCGGTCAAAGGATTGATGGCGAGCACCCATTTCCACTTCACCGGCACAATGCTGGCTGGATAAATTACGGGAGAAGCAAAAAACCAAAGTTGGACTAAAAAGGGAATCGCATAACGTATGTCACGGTATTTAACGTTGAGAGCCGCCAGCCACATTCCTACTCCCAACGCGAGCGCAGTTGCCAGTACTGCGAAAAATGGGAGGAGGAGGACCTGCGAGGTCAGACTTATTTTGTAGTAGAACAACATTGGGCCTAGCAGTAGCGATGCGATCGCAAAATCCAGGAGTCCCGCACCCACTGCACCAGCCGGAATATAAATACGTGGGAAGTAGACTTTGCTGATCAGGTTGCTGTTACCAACCAGGCTCTGGCCGCTGTTTGTTATGGCGTTAGAGAAGAACGTCCAGGGAACCAGGCCGGCATAAGCAAACAATGGATACGGCACGTTATCGGAAGGCATTCGTGCGAGCTTGCCAAAGATCAACGTAAACAGAAGCATTGTGAAGAGTGGTTGAATGATCACCCATGTCGCGCCGAGTACCGTTTGTTTGTAACGAAGTTTGATGTCTCGCCAGGTGAGGAAATAGAGCAACTCGCGATAGCTCCATAACTCGCGAAGGTGTAGGCCGAGCGCTGAATCCCGGGAGTCGATAAGGATCTTTGCATCTGCAAAAACGTCCACTGTCGAGCTTGTTTCTAGTTTAGAACCGGAAGTCGCAGGTGTGGTCAGATTCGTGTGACTCTCTGTAGTTTTCACAGGCAAGAGTTGCGAGAAAGTTGGGTCGAAAGCGTCGCAGATGAAACAAATTTGGTACGAGCGAGTCTAGCCACCGCCGGAGAGTCACGTCAAGGAGGGTGATCGATGATGGTTGCAGATAGATGAGAGGAAGCAGGAGGCAGGAGCTGGACGCAGGAGCAGGAGGCAGGAGCGGGACGCAGGAGCGGGACGCAGGAGCAGGAGGGGTGGTAGTTGGCAGGAGCAGGAGGCAGGTGGCAGGAGCAGGAGGCAGGGCTCAGAAGTTAGTGTGCGAGGAGCGGCTTTGCCGCATTCCGTGCGGAAAGCCTTTGGCTTTCCGTCTAGTTCGCGACTCTCTTGGCGGCTTTGCCGCCCGAGGCGAAGCCTCTCCTTTTATAAGTGAAGAACGGAAAGCCGGAGGCTTTCCGCACGGGAGGCGGCAAAGCCGCAAAGAACAGAGGAGGCGGCAAAGCCGGGAAAAGAACAGGAGAGGCGGCAAAGCCGCAAAAGATTTAGCTAGGACAAAACCTACTCCAACGCACCATAACTGCGCATCGCAGCGGACTGTTTGCGCTGCCGCATCCAGGACACGGCAGAATAAGGAAGCAGAAAGCGACCCATTATCGGTAACAATCGCGAAGCTTGCAGGCCGCTCAAGTTCTCGAAAAAGAGCTGCGCAGCCTTTCGCTTGTCGCCGATCCGAAGAAAATCCTCCGCCCGATTAAACCGAATGTTCTTGATAAGCTTTTCCAACTCTGGTTGTTGAATGCCAAAGGATGGCGCGAGTCGTTGCAATGCGGACAAGTGTTCATCCAACATCATCTGTTGGTTGCGGCTCGCGTTTTTCTCGTGCTGTCGCCAGGCTGAACGCACGCCTGGATCAAAGGCAAATTCACCGTCAAGACTCAACTTCAAATAGAGTTCATAGTCTTCCAGTCGGGCCTTGTCGTTCCAACCATGACGTGCCAGCGCATTGCGAACATACAACACCGTGGAACTCATCGGGCCGATAGTTTGTAAAAGCATTTGCCGGACATCGCCGTCTTTGTAGTCTGCCCAGTCTGCCGTACAATCCACAACCTTGTTTTTCTCGTCGACAAAATAAGTATGACCGTAACCCAGGACAGCCGATGGTCGACTGTCAAGCAGCTTTACCCTGGCGGCCAGAAAATCAGAAAGCCACATGTCGTCCGAGCCCAGGTATGCGAAATAGTGAGCGTCCGTCAGACTAAGTGCCTGATTGAGCGTTGCAGACAAACCGCGGTTTTCTCTTGCAATCAGTTCGCACGCGAAAGGACAATCACGCAAGACTGACTCGATAATGCTTGTTGAATCGTCTTTTGATCCGTCATCGATCACCAGCAGTTTTGCAGGCCGCAAAGTCTGGGCAAAAATCGATCTCAGGCACGACTCGACAAACCTCGCGTGGTTGTAGCAAGGCACCACGACCGAAATGGAAGCCTCACTAACAAGGCTACGATCGAGTTGCTCTGGTATTTGAGGTTGCAAGATCAGGTCAGCGAAGTTGAATGTAAGCGTCAGCAGTTGCTTAACGCATTGGCCAAAGTTAAGGTCTGCACTTTAGTTTGCTATGAGTAAACGCGTCATTCTTTTTGGGCCTCTACCGCCTCCGTATGGTGGAGTTTCAGTGCTCTTGAGTACTCTGTTTGAGCACTTAAAAGGCTCACCAATTTTTGTGTGGGCGCTATTTGGTAAGCAGTCAGACGACAGTCGGATCACGCGTTTTAATCACCGCCGTCTTGGTGTTCTAAAAGCTCTTGCCAAGCAGGGATACAAATCGCGCATCGTTGACTTCACTCATTTCCATCTCGAGTATCCAAATCTAATATTACTTCCAATCTGGTTAATCGCTAAGTCTCTTCTCCGTTTTGAGTGGATTAAGCATGTGAATGATGGGTCTCTGCCTGCGCGCTACGCGGGCTTTTCGTCTGCACAAAAAAGACGGTTCAGAAGGGCATTGACCGCGATCGACGAATACATTGCTGTTAGTGAAGAATTAAGAGATTGGCTTACGAAAGAAATCAAGGTCACGAAGAAGATCACAGTAATCCCAAGTCTCGTTAACATTACTTCCGACTCGCTAACTATTAAACTCAACTCCGAGACGGAAGCCAGGCTCGCCGGTTTCCTCAAACATCCGAAACGAGTTTGCTCGATTGGTATTTTTATTCCTAGTTATGGCTTTGAGCACGTTGTGATGGCGGTTGAGAAACTGCGCACCGACGCAAACGAGGACATCGGGTTGTTGTTGTTGGACGGTTCATTTGCAAATGATCCGGAATACAAAAACCGAGTACTGGCGAACCGAGATTGGATCACTGTTTTGACTAATGTTCCGAACCCGGAGATCTACCAGTTGCTGCCGAGATGCAATCTGTTTGTGCGGGCCTTTGAAGCAGAGAGTTATGGCATCTCGCGAGTCGAAGCCATCTGGTGTGGAACGCCCGTGATTGCTGTTGATGTAGGTGAGACGCGTGGGATGCTGACGTATCGGTTTGGAGATGTAGAAACGTTGAGGAACCTGATCAGCGGGGTGTTGTTCGGAAACACAAAAGTTGAATTGGAGAGTTGGGCGAACCTCTTCCATGCTGAAGCAGAAGAGAACCTGAGACGATTTGTTGAGACGGTGCGAATTGATTGTCCCGTTAGTTCATTGACCTCCGTCGAAGAGAGCCGCCATACCGCGTGAGTCCTGATCAGATTTTGCACAACTAGAATTGTGAACAAGTAAGGAAGGGCGGCAACAAGGGAATCTCAGTGGGTTGAACAAGCTGGGAAGGGGGCAGCGGAAATTTGGACGCTTGGCAACGGTAATTCTGAGCGTGCCCCCGCTGACTCGCCATTGAAGCGCCAAGGAGTCAAAGCCGGATCTCAGCGGGGGCACGCTCCGGGCTGAATTTGCGACGCGTCCAATTCTCGCTGCCCCCTTCCCAGCTTGTTCAATCCACTGAGGCGCTCAACCCTTCCCAGCTTGTTCAACCCGCTGAGATTCCCTTGTTGCCTCCCTTCTTACTTGTTCTTACGTCTCAGTCTTACTTTGTTGGGCCACACGCTGCAGCGCTGTGACTGACCATTCGCCAATTCATCAGCACCCGCCACGCTAGCAACGGAATCATCACCAGCAACGGAACTACTAAGACGAACAAAGCATGCTCCAAGAAATCTGGACGATGGA
>Ga0105245_10004595_pt1 | contig 12189 bp, 11 predicted proteins | sample KBSM54metaG_FD_81523 | JGI IMG/M metagenome (GOLD analysis project Ga0105245, IMG submission 81523) | Miscanthus rhizosphere microbial communities from Kellogg Biological Station, Michigan, USA - KBS M5-4 metaG | ecosystem: Host-associated > Plants > Roots > Rhizosphere > Soil | place...
CCCATCGGTCGCCGCCGCCTCGCGCGACACGAACGCGGTGAAGCGCACGTCGCCGTCGCCCGCGGCCAGCAGCGCGGGGATGAGCTCGCGGGCGTAGACCTCCATGCCGCCGGTCTCCCCGGGCACGAGGAAGACGAGGTTCAGCCCGACGTGCACGGGCTCAGCGCATCCGCGCGGGCCGCGGGATGGCGTGGACCACTTCAGCGGGGACGGCGCGCAGCGCGAACAGCAGGCCGAGGTAGACGATCGCGGCCACCACGGTGCCGAGCGCGCTGGGCAGCCCGGGCACGAGCGCGACCGCCGCGGCGACGCCGCCGGCCACCAGCGCCTTCGGCACCACCGCCAGCTTCGGACGCAGGTCGGGGCGCACCCGCAGCATCGCGATGAGGTAGAGGATCGGCAGCACCCACTCGGTGATCGTCGTGGCCAGCGCGCCGCCCTTCGCGCCCAGCGCCGGGCCGAGCACGATCGTCGCTACGGCGGCGATGATCATCGCCGCGACGTTCGTGTAGATGAGGACGCGGTGCTGGCGCAGCGCGAGCAGCGCGAAGCCCCACGTCGCGACGAGGAAGGTGCCGATCAGCGCAAGGGCCTGGATGCGCAGCACCGGTACCGAGGGGTCGAACTTGTCCCCGGCGATCACCTTGATGGCGAACGGCGCGACGACGATCAGGAGCAGCGCCACCCCGATCCCGCACAGGATCGAGACCTCGAACAGCTTCTGCAGCGCGTAGCGCAGGCGGGCGGCGTCGTCGCGTGCCGCGCGGGCGAGGATCGGGAAGGCCGCGGTCACCATCATGGCCGGCACGGCGATCAGCACCTCGACGATGCGGAACGAGGCCGAGAAGTACCCGGTCTCCACCGCGGTGGAGACCAGCGACATGACGATGACCGTGACCCGGAAGTAGACGAAGCCGAGCGCGGTGGCGGCGGCGAAGGGCAGCGTGTCGCGCAGGATCGGGCGCCACTCGCGCACGTCCAGCGTCGGCCGCATCGGCATCTGGCCGCGCACCAGCAGGAAGCCGACGACGATCACCGGGATGTTGGCCACGATGGGCACGGCGAAGAACGGCAGCAGCGACGCGCCCACGATCACCAGCGCGATGAGGCCGGCAACGGTGATGACCTGGCGCAGCAGTTCGAGCCCGGCCACCGTGCCCGCGCGCAGCTTGGAGATCAGCGGGACGGTGAAGCTGCCGCCGGCCAGCAGGAGCACCACGCCGACCGCGCCCACCGCCGTCCCCACCACGAGCGTCGAGCCGTAGCCGGCCACGGCGGCGAAGGCGACCGCCAGCACGCCGCCCAACGCCGGGATGAGCAGGCGCATCCCGAGCAGGTTGCGCATGAACGTCGTGCGCGCCTCGCCCTCGAGCAACGTGTACTCGCGCACGCCGACGTTGGTCAGGCCGCCCTCGACGATGCCGGTGACGATGAACAGCAGCGAGGAGATGGTCACGAACTGGCCGTATCCGGTGACCCCGAGGTGGCGGATGAGCAGCGGCGCCGAGACGAGCGAGAGCAGGATCCCGAGCGCGTAGGCACCGGCCCGCAGCGTGCCGCCGCGGATGGCGGCGGGGCCGGCCTCGCTGGTGTCGAGGATGTCGGCGCCGTGCGTGGGCTCGACGATCACGTCGCGCTGCTCGGAGGCGCTGGCCACGGCCGGATGGTACGGGCGGGTCCCGGCGCAACGTTCATACCGGATTTCCGCCCAGGGAGGGCGTTACTATGGCGTCGCGACCGGGAAGGCCAAGCGTCGCGCGCGAGCGAGGGATCAAGCGGCAAAGGCCGAAACCCTTTCCCGGCTGCAACGTTGACCCTCGCAGACCGCTTCCAGCGGCCTCCCCCACACCGGATTCCATGCCGTCGCAGTCGTCACTTCCCGCCGTCGGCGCGCCCGCGCGCCAGGCCTCGCCCGCCACGATGGCGGTCCTCGGCATCCCGCTGGCGCTGACCTCGTACGACGAGACGATGGACTGGATGGACGACCGCGTGATGGCGCGCGACCGCGTCTTCCTGTGCGCCGCCGCCGTTCACCTGGTCATGGTCGCCCGGGAGGACCCCGCGGTCCGCGAGGCGGTCATGCGCCACGACCTCGTACTGCCCGACGGGGTTCCGCTCGTGTGGGCCCAGCGTGCGCTCGGCCACCGTGATGCCTCGCGCGTCTACGGCCCCGACCTCATGGCCCGCTACTTCGAGCGCTCGGTCACCAGCGGCGCGCGCCACTACCTCTACGGCGGGCGCAGTCAGGGGGCGCTCGTCGAGCTCGCGCTCAGCCTGCGCCGCCGGTACCCGGGCGTGCGCATCGTCGGCGGCTACTCGCCCCCGCACGTCTCCGAGGGCTCGCCCACGCGCCCGACCCCCTTCCGCCCCCTCACCGAGGACGAGGAGCAGTGGGTGATCGACGACGTCAACCGCTCGCAGGCCGACGTCGTGTGGGTCGGCATCGGCCAGCCCAAGCAGGAACTGTGGATGGCGAACATGCGCGATCGCCTGGAGGCTCCAGTGCTCGTGGGCGTCGGCGCCGCCTTCGACTTCCACGCCGGCCTCGTGCCCCAGGCGCCGGCGTGGATGCAGGACTACGGGCTCGAGTGGGTCTACCGGCTGGCCCAGGAGCCGCGGCGGCTGTGGCCGCGCTACGCGCGCTACAACCCGCGCTTCGTCGCCGGCTTCGCGCGGCAGTTCGCGCGCCATCGCCTGAGCGCCCGCGCCGCCCGCCGGTAGCGTTCCCCGGCCTTGAACCGCGTCCTCGTCACCGGGGGAGCCGGCATGATCGGCGCAGCCGTCGTGCGCCGGCTCTTGCGCGACCCCTCATGGGAGGTCCGCGTCTCCGATCAGCGCCCGGCGCCGGACTGGATGCGCGAGGGCTGCGAGGTCAACACCGGCGACCTGCGCTCGCTGACGCGGGCCCGCGAGGCCATGGAGGGCTGCACGCACGTCATCCACCTCGCCGCCGTCACGGGCGGGCCCGACTACCGACTGCTCGAGGTCAACAACGCGCTCTACAACGCCGTCGTCCGCGCCGCGCTCGATCACGACGTCGAGCGCTTCGTGTTCGTCTCCTCGCCGGCCGTGTTCGAGCGCGCCGACGTGTTCCCCACGCCCGAGGAGGCGCTGGAGAGCTGCCCGGCACCCGACTCGGCCGACGGCTTCTCCAAGCTGACCGGCGAGCGCTACTGCCGCGCCGCCCACGCCGAGCACGGGCTGCGCTTCACCATCTGCCGCCCCTTCGACCCCTACGGCCCCGCCGAGCCCACTGAGGTGCTGCGGACCGCTGCGGCCGGGCCGGGGGGCTGGACGCGCACGCCCACCCACGTCGACGACGTCGCCGACGGCATCGTGGTGGCGATGGCGTCCGAGGCGGGCCTGGGCGAGGACTTCAACCTCGCCGCCGGCGAGGAGCTCAGCCTGGCCGAGATCGCGGCGCTGTGCGACGACCTGGGCTCGCTCGAGCCGCCCAACGACCGTGCGCGCCGGCGCGCACCCAGCGTGGAGAAGGCCCGCCGGCTGCTGGGCTGGAAGGCGCGCGTGGCCGCACGGGACGGGCTGCCGGCCACGGCGGCGGCGCTGCGAGACCGCGCCGCGGTCGCCGAGCCCGGCTAGCCTTCCGCCCCCCGCATGGCCGCCCCGCGCGCCCTCATCACCGGCATCACCGGCCAGGACGGGTCCTATCTCGCCGAGCTCCTGCTCGAGAAGGGCTACGACGTCCACGGCATGGTCCGCCGCGCCTCGACGGAGAAATTCGACCGCATCGAGCACCTGCGCGAGCGCATCGAGCTGCACCAGGGCGACCTGCTCGACCACCGCTCGCTGACCGACACCCTCAAGGCGGCACAGCCGGAGGAGATCTACAACCTGGCCGCCATGTCGTTCGTCGCGCTGTCGTGGACCCAGCCCGTGCTGACCGCCGAGTTCAGCGGCGTCGGCGTGGCCCGACTGCTCGAGACCGTGCGCGAGGTCGCCCCCGAGGCGCGCTTCTACCAGGCCTCGTCGAGCGAGATGTTCGGGAAGGTGCGCGAGGTCCCGCAAACCGAGCTGACCCCGTTCCACCCGCGCTCGCCCTACGGCGTGGCCAAGGTCTACGGCCACTTCATCACGGTCAACTATCGCGAGTCCTACGACCTGCACGCGAGCAGCGGGATCCTCTTCAACCACGAGAGCGAGCGCCGCGGGCGCGAGTTCGTGACCCGCAAGATCACCTGGCACGCCGCGGCCATCAAGGCGGGCAGGGCCGAGCAGCTCGCGCTCGGCAACCTCGACGCCGAGCGCGACTGGGGCTACGCCAAGGACTACGTCGAGGCGATGTGGCTGATGCTGCAGGAGGACGAGCCCAGCGACTACGTCGTCGCGACCGGCGAAGCCCATTCAGTGCGCGAGTGCGTCGAGATCGCCTTCGACCACGTCGGCCTCGATCCCGCCGAGCACGTGGTCCTCGACGAGCGCTTCCTACGCCCGGCCGAGGTCGACCACCTCATCGGCGACGCGAGCAAGGCGCGCGAGCGGCTCGGGTGGGCGCCGCGCACGACGTTCGAACAGATGATCCGGCTGATGGTCGACACCGACTACCGCGCGCTGACGGGCTAGGCGCCCCAGAACGCGTCGCTCTCCGCCGGCTTGGCGTCGACCATCCACAGCTCGGCGATGCGGCCGTCGTCGACGCGGGTGAGGAACGCGGCGAAGTTGTGCAGCGTCCGCCCCTTGCGGGCGGCGTGGACCTCGATCATGGTCAGCATGCGGTCGGCCGCGATGGGCACGACCTGCACCACGTCCACGTGTCCCTCGGCGCCCTCGAGGCTGGGCACGCGCGCGATCCAGCCCTCGCGCCCCTCGACGCGGTCCGACCCGCCCTCGGCGTTGGTGATCCAGGTCACCGCGTCCTCGGTCATGGCGTCGCGCATGACGTCGGTGCTGTCGGCGCGGCCGAAGGCGCCGAAGAACCGCCGGGCGAGGCCCTCGTTGTCGCTCATCGGTCGACCCTAGACGGCCGGGCATCCGCCGCGCCAGCCCTGCGCCGCGAAGCGCAGGCCGGCCAGCACGTGGCGACGGAACGCCGGGTCGGTCCACGACTCGGGCGTGTGGCCCATCTCCGAATACCAGGCGCGGCCGCCGCCGCTGCGGTGGCACCAGACCAGCGGGTGGTCGGCGCCCATGGTGCCGCCGGCGTACGTGGACTCGTCCAGCGCGGCCAGCACGTGGACGTGCGGGCGCGGGTTGGTGCGGAAGTCGTACCACTCGTCCGTGCGTGTCCAGGCCCGGGGCAGGCGGGCGGCCCGGGCGAACGGCGCGGTGACGTCGACGGTCGCCGGCTGCACGGCCGGGTGCTGCTTGAAGTAGGCGCCGACCAGGCGGCCGTAGAAGGGCCAGTCGTACTCGGTGTCGGTGGCGGAGTGGAAGCCGGCGTAGCCGCCACCGCGGTGGATGTAGCCCTCGAACGCACGCTGCTGGCCGGAGTCGAGCACGTCGCCGGTGGTGAGCAGGAAGACGACGGCGGCGTAGCGGCGCAGGTTGCGTCCGGTGAACGCGCTGGCGTCGTCGGTGACGTCGACGGCGTAGCGGCGCTGGGCGCGCAGGGCGTCGACCGCCGCAGGGATCGAGTCGTGGTGGAAGCCGGCGGTCTTGGTGAAGGCGAGGAGGCGGGGCTTGGCGGTCGCGGCCGGCGCGGCGAGCAGGGCGAGCGCGAGCGCGGCGAGGACGACGAGCGGTCGCACGAGCCAAAGGATGCTGCATCCTGGGGGCGTGCACGACGAGGAGCGCTACCGGGTCGCGATGCTCGACTGGCTGGCCTGCGCGACGCGCGGGCGCTCGGAGCGCGCGGCGGTGGCCGCCGCCCGCGCCGGCGACGGGCTGCTCGACCGCGTCGCGGCCGCCGCCACCGCCGGCCATGTCCTCGACTTCGACGACACGTGGACCCCGGGCCTCGCGCACCTGAGCGCGCCCACCGCGCCCGCGGCGCTCGTGCTCGCCGCCGACGCCGACCTGACCGTCGGCGTGGCGCTGCGCGCCTACGCGACCGGCTTCGAGGCCATGGCCGCGCTCGCCCGCGCCAGCCACCCGTCGCTCTACGACGCGGGGCGCCACCCCACCGCGGTGTCCGGCGCCGTCGGCGCCGCCGTGGCCGCCGCGACCGTGCTCGGATTCGGCGAGGAGATCGCGGACACCGCCGCCGCGCTCGCGCTGCTGGGCGCGGGCGGGCAGCTCGCGGCCTTCGGCACGGACGGCAAGTCGCTGCAGGTGGGCATGGCCGCGTCGACCGGCGTGCAGGCGGCCCTGCTCGCGGCCGGCGGGGCGCGCGTGCCCGAGGATGCGCTGGACCGCTTCGCCACGCCGCTGGGCGCACGCTGGGCCACGCCGGGGGCCGAGCCCGCCGTGCGCCGCAACTGGATCAAGGCCTATCCGTGCTGCCTGCAGACCCACACTTCGATCGAGGCCGCGCTCATCGCCCGCCCGATCGAGCGCCCGGTGACGCTCACGGTGCATCCGCTCGCGCGCGCCGCGGCCGCCGTCGACCTGCCGCAGAACGGCCTCGAGGCCAAGTTCTCGCTCCCCTACCTGGTCGCCTTCGCGCTCGAGCGCGGCGCGCCCAACGTCGACGACTTCGCCGCGGTGGCCCCGGTGCGCTCGTCGCGGATCGCCGTGGCCGTGGACGCCAATCTGGGCGAGCAGGAGGCAGTGCTGCACGCGGGCGACGCCGAGGTGGCGCGAGTCGAGGTCGCCCTCGGTTCTCCGCAGCGGCCGATGAACGCCGAGCAGCTCGCGCACAAGGTCCACGAGCTGGCCGGCGACCAACTCGACGGCGTGCTCGACGACCCCGACCGCCCCGCGGCCGAGGTGCTCGAGGCCGCCGGCCTGCAATGAGCGACGCCGACCTCGTCGTCGTCGGGGCCGGGATCCTGGGCCTGGCGGTCGCGCGCGAGGCGCTGCGCCGCCGGCCGGGCGCACGCGTGACCGTGCTCGAGCGGCACGCACAGGTCGGCGCCGAGCAGACCATGCGCAACAGCGGCGTCATCCACGCCGGGATCTACTACGCGCCCGGATCGCTGAAGGCGCGCCTGTGCGTGGAGGGCGCGCGCGAGCTCTACGCCTACTGCGAGGAGCGCGGCATCGCCCACGAGCGCTGCGGCAAGGTCATCGTGGCGCTGGACGAGCGCGAGCTGCCCGCCCTGGACGAGCTCGAGCGTCGCGGCCGCGCCAACGGCGTGCCCGGGCTGCGGCGGGTGGACGGCGACGGGCTGCGGGCGCTGGAGCCGGCCGCGGCGGGGATCGCGGCGCTGCACTCGCCCCACACCGGCATCGTCGACTTCGCCGCGGTGGCCCGCGCCTACGCCGACGACGTGCGCGCGGCCGGCGGCGAGGTCGTGCTCGGCTGCGGCGTGCGCGCCGTCCGGCCGGGCGTGGTCGAGCACGACCGCGGCGCCATCGCTGCGCGTGCGGTCGTCGCCTGCGCGGGTGGCGACGCCGATCGCCTGGCCCAGACCAGCGGCGCCCCGGCCGACCCGCGCACGGTGCCGTTCCGGGGCGCCTACCTGAAGCTCGTGCCCGAGCGCCGCCAGCTCGTGCGCGCGCTCATCTACCCGGTTCCGGACCCCGGCCTGCCCTTCCTCGGCGTGCACTTCACCCGCCACGTCGACGGCGAGGTCTACCTCGGCCCCACGGCGCTGCTCGTGCCCCGCCTCCGGTCGCTGGCCTGGCCGGGCACGTGGCGGCTGGTCCGGCGCTGGTGGCGCACCGGCGTCGCCGAGCTGCGCTACGCCGCGGGCACCCGTGCCTACGCGGCCGAGGCCGCGCGCTACGTCCCCGCCCTGCGCCACGGCGACGTGCGCCCGGCGTTCACCGGCGTGCGGGCCCAGGCGCTCGGGCGCGACGGCGCCCTGCTCGACGACTTCGTCCTCTCGGCGCGCGACCGGGTGCTGCACGTGCGCAACGCGCCCTCGCCGGCGGCGACCTCGTCGCTGGCCATCGCCCGCGCGGTGGTGGACCGGATCAGCTGACCGGCGCGCCCGCACGCCAGCGATGGCCGCGGTGGTCACCGCCGGCCAGCCCGTGGTCGGCGACGTCGTGCAGGACCTCGAGCACGTAGTCGAGGGCGGCGTCCGACAGCCCCGGATAGACGCCGAGCCAGAAGAGCTGCTCGGTGACGAAGTCGGCCTGCTCGAGCGTGCCGACGGCGCGATGGGGCACGTCGGTGTAGGCGGGCTGGCGGACCAGGTTCCCGGCGAACAGCAGGCGGGTGCCGATCTTGCGCTCGTCGAGGTGGCGGAGCAGTTCGCGGCGCCCGAAGGGCGCGTCGCGCCGCAGGGCAAGCGGGAAGCCGAACCAGCTCGGCTCCGCGCCGGCGGTGGCCTCGGGCAGCACGAAGAGCTCGCCGAGGTCCTCCAACCCCGCCCGCAGCCGGTCGTAGTTGCGCCGCCGCGCGGCCACGAAGCCGTCGAGCTTGCGCAGCTGCGCCACGCCCACCGCCGCCTGCATGTCGGTGACCTTCAGGTTGTAGCCGCGGTGCGAGTAGATGTACTTGTGGTCGTAGCCGCGCGGGAGGTCGCCGATCTTCCAGTCGAAGCGCTTGCCGCACGCGTTCTCGTCGCCGGGCTCGCAGTAGCAGTCGCGGCCCCAGTCGCGGAACGACTCGACCAGCACCTTCAATGCGCCCTTCTGCAGCATCACCGCGCCGCCCTCGCCCATGGTGATGTGGTGGGCGGGGTAGAAGCTCACGGTGGCGAGGTCGCCGAAGGTGCCGACCTTGCGGCCGCGGTAGAGCGAGCCCACGGCGTCGCAGCAGTCCTCGACCAGGAGCAGGTCGTGCTCGGCGCAGAAGGCGGTGATCGCGTCGAGGTCGAACGGGTTGCCCAGCGTGTGTGCGACCACGACGGCCCGCGTGCGCGGCGACAGCGCCTCTTCGAGGCGGCGGACGTCGATGTTGTAGGTGGGTACGTCGACGTCGAGCAGCACGGGCACGAGGCCGTTCTGCACCAGCGGGTTGATCGTGGTCGGGAACGAGGTGGCGGTGGTGATGACCTCGTCGCCCGGCCGGAGGGCGCGCGCGCCGAGCTTGGGGCTGGTCAGCGCGCTGATCGCGACGAGGTTCGCGCTGGAGCCCGAGTTGACGAGCACGCAGTGGCGCCGGCCCCACCAGCGCGCGAACTCGCGCTGGAACTGCTCGGCGAAGCGCCCCGACGTGAGCCAGAAGTCCAGCGTGGCCTCCATGAGGTGGCGCATGTCGTCGGCGTCGAACACGCGCCCGGCGCAGCGCACGGGCGTCTCCCCGGGCACGAACGGCTCGGGCGCGAAGGCCGCGTCGTGGTACTCGGTTACCAGCTCCGCGATGCGAGCGCGGAGCGTCTCGAGAGGCTCGCTCACGCGCCGCAGCCTACTCACTTGGTCGCGGAGCGAAACAGGTCCACGTGCGCCTGCGCGGCGCGTTCCCACGTAAAGGCGGCGGCGCGCTCGCGGCCCCGCGCCACGAGGTCGGCGCGCAGGACCTCGTCCCCGTCCAGCCGCGTCAGCGCCTCCGCCCAGCCCGCCACGTCGCCGGGCGCGACCCGCAGGGCCGCGTCGCCCGCGCTCTCGTCCAGCGCGCTGCCGGTGGCCACGACGGCGGGCACGCCGCGGGCCATGGCCTCCAGCGGGACGAAGCCGAACCCCTCGTAGTGCGACGGCAGCGCCACCAGGCGCGCGCCGCGGTACAGGCGCTCGAGCTCGTCGTCGCTGACCCAGCCGCGCACCTCGACGCCGGGGGCGGCCCGCAGCCGCTCGAGGATGGGCTCGCCCCGGTAGTGCGGCCGCCCGACCACGACCCAGCGCAGCGCCAGCCCGTGGGCGCGGGCACGCGCGAACGCGTTCAGCAGGGTCACGTGGTTGCGGCGGGGCTCGAGCGCGCCGACGGTGAGCAGGTAGGGGGCGCAGCCGGGCTGCCCGTCGGGGCCGAGGTCCGGCGGCGGAGCCAGCCCCGGGTGGATCACCCGCACCCGCTCGCGCGGGAAGCGGGGCGCGTGGGCCTCGAAGCGCGAGCGCGAATGCGCCGAGACGCACACCACCGCCGCCGGGCGCTTGGCCAGCGCAGCGCGGAACATCGCCCGCTTGTACAGCGCCACCGCCCGCGGGTACCAGTCCGGCCGGTCCAAGAACGTGAGGTCGTGGACGGTGAGGACGAAGCGCGCGCGGCTGGCGACCAGCGGCCGGTAGTCGCCCAGGTGCACGAGATCAACCCCGCGCGCGGCCCGCGCGGCGCCCACCTGCTGGTGGAGGATGCGCTGCGCCTTGCCCCAGCGCTGATGACCCGGATCGCCGTAGAGGATCAGGTCGTCGGCCGGGCCGAGGGCGTTCGGCAGGGCCCCAGCCAGGCCGCGCACGACGGTCATGATCCCGCCCGGGTCGGCCTGGTGTATGGGCATGAATATGCGCACCGCGGGGGAACGTAGCGCCGTCGGTGCGCAACTTCGGGCCGTAGCTACGCTCCTACACCCTGATGCGCCGGATCCTTCTCTGCACTGCGGCCGTCTGCGCGCTGCTCGCGCTGTGGCCCTCCGCCAACGCGCTCGCGCGCGCCGACCCCAAGAAGGCGATCTGGGGTCCGGTGACCCGGAACGGCGTCTCGCAGTTCCCGATCTACCAGGACCTCGGGGCCAAGATCTACGAGATCGGCCTGGGTTGGGCGGCGGTCGCGCCGACCCGCCCGGCCGACCCCACGAACCCGAACGACCCCGCCTACCAGTGGCCGGCCGAGCTCGACCAGGCCGTCGCTGGCGCCGCCTCGGCGGGCATGCGCGTCTCCATTGAATTGACCACCGCGCCGGGCTGGGCCAACGGCGGCAACTCGAGCGAGTTCGCCCCGCTCGACCCCAGCGACTTCGCCGCTTTCGCCCAGGCCGCGGCCAAGCGCTACCCGAGCGTCCACCTGTGGCAGGTGTGGGCCGAGGCCTCGCGCGCGGAGATCTTCAAGCCGTTCGTGCACGAGCGCCGCGACCGGCCGCTGACCGCAGCGATGAAGCGCGCGCCGCACAAGTACGCCGCCATGCTCGACGCCACCTACGGCGCGCTGAAGGCGGTCAGCCGGTCCAACCTGGTCATCGGCGGGGGCACCTTCACCACCGGCGACATCTCGGCCCTGAACTGGATCAAGAACCTGCGCCTGCCCAACGGCAAGCCGCCGCGCATGGACCTGTTCGGGCACAACCCGTTCACGGCGCGCACCCCGAGCTTCAAGGACCCGCCGCTGGGCCACGGGTTCGCCGACTTCTCCGACCTCCACGTGCTCACCGGCTGGCTCGACAAGTACCTCGGGAGGGCCGGGCGCAACCACAAGCTCAGGCTGTTCCTGGCCGAGTTCTCGGCCCCGACCGACCACGCCAACTACGAGTTCAACTTCCACGTCACGCAAGCCGTCCAGGCCAAGTGGACGACGGCGGCCTACCGGCTGGCCGACCACTGGTCGCGCATCTACGCGCTGGGCTGGTTCTCGCTCTACGACGACGATCCCCGGCCCGACGGGCTTCAGGTCAACCGCGGCCTGCTGACCTCCACCGGGAAGCGCAAGCCTGCGTACTTCGCCTACCGCAACGGCTAAGTCGTAAAGGGAATCGCCGCGCCTGCCGAACAAGGAGTTCGATGCGCCGCCTCGCCGTTGTCATTTTCGTCATCGTGCTGCTTGCCGCCGCGGCCGCGACATCGGCGTACGCAGCCAAGCCGCCCGCAGCCAAGCCGCCCGCCGCGGCGCCGCCGCGCGACTTCTTCGGGATGGTCTCCGAGGACGCATTTCAGGTGATCGGTGACTACCGGCAGATGACGCTCGCGACCCAGGCGTCGCTGGGCGTGGGTCTGCTCCGCCAGACCTTCGACTGGTCGAAGATCGAGGTCGCGCCGGGCAACTACGACCTGAGCTGGTACGACCAGTTCGTGGCCGACACCGCCCGCGCCGGCATCGCCATCCTTCCGATCCTCTGTCGTCCTCCCGCGTTCAGGGGCGGTGTGCCCGGCACGCTCACCTACCCGCCGACCAACTACGCGGACCTCGGCGACTTCGGCGCCGTCCTCGTCCGGCGCTACGGCCCGAACGGCACCTTCTGGGCCCAGAACCCAACCGTGCCGAGGATGCCGATCCGCGCCTGGCAGATCTGGAACGAGCCCAATCTGAAGGCCTACTGGCCTCGCGGTCCCAACCCGAAGCAGTACGCGCAGCTGCTCAAGGCGGCGGCCGGGCCG
>Ga0105245_10004597_pt1 | contig 12186 bp, 12 predicted proteins | sample KBSM54metaG_FD_81523 | JGI IMG/M metagenome (GOLD analysis project Ga0105245, IMG submission 81523) | Miscanthus rhizosphere microbial communities from Kellogg Biological Station, Michigan, USA - KBS M5-4 metaG | ecosystem: Host-associated > Plants > Roots > Rhizosphere > Soil | place...
CACGCGGGCGCGGCGCGACGCCCGGGCGCCCGCCATCGCCTCGCGCTTCTGGCTTCGGCTGGAAGCCATTACCGGCGGCGTCACCCGCGCGCCGCTCTTGCGCAAATGGGCGGCGGCGATCGACCGGCCCGATGGCTACCGCCCGGCCACGCGGCCGGCGCCGTCGCCCGCCGCGGATCAGCGCCCCCGCACCATCTCGGTGACCGAGGTCGATCGCCTCAAGGCCGATCCCTACGCCTTCTACGCGCGCAAGCTGCTCGGCCTGAAGGCGCTCGACCCGGTCGATGCCGATCCCAGCGCCGCCTGGCGCGGCAGCGCGGTCCACGCGGTGCTCGAGGCCTGGATGAAGGAGGACGATTGCGATCCGGCCGGGCTGCGCGCGCGGGCCGAGGCGCTGCTCACCTCGCAGGAGGCGCATCCGTTGATGCGCGCGCTGTGGCAGCCGCGGCTCACCGAGGCGATCGACTTCATCGCCGCCCGGGTCGAGGCCAATCGCGCCGAGGGGCGCCGGCCGCTGGCGGCCGAAGCCGAGGGCGCGTGCGAGCTCGCCGGGGTGCGGCTGCGCGGCGTCGCCGACCGGATCGACCGGATGGCCGACGGCGGCCTCGCGATCGTCGACTACAAGACCGGAACGCCGCCGAGCGGGCGGGCGGTGCGCGACGGCTTCTCGCTGCAATTGGGGCTGCTCGGCCTGATCGCCGACCGGGGCGGCTTCGCCGGCATCGAGGGCGCCGCCGCCTGCTTCGAATATTGGAGCCTGGCGCGCGCCCCGACCGGCGCGCTCGGCTACGTCAAGAGCCCGGTCGGCGGCCGCAGCGGGATCGACGCGGCGGATTTCACCGATATGGCCGCGCGCAATTTCGCCTTCGCCGCGGCCGAATGGCTGACCGGCGAGGCGCCCTTCACCGCCAAGCTCCACCCCGAATATGCGCCCTATGGCGAATATGACCAGCTGATGCGGCTCGACGAATGGTACGGCCGCGAATGAAAATAGGGACAGTCCCTATTTTCCAACTGTCTGTATTTGCTAGGCGAGCGCGCGCCAGATGCCGTAGCTGCTGGTCGCGACCAGGACGATGCCGACCATGACGAGCAGCGCCCGGGCCGGAATCCGCTTGGCGAAATAGCCGCCGAGCGGCGCCGCCAGCAGCCCGCCGATCAACAGGCCGACCATCGCCTTGGTGAAGGCGTCGAATCCCAGCGAGGCGATGAAGGTCGCCGAGATCGTCACCGACAGGAAGAATTCGGCGGTGTTGACGGTGCCGATCACCTTCCGCGGATGGGCGCCCTGGACGAGCAGGTTCGAGGTCACGACCGGCCCCCAGCCGCCGCCGCCCGCCGCGTCGAGGAAGCCGCCGATCAGGCCGAGCGGCTCGACGATCCGCGGCTTCTTCTCCTGATGTTCGTGGCGCAGGCCGCGCCACAGCAGATAGACGCCGATCAGGGCCAGATAGGCGAGCACGAGCGGGCGCGCCCTCTCGGCCGGAATCTGGGTCAGCACATAGGCGCCGAGAATGCCCCCGATCACGCCCGGGATGACGATCCGCCGGAACAGCTTCCAGTTCACGTTCTTGTGGAGCGTGTGGCTGATCCCCGAGGCGCCGGTGGTGAACACCTCGACCGCGTGGACGCTGGCCGACGCGGCCGCCGGCGGGATGCCGAGGCTGACCAGCAGGGTGCTCGAAATCACCCCGAACGCCATGCCGAGCGCGCCGTCGACGAGCTGCGCCGCGAATCCGACCAGCACGAACGGGATCAGCGCGGTGGCGGTGGCGGCGTCGAAATGCACACGAGAGCTCCCGGCGGCAGCGCGGGGGCGCTCCCCGATCCGCACATAGCGCCGCGCCTGCCGTCTGCAAATGCCCGTCGCGAACTGCGCCCGAGGTTAGCAATTCGTTAACACTGCAGGCGGACAATGGCGGGGCCGGCGGAGGAACGGCCGGCGGTTTGTGAGTGTGCGCGTGGAAACGATCTATTCGCTGTCCGGCGACATGCCGGCGGCCGAGGCCGGCCTCGAAGGCGACGAAGAGTCCGCCCTGCGTCCGGGCGCGCTCATTTCAGGCAGCTTGCGCAGAGCCTGCGCGGTCCGCAAATTAAGCGCCGGCGGCGCCATCCTCCATTGCGACCACGACGTCGAGATCGGCCAGCGGCTCGAGCTCGAGCTGGTCAATGGCGAGCAGCTCGCCGGCCAGGTCGCCTGGCGGCGCGGCGGCGAGGTCGGCCTTTCGTTCGACACCCAGGTCGACGTCTTCGCGTTCATCGCCCAGGATATCGTCAGCCAGCCCGGCGAGCGCCGCCGCATGCCGCGCGTCGAGCTGGTCTGTTCCGCTCTGCTCGAGGCCGAAGGCTGGACCGAGCTGGTGACCAGCCGCGACGTCTCGCAGGGCGGGGTCAAGCTCGACGTGCCGTTCGCGCTCAAGCCCGAGCTCCGGGTGACCGTGACTCTGGAAGGAATGCGCCCGGTCGAGGGCGTGGTGCGCTGGACGCAGGGCCGGCTCGCCGGCATCGCCTTCCTGCCGGAACTGAGCTGGCAGGAGCTGATGCTGTGGCTGAAGGAGCGGCGCCGGAGCGCGTTCGCGCAGGCGAGCGCGCCGTTCGCGCCGCCGCCGGAGCCGCCGGCGGAGGCCGAGAGCGGTCCGGGCGAGGAGGGCATCGCGCTCAATCTGCCGGCGCGCGTGCGCGAGGGGACCCGGCGCTGGACGATCGACGTGACCTCGATCACCACCCGTTCGGTCGCGTTCGACTGCTTCGCCGCCTTGCGGGTCGGCGCGCTGCTCTGGATCGTGCTGCCCGGGCTCGAAGGCTGGCCGGCGCGGATCGTCGCGGTCGAGGGCTATCGCTTCAGCTGCGAATTCACCCAGCAGCTCCACCCCGCGGTGCTCGAGCGGATCCTCTCGCTGGCGGCGGAGCCGGCCTAGGTCCTGGACTTGCCGCGCGAGCGGTTGGCGTAGAGCAGGGCGGCGACGAGGGCGGCAGAGCCGATCCCGATCGCGGCGCCGGTGACGAGATGCTTGGTGCGGGCCGAGGCCGGCTTCTTCTCGTCCGGCACCGCCGCGCCCGTGGGCGGCGCGACCGCGGCGTCGTCGGGATAGGAAGGTTCGCGGGCCATCGTTCCCCGTCCTTAGAGGCTCGGCCGCCAAAACGAAAGGGACGGCGGGCGCGCCGCCGTCCCTGAAGGGCGTTCGAGCCGACTCAGTGGTGCCGGCCGCGCCCGCAGCTGCTGGGATCGGCCCAGCGGCCGCTGTCGCTGTCGGTGAGGCCGCTGCAGCGGCGCCCGCGCCGGCCGCGGCCGTCGCCCGCCGGATCGGCGTTGCTGCCCGAATCGCCGTCGGTGATGCCGGTGCGGCGCCGGCCGCGGCCGTTGCCGACCGGATCGGCGTAGCGGCCGGTGTCGTGATCGGTGAGGCCGCTGGTGCGGGGCCCGCGGCCGCGCCCCGACGGATCGGAATTGGGGCCGCTGTCGCTGTCGCTATAGCCATTGCCCCGGCCGCGGCCGGGCGGATCGGAATTGGGGCCGCTGTCGCTGTCGCTGTAGCCGTTGCCGCGGCCACGGCCGGGCGGGTCGGAATTGGGGCCGCTGTCGCTGTCGCTGACCTGGAGCGCTTCGGCCGGCGAGCCGAGCACGGTCAGCGCCGCGCCGCCGGCAATCGCCCCGCCCGCGACGCGTCCGAGGAACGAGCGCCGGCTCAGTTTGCGCGTGGGTTTCATGATTGCTCTCCCGTGACGGAACAGCCCCCGACCTGGGCAGCCTTCTGGTGTCGGTGCTCCATCGATCGGCCAAGAGTAAAGGAGGGTGTCGCGCTGTCAAGAATGACCGCAAAAAGTGGGACGCGCGGCCGGCCCGGATCGGCTAGGATCGCCGGATGACGAGGTTGAGCTATGCCTTCTTCGATACGTCGCTCGGGCTTTGCGCGATTGTCTGGGACGCGCGCGGGATCGCCGGCACCCAGCTTCCGGAATCCGGCCGCGGGGCGGCGGTGCGGCGCCTGCAGCGGCGCTTTCCCGATGCGCATTACAGCCCGCCGACGCCGGCGATCGGCGCGGCGATGGCGCGGATCGAGGCGGCGCTGGCGGGCGCCGAGGACGATTTCGACGATCTCGCGCTCGATTGGCGGCGGGTGAGCGCCTTCGAGCGCGCGGTCTATCTCGAGGCGCGGGCGATTCCGCGCGGCCGGACCGCGACCTACGGCACGCTCGCCGAGCGCCTCGGCGATCCCGGCCAGGCGCGGGCGGTCGGCCAGGCGCTGGGCCGCAATCCCTGGCCGATCGTCGTGCCCTGCCACCGGATCACCGCGGCCGACGGCGGCATGGGCGGCTTCTCCGCGCCGGGCGGCCGCGCCACCAAGCTGAAGCTGCTCGAGATCGAGGGCGCGCTCGGCGCCGAATCGCTGCCGCTGTTCGCGCCGACCCGGTCCTGATTGGGATCGGCTTCGGCGACTGGATGATCGCGGTGGCGGCCTTCATCGCGGGGGCGTGGATTTTCTAGCCGCTGGGCGATGGTCGATTCAGTTCGGCCAGGCCGCCAGAACCTTGTCCCCGGCGGCTACCAGCTCATTCAGCGCGGCGCTGCGGGCAATCGCGCTCTGAAGGTCGGCGACATCGCGTTGCATCGACTGGATGATCTGCGCGCTCGGAAACTGGATCGGGACATTGTTCGCCAACTCCATCATCGTTGCGTTGACGAGCTTCAGCTCGACGTCCGCGCGGCCGACCTGGATGTCGACCAGATCCGGATCTTGCGGCTTCCGGCTGAGCAGCGCCTGAATGTAGGCGGTCAGTGCCGTCCGCTTGGCTGAAAGCGCATAAAAGGTGGGCCACCGATCGTCCTGGTCGCTCATATCATCCTCCATGGTTGGCGTTGGGGTGGCGGAGCTGTCTAGTTGTCGCCGCTCGTGACGTTGACGACCGCTTGGGCGGTCTCCTCGCTCGCGGCCTCGGTCCTCCTGGTCGCGGATTCCAATGACGCCCGATAGGTTGCCTGCAGCTCAGTCCGGTAGGCCACCCCCCTCAGCAACTGGTCCCAAAAGGAGCGCGGTTGGCGCAGCTCGTTAAGCTGGCGCGTGACCCGTTCGGCCGCCGAGGCGTCGAACGCGATCGATGGCGATGCAGGCGCCGGTTGCGCCGGGCGCAACAGCGAGCTCTGTGCCAACAAGTCAGCCGCAGATTGGGCGGTGAGCAGCGCATAGGTGTCGAGCGCGGGCTTATCGCCGGCCACCCGGAGCGCGAAGAGGCGCTGCTCTACCGCCGCGTCGCGCATCGACTGAAGCTCGCCGAAATCCCGGACGCCCCTGTCGACGTCCGCGTTCAATGCCGTCTGCCGGTCGGCGAAGCCTTTCAGCTCGCGTCGATACTCGTTGAGAACGGTCGCGCTGCTTCCGGCAAGGCGCCGCATGCTCTCCTGTCCCGCACATCCGGCGAGCAGGAAAATGATTAGGCCGGCTTTGATGGGCTGCATGTCTTCCTCCTATTGACCGAGGATCGACCCGGCGATGCCGAGTCGGCTGAGCACGGTTACGATCGTCTCCTGCGTGATCCCGCCTTCGCCATAGGCGGCCAGCGCGTCCAAGGCCGGTTTGAGCAGGGCACGATAGTCCTGCTCGGTGAGTTCGGCGCGTTCGAGCGCGGCGAGGCGCCGGGCCTGGACGATGCGGAAGCGCAGGACGTCATAGGGAATTTCGCCCGTGTCCCATGCGCGCGCATAGGCGGCCAGCGCCTCGCTCGCGGCGACGCGCTGGCGCGGATCCGAAATCGATTGAAGGCTGCCAAGGCCGGCGGGCACGGCAAGCTGATGCGCGCTCAGGATTTGGTGTGCCTGAGCGAGTTGCGCGCCTCGCCGCAACAGCGCCATCAATTGCGCTCGGAACAACTCGCGTTCGCGATCCTCGAGCGCCAATTCGGCCTTCGCCATGTTGAGATCGTGGCGGATGCTGGCGAGACCGATCAGCAGCGCGCCGGCCCGATCGGTCGCCGGACCCGTGCGGAACGCATCGATGGCGTGCGCGCCCGCCCTGATCATGCCGAGCACCGCAGTCGCCTGAACGGTCCTGGCGGCGGCCGGAGCATCCGTCGCGGGGGTCGGCGCCGCGTCCGCTGCCGGCGCCGCGTCCGAAGCGGCTGGGCTGGCCGGCGCGGCGGCGCGCATTTCGGCGGCCAAAATCTGTTCGAGCGCGGTCGCCAGCTCCTCGAGACCGGCCTTGCGCGCCGCCGCCGGGCCATTGCGGAGCAGGCCGGCGACCCTGGCGATGGCCGCGTTGGCGCTGTCCTCGACCGAAGCGGGTCCGCCGTCGTCCCCGGACGCGCCATTCGGATGCAAAGCCCGATTGATCTCGGCCTGGATCGTCGCCACCTGAGCGGCCGCCGCCGTTCGATCGGCTTCCCTGCGCCCGATTTCCCGCCAGACGATGCCGATCTCTCCAGTCGCGTCTGCGGCCGCCATCATGTCGGCGATGCCGAAGTCGTGCGGTCCGACCGGCTTGAGGAATTCCCGCTCGCGCCGCCAATCGTCGCAGAGGAGCCGCAGTCCATGATAGGCCAGATCTGCGCGGCTCGCGCCCGCGGGCGGCGGCACCGGGTGGCCTGCCGCGTCGAGCGGGGCCGGCGCGACGTCCGGGCAGTTCGTGCTGCGACGATCGTCCGCCCGGCGAGCCCCCGTGAAGTCGCGAACGACCGCCTGAATAAGACTGAGGGTTTGGGGCTGGCCCTGGAAATTGCGGACGAACATCTCCTCGGCGTTCTGCAGCACTTGCAGTTCCTCGGGCGTCCATGGGTGTCCGGGCGTCTCTGCCCGATAGACGTGCTCCAGATCCCGGTGCACGCGGCCGGGTAGCGTCGCGCTGGGGTCGGGGCCGGCAACGGTTCGCGAGCTTGGCCGAAGCAGGCTCAGGACGGCCTGGTTGCGCACCGACACCGCATAACCGGCGACGGCGCTGTCCTCGCGCGCCGCGGAATCGCGGAGATTCTGACGCTGGGCGGCGAACAGGACTGGCACGGCGAGCGCATCGAAGCTCGCTTTGGCGTCGGCGGTGGACGTTTTCAGGCCGGCGTCGTGCAGATAGACGCCGCAACCGCTGGCCAGCGACGCCATCAGAGCTACGGATACGCTTTGAAGGATTCGGCCTCTGGCCGACCTGATTCCTTGTTTCGGCAGCATGATGTCCTCCATGGCTCGTGGAGGACTAATGGGCGGGCGGCGGCGCGGCGTGCTGTGGCAAAACGCACAGTAACGAAATTTCCTGACTCCGGGCGAACAAGGGCGAGGATGACGCCCCCGGCATTCGCCGTTACCCTCCGCCCCAATGCCAAACCGCCTCCGCCCGCTCGCCCTGCTCGAAGGCGATCAGTTGCGAGCCTCGCATCCGCGCGATCATGCGGCGCTGTCGGCGTCGGCGGGGACGGGGAAGACCCATGTGCTGACCGCGCGGGTGCTGCGGCTGCTGCTCGCCGGGGTCGATCCCGCCTCGATCCTCTGCCTCACCTTCACCAAGGCCGGCGCCGCCGAGATGGCGGGGCGGATCCACCAGCGGCTCGCTTATTGGGTGCGGCTCAAGGAGGCCGAGCTCGGCCACGAGCTGGTGATGCTCGGCGAGGATCCCGGCCCGGAGACTCGGGATCTCGCGCGCACCCTGTTCGCGCGGGTGCTCGATTCGCCGGGCGGCGGCCTCCGCATCCAGACCATCCACGCCTTCGCCCAGAGCCTGCTCGCCGCCTTCCCGTCGGAAGCCGGGCTGGCGCCGGGCTTCCGGCCGCTGGAAGGACGCGAGGAGCAGTTGCTGGCCCGCGCCACCCTCGCCGACATGCTGGTCCGCGCCGAGGAGCAGGGCGATCTCGGCCTGATCCGCGACCTGCAGGCGCTGAGCCTCAGGCTCGGCGAGAGCGGCGCCGAGCGCTTCCTCAAGGCCTGCGCGGCCGCGCCGGCGGCGATGGAGTGGCTCGGGCCGCGCCCGGGCATCGCGGCCCGGCTGAGGCTCGGCTTCGGCCTGCCGCTCGGCGACATCGGCGAGGCGATCGCGCGGGAATGCGAAGCCTTCGATGCGGACCTGCTCGCCGCGATCGTCGCCGCGAACCGGGCCTGGGGAACCCCGACCGGGCTGCAATGCTGCGACGCGATCGCGGCCTGGCTGGCCGGTGACGGGGCCGGGCGGGCGGCAAGCCTCGCCGATCTCGCCGCCGTCGTCCTCACCAGATCGGGCGATCCGCGCAAGGTCGCCGCCGGCCTGCTGAAGGCGGAGCCCGGCTACGAGGCGCTGGCGACGAGGCTCGGCGAGGCCTGCACCGGGCTTCTGACCAGGATCCGCCTCGCCGCCTTGGCCGACCTGCTCGCGGCGGGCCTCCGCGCCGGCCAGGCGTTCGCGCTGGCTTATGCCGATGCCAAGCAGGCGGCCGGCGCGGTCGATTTCGACGACCTGATCGCCCGCGCCGAGGCGCTGCTGCTGACCCCCGGCATGGGCGAGTGGGTGCGCTACAAGCTCGATCGCCAGACCGACCACATCCTGGTCGACGAGGCGCAGGACACCAACGAGCGCCAGTGGAACATCGTCCGCGCGCTCGCCGGCGAATTCTTTGCCGGCGAAGGGGCGTCGCAGCGCCACCGCACGATCTTCACCGTCGGCGACTACAAGCAGGCGATCTTCGGCTTCCAGGGCACCGATCCGGCGAGCTTCGATGTCGCCCGCGCCTGGTTCGCACGCGAAGCGGCGGGGATCGAGCGGGACTTTCTCGACCTGTCGATGGACAAGAGCTTCCGCTCGCCGCCGCCGGTCCTCGCCGTCGTCGACCGGGTGATCGGCGAGCTCGGCCACGAGGCGTTCGGCCTGCCGCGGCCGCCCAACCCGCACGAGAGCCACCATTCGGCCCGGCCCGGCTCGGTGACGCTGTGGCGCGCCTATGCCGAAGAGGCCGACGAGGACATTGGCGAGGAAGGCTGGCTCGGCGAAGCGGTGCGCGCTTATGCCCGCAAGCTGGCGCGGCAGGTTCGCGCCTGGCTCGACGATCCGTTCCACCTCGACAGCCGCGGCCGGGCGCTGAAGCCCGAGGACATCCTGATTCTGGTGCGGCGGCGGGGCGAGCTCGCCGCCTTGCTGGTCGCCCGGCTCCATGCCGAGGGCGTGCCGGTGGCGGGCGTCGACCGGCTGCTGCTGTCGGCGCCGCTGGCGGTGCAGGACCTGCTGGCCGCGGCCCGGTTCGCCGCCCAGCCGCTCGACGACCTCAATCTCGCGGCCCTGCTCGTCTCGCCCCTGTTCGGCTGGAGCCAGCAGCAACTGTTCGCCGTCGCGCACGGCCGCGAGGGGGCGCTCTGGCCGCATATCCGGGCCGAGGCGCCCGAAGGGCTCGGCGCGATCCTCGCCATGGCCGATTATGCGACTCCGCACAGCTTCTTCGAGACGATCCTCTCGGGGCCGCTCGACGGCCGGCGCAAATTGCTCGAACGGCTCGGTGCCGAGGCGCGCGACCCGATCGAGGAGCTGTTGTCCTCGGCGCTCGAGTTCGAGCGCCAGGCCTCGGCCTCGCTGCAGGCCTTTCTCGACTGGTTCGCGCGCGGCGACGTCGAGATCGTCCGCGACCCTTCGGCGCCGCTCGACGCGGTGCGGGTGATGACCGTCCACGGCGCCAAGGGGCTGCAGGCGCCGGTGGTGATCCTTGCGGACGCCTGCGCCAATCCGGACAATGCCGGCCCCGGCGGCGCCGTGATCGGGCTCCGGCTCGAGGAGGGCGCGCCGGCGGTTCCCGCCTTCCGGCCGCGCCGCGACGAGCTGGCCGAGCCGCTCAAGAGCCAGCTCGAGTTGCAGGACCGGCTCGACCGCGAGGAGCATTGGCGGCTGCTCTACGTCGCCCTGACCCGGGCCGAGGAGCGGCTCTATATCGGCGGCGCGCTCGGCGCCCGCGACCGCGCCGGGCCGGCCGAGGCGAGCTGGTACCGGATGGTCGAAGCCGCCCTGGCCGGGCTCGGCGCCGGCTGGACCGACTCGGCCCGCTGGGGGCGGGAGCTGCGGTTCGGCGCGCTCGAAGCGCGTGCCAGGATCGCGCGCAAGGCCCCTGAAAGAGAACAAAATCTTCCGCCGTGGCTGCACCGGCCGGCGCCTGCCGAGGAACGGCCGCCGCGGCCGCTTGCTCCTTCGTCGCTGGGCGAGGACGACGTCGCCGATCCGCCGCCGGGGCCGGAGCAGCGCCAGGCGGCGCTGCGCGGGCGGCTGCTCCATGCCCTGTTCGAGCGGCTGCCGGGGGTCGCGGCGGAATTGCGTCCGGCCCTGGCCGAGCGCTGGCTGGGGGAATCGGCGGGCATTGCCGACCCCGGCCTGCGGACCGCGCTCGCCGCCGACGCCTGCCGGATCGTCGCCGAGCCGGCCTTCGCCGACCTGTTCGGGCCGGACGCGCTCGCCGAGGCGCCGATCGCGGCGGTGGTCGCCGGCGGCGTGGTGGTCGCCGGCACGGTCGACCGGCTGCTGGTCCGCGACGACCGCATCGTCGTGGTCGATTTCAAGACCGGGCGCCGGGCGCCGGCCGCGCTCGCCGACATTCCGGCCCCGCATCTGCGCCAGATGGCCGCCTATCGCGCCGCCCTGCGCGTCATTTTTCCGGGCCGGCCGGTCGAGGCGGCCTTGCTCTACACCGCCGCGCCGCTGCTCCACCCGCTCCCCGACTCCCTGCTCGACGCTTATCGCCCCTCCCCTTGATGGGAGGGGTTGGGGTGGGGTGAACGTGCGAGACCCGCCGCGCGGGCGGCGAGTCCACCCCCACCCCGACCCTCCCCCATCGAGGGGGAGGGAGTCAGGCATGCAAACGGCCCCGGCGGTTGAGGCGAGCTGCGCCGCACCCTACATGAGGTCAAAGCTGTTCAGGAGATTGTCATGGCCCTCGCTTCCGTCACCGATTCTTCCTTCCAGGCCGATGTGCTCGGCTCGTCCAGGCCGGTGCTCGTCGATTTCTGGGCGGAGTGGTGCGGGCCGTGCCGGATGATCGCGCCCTCGCTCGAGGAGCTGAGCACCGAGCTCGGCGACCGGGTCAGCATCGTCAAATTGAACATCGACGAGAATCCCGAGGCGCCCGGCAGATACGGCGTGCGCGGCATCCCGACGATGATCCTGTTCAAGGACGGCGCCCCGGCCGCGACCAAGGTCGGCGCCGAGCCCAAGAGCCGCATCCAGGCCTGGCTGGAAGAAGCGCTCTAGTACGGGCCCCGGGGCGGGGGAGCGAATGGCTGCGGGCTTCGTCCGGATTCTGACCGACGCTCGCTTCGCCGCCGAGGTGCTCGCGCCCGGCCGGCTCGCGCTCGTCGCCTTCGGCACCTCCTGGTGCGGGCCGTGCGGCCTGATGGCGCCCGGGTTGCGCGCTCTCGCCGCGATCGAGAAGGACCGCCTGATGGTCGCCAAGCTCGACGCCGAGGCCGATCCGCAGACCACCGAGCGCTACGCGGTCGACCATTACCCGACCTGCATCCTGTTCAAGGCCGGCGAGCCGATCGCCCGGCTCGACGGCTACATGCCGCTGCGCAAGATCCAGGCCACGCTCAGGCCCTATCTGGACGCGCCCTAGCAACCCGGCCGAATTTTCTTCAACTGTGGGGCTACGCCAGGCTCTTATGTCGGCTAAGAGTGGAATGGCCAACGATTGGAGGCACGGCATCCATGAGAGCCTATATTCCGATCATCGGCGGCATGGTCCTGTGGGGCTGCGCATCCGTCGACACGTTCTCTCCGGCGGTCGGCAATGATGTTGCGGTTTCATTGACGCGTGAGGCCGACCCATCAACGGCTCGACCCATGCTCTCCGCCGTGTTCACGAACCGCGCCAACCGAGCGGTTTGTTTCCGTGCGGACGTGTTCACCAATCCCTACTCCTTCGAGGTGCAAATACAGGTTCGGGATGCGGCGGGACGAACCATATCCCCTCATGAGCGCGAGGGGTTCATCCCTCCTCCCAATCCAGGTCTTGCGCGTCTGGAGCCGGGATCGTCGATGCGGGGGAGATACTATCTGTATACGCGCGCCGGGCTTCCGACGGAGGCCGATGGTTCTCCCGCGCGCGTGCAGGCCAATCTCGGATATCATTACTATCCCTGTGAGGCTGACGAGAGGCCGGGCGGGGCTCTTATCCGGGACCTTCTGGCTGGGCATAGCGGATGGCAATGGATTTGAATTCGGACGGGCCGGACTTCCCGTGACGGAGGATAGATAGCCCAGGGTTAGCCCC
>Ga0105245_10004598_pt1 | contig 12184 bp, 14 predicted proteins | sample KBSM54metaG_FD_81523 | JGI IMG/M metagenome (GOLD analysis project Ga0105245, IMG submission 81523) | Miscanthus rhizosphere microbial communities from Kellogg Biological Station, Michigan, USA - KBS M5-4 metaG | ecosystem: Host-associated > Plants > Roots > Rhizosphere > Soil | place...
AACAGCGGTGGTGCCTCGGGCCAGAATGACTTTTCCGATGCGATCGCAACTGCTGTCATCAACAAACGAGCAGGTGGCACGGGTATAATTTCCGGCCGAAAAGTGTTTCAACGCTCCATGGAGGAAGGCATCACTTTGCTCCATGCCATTCAGGATGTCTATCTCTCGCCGGCGGTGGATGTCCCATGATCGCCGTGCCTTCCACGGGAATGGAAAGGAGCCCATCATGAATCAAGTCATTGCGGAAATATCCGCTACGACCGTCGTCGATGAACTTCGCCTGTCTCGGTCACGGCGCCCAGCTATCCTCGCGAACGCCTATCTCGAAGGAACATATTCTGAGGTCTACCCAGACAAGAGCGAGGACGCACAAGGCATGTGTAAGTTCATCAAGCAGGTCTTGTTTCCAGACGGAATTGGCAGTCACTGCACCCCGGAAATGCCGGGTTCCATCCATGAAGATGGCGAATTGGGCATTAGCGCCATGCTCTTAACAAGAACTTTCGATAGTTCGCAGCATTCATTACCCTAGGAAATCATAGGAGTGAATTCATGACAGTTGAAACTTCAGAACACGCTATGTTGAAAGTACTCAGCGACAAGGCGACCCAATTGCGTATCGACTCGGTCCGTTCCACCACCGAGGCCGGGAGTGGCCACCCGACGAGCTGTGCCTCTGCGGCAGAGATCATGTCCGTACTTTTTTATTCTGTGATGCATTACGATCCTCGTAATCCGCACAGGCCCGACAGTGATCTCTTCGTGCTCTCGAAGGGTCATGCGGCGCCTATCCTCTATGCCGCATGGTCAGAAGCTGGTGCCTTTCCGCGTGAGAGGTTGTTGACTTTGCGCAAGATCGACTCTGATCTGGAAGGACACCCGACCACCCTGTTGCCGTTTGTGGACGTAGCGACCGGTTCGCTCGGTCAGGGTCTGTCTGTAGGCGTTGGGATGGCCCTCCAGGCGAAACAATTCGACCATTCCGGTCAGCGGGTTTTTGTTTTGATGGGTGACGGCGAATCGGCTGAGGGCTCGATCTGGGAGGCCGCACAATGGGCGGCTCTCCACAACCTCAACAATCTCTGCGGGATCATCGATATCAATCGGCTGGGTCAGAGCCAACCAACCATGCTGCAATGGGATCTTGAAGTCTACAGGGCGCGCTGGGAGGCATTCGGCTGGCAAACGCTGCTGGTTGACGGACACAGCGTCCCCCATCTGATTGAAGCCTTCGAAACCGCCGCCCGGGTCATTGATCGTCCTACAATCGTGCTCGCGCGGACATTGAAGGGCAAGGGGCTGATCGGCATCGAAGGTCTAGAAGGCTGGCATGGCAAGGCACTGGACAAACCTACTGCCGCTAAAGTCATCGCTGAATTGGAAAGCCAGATTTCCGGTGCCGGCGAGGAATGGAAACCTAATCTACCTTCAACAGGGCGTAGCAGCCCCCAAACCACCGCGAACGGCCATCCAGGTTCAGGGACGAAGCCGCCCTACGCAATCGGAGGCAAGGAAGTCGCCACGAGAAAGGGCTTCGCCGATAGCTTGGCTGCGCTGGCAAACGAGAATCCTCGGATTGTGGGTCTCGACGGCGACGTAAAGAATTCGACGTACACTGAGGAATTTGAGAAGGTGGCGCCGGAGCGTTTCCTCGAAGGTTACATCGCGGAGCAGAATATCATTGGGATGGCCATGGGGCTGGCGGCGCGAGGCAAGGTGCCGTTTGCCTCTTTATTTGCATGCTTCGTGACTCGAGCGTACGACTTCATACGCTTGGCGGCCATCAGCCGTCTCAACATTAAGATCGTCGGTACACACTGTGGAGTGTCTATTGGGGAGGACGGCCCGACGCAGATGGGACTTGAGGATCTTGCCATGTTATGCGCGCAGCCGGACTTCACTGTGCTCTATCCCGCTGATGCCACGAGCGCCTGGAAAGCCACAGCACTGGTCGCGGAGCAATCCGGTCCCTGCTATCTCCGGCTCGGACGGCCTAAGTCCCCGATTCTCTACGGTCCGGATGAGCAGTTTGCGATCGGGAAATGCAAAGTTCTCCGCAAAAGCGGCAAGGACAAGGCGCTTGTGATCGCGGGTGGTGTCACCGTGTTTGAAGCTCTAGCCGCATACGACCAGCTCCAAAAAGAGGGCATTTCGGTCCGCATCATCGATTTGTTCAGTGTGCAGCCGCTCGATCGTGACGAGCTGATTGCTTCGGCGCGGGCTTCTGGTGGCATTGTCATCACGGTCGAAGACCACTACGCGCACGGGGGGCTTGGTGACGCCGTTCTCTGGGCTCTCGCTGAGGAGCGGGTCCGAGCTTATAAGTTGGCCGTGCGGGAGATTCCACATAGTGGAAAACCTGAGGAGTTGATCGCGAAGTTCGGTATTTCTTCTGATCATATAGTGAGCGCAGTCAAGGCCGCCTTAGGTTAGGTCTCACGGAGACAATCTAATTGGCTCGGAAAATGAAAGTACGTCACCTTCGAGGGAGAGATGATATGGCTACTAAAAAAAAGACGTTCAAGACAATCCGCGCTGGCACCAAAGTGACATGGCATTACCGCAGCGCCATAGGCCATGGCACGGTCACTGGCGTGTCCAAAATGGGCTCCAACGCAGATAACACAATGTATAGTGTGCGTGAGACTGACCACCACCCGGGCGAACCAGCCATCGTGCACCACTCAGGCAGGGCACTCAGTCGCGCATGAGTCGGCCCTTGCGCTCGCGGCGAGTGGTATCTGCCGCTTAGGCTCTTAGCTGTCTTCTTCCATCAGCGAGATGGCAAGCCCGGCTTTGAGCTCGGCGATGTCGTAGAGATATTGCAACACGGCGACGTCGCGATAGGTATCGCCGTTGTAGCCCGACGCGAACATGAAAGGATGCCGCGTAGACGCAAGGCGTCGGGCTCGCGCGGACGCCGCGATCAAGACAAACAACGAAGCGATGGCGATGGATGGCCGATCCGGTGTGCAAGGTGGCGCGGCCGAGAACTTGTTGTTATGTACATGGCCCGTAAAATAAACGTATGAAAGCTCAATCGTGGCTCTCGCTGAGGAGCGGGACCGAGCTTATAGGCTGGCCGATCGGGAGATTCCACACAGTGGAAAACCTAAGCAGCTGATCGAGAAGTTCGGCATTTCTTCCGGTCGCATCGTGAACGCGGTCAAGTCGGCGTTGAGTCAGCATCCGGTGAGCGCTCGGCAAACGAAATCGCTGTGTGCAGGTCGCGGCAAGAGAAGATTTGTTCTGCATGTAAGCAGCGAGAATCGAGAACCTTTTGTCATGGACCTCGTGAAAATCCCTGATCCTTTCCTACATGATTCACGCATTGAATCCGGTTTCACGAGGTAACGTCTGCTCCAAGCAAACCATCTGGTTACAAGGGTACCAATTATGAGGACACCTCTGATCGGTGGGAACTGGAAGATGTACAAGGACCCCTTCAGAACCGCATCCTTCTTCGAGAGGTTTCGATCGTTGCTCAAGCCCTCCGAACATTGCGAGATTGTGATCTGCCCATCGTTCCTCGACCTGGTGACCGCCGTCACCGCCACCCGAGGAGCGAAGATACAGATTGGCGCGCAGAATCTCTACTGGGCGAATGAGGGTGCCTTTACCGGCGAAGTCTCCGGCCCAATGATCAGGGCGTCCGGCTGTTCGCACGTGATTGTAGGACATAGCGAGCGATGCCAGAATTTTGGTGAAACCAACGAAAGCGTGTTGAAGAAGACCGTGGCGGCAATCGACGCCGGACTTACCCCGATCGTCTGCGTTGGAGAACGCAGAAAGAAGGATGCTGAGGCGGTCCTGACGGAGCAGTTTCGGTACGTTATTGGCGCACTTTCGGCTGGCCAGTTCGCAAGAATTGTAATCGCCTATGAACCTGTCTGGGCGATTGGTGCTGGCGAAACCGCCACGCCGGAGACCGCCGCCGATGCTCACCGGCTCATCCGCGCCCAGGCTAAGGGCAGTTTCGGAGCGGAGGCTGCGAATAACATTCGCATCCTATACGGCGGCAGCGTCAAACCCGACAATGCGAAAAATCTTATGGTGCAGCCTGATATCGACGGATTCCTCGTAGGCGGCGCCAGCCTCGATCCGGTCAGCTTCGCATCGATCGTGAATCTTTGAACTGTGAACCGCAGAAGCATGGGTGCTGGAAGATTTTCCTCATGCGTTTGAGCTAAGGATGTGACACGACAACGCCCGTTTTCACTCCCGATGCAGAACACTTACACCCTTCCGGCCACCAACTATCACCTGGGACGTTAACCCAAGGAATAAGCCGTGTTCCACGACACCGACGGTTCGATCCAACTTCTGCTGTAAATGCGCTGGATACTCTATCGCACCAAACACGCAGTCCAGGATGTAGTGACCGCCATCGCTAATGAATGGCTGGCCATCGGGCCCCAATCGTAGCGTGAGACTCGCTCCAATGCTCCGCAGTCTCTTCGCTGTTGCCTGCCAGCCGAAGGGCACGACTTCCAAGGGAACAGGGTTACGAATGCCGAGGCAATCCACGAGCTTGCTGTCGTCGACAGCGATGACCAGATGCTCGGCGGCGGTGGCAACGATCTTTTCGCGCAAGAGCGCTCCGCCTCGGCCCTTGATGAGATTAAGGGTTCCGATTTCGACCTCGTCAGCACCGTCGATCGCGATGTCGATATGATCGTGTTCTGCTAACGTGGATACTGGAATTCCCAAACTCCGGGCCAGTTGCTCAATCTTCTCCGACGTGGGGATACCAATTATATTAAGACCCCCTGACACTCGTTGAGCGATGAAACTGAGGGCGAACGAGGCCGTAGATCCTGTACCCAAACCGACGACCATTCCGTTGTTTATCAATGCTACCGCGGTTTGTGCGGCAGCTCTTTTCAAGTGATCGAGCTCGGAGGTCGAAGACATCATTTCTTGATCACACGCCAGAAACCCGGACAATTCTCACGCGCAACTGACCGAGTAAGTGCCCTCAAGGAAGCACCACGACCTTCTTGTGAGCCAGTTATGCAGATCGGATCACACCTTTTGGAGACAGGTCTCATGCTGTTCCTCGATCGAAAGTGCGCCAGCGCCGAATGAGCGCATTCGTCGAGCTGTCGTGTTTGAGTGGCGGCGCCTCGGCGCTTTCGAGTTCGGGTATAATTCGCTCGGCCAGCACCTTACCCAATTCGACGCCCCACTGATCGAATGAGTCAATCTGCCAGATCGTCCCCTGGGTAAAGACGCTGTGTTCATAGAGAGCCACGAGTCTTCCTAAAGTCTCCGGCGTTAGGCGTTCGGCCAGAATTACGTTCGACGGACGATTGCCTTCGAATGTGCGGTGCGGCACTAACCACTCAGGCGTACCCTCCGCTCGGACCTCTTCGGGCGTCTTGCCGAAGGCGAGTGCTTCAGCTTGCGCAAACACATTGGCCATTAACAAGTCATGATGGTCGCCGAGCGGATTGAGCGTTCGGCCGAAGCCGATGAAATCGCAGGGAATCAGCTTCGTCCCTTGATGCAGGAGTTGGTAGAACGAGTGCTGACCGTTAGTCCCCGGTTCACCCCAGAAGATGGACCCAGTCTGATAATCGACCGGTACGCCTTGCAGCGTCACGTACTTGCCGTTGCTCTCCATGGTTAATTGCTGAAGGTATGCCGGGAAGCGCTTCAAGTATTGTTCGTATGGCAAAACCGCTACTGTTTGCGCGTCGAAAAAGTCGTTGTACCAAACCGCAAGTAATCCCATCAGTACCGGAAGATTGCGGTCGAAAGGCGCTGTGCGGAAATGCTCATCCATCGCGTGAAAACCGGCGAGCATCTCGCGAAAGTGGTCGGGGCCAATCGCGATCATCGTCGACAGCCCAATTGCCGAATCCATTGAGTAGCGCCCACCGACCCAATCCCAGAAGCCGAACATGTTAGCGGTATCGATGCCGAACTTCTTGACTTCTGCTGCGTTTGGTTGAAACAGCGACGAAGTGGCGAGCGATCGCCTTTTCGTCTCCCAACGTCTTGAGCGCCCACTGGCGTGCCGTATGTGCGTTGGTCATCGTCTCGAGCGTGGTGAAGGTCTTGGAAGAAACGATGAAGAGCGTCTCGTCGGCACACATATCGCGCGTAGCCTCGACGAAGTCCGTGCTATCCACATTCGAGACAAATCGAAACGTCATGTCGCGCTTGCTGTAGTACTTGAGAGCTTCATACGCCATGACAGGGCCCAGGTCGGAGCCGCCAATACCAATGTTTATCACGTTGCGTATGCGCTTGCCGGTATGTCCCTTCCATTGCCCGCTGCGAACGTGATTCGCAAACGCGGTCATCCGGTCGAGCACGGCATGGACCTCAGGCACGACATTCACACCGTCAACTACGATCGACTGGTCCTTCTCAGTTCGGAGTGCGACATGCAAAACGGCGCGTTTTTCCGTGGCATTAATCTTCTCGCCGTGAAACATCGCGTCGATGTCCCTCCGCAAATCGGACTCTGCCGCAAGATCGAGAAGCAAACGCATTGTTTCGGTGGTGATTCTATTCTTCGAATAATCAAAGTAGAGACCTGCGGCATCGAGAGCGAAGCGCTCGCCGCGCTGCGGATCTTCTGCGAAGAGCTGCCGAAGGTGTACATTTTTTATCTTAGCGTGATGCTCCCGGAGCGCTTTCCAGGCTGGTTGCGTAGTGAGGGGTGCAATTGCAGGTTGCGGTCTCGGACTCGTCGTCATTTTCTATGCCTCGTCAAATATTTGTAGCTAAGTGTAGAACCAAGAGGATATTTTCGCCGGTTCTGCCAAACTCAACCAAGTAGATCTCCAGACCTCATCCAGCAACTTTGAACTTGGTGCTTTTCGATCCAATGGAATCGAGCAGCTCCTTCCAGGATTTTATGAAGGATTCAGTGCCTTCGCGCTGGAGATCGGCGGCCAGGCGGTCGTGGTCGACGCCGGCCTGGGCAAACTTGACTATCATCTTCTCAGCATCTCCCCCGTCAGATGGCAATGGCTCTCCCAGCACCCCATGGTCTGCAAAGGCATGTAATGTGCCATCGGGAATCGTGTTGATTGTGAATGGTGCGGCAAGCGCCTTGATGTAAAGAATGTCGGAAGCGTTGGGATCTTTGGTACCCGTACTTGCCCAGAGCAAACGTTGTGGTCTGGCTCCAGAATTTGCCAATCGCAGCCAGCGAGGCGAATCCAGCAGTTGGCGATAGGCCTTGTAGGCCCGCTTGGCGACGGCGATCCCAAGCTTGTCTCGCAATTCTTCGGGGACTTTTCCCATCGTCGCTTTGTCCCAGCGGCTGATGAACAACGAAGCCACGGAGCCGACATCGGGATTCAGCCCGGCGGCGATGCGCCGCTCGATGCCGCGCAAGTATGCCTCGGCAGCTGCGACATACTGATCGCAGGAGAACAGGAGTGTCACGTTGATCGGCACGCCCGCGAAGATTGCCTCCTCGATGGCGGGGAGGCCCTCCTTGGTACCCGGAATCTTGATGAAGAGATTTGGTTGTCCTGCGCGAGTGTGAAGAGCCTTGGCCGCGTCAAGGGTGCCGGACGTGTCGTGGGCCAGCAAGGGCGAAACCTCCAAGGACACCCAGCCATCCACGCCGTTCGTCAGGCTATGGATTGGCCGAAACAGATCGGCGGCCTGGCTGAGGTCTTCGAGCGCCAGCTCGAAGAATAAAGCCTCGGCCGACTTGCCTTCCTTTAATTTCTGACGGATGGCGTCGTCGTAGTCGTGACTATTCTTGATGGCGTGGTCGAAGATCGTGGGATTTGAGGTGAGTCCCGTGACCGAGAGATCCCGGATGTAACCATGGAGCGTGCCGCTGGTCAGCAGACGACGGGTGATGTTGTCGAGCCAGAGACTCTGGCCCATTTCGTGTAGTCTTCCGGTCGCTTTCATGTTTTCCCTCCTGGACAGAATCGTGCGGCGCTGGTCGCGCCGGCCTGGCTGGAGGCGATCAGACTGAGCATAAGCACGGCTGCTGCGGACATCTTATCCGGATGCCTCCTTGGAGCTGAGATTGTGCCAACCGCCGTGTGAAGCGATGATCGTATCAGCCTGTTTTGGCCCCCAACTATGGCGCTTGTAGAGGAGAGCCCGGGGGTTGTTTCTTAAGGACTGGATCGACCACCGCCCAGGCGGCTTCGACCGCGTCCTCACGGGTGAAGAGCGCTCCGTCACCAGCCATGGCGTCGCCCAAGAGCCGCTCGTAGGGGGTCTCCTCTCCTGGCTGTTCTTCGGACATGTAAAGTTCTCGCTGTTCACCGACGAACTCCTCCCCTGCGCGCTTGACGCGAGCGGCGAGAGCCACGGCGGAAATTGGGGAGAGCAGGAATCGCAGGTAGTTGGCCCGTTCTGTCGCCGGCTTTGAGTCGGCAAAAAGTCTCTGCGGCGGCGGTTTCAGCTCCACCAAGACATCGATCGCAGTTTCGGCTAGGTATTTACCGGAGCGCAGGTACCACGGCACGCCCTGCCAGCGCCACGAGTCGATGAAAAGCCTCAGAGCACAGAAAGTCTCGACGTCCGAGTCCTTCGCCACGTCTGGCTCTTTTCGGTAGCCGACGTACTGGCCGTGCACCAAATCGTTGGACTTCAGAGGGCGCATGGCTTGAAAAACCTTGGCTTTCTCATTGTGCACGGCTCCAAAATCCCTATCGGCCGGCGGCTCCATGGCCAGTAGAGCGACGATCTGGAAGAGGTGGTTTTCGATCACGTCACGCAGACAGCCGGCGGTTTCGTAAAACGCGCCTCGGCCCTTCACGCCAAAACTCTCCGATAAGGTTATCTGGACGCTTGCTAGGTAGTTGCGATTCCAGATCGGCTCCAGAAACGAATTGGCGAATCGGAAATAGAGGATATTCATAATAACCTCTTTCCCCAGGAAATGATCGATGCGGAAGATCGAGTTTTCCGGGAACACGGAGCGCGCGACGCGGTTGAGTTCCCGTGCGGAGGCCAGATCGCGTCCGAACGGCTTTTCGACGATCACGCGGGCATGCTCGGCCAAGTTCGCGGCACCAAGCCCTTTGATCACCGTCTCGAAGAGTGATGGGGGGATGGCCAGGTAGTAGGCGAGGTGACGAGCGCTACCCAGCACTTTTTTTAACGCCGTGTACGTGCCCGGGTCTTTATAATCTCCGCTCAAGTACGTGAGCAGGGACAGAAGATGGTGGAGGGCACGCTTGTTATCGATACCGCCGGATCTCTTTATGCTCTCCGTCACTCGATTATGCAGACGCTCCAGACTCCAGTTCGGGAAGGCGACGCCGATCACCGGAACATTGAGAGCGCCTCGTTTCGCCATCGCATAGAGTGCCGGGAAGGTCATCTTGTGGGCGAGATCTCCCGTCACACCGAAGAGGACCAGCGCATCCGAATGGGAGGCGGTCATTAGTCGCTTCCTTGCTTGGCGGCGGCTTTTTCCACATGTCCGCCGAACTCATGGCGCATCGCGGACAGAACCTTATCGGCAAAGTCCGCATTGCCGCGTGAACTGAAACGTTCGTAAAGCGCGGCGCTCAGAACGGTCGCAGGAACCGCTTCATCGATTGCGGCCTTGATGGTCCAGCGTCCTTCGCCCGAATCGGACACACGTCCGGCATAACTCTTCAGGCTCGGATCCTTCAGTAGTTCAGTCGCCGTAAGGTCCAGAAGCCACGAAGCAATCACGCTGCCGCGACGCCAGACCTCCGCGACGTCCGGTAAGCACAATTCGTATTGGTATAATTCTGGTTGTCGCAGCGGTGTAGTCTCGGCATTGACCTCAACCTTCTTCGTGCCGGCATTGGCGTGATGCAAGATGTTCATCCCCTCGGCATAAGCCGCCATGATGCCGTACTCGATTCCGTTATGGACCATTTTGACGAAGTGCCCCGCGCCGCTGGGTCCGCAATGCAAGTAACCTTGCTCGGCCGTGCCGACAGGCTTATCGCGACCGGGGGTTCGGGCCGCAGTTCCGATCCCAGGAGCAAGCGTGGCGAAGACTGGATCGAGGCGCTCGACTACATCCTGTTCGCCACCAATCATCAGGCAATACCCGCGATCAGAACCCCAGACCCCACCGCTGGTCCCAACATCGACATAGTGAATTCCCTTGGGCTTGAGTTCGCTCGCGCGACGAATGTCGTCCACATAGTAGGAATTGCCTCCGTCAATTATGGTGTCGCGAGGCTGCAGGTGAACAGCAAGATCCTGCAGAGTCTTATCGACTGCTGCCGCAGGCACCATCAGCCAAGCAGCACGCGGAGGCTTCAACTTGGCCACGAAGTCATCGAGCGAGGCGGCACCTGTCGCTCCTTCACTCACTAACTTGCCCACGCTCGAGGAATTCACGTCGAATACAACGCAGTCGTGCCCGCCGTGTTGCAAGCGTTGCACCATGTTTGCACCCATTCTTCCCAGGCCAATTATTCCTAATTGCATATTCATCCTCGAATCACGTGTAGCAATGCGTCGCAGCTCGTTTTTTTGGAATTTCCTCAGCTAACAATTACCTCCGACGAATCAAGCATGATCGGCGAATCGATCGTCTTTGCTAAGTGTTTCAAGCAGTTTTTTCATGTCATCGGCATGCTCTTCCTCCATGGCCAGAATCTTTTCCATCATGATGCGGCTAGTGGAATCGTCATTGCCGAGATAACGTATGATTTCGCTATAGGACTCGACCGCGATCCTTTCGGCCACTAAGTCTTCCCGGATCATGTCCAGAAGCGATTTGCCTTCGACATACTGTGAATGGCTGCGGGAAGTCAGACCATCCGGATTGAGGTTTGGTTCGCCGTTCAATTGCGTGATCCGCTCAGCAATCATGTCGGCGTGACCTTGCTCCTCATTTGCATGCTGGAGAAACTCTTCCGCCACAGCCTGTGCATGAATCCCCGCGGCCATGTAGTAGTGGCGTTTGTAGCGCAGCACACAAACAATTTCAGTCGCCAGAGCCTCGTTTAGCACCTGGAGGACCGTCTCACGATCCGCTTTGTAGCCTTCCGTGACCGCACCCTTCTCCATGTGTTCACGGGCGCGTTGGCGGATCTCCTGGATGTCAGCTATAAATGAGTGATGTTTTTCTTTCGCAGGTTCAGGTTGCATCATCTTCCCCCCAAGTGTTGAATAGTTTGATGGAACGCTCGTATGCTTCCACTGGCGGAATAGAAGATCCGTTTAGTAGCCAGCGAATTCTTCTGCGCGGATATCGTCATCATCTATTCCCGCCTTGTTTAACATCTCATGCAGGCCTTTTACCATCGCCGGCGGTCCGGCAATAAAGTAGATGCGCGTCCCGGCGCTCTTCAAATGCCTGGCAAGCATTTCTTGATTGATCAGACCCGTTTCTCCATTCCAGGACCGGTGTGATTTCTCCATTTCCGTCATGCTGGCGATAAGTTTGTAGTTTGGATTCTCGCGCTCCAATATTTGAAGCTCTTCGAGGAATGGAGCATCCTCTGGCCGCCGGTTTGAATAGAAGAGGAAAATGCGATGTGGCAGTTTTTCGTTCGCTGCCCGAACCAACATACTTCGGAACGGCGTGATGCCGATGCCGCCCGCGAGGAAGACGACTGCTCGTTTAGAATTATTGGGGAGAGTCAAATCTCCGGACGGCCCTTCGATTTTAACTGTAGTACCGATCGGCATGTTCTTCAATACACGCTTGAACGCCGTATCGCGCATGCGTGTCGCCACCATCAGCGTTTCCTCGTGAGGACCACTCGCAATCGAAAACCCTCGTGTATTTCCTTCCGAATCCGTCTCCGCAGGGTCGAGTAACGTCATGTCAATAAATTGGCCCGCTTTGAAAGTCCAGCCGGATGGTTTTTCAAATCGAAACGCGATGGTTCGCTCGGCCACTTCTTTCCGATCCTTCAATTTGGACATAAAACTCGGCGATACTGCAGCAGTGCTCATCTTTTATCTCCTTCCACTCGCATCATCTCAACCGCTTGCAACTTTTACTCAACTGCTACTACGTAATCTCGTCCTTCCCAGCGATCCCCGATCGTCCAGAAAAAAGTAAAGCGAATCGGTGCTCGCTGTGCATCCGAGATCGGAATATCGACAAAATAGAATCCGAGAACTTGGGGCGATGAAGGGCTATCTTGCACAGACTGCCATTCGTTGGCCGACCAGTGAAGGCGAAAGGCGGCTGGAACCTGAATGCGAAGAGTGAAGCCTCGTTTAACACTGCGAGCCTGTCGAT
>Ga0105245_10004601_pt1 | contig 12182 bp, 10 predicted proteins | sample KBSM54metaG_FD_81523 | JGI IMG/M metagenome (GOLD analysis project Ga0105245, IMG submission 81523) | Miscanthus rhizosphere microbial communities from Kellogg Biological Station, Michigan, USA - KBS M5-4 metaG | ecosystem: Host-associated > Plants > Roots > Rhizosphere > Soil | place...
ATTTCTGCCTTCTGCCCTCCGCCTTCTGCCTTCGGAAGCACCTGATCCATCGTGCACTGGCGCGGCTTCTTGTCCGGACGCCAGCGCAGGAACTTCGATCCGTGGCGGAAACGCCCTTGGGAGAAGTAGTCGAATTCGACTTCGCACACCAGCTCCGGTTTCACCGGTTCCCACTCGCTGCTCTTCTCGCTCGCCCAGCGGCTCGGCCCTCCCGGGACGCGCACTTCGAACGAGTTTTCACCGCGCAGCGCTTCGAGGCGTTTCGTCAACTCTCTGCGATCGTCTTTCTTGATCGATGACGTGTGGCCGATGTACACGAGCCGGCCTTCGTCGTCGTACAGGCCGAGGAGGAGCGAGCCGACGTCCTTCGTTCCCTCGCCGTAGCGGAATCCGCCGACGACGCAGTCGGCGGTCTTGAGGTGCTTGACCTTCACCATCCCGTCGCGATCGCCGGAGTGATACGGCTCGCCGAGGCGCTTGGCCATCACGCCGTCGAGTCCGAGGGCGCCGAGTTTGTCGAACCATTGCAGCGCGACCTTGCGATCCGTCGTCGCCGGCGAGAGGAACAGGCGCTCGTGCTGCACGTCCTCGAAGAACGCATTGAGTTTTTCGCGGCGCTCTTCGATCGGCAGCGTCGTCAGGTCTTTCGATTTCAGAGCGAGCAGATCGAAGGCGAAGTAGTTCGCAGGCGTTTCGCCCGCGAGCTTGCGAACTCGCTTCTCCGCGGGATGAATGCGCTGCAGCAGGTGATCGAATGAGAGCCGCCCGTCGACCGGCACGACGATCTCGCCGTCGAGCACGAACTCGTTCGCCTTGATCGATTGAATCGCCTCGACGACTTCGGGGAAATAGCGCGCCAGCGGTTGTCCCGCTTTCGACTGGATGGCGACATCGTCGTGATCGCGAAAGATGATCGCGCGGAATCCGTCCCACTTCGGTTCGTAGAGCCATTGATCGCCGCTCGGCACGTTGTCGACGCGCTTTGCTTCCATCGGCGGGTAGGGAGGCTGAATCGGCAAGACCATTCGACTTCTCCGTTTCCAAGAGTAATGCGCCCGACGTCGTTTGCACGCCGGCTTGCCGCAACGATGCGCGGTCTTGCGAAGAACGCGAATCACCGCTGCCGCTTCGAAGACGGCGAAGACGACCTGCGTCAGAGCGTGCGGACCATGTTCGAACGAATCAAGCAGAGCGTGCTTCGCGACGAGGAAGAGGTAAAGAACGAGAAGCCGTAGCTCCTCCGTGATGAACTCGCGGAGCTTGCGCCAGAAACGCTTGGATGGAGCCGAGATCTTTTTCACGAAAACCTCCCTCGCCGAGCCAGGTCGGCGACGAAGAGGATTTTCGACGCATAAAAATCGAGCGCTTCCGTCCCCGCTGCTTTTCCGCAGGTTTCTCGTGGGGTTGTCCGCATCGTCCTGAGATTTGAGCGCTTATCGCGACAGCACAGAGAATGTGGCGCCACAGAGTGTGTGCAATTGTGGAAAAGTACTTCGCCCTGGATGTCGCGACAACAATCTGATTCGCAACAACTTATCGGCACGCCTCGGCCTCGGAGCACGGACACGATTTCCGCAGAAAGTACTCACAAGCACCACATGCCATAGAGAGTCGCGGCAATGTTGGGGCCAAAATTACGCCTCGTTCTCCACAGAAGTGCGCAATCCGTAGATAAGCCTCTTGACGAGGAAAACTAGGTGCCGCGCTTCTTTGTCGCGCCGAGGACGCTGAAGAGATCGAACCGCTTTTTCCCCAGCACCGGCTTCCACAGATCGCCGAGCTTCTGCACGCGCGCAACGACGTTGTCGATGCGAAAGTCTTCGATCTTCACGCCGCGCTCGATCTCTTCCCACGTCACCGGTGTCGACACGCTCGCGAACGGCGTAGGGCGAATCGAGTAGATGGACGCGAGCGTGCGGCCCCACGCGTTCTGGTTGTAGTCGACGAGCACGCGTCCGTGCGGCCGTTTCACCTTGCGGTACTCGGCGGTGATGATGTCGGGATGCCGCGACTCGAGCTCGATCGCGATCGCTTTCGCGAACGTCCACACTTCTTTCTGCAGCGGTCCGCGCACGATCGGGATGTAGACGTGAATGCCTTTCGATCCCGTCGTCTTCGCGAAGATCGGCATCTTCAGCGGCGCGAGGATGTCGCGCACGCACAAGGCGACCTTGCTGACCTTCTCGATGTCGGAGCCCGGTCCCGGATCGAGATCGAAGTGAAGAAAGTCGGGACGATCGGTGTCATCGCAGCGCGCGTACCACGGGTTGAGATCGATGCAGCCGAGGTTGATGAGCCATAGCAACGACGGCAGATCCTGGACGATGGGAAAGTGCACCATCTCCGAATGCATGATCGGGCAGATCTCGATCCAATCCGGCCGCGGCGACGGCGCCCGCTTCATGTAAAAGAAATCTCCCTCGGCGCCGTTCGGATAGCGCTTCATCACCATCGCGCGTTCCTGCACGTGCGGCAGCAGCCACGGCGAGATGTCGGCGTAGTACTGCAGCAGATCGCGCTTGGTGATGCCGAGGTTTTTCCAGAAGATCTTGTTGAGATTCGTGAGCCGCACTTCGCGGTCGCCGAAGGCGATGTTGATGTCGCTCTCGGTCTTCGGGATGACGAAGCGCTTCGCGGCCATACTCGCGATGTACCATTCGCGCCGCGTGCCCGCAAGCTGGGAATCGATCGAGGCGATCTACGACGCGACGATTCGAGAGCTTCTGCCGCGCCGCATCGATCCATCGACGCCGTGGTTCGCGCCGGCGCTGCAGTTCGAGCTGGCGCGGCTCGATGAAGGCCGCCGCGTCGGCGAGTTCTTTCTCGCGAAGGGCGTGCGCGGACGCGTTCTCGACGTCGGCGCGGGAACGGGCGGGATTTGTTTCGGCGTCGCATCGCACGATGCGTTGACGAGCGTGTGGCTCGATCTCGTTCCGAATCGCGAGACGCGCGTGATTCGCGAGCGCACGGGACTCGATGTCGTCCAAGTCTCCGCCAGCGGCGAATCACTTCCGTTCGCGAGCGAGTCGTTCGACGCCGTCGTCTGCGTCGAGACCATCGAGCACATTCACCGCCCGCAACTTCTCGGCTCCGAAATCATGCGCGTGATGAAGCCAGGCGCGCCGTGCATGATCACGACACCGCCGCGATTGCGCTATCTGTTCGCGCGCGATCCGCACTTCGGGATTCCGCTGCTGCTCATGCTGCCCGACGCGTTGCAGCGATTCGTCGGATCGCGCCTGCTGCCGAAGCGCGAGCACTACGACGTCGAGCACATCTTCTGGCACGTCGACGAGATCGCGCGCTGCTTTCCCGGCGAGAAACGCGTCGAGACGCTGTGGAACACGTCGCCGCACGGGCGCGCGTGGTTTCGCTGGCGATTTTTTCTTTGGGACCGAATCGTGATTTGGAAAGCTAGGTGAGCACGGGCATCTTGCCGCTCGCGCCCGGCGCGCGATGACGCGGCGCGTCGAGCGTCGTGTACTCCAGCTCCCGATTCGCGCGCACGGCGCGCAGCATCAATCCGCCGCGCGACATGTCGCCGAGTCCTGCGAACGCGGCGGGGAAGCGAAGTCGATCGCCGAAGATCGGCAGAAGGATGTCGACGTACTTTCCCGTTGCGACGCTGCCAAGCAGCACGACGCAGGTGTCGTCATCGATCGAATGCGCGAGCTGCGCTGACGTTTCGCGCATTGTCTTCACGTAGGTCCGATCCTTCATGTCGACGTCCGTCTTGCGCATCTTCTTCATGCGCTCTTCCGTGATCATCCATGTCGGCGCCACGAGTCCGAATCCCGGCGCGATCACGCGCGTGTTCTCCGCGCCGCCGAAGTGCAGGGCGTACGCGATCTTTCCGCGGAAGTACAACGCGCTCATGAACGCGAACGCCTCGGCGATCATCACGCCTTCCGGCGAGCGATAACGCACCGCGGCGTCGAAGTTCGCACGCGGCGACATCAGCTGCTTCGCGCGCAGACCGCCCGTGCTCGCGGGCGAGAGAACGAAGATTGTGGATGGCACGCCGCAGTTAACGCAGGCGCCGCATCGTCTCTTTCAGCAGCCGCTCGCCCTCTTCGACGTCCTTGTCCTTCTTGCTGCGCATCAGCTCGTTCGCGTGGCGAAGGTCCGCGATGATCGACGCGATCGGTAGCGGATCGCTCGACGGAAACAGCTCGCGCTCCGCGCGCGCGATCTCGTCGTCGATCGTGTCCGCATCCGTCGTGCGTCGTACGCGCGCGAGCGACCGAATGGCGTCGTACGCGGGGTTTGCAGGGTCGTCGCGCGGCACCGCCTGCACGAAGTGAATCTCGACGATCGACTCCTTCACGTTGTTCGACTTCGTCGACGCTTCGAGGGTCACGTCCGCGTGATCGGCGATGCCTTCGAGATCGATCGTGCGCGAAGTGTCGGGATTCATCCACGCGTCGATCGTCTCGGTCTTCGTGCGCGTGCGATTGCCGAGTTCGTAGGAGATGCCGACGCGGCCGACGTAGACGGGATTGTTCTTGTTGAAGAGCGACCGCTTCGCAGGGACGACGATCTTCACCTGAAACGCGTGCGAGCCGGACGCCTCGAACGAATCGACTCCGCTGCCGTTGATCGCCGCAGTTGTGTGAATGTGCTTGTCGATCGGCGCGTCGTCTTCCGGGCGCACCCAGCGAATCCACCCCTCGCGCATGCGGTCGAGCTGCTTGTCGATGAACTCGCTGACTTCGTACGACGACGTGTACGGTTTCATCATCAGCGTGCGCACTTCGTAGAGCGCGCCGAGGCGCATGAAGTCGCGGCAGTCGTCGGCGGTGGCGGCAAACAGAATCGCGGCGAGGAGCAGGCTCATGAAACCGAATTGTAGCGACGACCGCAGCACACTCGCGGTACCGTCATCGGCTATGAAACGAACGATCTTCGTTGCGATAGCTCTGTCTCTCGCCTGCACCACCGCGCAGCAACAGGTTGCGCGCGATCCGCTCGCGTTCGATCGCGCGATCATGAATCCGAGCGCGAAGGCGTGCGACGACTTCTACGAGTACACGAACGGCGGCTGGCTCGCGGCGCATCCAATTCCGCCGGAGTACACCGCGTACGGCGTCGGGACGATCGTGACGGAGGACAACCGCGCGGTGCTGCACGAGATCCTCGAAGCCGCGGCGGCGAAGCCGGCGGCGCAACGCAACGCGAATGAGCAGAAGATCGGCGATTTCTGGACGAGCTGCATGGACGAGTCGGGAATCGAGAAGGCCGGCGTCGCGCCGCTGCAGCCGGAGCTCGATCGCATCAACGCGATCGCGAGCGTTGCCGACTTGAATGCGGAGCTCGCGCACTTGCAGTCGACCGGCTCGCGCACGTTGCTGTCGCTCCGTTCCGAGCAGGACGCGAAGAAGAGCACCGAAGTGATCGCGCGCCTCGGCGCCGGCGGCATCGGTCTTCCCGACCGCGATTACTACTTCAAGACCGACGCAGCGACGCAGAAGATTCGCGACGAGTACACGAAGTACGTGAGCACGATCTTCAAGCTCACCGGCGACGACGACGCGACCGCGGCGAAGAACGCCGACGCCGTGATGCGCATCGAGAAGTCGCTCGCCGAACCGATGCTCACGCGCGTCGCGCGCCGCGATCCGGCGGCGACGTATCACCGCATGACGATCGCGGAGCTCGCGGCGTCCGCGCCGAACATCGACTGGAACGCGTACGTCGCCTCCGCGAATCTGAAGAGCAGCGATCCGATCAATGTCACGCAGCCGAAGTTCGTGGCGCTCGTCAATCACCAGATCACCGACACGCCGCTCGCCGATTGGAAGGCGTATCTCCGCTTCCACCTCGTGAACGAATACGCGCCGACGCTGTCATCGGCATTCGTCAACGCGGATTTTCAATTCCGCGGCGGCGCGCTCACCGGCCAGAAAGAACAGCAGCCGCGTTGGAAGCGCTGCGTCGCGCGCGCCGACGCCGTCCTCGGCGAAGCGCTCGGACAGGCGTACGTCGAGAAGAAGTTCCCGCCCGAGGCGAAGAAGAAAATGACGGAGCTCGTCGGCAATCTCATCGGCGCGCTGCACGCGAATCTCGAGACGCTCGACTGGATGAGCGCACAGACGCGCAAGAACGCGATCGCGAAGCTCGAATCGTTCAACCGCAAGATCGGCTATCCCGATCAGTGGCGCGATTACTCGAAGCTGTCGATCACGCCGTCGTCGTACACCGCGAACATCATGACGTCGAATCAGTTCGACCTGCAGCACGACATCGATCAGATCGGAAGGCCGGTCGATCGCGGCGAGTGGGGCATGACGCCGCCGACGTACAACGCGTACTACGACGCGTCGCTCAATGAGATCGTCTTTCCCGCGGGCATGCTGCAGTTCCCGATGTTCGACATCCGCCAGGACGACGCGTTCAACTACGGCGCGATCGGCAGCGTGATCGGACACGAGATGTCGCACGGTTTCGACGATCAGGGCAGCCAGTTCGACGCGCAGGGCAATCTCGCGAACTGGTGGACGCCCGAAGACAAGAAGAAGTTCGATGCGAAAGCGGAGTGCATCGTGCGCCAGTTCGAGTCGTACTACATCGAGCCGAACGTGCATCACAACGGAAAGCTCGTCGCCGGCGAGTCGATCGCGGACCTCGGCGGCGCCGTGATCGCGTGGGAAGCGTGGCAGCGATCGCTCGCGGGCAAACCGAAACCGCCGGTCATCGACGGATTCACGCCCGAGCAGCGCTTCTTCCTCGGCTACGCGCGAGCGCGCGCGTCAAACATGCGACCGGAGACGGCACGCCTTCGCGTCGCGACGGATCCGCACCCGGTGAACAAGTTCCGCGTGAACGGACCGCTGTCGAACATGACGCAGTTCGCGAGCGCGTTTCAGTGCAAGTCGGGCGATGCGATGGTGCGATCAGACCGTTGTGTGATTTGGTGAGGCAGCCAGCACTTTCTTCAAGAACTGTCCCGTCGCACTCGCCTTCACATCCGCGATCTCTTCCGGCGTGCCGATGGCGATGATCTTGCCGCCGGCGTCGCCGCCTTCGGGGCCGAGATCGATCACGTGATCGGCGGTCTTGATCACGTCGAGATTGTGCTCGATCACGACGACCGTATTGCCGCGATCGACGAGGCCGTGCATTAAGTGAAGCAGCTTCGCGACGTCATCGAAGTGCAGGCCGGTCGTCGGCTCGTCGAGGATGTAGAGCGTCTTTCCGGTCGCGCGCTTCGCCAGCTCTTTCGCGAGCTTCACGCGTTGCGCTTCGCCGCCGGAGAGCGTCGTCGATGACTGACCGAGCTTGATATAGCCGAGGCCGACGTCGTCGAGGGTGCGAAGGATATTGGCGATCTTCGGGATGTTGCGGAACGTCTCGAGTCCCTGCTCGACCGTCATCTCGAGGATGTCGGCGATCGATGCGCCTTTGTACTTCACCTCGAGCGTCTCGCGGTTGTAACGGCGGCCGTTGCAGACGTCGCACGTCACGTAGATGTCGGGCAGAAAGTGCATCTCGATCTTGATCTGCCCGTCGCCTTTGCACGCTTCGCAGCGCCCGCCCTTCACGTTGAACGAAAACCGTCCCGGCCCGTAGCCGCGCATGCGCGCTTCCGGAGTGTTCGACATGAGCGTGCGCATCTCCGTGAAGAGCTGCGTGTACGTCGCCGGATTCGATCGCGGCGTGCGTCCGATCGGCGACTGATCGATGTCGATGACTTTGTCGAGATGCTCGAGCCCTTCGATGCGATCGTGCTCGCCCGGCGTGTCGATCGATTCGTAGAAGTGATGCGACAGCGCCTTGTAGAGGATGTCGTTGACGAGCGTCGACTTTCCGCTGCCGCTCACGCCGCTCACGGCGACGAAGAGTCCGAGCGGAATGGTGACGTCGAGGTTCTTCAGATTGTTCTGCCGCGCGTTGCGGATGACGAGCTTCTTGCCGTTCGGCTGGCGCCGCACCTGCGGAATCTCGATGCGTGCGTCGCCGCGAATGTATTGCGCGGTGAGCGACGACGGGAACGTGCGGATCTGTTCGAGCGTCCCTTCGGCGACGATCTGTCCGCCGTGGACGCCGGCGCGCGGGCCGAGGTCGATGATGTGATCCGCGTGCTCGATCGTCTCTTCGTCGTGCTCGACGACGATCACGGTGTTGCCGAGGTCGCGCAGCTCGAGGAGCGACTCGATGAGCTTACGGTTGTCGCGCTGATGGAGTCCGATCGACGGCTCGTCGAGCACGTAGAGAACGCCCATCAGCTTCGATCCGATTTGCGTGGCGAGACGGATGCGTTGTGCTTCGCCGCCGGAGAGCGTGGCCGCGTTGCGGTCGAGCATCAGGTAGCCGACGCCGACCGCGTTGAGGAAACCGAGGCGGTCGCGGACTTCCTTGAGGATCTTGCCGGCGATCTGCTCTTCGCGCGCCGTGAGCTTGATGTTCTTGAAGAATGCGTCGGCGTCCTGGAGCTGCTGCGCGACGACTTTGTCGATCGGCTGCCCGGCGACGGTGACGCTGAGCGCTTCGGGTTTGAGTCGCCGTCCGTTGCACTCCGGACACTTCGTCGGCGTCATGAAGCGCTCGATCTCTTCGCGGATCTCGTCGGAGTCCGACTCGTGATAGCGGCGCTTGAGCATCGGCACGATGCCTTCGTACGTTCCGGTGTAGTGATACGCGCTCGCTTCGCCGGAGAACGTGAACTTCATCTTCTCTTCGGAGCCGTAGAGGATGCAGTTGCGTCCTTTTTCAGGGAGTTTCTGCCACGGCGTGTCGAGCGAGAACTTGTAGTGCTTCGCGAGCGTCTGCACCTGTTTGAGGCGCCAGTTCTCCGCGCCTTCTTTCCAGAGCGCGATTGCGCCTTCGCTGATCGACTTCGTCGGATCGGAAACGATCTTGCGCTCGTCGATCTCGAGGAGAACGCCGAGGCCGGAGCAGCGCGGGCAGGCGCCGTAGGGTGAGTTGAAGGAGAAGAGTCGCGGCGCGATCTCGCCGATGGAGATGCCGCAGTCGGGGCAGGCGTAGGTTTGGGAGAGAAGCTCTTCGCGCTTCCCCTCCTGGTAGAGAATCTTCACCAGCCCCTTCGTGATGCGCGTCGCGGTCTCGAGCGAATCGGCGAGACGCTGCGCGATCCCTTCCTTCACCACGATGCGATCGATGCGGATGTCGATCGAGTGCTTCTTCTGCTTGTCGAGCGTCGGCGGATTCGAGAGCTCGACTTCCTGACCGTCGACGAGCGCGTGGGTGAAGCCTTCCTTCACCATCTGCAGCATCTGTTTGCGGTACTCGCCTTTTTTTCCGCGAACGTACGGCGCGAGTACGGTGAACTTCGTGCCGGTCGGAAGCGCGAGGAGACGATCGACCATCTGCTGGATCGTCTGCGGGCGAATCTCCTGATGACACTGCGTGCAATGCGGGATGCCGATCGACGCGTAGAGAAGTCGCAGGTAGTCGTAGATCTCGGTGACCGTTCCGACGGTCGATCGCGGATTGCGCGACGTCGTCCGCTGCTCGATGGAGATCGCGGGCGAGAGCCCTTCGATCGAGTCGACGTCCGGCTTCTCCATCTGCTCGAGAAATTGCCGTGCGTACGCGGACAGCGACTCGACGTAGCGGCGCTGGCCTTCCGCGAAGATCGTGTCGAAGGCGAGCGATGACTTGCCGGATCCCGACACGCCGGTGATCACGACGAACTTGTTGCGAGGGATGACGACGTCGATGTTCTTGAGGTTGTGCTCGCGCGCTCCGCGAATGACGATGGAGTCCATGGTGGGACGTAATCTAACCCTTTCTACGAAGGGTAGATTTCAGCGGCGGCGAACGGCGCGATTGCGCGCTGCCGCGACCACTACGACCGTCGTTGCGTCTTCCGATCCGCACGTCTCGCTCTCCGCGTGCACGGTGATCGTGAACGTGCCGTAGCCTGGCGGCAGAAAGTCGAACGTCGGACCGGTGCTCGCGGCGACGCCGTTGACGTACCAGACGTAGCCGCGCTGGAAGAGGCCTGTGATCTCCGGTTCGATGTGAACGAGAGCGGGCGAGGCGACGCCGTACGACGGCGGAAGCTTCAAGGAATGCACGCACGAGTCGACGTGAATCTTCGACACGGGAATCGTGTACGTCCCGCCGCCGACTGCCTGGCTCGTCACCGTCACGATGCCTTCGCCCGGAGCGAGCGCTTTGACGTGGATCTCGATCGTGCTCTCGGTGAACTTCAGCGACTCGAGGGCGATGACGTTCGGCGTCGGCGTCTCGAACCGGTAACCGCACAGCGTCGCCGGTCGCGCGCCGCCGAGGGTGATGTTCTCGAGAGGCGCGGCGAAGACTTCGGATGGTGCAATCACCGGCGCGTAACACGGAATCATGAGAGCGCTCAGCGGTGCGGTGACGGCGAGGAGTGCGGCTGCAAGAAGAAGTCTTCGCATAATTTTTTTAACGCCGGCGGACGGAGCGAAGCCGCGGTGTCTCCGCGACAACATTGAGCGTCGTACGCACTTCGAAACGTCCGCAGAAGCTGCTGTCGCCGACGAGCGCGATCGCGTAGACGCCCGCGCCGGGCGGCGTGTACGTGAGCGACGGCCCTTCCGCGACTGCCATTCCATTCACGAACCAGAGCAATCCGCGATTGAACGTCCCGCTCACTTCCGCATCGATGCGGATCGGAGCGTTCACCGAGGCGGTGTACAACGGCTGGAGCTTCAATCCATACGCGCCGGGAGCACAAGGCGTGCTGCCGTCCACATGAATCGTCGCCGCGGTGTGCGAGTACTCCGTCGCGCCCGGAAGGAATCCGTGGACGACGAGAATGCCGTCGCCCGGCGCGAGCGCGTGTACGAAGACGCGAAATCCACTCGGGATCTTTTCATAGCCGTCGACCGCGATCACGGACGGCGTCGACGTCTTGAACTCGAAGGAGCACTGTCCGCGGGGCTGCGCACCGTCGAAGAGGAGGACATCGCCGATGTTGGCTCGCGTCTCCGTGGGCATCACGGTTGGGATGTCGCACGGAGACACGAGCGCTCGGATCGGCAGAGCGATGAGAACGGCAACCGCGAGGAGAAGGCGCGACTGCATTGACCACTGTTACGCGCGCGCGGCGATCAGCGTCCAACCGGCTTCGTCTTCGTCGGTGTGAACTTGTTCTCCGGACCGAAGTGCTTCGCGAGATACGCGATCACGACCGGCTTGTCGTCGTCTTTCATGACGGCGCCCCAGCGGATCATTTTCTCGACCGTCGCCGTCCACTGCTTCTCCGTGAGCCGCTGCTGCACCAACAGATCGGCGGCGTGACACGCGTAGCACGACGCCTCGACCTGTGCTTTCCCTTTGTCCTGCGGCAGCGACTTGAAGTGCGTTCCCAGAATCGGAAGCGTCGCGAAGAGGAGTGCGGCGAGTCTCAAACGACCTCCACTTCGACGGTGTGCCAGCCGTTGTAGAGATAGCCGGACTGATTCCACTGCGCCTCGCGCGGCTGCACGTTGCCGTCGGAGTCCGTCGCGCGCGCCATGATGCGCACTTTCCCTTTCGCCTTCGGCGTCCACTTGTATGACCAGAGCCGCCACGCAAAGGAATCGTGTTTGTGATCGAGGGGCTGCGCGAGGTTCCACGTCGCGCCGTCGTCGTCGCTGATCTCGACTCTCTCGATGTCGGGCGCGCCGGAAAACGCGAAGCCGCGGATCTTGTATGTCGTGCCGCGGCGCGCGCGGGTCGGTGCGGTGGTGATGTTCGACTTCACGAAGAGGCTCGTCACCGGCGCCATCTCTTCGGGCTTGAACGCGACTCCCGGCTCGCCGGGATGCAGGGGATAGCGATACGCGGTCTCCATGTAGAAGCCTTTCTGCGCTTCGGCCTGGGGACTCACGCGCACGACCCACTTCATCCAGTGATCGCCCGCCCATCCGGGAACGACGAGACGCAGCGGCGCGCCGTGCTGCGGCGGCAACGCGACGCCGTTCATTTCCCACGCGAGGATGGCGTCATCCATCGCCTTCTCGATCTCCACGCTGCGATGAAACGGCGGGACTTTGCCGGGCGGCGCGTCGCTGCCGAAGAGATGAAGATGCTTCGCCGATCCGCGCAGGCCGGCGCGCTCGAGGACGTCGCGCACTTTCACGCCGGTCCACTTCGCGTTGCCGATCGCGCCGTTGCCCCACTGCACGCCGGGCATGCGCGGCTCGAAGAAGCTGCGCGAGTTGCCCGAGCATTGGTTCACCGCGACCACG
>Ga0105245_10004603_pt1 | contig 12181 bp, 10 predicted proteins | sample KBSM54metaG_FD_81523 | JGI IMG/M metagenome (GOLD analysis project Ga0105245, IMG submission 81523) | Miscanthus rhizosphere microbial communities from Kellogg Biological Station, Michigan, USA - KBS M5-4 metaG | ecosystem: Host-associated > Plants > Roots > Rhizosphere > Soil | place...
CGCTCCCCGAAGCCTCCAGCTTCACCGGACGGCCCTTTGCCCTGTTGAGCTCAACGGCGGACTTCATGTCTGCCAAGCTGAATTCGTCCAACATGATGATGTCGGGCGCGCTCTGCAGGGCTTCCTCGAATTCCTGTAGGGTTTCTACTTCAACTTCCACTTTTCGCGTGCCGGCCACCTTGCGAGCAGCGCTGACTGCGGCTGAAATCGAGCCGGCAGCGGCGATGTGGTTTTCCTTGATCAGTACCTGATCGAACAGACCCATACGAAGGTTCTTCGCACCCCCGCAGACCACGGCGTACTTCTGGGCCGTCCTCAACCCGGGAATCGTCTTGCGCGTATCGAGGATCGCGCACTCCGTCCCGGCGATGGCGTCGACGTAGTGGCGGGCGGCAGTCGCAGTCGCGGACAGTAGTTGCAGGAAATTAAGAGCCGTTCGCTCACCGGTGAGCACGGGCCGAGCCGGACCCGCTATTTCGAACAGCGTCTGATTTGCGGTCACGCGATCGCCGTCGTTGGCATGCCACGTGAGGCAGACACCGGGGTCGAGTTGGCGGAACGTTTCTATCACCCACTGCCGGCCCGCCAAAATCGCGGGTTCGCGGGTGATTACTTTTCCGCTGACGTGCTGGTTGGCTGACACCAGCTCGGCGGTGATGTCACCTGATCCAACGTCTTCCGCCAGGGCGGTGGCAACATGCTGGGGGAGATCGGGGGGGGCTTCGAGCATGGCGCGGAGGATAGCGCGGGGCATCCCGTGGCGCGACAGCCGTCGTTCTCGTCGCTAGCTATTCTCGGGCGAGCTACGGAGCGCACGAGTCGCCGAGTCATTGGCTCGCGCGGCAAGCTCACGCGCGCGAGCAGTGCGCGAAACATCCTGCGTAGATTTTCGAGCCGCGGCGTGGCGTTGATCGCGGCCGCATCGCTCCGCTCGTGTGTCCTTACTGGTCGGAAAAGCCTCCGAGCGTTGCGTCGAAGCCGCTAGATGGTTCACTGCGGTCGTAGAAGTGCTCATGGTCGGGCTTCTTCTTCGTCAGAAATAGAATCAACAGGAAGAAGCCGGGCACGAACCAAATCAGCAGGAGTTGTGCGAGCTTTTGTCGCTTCGAAAATTCGACGCTCCGCCGTAGGCGCAGTGTCGCCAGCAAGTCGACACCGACCAACGCGAGCACGATCGTGAGCCCCAAACCGATTTCAATCACTTCACGCGTCTTCATTGCGCCTCTGAGCAAAAATCGGATCTTGTCTCCAAGATAGCCGCTTTTTCGAACGCGCGCGAGCAGCGTTCGACTGCGGCAACAGAGATCGCGCTCGCTACGTTCCCTGAGTATCGTCACCGCGCTGAGTGAGCTCGGATATCGCTGATGAATCGCGATACCGCCTGGGGCGCTGAGCCTACCACCGCTTGCGGTTCGGGCGTCTCGAGTTGCGCGAGTCAGAGCGCCCAACCGACGCTTGCGCTCATTGCGGAGACGACACCTGGCCCTTGTGTCTCGACGGTACACGGCAAATCCGGTTGGCTCGCACCCACCTGACGGTGTGTGCAAGGAAGCGCCGGAGCGGGCGAGGAGCCCCCAAACTCCGGTACTGACGCGCCACACGAAGCCGCTCTCCGTGCGGCCTTCGAGCCCCGGCTCGAGACCGAGAAATAAGGCGTGCCGCCACTCGGAGGCGTCACACCCCGATCGATCGCGCCCGTCTCCGAAGCCGACGAAGGTACAACCTTCACCCAGCGGCGCCAATGCGGCACGCCCAACGAGTGTGAGCGCGACCGCGTTACCGAGGTGCCAGCGCGGGCGCACGGAGAGGCTGGCGTCGAGCCCGTCGAGGTAACCGAGCGTCGCGCCGAACGACACGTAGGGCACCGCGTACTCGAGCTCTGCGCCCCGGACCAGGAACAAATCAGCGCGTTGCGGAGCCGCAAAGATAGTCGTTACGCCTACGCTCAGCGGGCGCGTGAGCCAGCGTTCGTCGTTCGGATGTCGTATCTCCGTTGCGTCGGGTGTCTCGGTTGCGTCACTCGCGGCGGCAACAGTGGGGATGGCGAGAACACAGAGTGCCGAGACGAGCGCGAGAACTACGAACGACGAGCGAGCCATCGCGCGCATGGCTGCAAACGTCGTGCCGCTCGAGGTTCTGCCGAGTTCAGCCGCCTCGAAACAGACTGGCCGGGCGCTCGTATCCGTCGGCGCGCGCGCAGGCTTCGATCACTTCGGTACAGCGCTTTTCCAATTCGTCGTCCTTGAACCGAGTGTTCACGAATAGAGCAGAAATCGCCTTTGTCCAGCGTTCGACACGTGCCTCGTACTCGTCCTTCTTGAAGATGCGATCCGAACCGACGACCATTCGCGCGGTCACGTCGAGCGCCTTGGCCATCGTCGCCGCGTCGTTACGGTCGAGGGCCATTGTTGCTCGGCTCGAGAACATCTCCATGAGTCGCTCGCGGATCAGCTCCGCCACCGGCCCTTTATGTTCATGGGCGGCGATCGTTGGATTGGTGCTCCTCGTGTCCTTCGTGTTCAGAGCTAGTTGGATGGTGGCTGCGGCCTTCTCCAGGGCCTGAGTGACCGGCAGGTCCGGAGCGATCAGCGCGGCCGCTACGGCCTCGAGCACTCGAGCGGCGCGTAGCTTGGCCACCTGTCCTTCATTTTCTCCATCCTGCAACAGCAGGCCAATCGCCGCTGCCAGGAGCTCGGCCGGCGTCTTCTCAGCGGGGGGTCTAGAGTGAGCCATGGCGGCGAGCTTAGCAGGCTCCGCCACCGACACGACTGCGCTGACCGAGCTTGTCGCAAGGACGTCGTGCATCACTCGCAACTTGCGCGCGATCAACGCGGGTTCTTTGGGGCGACGCAGGCGCACGGCGACATCGGCTTCATGCGAATCAGCCCCGTTCACTGCGTTTCGCTAGGCGCCACCGTGTCGTCCTTCAGTAGCCCGAGAAAGTCCAACCGAGGTTGACGTTCACGAAGGGGACGAGATCGTGGCGCTGGGGCTCGTAGGGTGTGCGGTCGCTCGACGTGAGCTGCTTGCTCTTGAACGTGGATGCCACGGTCGGCCAGTAGCGCACGTTGGGTTGCACGAACAGGCCCTTCCACAAGTAGATGTCGTAGAACACACCGGGTCCGATGGTGAGTGACGTATAGCGGAGCTCGCCGCCGAAGTCGTCGCGGACCTCGTAGCGGTGGGCTTTGACTTCGAGCAGCACGTGTAGATGGGGAGTGATTTGGAATCCGAATCCGGCGCCGGTCGTCCAGGGCATGCCGACGGCAACGCTCGCCGCGCGCTCTTCCTTCGTCAATGCGAAGGCTACGTTGTCGAAATGGAGAGACTGACCGTGCGAGTACTCGGCGACGAAGCGACCGAACTTGACCTGTCCCGCCAAGTTCCCGCCACCGAATAAGACCCATTGGCTGAGCCCAGCCATGACGCTGGGGCGTAAGGCGTAGGGGTCCGGGGATTCTGGCGTGGGGGAGGGCGCGGAGGACTGCGCGGCCGCGGGGGGTGCCCAGCACAGGGCCCCCACGAGCGAGAATGTACCAAAAAAGACGGGAATAGACCTGTTTTTCAGAGCAGCGGTGTTCATGCCCAGAGCTTGTCCCTCGCCGGGTAAGAAGCCCAACGCATGCTCAGAATAGCTATCATCATTCTAGCTAATGGCGCTGGAACTCCCCTCGGACCTGAATCTGCTGCTCGCTCTCGATGTATTTTTGCGCGAGCGGCACGTCACGCGCGCGGCCAAGCGTTTGGCCATTACCCAGTCCGCCGCGAGTCAACGGCTCGCGAAGTTGCGCGACCACTTCGGCGACGCACTGCTCGCTCCCGGTCGGCCGCTGCTCGCGTTGACTCCACGCGCTCAGGCCCTGCTCGAGCCACTCGCCTCCGCGCTCGCTTCCTTACGCGCGGCGCTGCGCGCGGGGGCCCCGTTCGATCCCGCGGTGTCGCAGCGGCGTTTCGTCCTGCTCGGTGACGATCTGGTCGAGGCCCTGGCGATGCCACTCCTCGGAATGCGACTGCTGGATGAGGCCCCGCAGGTCAGCATTTCCGTGGAAAGAGCGGACACGGATCTCGTGACACGGCTCGAGCGCGGCTCCGCCGATCTGGCGTTCCTGCCGCAAATGCTGCTGGTTCCTTCGTTACGCCGCCTGCCGCTGCCGGAGGAACCTTTCGTGGTGTTGATGCGCAAGGGACATCCCGCGGCGCGCGGGCGCCTGACTCTCGAGCGTTACCTCGAACTCGGGCACGTGCTCGTGGCGCCCCGTGGCATGCCCGGTAGCCTCGTGAACCAAGCCCTGGAGCGACTCGGACGCCAGCGCCGCATCTCGCTCCAGGTTCAGCACTTCACGTCGCTGCCCTTCATCTTGAGCCGGTCCGACCTGATCGTCACCTGCCCCGCCGTGCTCCGGCCCCTGTGTGAGCCGTTCGAAATCGTCGAGCGCCGCCCACCGCTTGAGCTCGGAGTCGATCGCGTATTCGCCGTTTGGCACGAACGCGTCGACAATGATCCGGGGCACCGCTGGCTTCGACAAAGCCTGGCCTCCGCCCTCAAGGCGCGGAAGCGCGAGAAATAATCGAGGTTTCGAAGCAAAATCGCAAAGCAGTTTTGTCGAGGTGTGGCTCAAAACAGACCACCGAAACTCACGACGTTCCGTCGCGGACTCGGGCTAGCCAGGCCGCGTATTCGGCGTTCGGAGGCGAGTTATTGGGCGCGCGGCCGAACCAGTCATCGAGTCGTTGTTGTTCGCCGAAGCGACGCAGTACCGCGGGGGCCAGCGCGTGAAGGGTGCTGCCGGGCTTCGCCGCGTCGAGCCAACGCAGGACCAGCTTACGGTACGGGGCGAGGATGGAAGAGCTGTAAAGCGATCCCATCACCACGCTGCACACGGCCAGCATTTGTGCGTTGTCCGGTGGATCTGGCCATGCCTCGAACAGCTCGAAGCTGGTCTCGAAAAACGAGCGTTCGTTGAAAAAACCGCTCGTCGGGATGAGCTCGTTCGCGGCGAGGGTTTGGTAAAAGAGGTGCTCGTGGGCGAGCAGGTAGGGCGTTGCCAGCTGCGCTGGTGGCTCACGAAACCGCTCGGAGGCTGCTCGCCGCTTGACTAGACCTTGGGTGAGCAGCGTTCGTTCCAGCTGCTCAGCCAAGGCCACGGCGAGTGGACCCAAGTCGCTGAGCGCGCCGTGCGCGTGGAACTCCGCGATGCGCTGCCCGGCCTTGCGATCCCACGCCTCGATGCGGACGCCGCCGTCGACCACACTTCCCACGATGAGGATTTGTGGCCTGGGCGCCGCTGCAATCAAGCTCGAAAGCTCGGCTGGTTCCGGGCGACCGCCGAAGATTGCGGGGCCTCCGCGATCGACGACGAACATCAGGCTGCGGGTAGCTGCTTCGAGGCTCAGCCGGAAGCGCGCGTTCCAATACAAGGGCAGCGCGCGCGTCAGACGGCCGAGATCATCGCTCTGTTGCACCTCGGCGCGGCCGCTGTTCGGTAGCTCGCTCGCGAGCGCCACGAACGTCAGCTCCGGCATGTCGTCACGAAGTGGTGGCAGTAGCCAAGCCACGTCGAACAAGCCGCGTAGCCAGAGCGGGCCTTCGATCGGCAGCGAGGTGATTTGCGGTGCTTGCTCGACGGATTGCGCGGGTGTCTTCCGCGCGATCTCTGTTTCCAGCTGGGCGAGCCGCGCAGCGAGCGGCATCAGCTTTAGTGCGAGCAGCTGCTGAACCAGCGCGCTGGCTTCCTGAAAACGGCCGAGCTCTTTGAACGCCTCAGCGAGGTTGATGCCTGCTTCGGCCCCATGCTGCTCGACCCGGTAGAGTGGTGCTACGAGCTGGACCAGCAACTCGAGCTGTCCCGCGTTGCCCAGATCGCCGGAGACCATCATCAGTACATTGGGCTCGTTTGCGGCTGCGGCGAGGACATGCTCGTACAGCTTGCGTGCACCCGCGATGTCGCCACCTTTCAACGCGAGCCGCGCGAGCCACAGCCGCGGAAACCAAGCATCGGGGGATTGTGCTAGCTCCTCCAGGGCGGATCGGTAAGCTTCATCCCCGCCGCGTTCGCGTGCCCGCGCCGCCCACCACAAGACGGCGTTTTCGAAGTTGGGATCCAGGCTCAACGCCTCGCGTAGCGTGTCGGAGGCCTTCGCGGAGTTCCCTTGGCTGTCGAAGACCTTGGCCAAGTTGGTCAAAGCGACCGCACTTCGGCCATGCTTTTCGCAGCTCGCCCGCAATTTCTGCTCTGCGCCGCGCAGATCTTTCGTGTCCATCAAGACGATGGCTTGGATGACGAGCGATCGCTCACTCTGCCCGTCGAGCTCGACCAGCCGAGCTGCAGCCTTCAGTAGATGCTCCGCGGCATTATCGCGCAGGCCCGTGATGATATGGCCGTAGAGTGCGTCAGCGTCGTCCCAGGCTTGTTGCAGTGCGGGCAAGAATGCACTGCGCAGCCAATCTTCGCGCTTGATCTGGAGCTCGCGGCCGCGCTCGTCGTAGACCGTGATCAGCGCTTGGCCCTTTGCCTCCGTCGCCGGTTTGATCTGCGGGCGTTTACTGCCCGTCTTGAACACGTCCCAAATGCTCATTGCCAGGGAGCATACAGCAATGAGGCGGTTCGGGTTCGGCCGAGCACTCGAGTGCTGTCATTCGGCGAATTTGAGATGATCCACGTATTGAATCGGGCCAGCGTCTTCGAAGAGCCACAAGCTGCTGTCGGGGCTGAGCGCGCTGAACCACAACTGGCCCTCCAATGGAAACGAACGCTCTGAGAAGTCGCCGAGAGGCGTCGCTCGGCCGATCCAGGCGCTAAGTGGAGATAGGGACTGCGGCGGCGGAGGAGGAGGAGCATCATGGAACACGAAACTTTGGTGGTCTGTTGTGATAAAGGGACGAGCGGGGAATGATATGTTGTCCGCGCCGAACTGACGATCCGACGGAGCGAGAGGAAAGTGAACAATGCAGCCGTCCAGGTTGACGCGTAGAAGTTCGCGCTCGGACGCGGCTTGATCTGCGGCGAGCGTGGTCTGCTTGACGAGCCAAAGGTTTCGGTTCACGTCGACGCCGAGCGGCGTGACTTTCATCCCTCCTGACGGCACGGGAAACTCGATGACGCGTCCGTCGTCGGTGACGTAACCGGCTTCGTCGGGTGCGGTGAACCAAACTCCTCCGTCGAGCCCTGCCATGAGCGATTCAGGTGAAGCGCCGCTCGGGATGGCCCGTTCCGTGATCTCACCATCATCGGTGATCCGTTCCAGGTGGCCTTCGGCGCCGAACCACATGCCATCTGCTGCCGACACTAGACCTGTGACTGCCGGCGGCCCTGTAAGATTGAATTCCGTGATGGTGCCGTCTACCGCGACTCTTCCCAAAATATCGCTCGCAAACCAGAGGTAGTTACGCCCTGCAACGAGAGCGGCTTTATATCGTTCAGCACGGGGGCTACCGGCGTACAGCTCGAGATCATCTGATGAGACAGGCGGAAACATCGTGATCTGTCCGTCGCTCGCGACGCGGCCAAACTGGCCCAATTGCCCTGCCGTGTACCAGACGTTTCCGTCGGGTCCGACGGTCAGGCCCCAAGGGTGCCCAATCTGCTCCGCCCATACCCACGACGGAGCATCGAAATCCTTGAAGTCGCCGTTGGCAAGGACATGACGGACTTGGTAGCTGAGCGGATACCAGGCGGTTCCGTCTGCAGTGACGACCATATTATCCACTGGGTTGATATCGTACGGAACCGAGAATCTTTGAAGGCTCCAAGCTCCAGTGGCGCCCGAGCCACCATCCGTGGCACCGCTTGCTCCCAGTAGATTCCTATTGTCCACCGACTCGCAGAGTGGCTGTTTTGTCCCTGCGTCGAGGGCTGGCGGATCGCCGCCCATCGGCGCGCCCGAGTCGACAACCGAACCACCGTTGCCTCCGCTGCTGCTTTGAGCCGGCACGTCACCGAGTGAGATGCGGCTGCCGCAAGCGAGAAGGAGCACGGCTGCACAACAAGGCACCAATAGATCACGCATGAATCACCTCGCCACCTTCATGGGGACGACGGCCGAGTTTGATCAATCGACGCGTCACTTGTCTCGAGTGACGCGAGCACGCTACGCACGCGCCGCGCCGCGGGGCCATTCGATTCTCTGGCTAAGAAAACCGATGCCAGGGCTCGTGCGCGAGCGAAGTCACCATGCCTTGCTAGCGCTTCGATGCGCAGCGTCTCTGCTTCGACCACGAGAGCACCCGACGGAAAATTGCGCGCGTAGCCGTCCAACTCGGCGAGTGCCCCGGAAGCGTCGCCGCGTTCGAGCGCGGCGTGCGCGCGACCGAGGTTCGCGGCTTCTTCCACGACTCTGCCGCTGCCGTTCGAAGCCGCTGGCGTTCGTGCCGGAGCGCGGTCAACTTCGCGGGTCGGTTTGCTGGCGAGAGGGCGAGGCGCCACGGAGGATGTCCGCGCCGTAGAAGGCAGCGAAGAGTCGTTGTCGCTGAAAGACGCCGCTGGTGGTGCGGAAAACGGAGCGCTCTCCACGGGAGCGGCGCCCACCGAAGTGGTCCGGACGCGTCCTTTGGAGACGGGGGCATCGCCCGCGCCAATGTGAGAGGGGGGCGCCGTTCGGCTCGCCAACTGCGATCCGTAGATGAGGGCTGTCGTCGCGATGAGGCCACCGACAAATCCCTTCCCCACGCCCGTCAGCACCGCTTTGAATAAGCTCGTCGAGGCAGCGGCGCGACCTGTCGCGGTTGCCGCCGCGCCGAGACCGACGGCCAACGCCGACGCCCGACGGAGCTCCGGCGCAGGGCTCTCGCGACGCGCAGCGCGTATCAATCCCGCTGCAAAGCCCGTTGGATCACGGTCCGAGAGGCGCTCGAATTCGGTCATGGCCCTGATCCTGGTGTTGTTTGGCGAAACACGAGCGAGCGCGCTTCGAAGTCCTCGCGCGCACGCCGTAGTCGCGAGGCGACGGTTCCGAGCGGAAGCTCGAAAATCGTAGCGATCTCTTTCATGGTAAACTCCTCGACTTCGAAGAGGACGAAGACCGCTCGAAGCTCGAACGGCATCGCGTCGAGCAGGTTGTCTAGTAGGTCCCTTTGACGTCGCTGTTCGAGCAGCTCATCCGGCTGCGGTGACGAGTCGGGGTGTGTCTCGTCGAGCGTGGCCGTTTCGTAGCGCCGGGCGGCGCTGCGCCGCACATCCGACGCAGCGCGAAGAATGCTCGAATACAGGAAGGGCCGCTCTCGCCCCGGCTCGACGCGGCTGAGCTTGGCCGCGAGCACGATGAAGACGTGCTGTGTGGCATCGTCCGCCTCGGCTGGAGTCAGCCCGAGGCGCCGTGCATAGCGCCAGATCGCGTCGAACTCCTGGTCGTGAGCCGCGCGAAGCCGCGCCATGTCGCTGGATGCGAGCGAGGCGAGGGGGGGCAAGTAACCCTGCTGGGCAGTGACGATCATGGAGCCGCTCGGCCTAGATGGGAGCAGGCTCCTCTTTTGATCACGATCAGCGCCACCGAAGTGCGATTCCCAGCGACGCCTGCGCCAAGAGCGTCGGCGGTGTGTAGATGGCTTGTGTGGGCGAAAAGTAGAAGCTATCGCGCGTAAAAGGAGCCACTCCGCCGACTTCAAGCTCCATCCACCACCTGCCGGCGCGCACCGCAGCGCGCAAAGCAGCGCCCCCCGTTGCCCACAGGCGGCGCACTTGGCGCGTGTTGACCACATTCTTGCCCTCCGCATCGAGTGCGCCGGCTTCAGCGACCAAACACGGGCGAAGCTCCACAGCCATGGCCGGTTCGAAGCGCACGGGGCATGCTTCCAGTCGGGCTAACGTGAAGGTCAGCGCGGCGGCGCCCGACGCGGTGTGTTTTTCGGCGGTCAATGAGCGAAGGAGCCCCAATCGAAGCGCCGGTGAAAGCAACGTGTTGCGCTCGGCCAGCACCTCGGCAAACAACGTGCCGCTCGCTAGGATGTTGGGACTGCTCGCTGCGCTGAGGTTGCCACCCAACGCGAAAGCCGTTCGAGGCGACGCCGTCGGTGAAGGTTCGATCGCCGTGTTTTTTTTCGGTGATTGTCGGCGGCGCAAGCATCGGTTCAAGCGGCGTCGAAGCGACAGGCGTCTCAAGAACGGCTTGCACTTCTGGCTCTGAGGCGGCCGGTGGTAGCGACACGCGTGCAGCGGCCGGGTCGACGGCCACCGCGGCGATCAGGGAAAGAACGTCGAATACCTCCGCGCAAGTGCGCGCGTGAACCGTGCGCGGAGCGCCTTCCTCGGCCCGCTCCACGATTGAAAGTTGACCGCTGAACCCGCCCGGCTCCTTGCGAACGACAATCTGAAAGCGCCGCTCGTTCTCGTTCCCATTGGAGGCTTCGATGTGAGCCGTGCGCGCGCGCACAGCAGTGAAAAAATCCGCCGCAGCAGGGCACTCGGCGGGCGCGTCGAGTTCGATCGCGACGGCTTCTGTGCTCTCGACTTCCGCCAATTCCAGTTGTGGCTCGGCCGCGGCGCTGCTCGCGAGCGACGCCAAAGCGATCGACGCGGCTCCCAATAGGCAAACAATCCTCGTGATTCGGTGGAGTGTAGGCCTCGAGGAATGTGCACTCATGGTGGCGCGTGATCCAGCGGTGTGGCCGTCCTTGTTCTTCAATCAGGGTAACACGGGCGTTTGCAACTTGAGCCAACCCCGTGCCGAAACCGGACCCTGGAACGTCGAGAGGCACTTGATAGCTTGCGAGACGAGTTCGGCAGCGCCAGCGCGGTATCGATCGCGAGGCCCGTGCAAGTCCCCTCACGGCGCAGGGGCGCATCTTTTCCGGGAGTCAGATTCGGCCTTGCTTGGTAAGCTTTGCCACGGGTCGGATTTTGGGTGAGCGAAAAATGAGTCGAAGTGGCATGGCCGCGTGGGTGAGCCTGCTGACGCTGGTCGTGGCGTGCGCGAATGGCGGACGGCATCCGGGCGCGGTGAAGACGGCGCGTGATGTTGCCGCTGAGGGCGCGCCCCCTGTAAGTACGCTGCGAGCGCCCGCATTTCGTTATCGCTTTGGCATTTATACCTCTCGAGCTCCCAAACTCGATGTCGCTCGCGAGCTGGCCGCGGCCGCCAAGGCTTACGGCTTCGAGATCGTTTCGCAGCAGATAGGGCCTGAGCTTCCGCCGAGGATCAGCACGATTTTTCTCTCGCAACCGCCGATCGAGCAGTTTGCTCCGCCCACGACCGAACGACTCGAATACATGAGCGAAGGCTTGAGCAACGAGGAGAAGGCTCGCCTGACTGCGGCTCGCGCCGTTCAGGTCTTCGAGGTCGTGGGTCCTGGCGCGAGCGCGTTCGTGGATTACCGCAAAGCGCTCTCGTTGGGGCGAGATTTGTCGCAAAAACTGGGCGGCTTTCTGTGGGACGAGGAGACGCGTGTCGCCTTTTCGCAAGCGAGCTTTGGCGGTCACCTGCTGTCGTGGCAGGGCGGCATTCCGTTCGTCAATCGGCACATCACGATTCACGTGTATCGCGACGGGGAGCTGTTTCGGGTCGTGTCGCTCGGCATGGTGAAGTTTGGTTTGCCGGATATTTCGATCAATCGTGTCGCGGGCACGGATGCTGAACGCATGGGTGTGGTGGCCGATTTGGTACTGCAACGGCTGCTCGAGGGCGCGACACCCGATGCGCGGGGCCTGATGCCGATCTCGTTCGACGAGGTCCGTCATGTCGAGGCGCGGCAATTGTTTGACTCACTCGCGCTGCACAATGCCAAGCGCCGCACCACGCTGACGGTCGTGCCAGCCGAGCCGGAGGAGGGCGACGCCGACAATCGATTGCTCGAGATCACGTTTCCGGCCACGGGCGGCGTTCAAGAGCAGCAAGCGCACGCGCTCGCTGAGCTTTTCGGCGACGAAGACACCGTGGTTTACGTGAAAAACGACGCGGATCTGCTGGCCGCGAGCGAGCGAGCGCGGAAGAAGGCGTTCGTTCACGGGGCCCGCTACGCCGATGGTCCGCCCTTCGGCGAGCAGCTCAGCGTGAAGGCGCCATTCAAAACAGCCGACGGCCATACGGAATGGATGTGGGTCGAGGTCGTGGCCTGGCGCGACGGCTCCATCGACGGCATTTTGATGAGCGACGCCTTCGACATTCCCTCTCTCAAGGCCGGCGCTCGCGTCGAAGTGAAGGCCGCCGAGATTTTCGACTACATGCTCATCAAGAACGACGGCACGCACGA
>Ga0105245_10004604_pt1 | contig 12180 bp, 9 predicted proteins | sample KBSM54metaG_FD_81523 | JGI IMG/M metagenome (GOLD analysis project Ga0105245, IMG submission 81523) | Miscanthus rhizosphere microbial communities from Kellogg Biological Station, Michigan, USA - KBS M5-4 metaG | ecosystem: Host-associated > Plants > Roots > Rhizosphere > Soil | place: Michigan...
GAGCTGTTCTACCAAGTCGAGGGCGAGATGCTGCTCAAGACCGTGCAAGACGGCGACTTCGCGGACATCCCGATTCGCGAGGGCGAGATCTTTCTGTTGCCGCCGCGCGTGCCGCACTCGCCGCAACGCTTCAAGGACACCGTCGGCATCGTCGTCGAGCGCAAGCGCGCGCCGCAGGAGCTGGACGGCTTCATGTGGTTCTGTCCGCGCTGTGCGAACAAGCTGCACGAGGAGTTCCTGCACGTCGGCGACATCGTGAAGGACCTGCCACCCGTGTTCGAGCGCTTCTACGCGAGCGCGTCGGCTCGAACCTGCAAGCGCTGCGGCACCGTGATGCCGCCGAGATAGCGGATGCGCGCGCGCGACTTGGGCCGCGGCGCGGCGGGCGCCCGCACGCTCGACGCGGCCGACGAGCTCCGCGCGTTCCGCGCTCGCTTCGCTCTGCCGAAGGACGGCCGCCGAACGCTCACTTACCTCTGCGGCCATTCGCTCGGGCTGATGCCGCGCGACGTGCCCCGTCGAATAGCGGCCGAGCTCGAGCGCTGGGCGGAACGCGGTGTCGACGGCCATTTCCCAGACGGTGCGCCGCGCCGCAAGCGCGCTGGCGCAGGCGCGTTCGCGGGCCCCGAGGCCGGTTGGCTCGACTATCACGAACGCTTCAGCGCTCCGCTCGCGAAGCTCGTCGGTGCGAAGCCGGACGAAGTCGTTGCGATGAACACGCTCACCGTGAACCTGCATCTGATGCTCGTGAGCTTCTTCCGCCCGACCAAGCGCCGCTTCAAGATTCTGATCGAGCGCGACGCGTTCCCGTCCGATCGCTACGCCGTGCAATCGCAGCTGCGGTTCCACGGGCTCGACCCCCGCGACGCCTTGCTCGAGCTCGGTTCCCGGCGCGGCTCGTTCGAGCTCGACCGGGAGCGGCTCGACGCGCTGCTCGAGCGCGAGGGCGACCGTATCGCGCTGATCCTCCTGCCCGGCGTGCAGTACTTGAGCGGCGAGCGGCTCGACGTCGGCGAGCTCACGCGCGCGGCACGGCGGCACGGCTGCGCGATCGGCTTCGATCTCGCTCACGCGATCGGCAATGTCCCGCTCGCGCTGCATAGCGACGCGCCAGACTTCGCTGTCTGGTGCAGCTACAAGTATCTCAATGCGGGGCCCGGCGCCGTCGGCGGCTGCTTCGTGCACCGCAGCGCCGCGGCGGCGGTCGGTCTCCCGCGCTTCGAGGGCTGGTGGGGCCATGACGTGCGCCGGCGCTTCCTTATGGAGCCCGCGTTCGCGCCGGCGCGCGGCGCGGACGCGTGGCAGCTCAGCAATCCACCGATCTTCGCACTCGCGCCGCTCGCGGCGTCGCTCGAGCTGTTCGCCGATGCGGGCTTCGCTCGCTTGCGACGCAAGTCCGTCGCGCTGACGGGCCGTTTGCTCGCGCTGCTCGACGCCGAGCTCGGCGCGCGAGCGCAGGTACTGACGCCCGCGGATCCCGCGCGGCGCGGCGCGCAAGTCGCGCTGCAGTTCGACCCGCCGCCGCGGCGCACGCCGGAATTCGCGGCGCGGTTGCGGGCAGCCGGCGTCGTCGCAGACTGGCGGCCGCCGAACGTGCTGCGACTCGCACCGGTGCCGCTCTACAACCGGTTCGAGGACGTGGACGCCGCGGTGCACGCGCTGAAGCGCACGCTCGACTCATGAGCTCGGCGACGAGCGGGCGCATCGCGATCATCGGCGGCGGCCCTGCCGGTAGCCTGCTCGCGATACTGCTCGCACAACGCGGCTTCGAGCCGGTCGTGATCGAGCGCGGCACGCGGTTCACTGGGACGAACGTCGGCGGCGGCCGCTCGATCAATCTCGCGCTTGCCGCGCGCGGCATCGACGCGCTGCGGCGAGCGGGCATCGACGAGTCCGTCCGCGGCCTCATGATCCCGATGCGCGGGCGGATGGTCCACGATCTCGATGGCGAGCAGCGCTTCCTCGCGTACGGTCAGCGCGCAGCCGAGGAAATCTACTCCGTGGCGCGCGCCGCGCTGAACGCACTGCTCTATCGGCTCGCGGCCGAGCGGCATGGCGTCGAATACCGCTTCAACACGCGCTGCGTCGACATCGACTCAAAGACCGGCAATCCGATCGTCGAAGCGGCTGGCGAGCGGACGACGCTCGACTTCGACGTCGTGTTTGCCGCCGACGGCGCGGGCTCGGAGGTGCGCCGTTCGCTCGCGGAAGCGGGCGCGATCGAGGCGCGCGAGGAACTGCTCGATCACGGCTACAAAGAGCTCACGATCCCGCCGGGACCCGACGGCGCGTTCGCGCTCGAGCCGAGCGCGCTGCACATCTGGCCGCGCGGCGGCTTCATGCTGATTGCGCTGCCGAACCCGGACAAGAGCTTCACTGCGACGCTGTTCCTGCCGCATGGCGGCGAGAACTCGTTCGCCGCAATCGGCGAGGACGCGATCGACGACTTTTTCCGGCGCGAGTTCGCGGACGCGGTGCCGCTGATGCCCATGCTCCATCGCGACTACGCGAGCCACGCGACCGGCGTGCTCGGCACCGTGACATGCCGGCCGTGGAGCCACGGCAAGATCTTGGCTGTAGGCGACGCGGCGCACGCGATCGTGCCATTCCACGGCCAGGGCATGAATGCGGCGTTCGAGGACTGCGTCGTGCTCGACAAGCTGCTCGAGCAGCGCGCCGCCGACGACGCGGGCGGCTGGGCCGAGGTGTTCGCCGATTTCGAACGCCTGCGCGCGCCTAACACGCGCGCGATCGCCGAGATGGCGATCGAGAACTATCAGGAGATGCGCGACGAGGTCCGTGACGCGAAATTCGAGCTTCGCGCGGCGTTGTCGTTCGAGCTCGAGCGGCGGTTCCCGGGACGCTTCGTTCCGCGCTACTCGATGGTGATGTTCCATCCCGAGATCTCGTACGCGGAGGCGCAACGGCGCGGGGCGGTGCAGGCCCGGATCCTGCGGGAGCTAACGGCGCGCGTGGACGTGCTCGGCGACGTGGACTTCGGGCGCGCGGCGAGGCTCGTCGAGACGGAGCTCTAAGGCGGCACAAGCGCCAACTCATCCCCAGGCAGGCCTGCCTTGCAACGCTGACTCGGACGATCTCTACTAAGCGCCAACCGCCGTCGCGGCCATTCGAAGGGAAGAAGAACAATGATTCGCGAACTATCCGCGCACTCACACCAGCCGCTGCCATTGCTCGCCGCAGCGTTCACGATCACGGCCGCTCTAGTCGGCCTCAGCGGCCCGGCGCCCTCACTCGCGCAGGGCGCGAACACGAGCGCAAGCGCCGATTGCCCGCTCGGCCGCAGCTTGCTGCTCGTGAACGGCAAGATCCACACGATGGACGCGCGCGACAGCGTCGTCTCGAGCGTGCTCACCGACGGCAATCGCTTCGCGGCGGCCGGCGGCAAGACGCAGCCCGGCCCGTGCATTCAACGGATCGACTTGAAGGGACGCACCGTAGTCCCAGGCCTGATCGACAACCACAACCACGTCGTGCTGCTGGGACTCCGGCCCGGTCACGACACGCGGCTCGAGAACGCGCAATCGATGGCCGACGTGCTCGCGACGCTCGGCGAGAAAGCAAAGACGGTGCCGGCAGGCGAGTGGATAACGTCGATCGGCGGGTTCGACATCAATCAGTTCACGCCCGCGCCCGCGCCGATTCGCTTCCCGACGTTGCAAGAGCTCGACACCGTCACGCCGAGCCATCCGGTCTTCATCCAGCAGTCGTTCGCAGGCCCGTCGGTGACGAACAGCCTCGGCAAAGCGTTTTTCGAGAGCAAAGGCATCGAGGTCGGCGCGGACGGAGCGCTCGCGGGCGGCTTCCAGACCCCGAACTCGACGACGCGCGCGCTGTTCGCGCTGCGCCAGATGCAGACGCTCGACGACATGAAGCGCGGCACGCTCGACGCGCAGCGCTACGCAGCGAGCGTCGGCGTCACGACACATCTCGACGAAGGCGCGTTCCCGGCCTCGGGGCTCGATGCCGACGGCGCCGCGCACGCGAACGAGTACCACGTGTACGACGCGCTGATTGCGCTCTTCCACGAGGGCCGGCTGATCAACCGTTACCGCATCGATTTCCTCACCATGGAAGACGACGTGAACACGCCGCACCTGAAGGCACGGCTCGCGAACGTGTTTCCGAAGTTCGGCGCCGACATGCTGAAGACGGTCGGCATCGGCGAGTTCACCGCAGGCAACAGCGCGATCATCGGCGCCGCGTCGCCGGCGTGGGAGAACGGCACGAAGCTCGTCGCCGAGGCCGGTTGGCGCAACGAGAACCACTCCCTCACCCCGGCCGACTACAAGGTGATCATCGACGGCTGGGAGAAGATCAACGCGTCGCTGCCTCCGCCCGGCATCACTCAGCTGCGTTGGGTCGTCGCGCACGTGCCGTTCATCACGCGCGAGTACGCCGACAAGCTGAAGGCGCTCGGCGGCGGCGTCAGCGTGCTCGGCGGCTGGCGCTATATAAGCGGCACCGCGCAGCAGAACGGCCCGCCGTTCAAGATGCTGAAGGAAGCGGGCATCCCGATGGGCATGAGCTCCGACGGCATGCAGATCTCGCCGATGAACCCGTGGCTGGGGCTCTACTACGTCGTGACCGGCAAGAACGCCCGCGGCGAGCTCATCAACCCGGGCCAGACGCTCGAGCGCAACGACGCGATCCATCTGTACACCGCGGCCAACGGCTGGTTCCTCGGCGAGGAGAAGCTGCTCGGCACGATCGAGCCCGGAAAATACGCGGACCTCGTCGTGCTCTCGGCCGACTACTTCGATCCGAAAGCCGTGTCGGACGACGCGATCAAGAAGATCCACTCGGTGCTCACCGTCGTCGACGGCAAGATCGTGCACGGCGACCCGGGCAAGCTGTGATCTCGCGACGCCGCGTTCGCGCGGCAAGCGCCGAGATCGTGAGCGGAAGATTCACGGGCGTGCTCGCGGTCCTGGCCGCGGCCTGCCTCGTCGGACCGGCGGCGGTCGCGCAAGTGACGCCCGAGCTCCGCAAGACGGTCGAGGCGCGTCCGCCGCCGCCCGGGGTGAAAACGCTGCCCGTGGACCTCTTCACGACCAAAGACTTCTACCTCGACGCGAAGTATTGGGAGGACCCGCGCTACACGCGTTGCAACTCGCCGTGGCAAATCGACGAGATGTGGACGGGGCGCGGCGTCGTCGGCGCGTGGGGCGACTGCGCATTCGGGCTGTCGGTGAAGGAATTGCGCAGCCCGCTTTCATACAAGACGGCCGAAGAGCACTACGGCGCGCTGCTCGAGAAGGCGAAGGCCAAAGGCGGGCCGACGCTCTACGACCGCACTCATCCCCCGCCCGACTGGGACGGCTACTACAACTCGCGCGCGCTGCAGCAGAAGCAATGGACCTTCGGGAACAACGTGCTCGCCGGCACGCTGATGCAGGTGCTGACACACGAGTATCAGCAGCGCTTCGCGCAGACGCTCTATCACGTAGCGGTGACAAACTCGCCGCAATGGGTGTCGTCGACGTGCTACCCGGAAGGGATGATCCGCTGGTGGGCCCAAGGCATTCGCGACGTCCAAGTAACGGTCACCGCGCATCAAGTGCAGCTACTGTCGGGAACCGCGCTGAACATCCTGCGCCAGATCCTGATCGGCCAGAAGCACGTGAGCCAAATCTCGCAGTGGTACGGCGAGACGGTCGGCTTCTGGGACGGCGAGACGCTGATTGCCTGGACGAACCACGTGCAAGGCTGGTGGATGTCGCATTCGCTGCCGGAGTTCAGCAGCGAGCTCGAGGCGATCGAGGTCTACACGCGCGACGCCCAGCGCAACATCCATCTCGAGGTCACGTTGTACGACCCCGTCGCGTTCGTCGCGCCGCTACACTTCGAGGTGGGGTACACGTACCTCGACGGACCGGGCTCGGAACGGCGCTACCAGTGGAAGGAGTGCCAGCGCGGTCTCTGGAACATCAACGGTCGGCTACAACCCGTTGCGCCCGGCAAAGTGATCGACTATCGGATTCCCGATTGGTACGACCGGCCGTGGGCCAAAGTCTGGGAAGAGTACTTCGAGGAAGGGATGAAACGGCCGAGCTCCGAGCCCGACATCTTCGACTTCTCGAAGCCCGCGCCGGCTCCGGATTCGAACAAACGCTAGGCGGACGTGCCTTCACGCGCCCATTTTCGCGGCCAGGTCTACCATCCTTTTCCGCTTCGCTGAGCGCTTCGATGTGGAATTCCTCGAATCGAAGACGAGCGCTTTGACACCTGACGAGGCTGGGTCGATCAACCGAACATGACCCAGCAGAGCAGCGCGCCGACGACGGTCATCGACAATCCCCACGCGAGCAGCTGATTGAAGAGCTTGCGGCTTTGCTCGCCTGCCGGCACGCCCGCGATGCAGAGCGCGCCGATCGTCGACAGCGGCGACACGTCGACGAGATGGCCCGCGATGTTCATCGTTGAGGCGATCGACAGCGCGCTGCCGCCGCCGAGCTTCTCGATGAGCCCCGGCACCGTCGGCAGGAACGCGGGCAGCACCACGCCCGAGGTGCTCGAGTACGCGGACACGAGGCCGATGATGAAACCCAGGAACGGAATCACGGTCGCCTGCGTCGCGATGCTCGACAGCAGGTTCGTGAAGATCTCCATGCCGCCGGTCTTCTCGAGCAGGCCGATGAGCACCGTGACGCCGCAGACCATCAGGATCGTGCTCCACGGCATCTTCTTGATCGCCTCGCCGTCGTCGGCCGCGCGCAGCAGCGAGAGCAGGACGGCGGCCGCGAACGCCGCCATCCCGATGTTGAAGCCGCCGAAGATCACGCCGAGGATCAGCATGCCGATCATGCCGAGCGTGATCGCTTGATGACGGTCGAGCCGTTGCACGGGCTCGGCCGCCATCTCGACGCGGTCCGCGCGCACCAGGAGCTTCGCGCCGCCGAAGACCAGATACCCGGCGAACGCGACGATCGCGTGCGCCAGCATGTTGAACAGCCACGAGTAGATCTCGTGACCGCCGAGCCCGATCCGGTTCATGAGGCCGGTCACGATGATGCCGGTAGGCGCGAGGGGCGACAGCGAGCCCGAGTTGCAGCCGTTGCCGACCATGATTGCCATCAGGAACGGCGAGATGTTCATCCGCAGCGCGGTGGCCATCGCCATCGGCGCGAGCAGCCCGGTCGTCGCGATGTTGCCGGGGCCGGCCGACGCGAGCGCCGCGCCGAGCACGAAATACATGATCGGCACGACCCCGACGCGCCCGCGGCAGAGCCGCACCGCATTGTGCGCGACGATGTCGAGCGTGCCATTCACGCGCGCCTGGCTGAACAGCAGCGTCACGCCCGCGAGCGTGAGGAACAAGTCGACCGGGAACCCCGCGGTGACCTCGCGCAACGGCAGGTGACCGAAGTAGACGCCGATCACCCATGCGAGCGCGATCGCGAGGAGTCCCACGTTCAAGCGCGAAAAGCAGCTCAGCACGATCGCGAGCGCGAGCGCGCCGAGTGTCAGTTCCCCCAAGCTCATTGATTAGTCGCCGATGCGCGGATGAGGAGTTTGCGATATGTCCTCGTGGCCGGGCACGCGGAGTCCTTTGCCCAGCTTCGAGTTCCAGAGGCCGTAGACGAAGTAGAGCAACACGCCGCCGACGAGATAGACCACGAAGAACCTACGCGTGGTCGGACGTGCGATCAAAGACATCAGCAGGAACAGGCACATCACGGCCCCAAGAACCGGCGTGATCGGAAACAGCGGCGTCTTGAACGGACGCGGCACCTCCGGCCTCGTGTAGCGCAGATACACGACTGTGACGCAGACGATCGTGAAGGCGGTCAGCGTGCCGACGTTCGTGAGGCTCGCGAGCTCGTCGAGCCCCATGAAGCCTGCGAACGCGGCGGCAATCACGCCGACGATCACCGTGTTGATCCACGGCGTCTTGAACTTCGCGTGCACGCGCGAGAATACGGGCGGAATCAATCCGTCGCGGGCCATCGTGTAGAAGATTCGCGTCTGAGCGTAGAGCAGCACGAGCATTACGGACGACAGGCCGCAGATCGCGCCGATCTTCACGAGCACGGCGAACCACGGCAGTCCGATCTGGTTGACCGCCTTCGCGATCGGCGCCGCGTCGTTCAAGTCCGTGTAGGGCACGATGCCGACGAGCACGCCGGCCGTGAGGATGTACAGCACCGTGCAGACGATCAGCGAGCCCAAGATCCCGATCGGCATGTCGCGCCGCGGGTTGTGCGACTCGGCTCCGGCGGTCGAGACGGCCTCGAAGCCGATGTAGGCGAAGAAGATCGTCGCGGCGCCCGTGATGACACCCGGCACGCCGTACTTGCCCGTGTTCTGCGCCGTGAGCACGTCCCAGAGCGCCGCGCCGATCTCGCCCCAAAGGCTCGTGCTCTCCCCCGCGGGCAGAGGCGGGTCGGCCGGCGGGATGAACGGCGACCAGAGATGCGTATTGACGTAAAAGGCGCCGATCAAGATGAACGCGACGACGACCGTGAGCTTGATCGCGACGACCACGTTGTTCACGAACGCGGACTCCGAGACGCCGAGCACGAGCAATCCGGTCACTGCAGCGATCGCAATGACGGCGGGCAGGTTCACGACGCCGGTGCCCACGATCGCGCCCGACGCGAAGTCGCTGACAGGCGTCCCGACTGCGCCGCGCAGCTCGGGCGGGACGTTGATCCCGAGATCGTGCAGGAAGCTCGTCACGTAACCGGACCAGCCGACGGCCACGGTTGCCGCCGCGAGCCCGTACTCCAGGACCAACAACACGCCCATGATCCAAGCGACGAGCTCGCCGAGCGACGCGTACGAGTACGAATACGCCGATCCCGATACCGGTATCGTCGACGCGAGCTCGGCATAGGAAAGAGCCACGAGCGTGCAGAGCGTGCCGGTGATCACGAACGAGATGACGATCGCGGGCCCGGCGAACTGGGCTGCGGCGCGGCCCGTCAGGACGAAGATTCCGGTGCCTATGATGCAGCCGATGCCGAGCAGCACGAGGTTGAGCGCGCCGAGCGACTTCTTGAGCTCGCCGTGCTCGTGCTCGGCCTGCATCTGCTCGACTGATTTGCGCGCGAATAGACGCGCGAGACCCTTCGCCATTGGACCGTACTCCCCTACCCCTCGAGCTCCGTCGCGCTCGGCTTCCCCGGCCGGCGCGCGAGATTCAGACGCGCTCGGATCGTGCCCGCAACACTTCGATCAAGATCGGGACGAGCGACAACAAGATTACGGCAACGATCACGAGTCCGAAATTCTGTTTGACGATCGGCGCATTGCCGAAGAAATAGCCGAGCAAGCCGAATCCGCAGACCCAGAATATCCCGCCGCTGATGTCGAAGGCGAGGAAGCGCGGGTAGCTCATGCGGCCGATTCCCGCGACGAACGGCGAGAACGTGCGCACGATCGGCATGAAACGTGCGAGCACGACGGTCTTGCCGCCATGCCTTTCGTAGTAGCGTTTCGTCTGCAGCAAATATTCGCGCTTCAACCAACGACTGTCTGCGGTGAAGACGCGCGGACCGACGCTGCGTCCGATCCAGTAGTTCATGTTGTCGCCGATGATCGCGGCGGCGATGAGCAGCATGAGCACCAAGCCAAGGTCGAGGACGCCGGCCGCGGCGAGCGCGCCGGTGGCGAACAGCAGCGAGTCGCCCGGGAGGAACGGCGTCACGACGACGCCGGTCTCGAAGAACACGATCAGGAAGAGGATCGCGTAGATCCAAGCCCCATAGGTCATCGAGAGATCGAGCAGATGGCGGTCGATGTGCAGGAACGCTTCGAACGCCGACGTGAGGACATCCATTCGTGAGCCGCTAACCTCTTGTTCGCGATGTCGGGCGCTCGCGCTGCTCGACGGGTCCTTCGGACTCTACACTACCGCGAACGAGCCGGTCACCGCCGGATCACGTCGATCTGGTACAGCTGGGGCCAGTTCTTGCCCGTCACGTAGATCTTGCGTGAGGCCGCGTCGTACGCGATGCCGTTCAGCACGTCGTCGCCGCGGCGCGCAGAGTGCGGATAAATGTCGGCGAGATCGATCCAGCCGACCACGCGGCCGTCGGCCGGCGAGATGCGTGCGATCCGGTCGTCGTACCAGACGTTCGACCAGATTTCGCCCTCGACGAACTCGAGCTCGTTGAGCTTCGCAATCGGCTCGTCGCCGTCGTGCACCGTGATTTCACGCTGCGACTTGAAAGTCATGGGATCGAGGAAGCGAAGCGTCGCCGTGCCGTCGCTCATGATGAGATGCTCGCCGTCGTGCGTTAGCCCCCAACCCTCGGTGGGATACTGAAACGTCTGCACGACATTGAAAGTATCGAGGTCGTAAACGAACGCGAGCCCGCTCTTCCAAGTGATCTCGTAGAGCTTGTTGCCGAGAATCGTGATGCCCTCGCCGAAGTACTCGCGATCGATCGAGTGAATCTTTTCGACGCGGCCGCTCGCGAGGTCCACTCGCCGGATCGACGATGCGCCGTATTGCCCCGTCCCTTCGTACAACCGCCCGTGCTCGATCACGAGCCCTTGAGTGTATGCACCCGGATCGTGCGGATAGGCAGCGACGACCTTGAACCCATACAGCTGCGGGCCGCGATGCGCGAGCTGCGCCCACGCCGCGACACCGGCCGCGGCCGCCACGACGAGCCCCAGTGCGAGCCAGACGATCGCACGCGCGCGCCGCGGCACAGCCGGCGGAACTTGAGCGGATCGTGGGGAGCCTGGGTTATCGATTGCGTCAGACATGGCGGCGTAGCTTCGCAACCAGCCGCTCCCGGATCAAGGCTCGCGATGGCGCGAGTGGGCCTACTGCCGCTGGTCCGGATTCACGACGCGCCGATGATCGGCGACTTCCTTCAGGAAATCGAGGATCTCGCTCGACGTGTAGTGACGCGACGGCTCGAGCTCGCCGCGTCGCGTATCGCAGATCAGACGGCCGTCGGAGGAAAAGAACACCGCGAGAGGAATTCCGTTGACAGGCGCGACGCCGAGCTCGCGTGCGACGGCGGCGTTCTTGTCGAGCTCGCCCACGTCGACGTTGACCCTCTCGAACTTCGCGTTCGCGTATTCGCGCGTGGCCGGGTCCTCGAGATCCTTGTGCAGCGTGAGACAGTCCGGGCACCAGTTCGCGCCGAACGTCACCATTACCATCTTACCGTTGGCCGCGGCGCGCGCCTTCGCGTCGGCGATCTCACGGCGCGCGTCGGCGGTCGGGCTGTACGGAAGGTGCGTGCGATCCACACCCCACTGCGCGTAGAACGCGTCGTCTGCCGAGCCGCGTCGATAGACCACGGTCGCGCCGATCGCCGCGACGATCAGTAGGGCGACCGACGTCCAAACGACGGCGCGCACGCGTGTCGCACGGCGCGGCTTCTGGCTTTCGGGCTCCGGCGTCATAAGGGCGAAACGATACACCGGACCCTTCGGGCCCGCTCCAGGCTTGACCATTCTTCAGCAGCGTCTAGAGAGGCACGCGCGCCACGGCCGTGTACGTCTGGCCCGTGGCCGTGCTGTACGCGAACGTCTTGCCATCGGGCGCAATCGTAAGGTCGCTCACGCGCGGGGCGTCGTAGAGCGCCTCGACCTCGCCGTCCGCCGCTCGCCGGATCACGATCACGCCCTTCGCGAGGCCTGTCGCGTCGTAGGCCTTCGGCGCCTCGTAGCTCAGCACGAACTCGGCGGTAGGCGAGATCTCGACGAGATCGAGGTTTACCGAGTCCGGCGCCGCAGCCGTGCCGTCGACGTCCGGGGGCACGAGCGGCACCGACCACATCACGAGGTCGGTCGCAAGATCGCGCGCTTCGATGTGGCCTTCGTTCATCGACACGCCGGCGTACGGAACGGGGCCGAGCGGCGCGACGCGGCGCATCGTGCGCTTGGAGCCCAAGATGTTGCGCGTGAGGTGCCAGTCGGCGGTGCTCCAAACGCGGACGCCGAACGTTTGCCGATCGTCGATCTGCGTGATGCTCATCGCGCGAAAGCTGCCGCCGTCCGGCGAGAAGGTCACCTGCGCGATCGAAGCGACGGCGTCGAGGCTCACCGGCTCGCCGCGCGCGAGATCGTAGACGCTCACGACACCGCCGAGCCCGCTGCGCCAATCGGGCAGACCGCGCGTGCCCTGAAACGCGAGAAACCGCTCGTTCGGCGAGAACGCGACGGCCGTGATCGCGCCGCAAGCACCGTCGC
>Ga0105245_10004606_pt1 | contig 12176 bp, 11 predicted proteins | sample KBSM54metaG_FD_81523 | JGI IMG/M metagenome (GOLD analysis project Ga0105245, IMG submission 81523) | Miscanthus rhizosphere microbial communities from Kellogg Biological Station, Michigan, USA - KBS M5-4 metaG | ecosystem: Host-associated > Plants > Roots > Rhizosphere > Soil | place...
TCCTTGTATGAGCGGCCCAACTTGCTTGTCACCTTCTTCGGTAATCACGACGTCAAGCGGTTCATGGGCGAAACGGGCGCGTCCACGACGAAACTCAAGAATGCTTTTTCCTTGCTGCTAACCATGCGAGGCGTGCCGCAACTCTACGCTGGCGACGAGATCGCAATGCCGGGCGGCGATGATCCCGACAACCGGCGCGACTTTCCTGGCGGCTTCCCCGGTAACGTACGAAACGCCTTTACAGCAGCAGGCCGCACACCTGACGAACAAGACGTTTTCGAACACGCACAATCCCTGTTGAAAATCCGCGCACAGCACAGCGCTCTCCGGCGGGGGCGCCAGTGGCATCTGGCCTGGGACGACTCCTTCTACGCCTACCTTCGCGAGGACGGCGCGGATCGCATCCTTGTCATATTCAACAACGCAACAAGATCTCGAATGCTGACCATCGACCTGACTGCGCCGAAAATGCCCGCCTTCACCAACGCGGAACCACTGCTTGGGGCGACCGCGGCCAGCATCTCGGAAAATAAGTTGACCATCACCGCACCGCCGGAGAGTGTCTCCATCTTCGCGTTGCGCTAAGCGCTTCTCGAACCCCGAGGACCACCCATCGCCTTGCTCCGTCGCGGCCGCTTCTGCGCCTGAAATTCGTGTTCCAAGGGTCCAAAAAACAATGCGTTGTGAACGCTCTCAGCCTGAAACACGCCCCTCGCAACCCCACTCTAATCAGCGACTTGGGGCGATCTACTATAGCTTTAAGAAAAGTCAAGTGTTCCACGTGGAACATTAGGGCAATTGTCTCCCGCTTTCAAGCCGCTCCTATTTACTCACCCCGCTGAATCACCTATGATGGCGCGCTTGTGGGGAAACCTTTTCGGGAGTCGCCTAAAGACTCATGAATGCTGCCACGATTACCCATCGCAGTCTCGCGTCCATTGATCTCATCATCATCGGCATCTATTTCCTGATCATCTTTTCGATCGGTTTGTATTTCGCGCTCAAGGAGCGCACCACGACCGACTACTTCCTTGCGAGCCGCAACATTGGTTGGTTTGCGATTGGCGCGTCGCTCTTCGTTTCGAATATTTCGACTGAGCACTTCATTGGGCTGGCCGGCTCGGGCGCGAGCTCTGGGATGGCGGTGGGGCACTTCGAGTGGCTTGCGTGCCTCATCCTTCTTCTACTCGGGTGGGTGTTCGTGCCATTTTATTTGCGATCGAACGTGTTCACGATGCCCGAGTTCCTCGAGCGCCGCTTCAACCGGCAGTGCGCTGTGTATCTCGCGAGCGTTTCGATCATTGCCTACATCCTCACGAAGATTTCCGTGCACCTGTGGGCCGCTGCCATTGTGCTGGAGCGCGTCGTGGGATGGAGCCCGATGCAGGCCGCGATCATCCTCGTGATCGCGACTGGCATCTACACCATCGCGGGCGGACTCGGCGCGGTGATCTACACCGAGGTTGTCCAGACCCTGGTGCTGCTGACGGGTGCGATCGCGCTTACGTTCATTGGCATGTCGAAGGTGGGCGGGTTTGCGGCGCTGCGCGCCGCGGTTCCTGAGAGCTACTTCCACATGATCAAGCCCATCAGCGATCCTGACTTTCCGTGGACTGGAATTTTTCTGGGCGCACCGATTCTAGGGATCTGGTACTGGTGCACGGACCAGGTGATCGTGCAGCGCGTGTTGTCTGCCAAAGACGAAGGCCACGCGAAGGCGGGCACAATTTTTGCCGGCTTCCTGAAAATTCTTCCGGTCTTCCTGCTCGTCATTCCAGGACTCATCGCATACGCGCTGTACCGCGATCTGTTCACGTTCAACGCGGCTGGCCAGGTCACGAACGGGGACATCGCGTTCCCAACGCTCATCATTAATCTTTTGCCGAAGGGGCTGGTTGGGTTGATGATTGCCGCGTTGCTGGCCGCGCTGATGGGCGGCATGGCATCGGTGTTCAACTCCGCGTCGACGCTCGTGACGCTCGACTTCTACAAGAAGCTTCGTCCACAGGCGAGCGAGAAACAGCTGGTGAACTTCGGGCGCGTGGCGACTGGCGTGATGGTTGTGCTTGGTCTTGCGTGGGTCCCGTTCATTCACTTGATCAGCAGCCAGCTCTACATTTATTTGCAGAGCGTGCAGGCGTACATCAGCCCTCCGATCGCGGTGTGTTTCATTCTTGGGATTCTGTGGACGCGCATGAATGGCGCGGGCGCGATCAGTTCCCTGCTGACCGGGTTCGTGCTCGGCACGGTGCGCTTCGTCGCGGAAATCTTTGCCGCCAAGGGCACAGAATTTTCAGGAGTGATGCTGTGGCTGGTGAAGGTCAACTTCTTGCACTACGCCATATTCATGTTCGTGGTGTGTGCAATCGTACTGGTAGTGGTCAGCATGATGACGCCCGCCCCAGAGCGTCGTAAGCTGGCGGGACTGACGTTTGCAACCGTCGACGACAAGATGGATACAATTGCGGTGGGCGGCGCGCCCGAGCGAAAGCCAGCCCGAGAGACGGCAGCGGAGCACCGGATTAATTTAATATTCACATGGCTGCTGATAGCCACCGTCGTCGGGTTGTGGATTTATTTCCGATAAGCCAGTGATAAATATCGGACCACGATATAAACGGCATTCCCCGTGCCGTTCAAGTTGCTGCGCCGTCTTCTTGTCTGCGGGCAACCGTCCAACTTGAGGAAAAAGTGACACCAGAGCGATGGCAGCAAGTGAAGGAGCGGTTCCACGTTGCGATGGAACTGCGTCCGGAGGTGCGCGCCCGCTACCTGGAGGACGCGTGCGCGGGGGACCCTGACTTGCGCACAGAAATCGAGTCGCTGCTTGCGTCCCATGACGAAGCGAGTCCACTTCTTGAACAACCGGCCCACGTTCATGAGGCAATGGCTTCGAATGCGCCCGATCCCCTGCTCGGAAAAAACATTGGCCCCTACCAGACCATCGCGAAGATCGGCGAAGGCGGGATGGGAACCGTTTATCGAGCCGTGCGGGTCGACGATCACTATCTGAAGCAGGTCGCAATCAAGCTGTTAAGGCACGGGCTCGTCACCGAACATTACCTTCGGAGATTCAAGAACGAGCGTCAGATCATGGCAAGCCTCGACCATCCGAACATTGCAAGACTTCTGGATGGCGGAACAACCAACGACGGACTGCCCTACTTCGTCATGGAGTACATCGAGGGGCAGAAAATTGACGAGTATTGTGATTCGCGCAAACTAGGAACGGCGGAGCGGCTCAAGTTGTTCTGCGAAGTGTGCGCCGCGGTGCAGTATGCACACCAGAGCCTGGTGGTGCACCGAGATCTGAAACCCGCGAACATTCTTGTAACGGCAAACGGTGTTCCGAAGCTTCTGGATTTTGGTATTGCGAAGCTACTCGAACCCGAACTGTTCTTCCAAACGGTGGATCCGACGGCAATGGCGCGCCCTATGACTCCCGAGTACGCGAGTCCGGAACAAATTCGGGGCGAGGCGGTAACCACCGCAAGCGACGTGTATTCACTGGGAGTGGTTCTGTACCGTTTGCTCACGGGGCATCCGCCTTACCGGATGGACACAAACGGTTCGTTACTGGATATGGCGCGCGCAATTTCGGATGCCGTGCCTGAGCGGCCCAGTCTCGCGATCAACCGAATCGAAACCATTACCGATAGCGATGGGACCGCTTTAACGCTGACACCAGATTACGTGAGCAGCATTCGCGATGGTCGCCCGGGAATTCTACGGAGGAAGTTAGAGGGGGACCTCGACAACATTGTTTTGAAAGCTCTCCGCAAAGAACCGGACCGCCGATATGGATCGGCCCAGCAGTTTGCGGACGACATACAAAGGTATCTCGAGGGCCGTCCGATCGTGGCGCGTCCTGACACGCTGCGGTACCGGACGGGAAAGTTTGTTCGACGAAACAAGGCTGTGGTTGCAGCGACCGCGCTGCTCATCCTGTCGCTGGCGGGCGGACTGATCGCAACGGCGCGGGAAGCGCGGATCGCGCGCGAACAACGAGCCAAAGCTGAGCATCGCTTTAATGACGTGCGAAAGCTGGCGAACTCGCTTTTGTTCGACGTTCACGATTCAATCCAGAATCTGCCTGGCGCCACGCCGGCCAGACAGAGGACCGTGCAGAGCGCCCTTACGTATCTGAACAGTCTGGCAAAAGAGTCCTCAGGAGATCCGTCGCTGCAACGGGAGCTGGCGATGGCCTACGAGAAAGTCGGCGATGTTCAGGGCTGGGATGTACGTTCAAACCTAGGAGACACGGCCGGCGCCTTGCAGAGCTACGAGAAGTCGCATGTGATTCGGGAAGCGCTTGTAGCAGCGAATCCGAAGGACGAGCGTAGCCGCGCAGACCTTGCCGAGACTTATAACAAGCTCGGTTCCATCCAACTGCAGATGGGGAAACAAAATGACGCGCTAACATGGCTGCGGAAAGCGCTTGAGCTTCGAAAGGAATTGGCCGCCAGTGCAGGGCCGGACGACCGCGATGCACAGATGAATCTGGCGATTGCGTATGACGGCATCGGCGATGTTCTGGCCGACGGAGGCGTATTTGAGTTAGCTCTCGATAACAACAGGGATGGCCTGGCGATTTTCGAATCACTTCATGCCGCGGACCCAAAGCATCCGCGCTACCGGCGCGCGATTTCGATTGAGCACAAGAAGATTGGGGGCATCCTGGAGGCGATGGGCAAGCTGGATCTTGCGCTGGGGGAATACCAGAAGGCTCTGCCGACCGACGAGGCCCTGGTAGCCGAAGATCCTAACAATGCACTCGCGAAACGCGACCTGACGATTACGTACGGAAGCATTGGAGACGTGCTGCTAAAAACCGGCGACCTGTCGGGCTCTTTAAAGCAATTCCAGAAGGCGCTTGCCATGGATGAGGCGCTGGCGGCGGCCGATCCGAAGGATGCGTGGGCGGCAAAATATGTTCTGTCGAATCGCGGGAAAGTGGGCGATGTGCTGCTGAAGACGGGAGACTATACAGGCGCGGAATCCGCTTATAAACAGGCTACGGCAGAAGCTGAGAAGCGCGCGTCGCTGGATGCAACCCACGCCGGAGCGCAGCGTGATGTTGCAGAAACATACGCAAGGATGGGCGGATTGTATTTCAACTGGGCGTCGCATCCGGGGATGGGGCTGGGAGAAAGGAAACGAAATTTGCTGACGGCGCGCTCGTGGTATGAGAAGAGCGTGGGGATTTGGCGAGACATGAGGGCAAAGAAAACCTTGCTTGGTTTGGACGCTCATGCGCCGGAGGAAGCAAGCGCATCACTGGCGGCGTGTCAGGCTGCGCTGGAACGGTTAGGTGTGCCGGACAGTGTGAAGGAAGCGAAAAGGCAGTAGAGCAGTTCTCAGTTCTCAGTTCTCAGTTCGCGGTTCTCAGTTTTTGGCTCGCAGCTGTCAGCTTTCAGCTGTCAGTTCAGTTCTTGATTCGCGGTTTTCAATGTCAACTTACGTGGGTTGGGGCGAAGGTTCTCAAGGTTTACAGAGTCAGCTCGCGCGTCGTAACGTGTTGTTTGAAATGGGGTGAATATCTTGAGAACTCATGATGAAGTGGCGACGTTACGTAACCTCTGAGGAGGCCGGCCCAATCGATGACTCTCGTCGACTGACAGCTAAAGACTAAAACGGGCGTTCGCACCAACCATTCGAGAATCCCGGTTGGCAGTTGTTGGTGAAATGGCGAGATTACGCCAGTTAGATTGCCATTTGGGGCTGGGGCATGCCTAGGTTCGGGAACTGATCGCAGCAGAACCACGTACTGCCTAGGTAGATGCGGCCCCGAAGATTATTACGACTCGGCGTCTTCTTCTTCGTTGGATATCTGACGCTTTCATTCGTAGCCGCGGTCTTCATGGCAGAGGGAACGCTCCACCCCGGGCGGCGCTTTCTGTCTGCTAAAGACAAGATGCAAGCGCAGGGAATGGCTCATAGCCATGAGTCCGAGTTGACCAACATTGCTATCCTGGCACGTGACGGAGTAACTCTCAGCGCCTGGAGCATCCGGCCCCTCAACGACAATGGGAGAGCCGTGATTCTGCTGCACGGTCTCAGCGACAACCGCCTGGGTATGATCGGCTATGCCGAACTATTGCTGAGCCACGGTTTCAGCGTCCTCATGCCAGATGCTCGGGCGCACGGAAATAGTGGTGGCCAACTCGCCACCTATGGCCCAGTGGAGTCGGAGGACATTCACCGCTGGTTTGATTGGCTCCAACAGAGTCAACATCCGGGTTGTATCTTCGGTTTCGCAGAGTCCATGGGCGCGGCGCAACTCCTGCAATCGCTGCAAGGCGAACCGCGCTTTTGTGCAGTTGCAGCTGAATCGCCTTTTTCGAGTTTTCGCGAGATTGCCTATGATCGTGTTGGGCAGTTCTTTGATACTGGCCCGTGGCTGGGGCGGACAGTCCTGCGGCCCGTTGTCGAGTTCGCATTTGGCTATGCCAGATGGAAATACAAGCTGAACTTCGAGCAGGTTTCACCGGAAAGGATAGTGGCAAACACCAAGGTTCCAGCAATGCTCATCCATGGACGAAACGATAGCAACATTCCGATTCGCCATTCTCAGCGAATCGCGGCTGACAATCCAACGCTGGTCCTATGGGAAGTGCCCGATACGGATCACTGCGGCGCAATCAGCACTTCGCGCCAGGAGTTTGAGCAGCGGCTCATACGCTGGTTTGACAGTCATTCAACCACACGAGGCTGACTGTTCTCCTCGCGTTCGAAGGCACCCTAAACATAGTTGTTGTTAACAGGCGTTCTCACAAGCTTGCGCCGTTTGTTCGCCAAAATCCGGGTCAATGAGTGTAATGGCGATGTTTCAACAACTAGCCGATTTCAGTATCGTCAACAGGAGCCTCGATGAGCGATACAAAGTCTTGGACACTGGCGTTCGCCTCTTCCGGTCGAAACCTCACCCAAACCAGTCCACCTTCGTCATCGAATCCGAAACGTGCGTCGGGCGTTATTGAGTGCGAATACTTGAAATCAGGTGTATCTATTCCGGGAGCCGTGGAAAGTGCTTTCATGGAGAAATAGAAGAAGGCAGCATTGGCCTCCTCGTCGTATGTGACACCCATTCGTCCGGCCTCGGATGGACGTTTCGGATGAAAAGGCTTGACCGCTCTGGCAAGATCGAAATCACCGCCGCCGAGCAGCTCCAATCCGCGAATCCATCGCCCATCATGGTTCACGTCCACGATGGCGTCATCGTCCTTCTCTGACGTCGTTCGCGCCTCACGCAAATAGACCGTAAGTTGTTTGTCAGGTTCAACTTTGAAAAAGACTGGAATCATGGCAGGACCATGCTACAACGCTCGTTCAAGGATCAACTGTCGAAATCAGGCGCGATAGCTGCTATCAGTGCTGGAACGGCATCGCAATCGGCGCAGGCAATTTCGTGTCCTGCGGATCGCAAGATAGTGGAATTTTCGGCTCTTGGAGATTTGGCTGCGTGTGAAGAAACGTCAATCGTCTAAAGATTTCTCACGACGTCTGCTTTGCCCATCGCTTGGTATATCTCTTTCAAAATTCCACGTAGATGGCGAATGTCGGCGATGCTCAAGACCTTGAGGTTGACATAGACGGGCCTTAAGTTACGTTCTTGTTGCGGCTCTATGGCAAGTCTGACAAACGGCTTAAAGCGGTCAGAGTAATTCTTGACTCCAGACTCGACAGCAATTCGGCGAATGTCGGCAAACCGAAACTCACACGTGCCCCGGAACAACCCACGATAGCTAAGAAAATCGTGAGCTACCACAATTCGGAAAAGCGACAACCAAAGGTACACAAACAGCCAAGCGACTACGCAGGCTACAAGTGCAGGTATCATGCTCCTGTCAGCACTAACGAGGATAGCTGACAGGAGGGTCATGAAACCAAAGATGCCTCCAAGTACGAAATAGGCGCTCGCAGTCGCTCGAAATACAAGGAATCGTGGATCGTTCGAAGTCATTGGCAGCTGCCACAGGTGAAGAGGTTGCTTGAAGATTCTAGTATCATGATTTGACTCAAAACACGGGCAGCACAAAGCAAATGCACTGGCGGTCGCGCTGTTCTCCCTGTGCCGCTTGGTACTCCCATTTTACGCAGAGGCGAAACCAACTGTTGTTAACAGGCGATTACACCAACCACTCCCTCAGAGCACCATGACCAAGGGTCAACTGGGGTAATGGCGATGTTTCGCCAACTGACTTTAGTTTCCGAGTAGCAACCACACGAAAACTAGCAGACACGGCATTCGAGGAGGGCGGCCCGGATTGGGAACGGCCGGCAAGGCACCTGCGAACCGGATGTTGGTAGCATAGCGATGGATCATCTAGGGTTCCTTCACTAATCGGTCCATGTAGCCAGCTTTTGAAAGGCGATCCGGCATTCAGCAATGAGGAAACTTCCACCCAAGGGCGGTCACCGTTCAAGAAAGCAAGACCGTAGAAATCCTCGTGCCTCAGGGGGACTGGTCATGCTCTACGAAGACGATGCCGTCGTGGCCCTCAACAAACCCGCGAAACTGTTGGCGGTGCCTGCAGATGACTCGGCTACCCCATCCGCCCTGTCTCTTCTTTCTGCAGAACTGAAATCAAAGAGGCAACGGGCCTTTGTCGTACATCGTATCGATCGTTACACGTCCGGAATCCTGCTCTTTGCAAAAACACGGCCAGATCGAGACGCGCTCGTTCGACAGTTTCTCGGCCACACTCCGGTGCGGCAGTATCTTGCAGTAGTTCGCGGACATCTCGGCGTCAAAGAAGGGACGCTCGTTCACTACTTTCGGCAAGAAGGAATGTTTCAAAGGGTCACCACCAGGCGCGACCCCAGATCGGCTCGTGCTGAGCTTCGCTATTCCGTGGAACGCCGTCTTCGCGCCGCTACACTTGTCAGAGTAAGTCTGGTGACGGGATTGCAGAATCAGATCCGAGTGCAGTTTTCAGCGATCGGCCATCCGGTCATCGGCGACAGAAAGTACAATCCAGCGGAAGCGGCGGAGCGGCGAATCACCCGTGTCGCTCTCCACGCAGCGCATCTTCAGTTTATTCATCCACGCTCGGGAGAAAGCGTCTCCGTTGACTGCGAACTTCCCCCGGACTTTCAGGCTCTTCTTCATGCATTAGGGTTGCCAATCCGCAGGAACTGATGAGGGCGCCAGCCATGCAGTTCGCAGCCGCGGAGCCATCCTGTAGTTGTTGTTAAACAGGCGATTTCACCAACTACTGAGAATGGCAGCGCTTCGGAAATGCCGTCGCGCAAAATCTGCATGGGTTCCAGCGACGTTATGGGCCGGTAAATACCTCTCGGATTGAGTAGTTGAGTAGCCGACCAAACTCGTCAAATTGAAAGCGAACCTGGATATCACCCCGCACAAGCTGGGATCTGGATGTGCTCCGTATGAGCGCAAGCTCTACTCTGCGCTCGTTCGAAAACTTGGAATCGTCGGTGTACGAGTGGTGTATCGATTGAGAATCAAGATCCCTCACGACTGCTGATCGGCTGCTGCCGACAGGAGTCCGCTGTTTCAAGCTGCTTCCTTACTCCTTCGACCGTGAGCGGCTGCGGGGTCGCACTGCGCTGTGCGACGAACCGACAAATGAGAATGGTGGCGACTACAGCTGCAATCACGACAAGGATCCGGAGCGTTTTCTTCGTCTGCATCGTCTAACCGCAATTTTCAGTTCTCAGTTCTTGGTCCTCGGCTGTGCCGAAACGTTGCTAGCTTGAGGGGACTGGTTTCAATTGGCGGGACAGGAATGCTTTTGCCATGGCCCAATCACGCTTTACGGTCGCGGGAGAAATTTTGAGGACTTCGGCGGTTTCCTCGATCGACAAGCCTGCGAAGAAACGTAGTTCCACGATGCGTCCTTGTTGGGAATCGAGTTTGGAGAGGGTGTCGAGGGCCTGGTCGAGGGCGACGAGATTGATATCGCGCTCGGCAGGGGCCAAGAGGTCTTCATCGAGAGTGAGCTTGCAGGCGCCTGCTCCACGTTTTGCGGCGTCGCGTCCGCGGGCGTGATCGACGAGGATTCTCCTCATCATCTGCGCGGCGATTCCAAAAAAATGAGCGCGACCCTGCCAGCTGACATCGTGCTGGTCGATCATGCGTAGATAGGCTTCGTGGACGAGCGCAGTGCTCTGCAAGGTGTGGCCGGGACGCTCTCTTTGGAGATAGCGGCGAGCCAGCTTGCGAAGCTCGTCGTAGACCAGGGGCAACAAATCTTCCATAGCCTGCTGATTTCCGCCGGTCCAAAGCACCAGCAGCCGGGTGACATCGGCTCTTGTCTGGTCAGGGATATTGCCGTTCATGGTCGAAGGAAGGCGCTTTGCGCGACCCCAAGGTAGCGAGCGGGCGCGGCGGAGTCAACGGCTAAGTATGGGTGGCGGGGAGAGCCATCGGGTTCATTGGGCAGCGGTTTTGCGGGTGGGTCTTGAGCCGGGGCCGGAGGTTGTTTCGGGTGGTGGGCACATATTTACGTTAAGGATGATCCGGTCTGCGGGTGTCTTGCGCGTTAGTAGATGAAGGCACTTCGCGCCAGATAATGCGGGTGGGATGGCCTTCTGGAGAGACTTGTGAAGACTACCGTCGTGAAATTTTATGGCGTGTTCCTGTTAGTGCTGGTGGCGGGAACGATGATGACGCCAAGCGCGCTGCTCGCTTCGATGAAAACACGTTTCGGAAGAGCAGCGCGCACCGCGGCGGTCGAGAGCGTGCGCGCGGGTGTCGATGGGAGTGGATTGGAAGCGCGGGCGGATGGAGATCTTCCGCTGACTTTTGTGGCTGGCAAGAGTGCGAGAGAGAAGTTCACGACGAAGGATGCAGAGCATTCTCTGTCTCTGACTGCGGCGGGTGGCGTAGTGCTGGTTTTGAATGCGCAGGGTGAAGGTGGGAAGACACGCAAGAAGAGTGGAGAAGGTGTTCGGGTGGCGCTGGGTGATTCCAATCCAACGCCGAAAGTGGTCGGGCTCGAGGAGCTTCCGGCGGCACGCGATGGAGTTGTGGGCAAACGAGCGCGGCGCACGGCTCGCTATGCGAAGGCGGAATTTCAGCAGGTTTATCCCGGGATCGATGTTGTTTATCGCGCAAGCCAGGGGCAGCTTGAATATGATTTCGCGATCGCACCGCACGCCAATCCGAACAAGATCAGGCTGGCCTTTCGTGGGATCGATGGACTCGCGCTCACGATCGCGGCAATCTATCGCTGCGGGCAGACGAGCACAGTATCAGGCAGAGTACGCCAACGGTGTATCAAGTGATCGAGGGGATGCGGCGAGAGATTGCGAGTGGCTACGTTCTGCTTGGCGAAAATGAAGTTGGCTTTGAACTCGGGCCCTATAACAAGGAGTATCCGCTGATGATCGATCCTGTGCTGACGTACACGGACGCGGTCGAAGGAATCAACGCAACGCTACGGATGGAATAAAGACGCCGGCGCCCGAAAAATGCATTTAGGCTATAGAAACTCCACGAATGAATCTACGACTTCGGCGCCTGCGTTATTGGTGATCCGCATGGCTTGCCGCTCGACATTTTTCATGAGGCCATCCAGATAGTCGCGCGAGTCGGAGATGCTGACGACGCCGACTGTCGCCTGATTCCAGAGATTGCTGGCATCGAGTTCAGCGACCGAGACGTTGAAGCTGGCGCGCAGCCTATCTTTCAGGCTGCGCACTACTTGCCGTTTGTCTTTCAGGGACTGCGCGCCTTCGATGCGCAGTTCGATGGTAAGGAACGCGATCATTGGTCGCTAGTAGCTAGTCGCTAGTAGCTGGTTACGCGAAAACTTCGGCGGCTACCTTTTCTGTCACAAAGGCTTCGATTACGTCGCCAACTTTGATGTCGCCGTAGTTTGCGATCGAGATGCCGCACTCCATGCCGTTACGTACTTCGCTTGCATCATCTTTGAAGCGCTTGAGCGAAGCGATCTTGCCTTTGAAAACGACAACGTTGTCACGCAGCAGGCGCACTTCGTGTTCGCGCTTGATCAGGCCGTCGAGCACGTAGCAGCCGGCGATGGTTCCGACTTTCGGAATGCGGAACGTGTCGCGCACTTCCGCGCGGCCCTGGTAGTTCTCTTTGATCGTCGGTTCAAGCAAGCCGGTCATGGCGCGCTTGATCTCGTCCTGGAGCTCGTAAATGATCGAGTGCAGGCGAATATCGACCTTGTCTTGTTCGGCGA
>Ga0105245_10004607_pt1 | contig 12175 bp, 14 predicted proteins | sample KBSM54metaG_FD_81523 | JGI IMG/M metagenome (GOLD analysis project Ga0105245, IMG submission 81523) | Miscanthus rhizosphere microbial communities from Kellogg Biological Station, Michigan, USA - KBS M5-4 metaG | ecosystem: Host-associated > Plants > Roots > Rhizosphere > Soil | place...
ACACGTTGGAGCCGCCCGCGAGGATCATGTCCGTCTGACGATCGGCGAGGTACACGTAGCCGTCCTCGTCGATCGAGCCCATGTCGCCGAGCGATTCCCACCCGCCGTCCATGCGCTTCGCAGTGGCACCGATGTAGCTGTACGTCGCCGCCTCGGGATTGCTCGGCCGCATGTAGATCTCGCCCACCTCGCCCGGCGCCGCGTCGGAGCCGTCGGCCCGCACGACCTTCATCTCGCCCGACAGCGGGCGCCCCACCGAGCCGCGGTGCGCGAGCCAATCGGCGCCGCCGATGAGCGTCGCGGCCTGCGCCTCGGTGCCCGCGTAGAGCTCCCAGATGACCTCCGGCCCCAGCCAGTCGATCCACGTCTGCTTCAACCACGGCGGGCACGGCGCGCCGAGATGCCACACCACGCGCAGCGACGAGACGTCGTACCGGGCGCGCACCGACTCGGGCAGCTTCGAGATGCGCGCCATCATCGTCGGCACGACGTACATGAGCTCGGGCCGGTACCGATCGACGAGCTGCAACGTGCGTTCCGCGTCGAACTTGCCGCCGAGCACCACATGGTTGCCTGCGAGCAACGCACCGACCGACCACATGAACGGGCCGTTGTGGTACAGCGGGCCCGGCATCATCGTCGTGCCGTTCGGCGTCATCATCAGCAGCGGCGCGGCGTCGGGGTCGATGAGCGCCGGTGCGGTGTTGAGGATGAGCTTCGGGCGACCGGTGCTGCCGCCGGACGTCATTCCCTTCCACGGGTCCGACACGGTGTCGAGGCGCGCCTCGCGCGCGCCGGGCGGCGCGGGCGCGGGCTTCCAACCCCGCGGCAGGCACGTCGAGCCGGGATGCTCGGCCGGGTCGACGCCCACGATGAGCGCGGGCGCCGCCAGCTCGATGATGCCGTCGAGCTCGCGCTTCGGCAGTCGCGACGACACGGGAGTCGGCGTCGCGCCGACCTTCCACGCCGCGATCATCGCCGCGATGAACTCGACGCAGTTCGGGAGCGCGAGCACCACGATGTCGCCCGGCCCGACGCCGAGCGCGGCGAACTCCTCGGCCGTGTCGCTCGCGAGGGACTCCAGCTCCGCGCGCGTCACCGAGCGGTGCTCGTCGGTGACCGCGAGACGGTCGGGATCGGCGGCTGCGAGGTTCGCGAGCCGTCGGGGGTACGAGATCATCGGCATTTGTGCTCCGCTCTTGGCGCTTCGGGCCATTCTGTACGCTGCCCCGGCTATGTCGCTCTCGCACACCTCGGCACTCGTGACCGGCGGCGCTTCCGGCATGGGCGAGGCCACCAGCCGCCGCCTGGCCGCCGCAGGCGCGCACGTGGTCGTCGTCGACCGCGACGCGGGGAAGGGCGAGACGGTCGCCGCCGACATCAAGGGCGTGTTCTGCGAGGCCGACGTCACCGACGGCGACACGATGAGCGCCGCGGTCGCGGCGGCGGTCGAGCTCGCGCCGCTGCGCACGTGCATCCACTGCGCGGGGGTGGGTTGGGCCGAGCGGACGCTCGACCGCAACAACCATCCGCACGACCTCGACCGGTTCCGCAAGATCATCGAGATCAACCTGATCGGCACCTTCAACGTCTTGCGGCTCGCGGCGGCCGGCATGGCCGGCAACGAGCCCGACGCCGACGGCGAGCGGGGTGTGATCGTCAACACGGCGTCGGTCGCGGCCTACGACGGGCAGATCGGCCAGGCTGCGTACTCGGCCTCGAAGGGCGGCGTCGCGTCGCTCACGCTGACGGCGGCGCGCGACCTGTCGGCGGTCGGGATCCGCGTCTGCACGATCGCGCCCGGGTTGATCGACACGCCCCTGCTCGGAACCCTCCCCGACCCGCAACGGCAGGCGCTGGCGCAGTCGGTCCTGTTCCCGAAGCGCCTGGGCACCGCCGACGACTTCGCGTCGCTCGCGATGGAGCTCGTGCGCAACCACTATCTCAACGGCGAGGTGATCCGCATGGACGCGGGGATCCGCATGCCGCCGAAGTGAGCATCCGTCCCTTCGGGGTACGCACGACCGCGATCGACGGTCTCGTCGTCATCGACATGAAGGAGGTCCGCGACGACCGCGGCGTCGTCCGCGAGTTCTACCGCGAGAGCGCGTTCGCGGAGGCGGGCCTGCCGTCGCTCGGACCTTGGCTGCAGATCAACGTCACCGAGACCGTTCAGGGCGCGCTGCGCGGGCTGCACGGCGAGGACATGTACAAGCTCGTCGCGATCGCGTCCGGGGAGGCGTTCGGCGCGTACGTGGACGCCCGTCCCGACTCGCCCACGCGCGGGAAGGTGGAAACGGTCCGACTCGTCGAGGGCACGCAAATGCTCGTGCCGCGCGGTGTCTGCAACGGCTTCCAGTCGGTGAGCCCGGGTTCGACGCAATACCTCTACGCCTTCGACGCCGAGTGGGTGCCGGGAATGGCGGGCCCGGCGGTGAGCCCGCTGGATCCGGCGCTCGGCATCGCCTGGCCGCTGCCGGTCGACGGCGCCGCGTTGTCGGAGAAGGACCGGGGCCTCCCGACGCTGGCCGAGGTGCTCCGCGAGGCGGCGGGCGGGGCCGATTTGGGACACTGAGGGCATGAGCACTCCCGCGATCGACCTCCTCGACGGTGCGTTCTACGCGACCGATCCGCACCCCACGTACGAGTGGATGCGCCGCAACGCTCCCGTCTACTTCGACGCCGCGCACGGCGTGTGGGGCCTGGCGAGCTACGCCGCGGTGTTGGGCGCGTCGCGGGATCCGTCGACGTTCTCCAATGCGGGCGGCATCCGCCCCGACTCGGGCCCGATCCCGATGATGATCGACATGGACGATCCCGAGCACTGGAAGCGCCGCAAGCTCGTCAACCGCGGCTTCACACCGGCGCGCGTGCGCGACCGTGAGGGCGACATCCGCGACAAGTGCGACGCGATCATCGACAAGGTGTGCGAACGGGGCGAGTGCGACTTCGTCCGCGAGATCGCCGCGCCCCTTCCGATGGTGCTGATCGGCGACATGCTCGGCGTCGAGCCCGAGGACCGGGACGACCTGCTCCGCTGGTCCGACGACATGGTGAGCGCGCAGAGCGGCAACGCGACCGAAGAGCAGTTCATGGGCGCGATGCACGCGATGGAGGAGTACACCGCGTTCTGCACGCACGCGGTTGCGCAACGACAGCAGCACCCGACCGACGATCTCATGAGCGTGCTCGTGCACGCGGAGGTCGACGGTGATCGGCTCGGTCCCGACGAGGTGCTTCACGAGTCGCTGCTGATCCTCGTCGGCGGTGACGAGACGACGCGGCACGTCATCAGCGGCGGCATGGAGCAGCTCCTGCTCAACCCCGACCAGCAAAAGCTCCTGATCGACGACTTCGGCAAGATCCCGACCGCGGTCGAGGAGATGTTGCGGTGGGTCAGCCCGATCAAGAACATGTGCCGGACCGTCACGCACGACACCGAGTTCATGGGTGAGCAGCTGCACGCCGGACAGAAGTGCATGCTCCTCTACGAGTCGGCCAACCGCGACGAGACGAAGTTCGCCGACCCGTACCGGTTCGATGTGGAGCGCCGGCCCAACGAGCACGTCGCGTTCGGTTTCGGCGCGCACTTCTGCCTGGGCCAGGCGCTCGCGCGCCTCGAGCTGCGCGTGATGTTCGAGCAGCTGCTCACGCGCCTCCCCGACCTCGAGCTCACGGTCGACGCGTCCGAGCTGCCCCGCCGGCCCGCCAACTTCATCAGCGGGCTCGAAGCGATGCCGGTGCGGTTCACGCCGTCGGCGCCGCTGAACCGGAGCACCCTGTGAGCGGTGCTCGTCACTCCGACGAGAATCGCGCGCTGATCCAGCGGTTCTGGACCACGCTGTACGAACGCGACTTCGACGGCGTCGGCGCGTTCTTCGCGCCCGACGGCGAGTACACCGACATGCCGACCCCGCCCGAAGACGTCGCCCGGGGCCCCGAGCAGATCGCGGCCCGGCTGCGGCTCGGCCTCGAACCGCTTGCCGGGCTGTCGCACACGGTGAAGACGATCGTCGTCGAGGACGACACGATCGTGACCGAGCACGTCGAGCACTGGGAATGGCCGAGTGGCGAGAAGGTGTCGTTCCCGTTCGTCTCGATGCACGAGGTGCGCGACGGGAAGCTCGTCCGCTGGTGGGACTACTGGGACCTCGGCACGCTGATGAACGCGGCACCGGCCTGGTGGGTCGAGCACATCATGGCCGAGTCGGCCCGCGTCGGCCTGCGCGAGGCGGATTAGTGCGAACCGGCGTGACTGTGGCACCTATGTGGTGCCGTGCTCACGCCGGTTCGAGGTTGGGGCGCGCGACGGACGCCTCGAAGCGGTCGGCCACGGCGCGCATCGCGGCCGGGTCGCCGCCCACCACGACGTACTCGACGTTGCGCAGGTGCGACACCTTGCCGACCTTCTTGCCCTGCGGGTTGTGGATCCCGATCTGGGCTCCGACGTAACGACGCGAGTCGAACGCCAGCGTGCACACCGCTCCCCCACGCGCCGCGACCATGGCCTCGAGCTCGTCGATCGTGACCCACGACTCGTCGTTGTAGGACACCGCGACGACCGCGGCGTCGACGTCGCGAATCACGCGCTCGAGCGCATCCGGCATGCGCGCCCGCTCGTTGAACGGGCTACGAGTCTCGGGACCGCGAGCGTCGACCCGCTTGCACGCGACGCCGTAGTGCACCGGTGCATCCCACGCGACCAGCGTCTCCCAGATGTGGTAGTTGGTGAAGTACCGGTGCTGGTTGTACGGCGGGTCGAGATAGGCGAAGTCGAACGAACCTGCCGTGCCCACTAGATCGCAGGCGTCGCCCCGCACCGCGCGACCGGGCCCGGGGAGCAGCTCGGGGGCGCGCAGCTCGAGCGGACGGAACGACCGCGGCGCCCACTGCTTCACGTACGCCATCTGCACACCGGTGGTGGAGTCGACGCGGTCGGCCGCCTCGATGAGGCTGGTCAACAGCACCGGGTAAAGGGGCGAGTCGCAATAGTCGGATTCGATCGCGTCGCGCACGGCGTCGATGCGGCGCCCGTTGAACGGCTGGAAGAAGCGCGATTGCACGCAGAACGTCTCGGTCACGTAGCCGTCGACGCCGGGACGACGTGCGAGGTCTCGCAGCGCCGCATCGACCGCGTGGGGATCGATCTCGGTCGCGTCGCTCTCGACGTAACAGCGGACGAACATCTCGGCGTAGCGGGCGGAGTCGACGGCGGTGACGTGCATCCCCAGCCGCTTGAGCTCCTGCGCGACCCGTGTGGTCCCGGTGAACAAATCGAGTGCGGTGCGCGCTCCCACCGTGGCCGCCAACTCGCCGAGCACCGGCACGAGGCGGCGCTTCGACCCGATGTACTTGATCATCCGGTCCGAACGGTACGCGACGGCACCGCGCGAATCGCGCGTCCTCGCGCGATCGGCCGCAGCGCGGCCTCCAACGCCTGTGCCTGCGGGGCGGAGAGGTGACGCCCGAACTCCTCGCGCAGCGCGGCGGTGTACACGGCATCCGCCTTCGTGAAGCGCGCCCGCCCGGCCCGCGTCATCACGAGCAGCGTGGCGCGGCCGTCGTCGGGGTCGGCGCGCCGCGCGACGAGCCCGTCGGCCTCCATGCGCTGGACGAGCCGGCTGAGGCCGGGCTGGCTGTAGCGCGGGTGCATGAGCTCTTGCAGCTCGCTCAGGCGCATGCGGCCCGCGGGCTCGGCGCGTGCCAGGTATGCGAGCGCGGAGAAGACACCGGAGTCGAGCCCGGCATCGTTCTCGAGCGCGCGCACGACGTCGTGGAGGACCGACTGATAGACCGCGACGAGCGCGCTCCACGCGTCGAGGCGGAGGTCGTCGGCGGCCGCGGGGCTCACGCCGACGCCCGCGGGTCGTCGAGCAGCAGCTCGAACTCGCCGGGGATCCGGCGCTGCAGCGAGTCGTTGATCGTCTCGCGCAACTCCGCCGGTGGCAGCACGCACTCCTCGCAGCCGACCGTGTCGAGCACGAGGCGCAGGTGGATGCGCGCGGTCTTGGGGTTTGCATCGACCAGCACCAGGTCGGCGCCGTCGGCGCGCAGGAACCGGCCGATCTCGTCGACCGCGGCGGCCACGCCGTCCATCACGGTCGCAACACCGGATGACTCTGCATCTGGCTCTCGCCGAAGCTCGGCAACGCGATCGCGTGCAGGCTGCCGAGCCCGCCGCATACCATCGGCACGATCTGGTCGGGCCGCGCGACGAGGTGCACCCGGCCGTCGGCGTCGACGCGGCCGCGGTCGTGCAGGATCCGCTGGTTCGGCCCCGGCCACAGGTCGATCGGCTGCCAGGCGTTTGCGCGCAGGTGCTGCTGCAGGTCGTCGACATCGGGGAAGGCGCCGCCGAACCGCTCGGCCCACATCGGGTTGAACGCCACCACGACCTCGCCGTTCTCCGCGTGGCCGAGGTACATGTTCGACAGGGGGAACGCGATGCTCTTCGCGATCAGGTAGAGGAGATCGCGCGGGTCGTCGTTGTGGATGTCGGCGAGCGGGTACGTGCCCTTGCCGCCGTGCACGGTGACGACGTCCTGCTCTGCGGAGTAGCCGCGTCGCTGGGCCAGGCTCGGCCACGGCGACCGCTCCTCCCACTCGCCGATGCAGAAACCGAAGCGAGCAGGCTGCCCGAACACGGTCTTGGTGGTCTCGCCGGCGCGCTGCCCGCCGATGTTGCGCAGGCAGAGCGACACCGCCCGGCCGATGGTCATCGAACCGCGGCCGGCCGCGCCGCCCATGCAGCCGGCGCGGTAGTCGATGCCGAGCTCGTCGCGGCAGGGCCCGTTCACAAGCAGCATCGGGAACACGCTCGAGGTCGTGGTCGTCAGGCCGAACGCGTTCCATTCCGGTTCGGAGATCGCTTCGAGCGCCGCGATCACGACCGGGAACGCCGCGGGCTCGACGCCGGCCATCGCCGCGTTGACCGCGACCAGCTCGACCGTGGCCACGCCGTTGCTGGGCGGTAGCACGCACAGGGCGTGGTCGGCCGGGTACGGCGTCGCCGCGAGCAGCGCCTCCACCGCGTCGTCGGTGGCGGGCAACAGCGGAACACCGTCGCTCCAGCGCTCGGCGAGCGCGCGCTCGTACTGCTCGCGCGGATCGGCGCTGACCTCGACCTGTTCGGCGGTGAGGGCGGTCACCTGGCCACTCCGAGCAGCTCGAGCGCGCGCGGATAGAACTCGTCGGCGATCGCGCGCAGCTCGGCCTCCGGACGCGCTTCGAGCGGATAGGGCAGCACGAGGATCTTGAGGTCGCCGTGGCCGAGATGGGTCGCGACGTTGTGGCCGTGCACCTCGAACTCCTCGGTGACGACCGCGACGACCGGCTTCTCCTTCGATGCGACCACGACCGAGTCCTTGATCGTGAACGTGGTGCACGAGCCGCACGTGCCCAGCCCGACGATCGCGCACTCGATCGAGTTCGCGAGCTCCTCGATGTGCTTGCGGTCGTTGGCGCCGGTCTGGCCGACCATGCCGCCGGTCTCGACGAGCGTCGTGCGTGCGCCGTCGCGCCGGAGGAACTCGTCCCACACCTCTGCGATCAGCCGCCACGATCGCCACGCGCCATCGGTGCGGATGCCGACGTTCACGCCCGTGATCGGCCGCTGCAGGTCGAAGACGGGTGCGCGCACCTCGCCCGCGGGTGCTGCGGTCGGCCGGCGTACGAGGATCGTGTTCGTCATGTTCATGCGGCCATCGTACGCTTATATGCGCACGCATGAAAGTGTCAGGCGTTGGCGCGGGCACGGGTGTACCGGAATACGCCGTAGGCGATCGGCCCGGCGATCACGGGCAGCCAGTAGGACGCCAGCCGGTAGAGCAGCGTGGCGAGCACGGCCTCGCTCGCCGGGATCCCGGCCAGCGTCAGGACACCGGTGAGCCCCGCCTCCACGAACCCGAGCCCGCCCGGCGTGATCGGGATCAGCGCGAGCACGACCGCCGAGACGTACGCGACGACGATCAAGGACGGACGCGGGTGTCCTCCAACCGCGGCGACCGACGCCAGCAACGCGAAGTAGTCGAACGCCACCCGGCCGACGCTGAGCAGCACGGCACGCCGCCAGTGCTGGCCGAGCGTGTGCGCCATCAGGTTGCGCTCGCGCACGAGGCGGGCGGGCAGGCCCGTCATCGGCTCGCGCTTGCGCAATACGCGGTTGCGGCTCCACTGGATCGCGCGACCGATGCCACGCAGCGGCCCGTCGAACACCGCGAGCACGACCACGGCCACGAGGATGCCGGCGAAGGCGATGGCGCCGACGAGCAGCGCCTTCCACAAGCTGGGCGACAGCACCAGCACACCGGTGATCACCGCAGGGAGCAACAGCACGGGCACGATCGCGACCGTCGCGAACTGCAGGAGCGTGAACGCGGTCATGCCCGAGGCGGCGGTTGTGGTCTCGATGCCCGCCTCGGACAGCATGCGGACCTGCAGCGTCGCGCCGGCCGCCGCGCCCGCAGGGAGAATCGAGCTGAGCGCGTTGGACGCGAGCTGCGACGTCGCGATCGCGAGCCATTGCGTGGTGCGCGTGGCCAGCCGCAGCAACAACCACACCATGACGAAGCTCGTGGCCTCGCACGCGAACACCACGAAGATCCATCCGATGCCGACCTTGGAGAGCTGCGGGAAGGCGGAGAAAGCGTCGATGACCTTGGGCAGCACGAAGTAGAACGCCACACCCATGAGCAAGACCTCGATGACGGCGCGCACCACGCGGCGCCGGGGCGAGACGGGCTCCGGGACGGGCTCGGTGTGGGCGGTCACCGCCGAACAGCTTGGCCGACCGCCGGCATAGGTTCGGGCGAATGTCCCTCTTCCCGCCGGATCCGCTGCGCGCGGTGTACGCCGACTGGGAGTGGACGGTGGCATACGAGTGGGCCGGGCAGTCGACGACGTGGCGCCTCCGACACCGCCCCGACGGGCGGATGCGGTTCCTGAAGGTCAAACGCGCGGGGCATCACCCGACCGCGCTCGACGAGTCGGCCCGGATGCAGTGGGCATCGCTGTTCCTGCCCGTGCCGATCGTCCTGGATGCCGGATCCGCGAACGACCTGGAGTGGCTGTTGACCGACGCGCTCGCGGGCACCGACGCGACGCGTCATCCGCTCCTCTCGGATCCCGAGGCGATCGTCGCGCTCCTTGCGCGCGGGCTCGCCGTCTTCCACGCACGCGCCCCCGTCGCGCAGTGCCCGTTCGACTTCCAGGCCGCCGGCGCGATCGCACACGCACGCGAGCGGGTACGCGCGGGCATCGCGACCGGCCGCGATCTGCACCCCGAGTACGCGCACCTGACGATGGACGCGGCGCTCGGCGAGCTCGAGCGGCTGCGCCCGGCGTCGGAGGACCTTGTCGTCTGCCACGGCGACTACTGCTTCCCGAACGTCTTGATCGACGATGGCGGCGCTATCACCGGCTACGTCGACCTCGGCGAGCTGGGGGTGGCCGACCGCTGGTGGGACGTGGCGGTCGGCGCGTGGAGCACGACGTGGAACGTCGGTCCCGGGTACGAAGACCTCTTCTACGAGACCTACGGCGTCGAGCGAGACGACGATCGCATCGCCTTCTACCGCTTGCTCTACGACCTCGCGTCCTGAACGCTCAGTGACGGTGATCGCGCATCACCCGATCGAACTGCTCCCACGTAAGGCGGGCCGGGATCTGCGCGCTGCCCGGGATCCAGTCGATGGTGCCCTGGCTGATGCGCAGTGTGCCCAGCTTCTCGCCGTCGCTCCGCACCTCGAACACGACGTCGGCGTGCAGCACCATCTTCGTGGTCGGGATGCTCATCTCTACGTCGTGCCGCGGCATTGCGTCGCCTCCGATCGCTCCGATGCAAGCGTACGAGACGGCGAGTAGCTTCACGCTGATTCGCGCGGACCTCGAGGAGCCGATATGGCCATTCCGCAACCGCGAGAGGTCGAGGTGGGCGGCGGTGTCGTCGGCGTCTACGAGTACGGCGACGCGAACGGCTCGCCGGTGTTCGTGTTCCACGGCACGCCCGCGTGTGGTGCCGGCTTCGCGTTCGCCGACGAGCCCGCGCGCGAGCGCGCGCTTCGACTGCTCGCGCCGGACCGGCCGGGTGTGGGGCTTTCGAGCCGGCGGCCCGCCTACACGGTCGCCGACTATCCGGCGATGGTCGGCGCGCTCGCCGACGCGCTCGGCATCCACCAGTTCGCGGTGTGGGGGTACTCGGGCGGGGGGCCGTACGCCGCGGCGTGCGCGGCGGTGCTGCCCAACCGCGTGACGAAGGCGGCGGTCTCGGCCGGCATGGGCCAGATGGGTGTGTGGGCGAAGGCCGAAGACTTCGAGAAGACCGACCGCCAGATGCTCGGTCTTTCGCTGAAGCATCCGGCCGTCGCACGCGCCGTGATCGGGTTCACGGGTCGGCTCGCGCGCTTCGCGCCGAAGATGGCGGTGAAGAGCTTCGAGAAGCAGATGAACGACCGGGACCGCGAGGTCGTCCCGACCCTGGGACCCCCCGACGAAGCGATCGCGCTCTTCACGCAGGCCTTCCTGCGCGGCGCGCACGGCGTGGTGGCCGACTACGTCTCGCTCGCGCAACCGTGGGGTGTTCGCGTCGAGGACACCAAGGTGCCGATGACCGTCTTCCACGGCGATGCCGACACGATGGTGCCGCTGCGCCACGGCGAGGAGCTCGCCGCCCGGGTCCCCGGCGCGCAGCTGAAGGTGTGGCCGGGCGCCGGCCACCTGGGAACGGTTTCGGAGGTCGGCGCGGTGCTCGACGCGCTGCGTTGACGGCCGTACGACGCGTCGCGGCCGCAGCGGCCCTCGCGATCGCACTGGCCGCGCCGGCCGCGTGCAGCTCCAGCTCGCCCAAGGCGAGCGGCCCGACGACGACTCGGGCGAGCGCGACGACGCTCGGAACCGCGCCGACGACCACTGCGGTCGCGGCGCGCTGCGCGCTCGGCGCGGGCTTCGCGCCCGGAACGGCCGTGCACCACATGACCGTCAACGGCGAGCCCCGCGAGCTGATCGTGCACATCCCGCCCCAGCCCGCGCCGGGAATGCGCTTGGTCGTCGACTTCCACGGCGCGACTTCGAACATGCAACAGCAGGATCTCTACAGCGGCTTCGACGCCTTGGCCGACAAGCAGGGCTTCGTCGCCGCGACGCCCAACGGCATCGACGCGCCAATTCGCCAGTGGCGGTTCCTCGACCCGAAGGACATCGACTTCGCGAAGGCGATCGTGGCGAACCTCGTGCGCAATGCCTGCGTCGACCGCTCGCATGCCTACGCGACGGGCATCTCGAGCGGCGGCGCGATGACCATCTCGCTCGCGTGCCGCGCGTCCGACGTGTTCGCGGGCTTCGCACCGGTCGCGGCGGAGTTCTACAACGCGGGCTACTGCGGCGAGGCGCAACCGCGGCCGATCATCATCTTCCACGGCACCGCCGACCCCGTCGTCCCCTACTCGGGCGGCAAGGTCGCCACCGGCGCGGGCCTGTCGGTGCGCAACACCGAAGCGACGGCCGCGCAGTGGGCCCGGCACAACGGCTGCACCGCGGGCCCCGTGACCACGCACCTCGGCTCGGAGGTCACGCGCCTCACCTGGAACGGCTGCCGGGCGCCGGTCGTGCTGTACCGCATCGACGGCGGCGGGCACACGTGGCCGGGGGCCGCGGTCGACATCGCGCGGCTCGGGCTCACGACCCAACAGATCAAAGCCACCGACACGATGTGGAAGCTGTTCACGCAGAACCGCTGACTCAGGAACCTTCGACGCGCCGGGCGACGGCGAGCAGGTCGCGGACCAGGCCGGCGAACATCTCCTCGCGGTCGTCGGCGCGCAGCACCGCCGACGGGTGCAGCGTCGCCGTTGCCTCGATTCCGGTCGGCAGCGTGACGAACGTCCCCCGCTGACGCGTCACCCGGAAGCTCGAACCGAACACGGCCTGCGCGGCGGTTGCGCCCAGGCAGCAGAGAAGTCGCGGCTCGACCAGCGCAACCTCCGCCTCCCACCACACTCGACACGCCGCGACTTCCTTCGCATTCGGCTTCTGGTGCAGGCGCACCTTCCCGGCCGGCCGCCACTTGAAGTGCTTCACCGCGTTGGTGAGATAGGCCGACGCCCGATCGATGCCCGCGGCCGCGAGCGCGTCGTCGAGCACCCGCCCGGCCGGCCCGACGAAGGGGTGACCTTCCACGTCT